>Ga0265798_10012919_pt1 | contig 10038 bp, 12 predicted proteins | sample P3T30metagenome_FD_192430 | JGI IMG/M metagenome (GOLD analysis project Ga0265798, IMG submission 192430) | Plant litter microbial communities from East Loma Ridge, Irvine, California - P3 T30 | ecosystem: Environmental > Terrestrial > Plant litter > Unclassified | place: USA: California...
TGCATCTTCAAAGTTCCCGTATACTCGAGCGCCCTTGTCAGCCTCAAGAAAAGCGGCACTGCAAACCCAGGCAACCCAGCTCTCGCATGCTTTGCCCGGCCTTCAAAGTCAAACGACGCTTCCGTGACGCCCTCTACAATGACAATCGACGCAGCGCCTGCGCGGCCTTCGTAACCGGGTATGGATACACCGTAGACGTTTGTCTCTGCGATTTGCGGGAACTTGCCATCAAATCGGCCACTTCAGTGGTCGACACGTTTTCGGCTTTCCATCAAAATGTGTCGCCGAGGCGGTCGACGAAGAAGATGCGTCCATCGGCGTCGTGTCGTAATAGGTCGCCGGATGTGATCGATCCGATACGCGTGGTCAATACTACCGTTGGCTTTCTACATAGGGAAGGAGCAACTTACATATCGCCCTTCTCAAACACATTACTGATTCTCCTGTAATGTGTGGCATAGTCATTTTTGTAATACTGCGGTGCAATGGCCGCTATCTGTGGGGTTACTTTGTACAGTACCTGGCCCGGGTCATTGACACCACAGCGTATCGTAAAGCCCTTTTCATCTCTCACAATCTCCTCGCTATCCATGTCCACCTTTACCCTTGCTTCGAATTTGCTGAATATGTAGTTCATGAGCAGACCACGTAGGCCGATGCAGCTGGCTGTAAACGGACCGGCATTGGGATTAAGCATCGCTCCGAGTCCATTGGTAGCACCATAGAGCTCATTAATGATTGGTATATTAAATCGCTCACGGAAACGTTCCCAGAAGTCAGGACGCATGCCGTTTCCCCACGCTCTCTGAACTTTATGCTTCTTCTCATATGGGTTTGGCGTTTTGTTCACCAAGTAGCGGCACAGTTCGCCGACATATTGTATGATGTTGGCTTCAGAAGTTGCAACCTCGGGTCAGAAAGACCTGTGGGAGAACTTCCTGCCGAGCACAATCTTACTTCCGGCGTAGATCGCGGGTGTTGTGCAAAGACCGTGTGCAGAAGTATGATAGAGTGGTATACATTTGTACATCCGATCGCCGGGCTTCAAGTCAAGATACTTTTTGATAGTGTTTGCGGTTGCAAGTTCGCCTCCGGTGCTGACGACAACACATTTCGGAAGTCCGATGGGTTCAGACGTGAATATGAGGCTGCGAAGAGTTTCTATGTTAAGGTTGTCGTGGCGCGAGCTGGGTATCGGCGTTGAATTGGACAGCGAGGCAAAATATTCTTGGATTGTAGTACTAAATTGTAATGCTCGAGTCTTTTAGCTCTGCACGGCATGTTTGACATTGCCTCCAAGGTCGTCATCTGTAACCAGAAACTTGGAATCACATATCGGCCCTATATGTTAGCACATCTCTTACCCCTAGGAATCAAAAATTACCCTGGCGCAGTGTACCAGCCCCTCACCAGTTACATTGCAATTCACAAAACTTGTCACGGCTCCAATCTCGTCCAGCGCAAACTAGAGCATTAGATACTCGGGACTATTACCTCCATCAATCGCTACAGTCTCATCTACCTGTATGTCTAGGTCATCAATGAGCCAATTCGCTACGCGCGTGAACGCCGTAAAGTAGTCTTTGTACGACCATGTCTTTCCTTCGAAGACGAGGAAAGGAAAGTCCGGTTGTTTGCGGACTTTGGTTTCGAAGAAGTGATATGTAGGGACGCGCTTACGCTCGGTGCAACTATTGAGGAAACCTGTGGAATCTGTCGTTTGTAACGCGCGAATAGCTTTGAGGTCATGGACTATATGGTATTTGGCGTTGAGGTATGCGGTGATGGATGGGGTACCGGCTGCTTTGGCAACAATAGGTACTTGAAAATGTTAGGGATCTTGAGTTGACCACGATATTCTGAGAGCTTACACGCCATAGCCCGGCCTATGAATTACAAACCAAATAGCACCTGCTCCTTTAACTATGCTATAATCAGATGCCAAAACTAAAGTGGGTAATTAGCATAGGCAGTTGTGCGAATATTAGCGGATACTATCATTACAGCTACCCCGTAGTAAGGGGGGTGGGTCGAGTTGTGCCAGTTGATACTTATGTTCCCAGGTGCCCGCCGACAGTGGAGGCGCTACTTTATGGGATATTTCAGTTGCAGAAGAAGATGAGTAATACGAAAGTCACAAGAATGTGGTATCGAATATAGCAGACGCACCATAGATGCACGGGCGGTGAAGGTGGCGGACGAAAAAAACGTAATGAGGGTATGATACTTGCAATTCACTAACTATGCTGGCATCTAGAGTTTGAGACAACGGTCTATCCGTGACGGCGACTGGTGCATAGTGTGCGTAGTCGGTAACATCGTTTGACTTGTTTGATGTTGTGGGATAGGGCGCCACGTGAAAACTTTGGAGTTCTACTACCTCTAGGGTAGGATAATAGGGGAACGGTAGAAGGATAATGTAATGTGGCCGAAGAACTAACGCATAGTACCAAAGCGCTACGGTTCATATTGCAAGTCTTGACGTAGGCAATTAACATTCTAGCAAAAGCATGTGTTGACTTTGATTGTGGTGATCTTCTGCGTCTTATGTTAGTTTGATGCTAATAGAGCAGATTTGAGCTCAAACCTTAGCACTTGACTTTCTCGTCATAGTAAGCGTTGTGGAACACCCAACCAGGAACGCTGGGAAGTGCACGGTTCTCCATAGTGGTCTCCCATTCGCGGTATCTCCAGGCGGTGACGGTGCACGTCCAAGCGACGCAGTTGGAGTTATCCGGAGGCAGATAAACAAGTCCACTGAGCTCGGCTGTGATGTCGCGGCCGAAAATAAACTGCATTTCAGGACGCTGGTTCAGGTCCTTGAACTCTTGGCCCAGCTTGGCGCACTCCGCTGTCATATGATCTTGAAGAGAAGCTTGTGTACCTTCATTGCAGTCCGCGAATTCCTTGTAGTAGACATGAGCTCTCTGGCGGCAGCTGAGAACGGGTACGAAGAAGGTGAGAAATGTGGCAAACCACAAAGTAAGAACGGATTGACGCATGATACCAGGAGTCTTAGTATGTCAAGAGAACAAGATGTTTGTGATGATAACGGGGACAAAGTGCAACAGTTGCTTCCCTTATATAGACCTCTCTAACAGTGCAGACATATCTATGACTGTCGCTCTAGTTCCCTTTCAAAGAACAGCCGCTCTTCTCCGCCAAAGCTGCCTTCATTAACGTTCAAGACTGTCATCTGAGTAGTGGACAGGATAAGCGTGATTGCAATACGAGAATCCTCCGAAAATCTACCTCGCTACCCCGCTTCTTGTTGTTATTATTTAACTGTTTTACAAGTAATATCGATGCTCAACAGCAGATTTTGACAACGCGGTATTGTAGTGACAGCAATATAAAAAAGCAATTAAGGCGCTATCCCAGCACCTTATACTCAGTTGAATGCGGTATTTGCTCAATGACAATTTAATATCATAATATCAGCTTAATAGCTTGTTATAAAACAAAACAAGGGGATATAGTCATACCGAGTACAATGTCTGTGCTTCATGGCGTGGGGTACGACGGTAGCGTGGTAGATCTAAAAGGCATCCGTGCACGGAGGGACGTGCTGCCTTAACAGGCCGTCTATTTGCCCGACGCTTACGACAATGACAGGATAGGACTGTCTATAGTTTAAAAAGTGCCCAAAATTATACGCTAAATCGACCTTATAACACTGCATAAGCTGCCACGTTTGAACTCAAATCCACCCTTCTGAACACCTTCTACACTCCTCCTATCGTTCGGCATTCATCATCATGAAGCCTCTCATTCTTATTTCTACTCTTCTTCTCGCTGCCTTCGGCCCCTCAACAGAGGCCTGCAAACAGAAATACATCGAGTGGCAGAAAACCAAGGCTTGTCAGGCGTCCACGGGGGCCATGAATGACGAGTGCTTCACCATCATGGATAGAATGCGGAGCTATAGCAACTCCCATTCGAGACTCTGGGGCGGCACCTTTACCCGTGACATCCCCGTTGCCTGCGGATCGTGTGATGCTAGTAATCAGGTGACCTGCGTCTGCACCGTCCGCGCCTGGCGTTTTAGAGAATGGGAGTACGACCCTGGCGTACAGTATTGGCCAGCGATGCCCAGTGGCTGGACCCGTGTCGATGGAGACCAGGTACCCAATGGCTGGGTGGATACTGTGAGTTCTAATTCAAACTGCTCCTGATACTTCTCTAATTATCTGAAGGGACACAAAGCAATCCACTGCGACTAGACGTTTGCCGAAACACCGGCAATCAGGTTCTATTATTGGGGGATATAAGAGGAGACCGTTGGGCGGAGCGAATGGAGGCAGCAGTAATGGCTGGAGATCAATGTTGTAGCGGAGCAGTAGGCTCATTGCTCATTCATTTTCAACACAATTAAAATGCTTAGCTCTGTAAATTCAAGACTACACCATAACTCTTTCACATGTGCAGTCGCATCGCTACCTGGGATTTTTTTAGGAATAGATGTATCTAAACATGGATTTACTGTAACCTCATCAAGTAATATATTGATAGAAGCGTCTTCGTTAACGTTTGAGTGATATTCCTCTTCGGGCTTTCTCAAATGCTGGGCTGTTTGTATTTGCTGCTCGTAATGGTGCAACTACAACCTTCTCCACTAAGCACCACAACCACGTAATGTTATCCGACTAAAAACCCACCGGAATCTTCGGGGTCTTTGGCTGCGTCTACACATATAGTCTAAACCTGAAAGCCGTGTGAAGTTCACCAGGCTTATACATGGACCGTTTCCAAAGGCTTTCGTATCTTCTGAACGTCCGGGTCTAGACGAATTTGGATCGAATTTTGAAGCTGCAAAATACGAGCTCCTTCGTATATTTCGCCATGCCAGTGCAACCTCACATACAACGGCCCGTGTATGTGGTACCCTGCCAGTGCGACATCGTCTGTGAGTTCGGACCGTATCATGCTTCTCCCAACGACACCATATCGAAACTAACTAACTCTGCATTAGACCGAGAACGCGCGTTGCAAGAGTGTAGAGACAAAGTTATACACTTCCAATAGTTTATGTTATGTGACATCCTGCTGACATGACCTTGCGCGTGAGTCAAGACCATTTTCGCATCACTACTAGTGGGCGCTATGAACGAGCTCGTATTTTTAAGCGCTAGGGTGTCCCCAATATTCGCCTAGACCCTGTATAGCAGAAGGAACGACCTCGGGAGCTCCTTCGTAATCCAACATTGACCGCCCCCAAGTTAGACCGAAAAGTTGCCTTGAGAAAGCGTAAAGATAAGCTATACACATCCCACGGTCAACCATGACTGACTCGTTCAAATCACATATATATATCATTTGAAATCAAAGCCTCCTCTATCTCAATACCCACACAACAAACAAAACTTCCAGACTGCACTATCATCATGCAACTTCTTTTGCCCGTTCTTCTCGTTACCAATATCCTTGGTCTTGCCTCCGCATGCAGACAATGGCAGATTCAGTACAAAACCAAATTCGACAGCTGCGAAATCGACGCCGGCGCCTTTCGCAACCTTTGCTATCAGATGCCACCCAGATATGATATCTACAACGCCGACAACGGGGGCCGTCTTGGTGTCTCTATCACTGCTTCGGGATTTTGCGATCCGTGTGGCCAGAAAAGCCCACGCTGCTACTGCCTCGTTCAATTCTGGCGTTACCACGAATGGGTATCGAGTTATATCCCACCCTTTGAGGACGATAACTGGCAAATCGACACGGATGTCCCTGCAGGCCAATTCTCGAACAAGAAGATCCACTGCTAGATACCTGGAGATTTGGTAGAATGTGTGAGCCTCACTGCATAAGTTGACGTAATGGAGAAGTAGCTCAACGGTTTCATCAGCCGGGAATATTTGTATTTACCGTTAGTTAATGGGAGAGTCGTTTAATTTGCCACATAATGATGGAATTTGTTCCTGATCGCTTTCAACAAGTTTATCATAGACTGCCGTCGGTGTATATGTTGCCGAATTTGATTCCTTACCTATGAGATCTTTGACGTAATGCAGGCGATCGCGAATGACCTTCTGTTTGAACTATGCCGTTCTTTGGCGCCTTCGTCATGTGAGCGCACAGCAACTGTGACGGTACAAGAGCACGAACGAGGTCAAGTACGACTTAGGTAAAGTGATTGTTTACAAGGAGAGGAAGAGATTTCTAAGGAACTCCCTGACTTAAGCTATTTACACAATATTCATGATGTAAAATTGTGAACAAAGTCGGGAAAATACATTGTAGTATCTCGGATCAAGAAGAAATGCGCGCGCGTGCTTTAGGAAACGCACTGCGAGCTAGTCGCCAGTAAAGTAGAATACGTCGTAAACGGTGGAGATGTGGTGTTCGTTGAGGTTCCTGGGTTGATCTCGAACTAGGTAAGCACACACCAACTTCGTGCACGTACTTTAAATGCTATCAAGCACCATCAAGCTTTTCCGGCAATGTTGCCAATACCCAGGCAGCTATGACAACACTTGTGAATAATTAGAACTACCAACACTACGAGTGGAGCCAGTGACATATGCGTGGTAGTCTTATGCCCCTTGATAAACTTAAAGGGAAACCTATCCGATCAAACATGGCTCGAGCGCGCGCATGGTCCCATGCGCGAATCAGGCACAATTACGGAAAATTGGCCTATCAGGTTAATTCCTTTTTTTCATAGCAAATCAAACGTATGTAATTACCGATGACCACCTATCCTTGCTACATGACTTAACGATAGTCTTCAAGAGCTTTGATAAGCGGGATGTCACTCGATATCTGAAGGGCCGTTACTGGAATGATGAGCAACGTCACGAGACTTCCGAAATGCGTAGGATACGACTAGCGCACTCAAGAACACGGTGATTCGTGTGAAACATACCAACCCAGGATCCCGACTATTACTTATTAGGCATGAGTAGTACATACGGCCAGTAAACGGTCAGTAAACGGTCAGTACACGGTCAGTGCACGGCAAACCGCCTGACTAAGCTTAACACGTATAGGACCTACTTCGTCAGCAGTTATAGAGTCCAACAACCTAAGCCATCCGCTAGCCTGTTAAAGGATGTCAGCTTACTATCAAGTTTGTAAATATACTTGTAAAGGAGAATAGAAAGCTCCGCACAGCTAGTCAGCGATAGCAACGCAGGAGAGACTAGTGGAACACGTTATCGCTGTTGTCTTACGTGATCATTTAGGCCTTGTTCACATCTGTGTGATAGAGGCATGATGACCGCCTCAAGAGGCGCTGATGCGCACTGATCATGTACACTCCCCATGCCTGGTTTAATGGGACAAGGTCCAACCTAAACCCCGCACTCAATGTAGATCTTTAACAGCAGAGTTAGCACTAGACGTGTTATGCAAAGAACCCTAGACTAGGGATAGGTTATGTAAGAATCCTATAACACAATGAATGTGTGTTTACAATGTACAATTCAATGTCGCGATATCAGCTCAACTGCTCGTCGCAAAACAAAACAATGAATGTGTGCAGCTGCCTAGGTAATATCAAGGAATTCTCTAGCTGGTAGCCATAAGGCTTCCACAAGACTGCTCATCCAATAATGCCGGAGGTCGTTCATGGTCTTAGCTTTTAGCTTTCGTTAGCTGCTCATTTATCATATCTTGCCGCAACGTCTGTGCATGTATGTTGTTGATAGTCGTGATGACCACTCCAGACGCTCGGAACTTGTCACGATCAGGTCTTCCGATGAAGAACCGACAGGAACTCTGATAACATCCCTATTCAAGATGCACATACAGAATGCTAGTCTTGATGGACAAATTCGGCGAAATCGAGGGTAATGAGGTATGTCGCGCGAGCGTCCACTACCATGAGACTCTGTATGGCTGGGCGGGACAGACAAGCGTCTATGGGGAAATAAGGTGGGGTAAAGTCAAGAACTGGTATCTAATGTGGAGAAAAAATCCGAAGATGATCAGCTAATGTGCCCATGGATGAAGACATCTTTAGAAGGACTGGCGAGCTTGAGCTTTATTTAAAGAGCTCCTAAATCCACCGGAACTCTTCCAACCATCTCAAGCATTCGTTACTACACTGCTCACTTCAAGATGCTTATTTCTAATCTTATCTTTGTTGCTTTATCCCTTGGGGGAGGAGCCCATGCCTTTGCCGTACGCGCCGACCAGAGCGCCAACACTGACTGGAAAGACCTCCAGTGGGATATTTCCAAACTCGTTACTGGGGAACCTCTCGAGACCGGCCGAGGCGACGAAATCTCCATTCCAGAGCTTGCTAACCTCAACTTTACTCTCCAAGATGATGGAGCTCTGATCTATGAAATCCCTGCTGGCGGTATCGATATTTCTGAGGAACTGTACGCGAAACTATCTGGAAACAAGTCAGGGTATGATTTTAACTCTATTCTTAATTTCAAATTCGTCTGTTAACTAGATATAAAAGATTGTCTGTGGACAAGAGATGCACCTACGAAACCAACCCTTGTGATTGCGGCACGCACAGAACTTATCAATTGATTGATGTCAATTGGTCAAAGTATTTGGGAGACACAAAAGTCATGTCGTCTCCTATTTGCGGACCTGGTTCCATTTCGAACTCGTTCACTGCGTCGTACTCTTACTCAATAACCGGTACTCTTACCAGCGGTTTTGGCCCAGTAGGTCTACAATATCACGATCCATCAGCACACGATCAAGGCTAACGAAATTCAGATTGGCGTTTTTAAGGGTATCGATCTCAGCGTCGGTTTCTCATACACATGGGGTAATGCCGTTGCAACCGGTTACAGTGCTACTTGCGATAACGCACATCCATGTATCGCCACATTCAGGCCTTATATCGGTCGAGTCACAGGAAGGGCCCAATATATGGATCTGGCTAATACCGGCAACAAATTGTGTGGTCACGGCAAAGATGGGAACGTCGAGATTCATCTCCCTTCTACTCGGTCTTGCGATACTAACAACTGTGGTGCTGACGGTGAGCCAAATCATATATCAACTTTTGCTGAAATTTAAACTGACTATCTTCTCAGGAGTCTGGGATCATTGCTACTATTTGGGCGCTACAGCAAAGGCGATGTGCCGTAACATCGGCTCCACTCCTAAGCCTGAGTGCGCTACAAATTTGTACCCTGGCAAGTCATCGTAGTACTTCAATTGCAGTGTCAGGTGTTGGACAATGGTAGTGAAAGGTTTAGGATATGAACTGTAATTAGTAATTAGGGTTAGATGCTTAGCTGAATCGCAGTCTGAAATACAAAGAGCTTTGCATCAATATCCCCCAAAAAGCACCTTTCATCTTGAATTTCAAAAAAGAAGACTCCACAGCACGGCCTCAACTACTACATTGTCGAATTAAGGCCCCACATTTACCATCGCTTAGATTCTAGTACATCATATGCAACGAGAATCTTGCGCAAAGTAAGAAAATGCACCGACGACTCAGGGTTCGAACAATTGCCAGGGCACGTGACCTCTCTTCCCATTTGAGTTGGGCCTCATTTTGGCTGCTCAGGGCGAAAAACCTCCGCACCTGATAGTTGAATCCATCATCCGAATTCTTCAACATCTATCAATTGTACTACCGTACATGCTGTATCCATTGAAGCAACCACCGAACTTGAATCGGATGTTCGGTAGAAATCGGTGGCTCGGTCAGGACATGAGTGATCGGAAACCTCACAATGCCAGGAAAATGGGGTTAAAGGTATTATGGCGATGAGATACTAGCAGTTCTTGAGAAGATGTACCTAAACCAACCACTAGAGTAAGGTCGTGAAGGGCCGTACAGCACTGATGAGTGAACGATAGCTATCCGCTTTCATTACTATACTGATAACTATAATAGCCATCTTAGTTAATCTGGAACTAGCCCTTCGCTTGTAAAACTATAATACTACTATCTTGATAACTAATATAGATAGCAGAAGATTTTGGGATTATCCTAGCCTGGGATTTTCTAAAAAGGCCTGTTTCAACAATTCCGGATATAGCCGACAGACGAGCAGAAAGATCTTCCGGCGACCAACCCCTTTTATCCCCCTCCGTATCTGTTTCGCCTGGTCT
>Ga0265798_10012922_pt1 | contig 10036 bp, 11 predicted proteins | sample P3T30metagenome_FD_192430 | JGI IMG/M metagenome (GOLD analysis project Ga0265798, IMG submission 192430) | Plant litter microbial communities from East Loma Ridge, Irvine, California - P3 T30 | ecosystem: Environmental > Terrestrial > Plant litter > Unclassified | place: USA: California...
CGCACTCGAATGCTCCTAGAGCTAGTCAGGCGATTGTCGAGTCGCAGGGCAAGAGGACGACGTTTGAGTGAGTGTGCGAGCTTTGCCGGGTAGTAGTTGGTCTGTAGCAAATTATGGTCTCTTCTAGTTCATGATACCCCATCTTCCCTTTTCCGTAGAAGACTATGTCTTATTTACCGGTCCCTGGTATTTAAATGAGCATTGTTTACGTTTCGGACATGGTGTTCATTAAGCCATGAAATCATGACGGTGATGAAGTGTGGATAGCTAGAAAGAGAGAATAAGCAAAAGGCGTCAAAGGTTAGATAAAGGTAAAAACAATAAGGGACATGTCCCGGCCACACCAAGACAGACCTACGATCATCATTTTAGCCCATAATGCACACTCTCCAATTGCGTCCGTGAATACAAATACAACAGTCTCCTACCCTATCTTGATGTCGCACCCACCTACGGCGCCGCCGAATGAGCCGCCAACCATTGTCCAAATGCCACAGCATTCCTCGTCTGCATAAATACGGTGCCGGGCCCCGTAAACTTGCACACGAGACCCTCGCCCGCAGTAAGATTGCTTATGATACCCCCGCTAGCAATGCGCTCGAGAACGTACTTGCAGTTCCAAGCAACGAGGTGACCGTTGTCGATGATGTACTTCTCGTTGGCGGCAAGCTGTATCATCATTGTTATTATAATCATCGGTTGAATGGTTCGCAAAAAGGATGGTCGGCATGGGGAATAAAGGGGTAAATAAAACTTACATCTTTCCTTATAATGGCGCCGAAACTCGTACACCACAGTACGCCCATCCCACTAATCTTGTACACAAAAATCCCTTCTCCACTGAACATTCCTTTGCTAATGCCCTGACTCTTATACTCAGTCACTATGCCTTGTGTACATGCGAGAAAGGCGTCGCGCCCCACCGACCATGTTTCCTTGCCTGCGAGCTTGATGATTGTAATGTCCCCGATGGAGGCAGGCGCGAGAAGGATTTCTCCAGGACCGGTGTAGACAGACTTCGACATGTCGCCGCCGGTTAGCACTTTTTTGAGCGAGAATTTGATGGCGCCTTTGAGCGTCATGGTGGGTGACATTGCAATCATGGCGCCTGACAAGCAGTGTTAGCAACGATATTCGACTTTTCGTCGTGATGTCAAACGTAGAACATCTTGGGATAGGATTGTGAGCATACCAGGCTTCGCGGTAAGCGGACATCCAATCGCCAATTGCACCGTGAGAATAGAATTTGTGTCGCGGTGGCTCACGCGGTAACTGCCTCCATTAAACGTGCCAACATCATCTGCTGTCGTGGCCGCAGCACTCGCTCCATTACCAACATATTGTGGTTGCTGTGGTATGCTCTGCTGGCTCATCTGCGGCGCTCCCATGCCGGGATGTCCTGCTTTTTCAGCTGGGTACGGACTCGCACTTGGACTGCCAGCGGGGAAGCCGCCAAAGCCGGGGCTCATTGGTTGTTGTGGCTGCTGCTGCGGTTGCGGTGCGTGAACTTGGCCCGGGGGTGGGAAATGCTGCTGTTCGGGCGGTGGTGCATACTGCTGCTTCTCAGGTGGCGGTGCATATTGTTGTTGCTCGGGTGGTGGCGCATATTGTTGCTGTGTATTTGCGCCGCCGGCAGGTGGAGGGGGGTAGTGTTGTTGTTGGTGCGCAGGAGGGGATGACGGCGGTGGTGGGTAGGCCTGGCCTCCTGGAGGAGGCGCGAAGTACTGGTGCTGAGTCTGCTGATCTATTTTGTGTCAGAGAGTATTCATCCCCAGGCGCAGGCTTGCAGATGGAAGGATTTCAAAAGGACAATGCATCGACATACCTGGTGGCGCTAATTTTTGTCAGTTTCACGTCAAGACAATTGCTCCATGCGACCTACGAGGATAATAGTTTCCACCCGGCGGCGGAGTCCCTTGATATCCAGACATGTTCAGATCTTCACTCACGACCGAGAGGGGGACAGCTAGAGGGATGGCTGAACAGGAGCTTCGAGTGCAGTAGACGTTCACTAGCAATCAACACGCGCAAGATCAAGACCAAGATCAAGGGAAGAGTAATAGGGAGGAGAGGAGATGATATTGGTTTTACGGCATGGAGTTATTAGGTCCACATGCAGTATAGTACAGTATACACGTTTAACCGCGCGCCCCAATTCGTTGTCTTGGTGGTCAAGCTACGCTGGGCATCGTCGAGCGCGCAGCTGTTGGCTAGCGGGGTACATGCAGCCGCCCGAACAGCGCCCCGCACTCGTCGCTCTGCATGCACCAACGTCGTGCCACGGTAATCATTAATTTCTCATGCACGAGCGGGCTATTCTGGGAGCTTACGGAGAAGGAGTCTGGCGCAGGGAGAAGGATGTTTAGTGCGAGCGCGTATGGTGCAGGCTTGACGTCTGATTCGTCGGTGCGAGTGACATTACCCCATTAGCTTTCACTTTCAGCCCCTTGGCCAAATCATCGTCAACAAAATGAATTGTTCATGATTTAGAGCTGTTCCTAAGCCGTCTTGAATGTACAGCCAGCAGAACCTCTGGAATGATGCCGTGAAAATCCATCGTGAAAATCCTACGCCAGCGAGACTGGAACAGAAACAGTCATGGCGTCTATCAAGAAGCCAAACCAATGCATACCATACCAGTCGTGAACCTCGTGAAGCGCGTAAAAACCAACTCTCTAACCCACCATCCTCCGTCTCTTTCCGATCTGGGCCGAGAAACCAGTCTTGATGGCTTGCACCGAACGCCTTGAACCACAGCTGTTGCAGGTGACAAAGTTGAGACGGTTCTCTCCTTTGGACAGATCCGTGTCGGGTGAGCGGCAAGTCTTGCAAGTCACGTACTCGACGATATACCGCCTGAGCACGTTCTCCAATTGTTTTTGCTGGAAACGACCCTTGATGACCAAACGCTTCTGGTCAGCAAACGAACCACTGGTTCCCAATTCAGCGAAGAGAAATTGAGCAACGTGCTCGTCCGAACGCTTCATACGCTTGCAAATCTCGGCAAGGTTCGCAAAAACAGTCTTCTTATTGCCTTCGCGCATGCACTGTGGCGGCGGGATCTTGTAGCTCTTTGTACCCGAGCTAGCAAGGTCGGGATGTTGCGCGTGGAGGAGTGTGAAGAATCGGTTCAGGAGTAGAGTGTAGTTGATAGGCGCAGTCGAATCATGTTGCCAGATACCAGTACCCTTCATCATATCCCCTTCTTGTACTTCGGGTTCGGGAGCGGCAGCCTCCTCCTCGCCTTCGGGCTTGTCTCCACCGGCGGCAGCAAGCTTAGCTTCAAAGTCGTCCTCAACCTTCTTCTTGCTAGACTTCTTCTTTTTCTTGAGAGCAGCAAAGTCGCCCTCGGCGCCGTCTTCTTCCTCGCCCTCCTTCTTCTTGCTCGACTTCTTCTTCTTCTGGTATCCATGTTAGCAAGCTGGTACGCCTTGTAGTTTGTGTGTAGCCGTACCTTCTTGGCAAGGTCGGCGAACATGTCGGTAACCTCATCGACCTCTTTGTCATCGCCTGCTGTTGTATTAGTCAGTATATAACCCATCGCCAATGTATGGGCCATCTCACCAGCGCCTGAGGAATGGCCCTCGGCTGATTCTTTGCTGCCGTTCATGTCGATCGATTCGGTGACTTCGCCGTTGCTGTCGACAATGGTGGCGCCTTCGGAAAACTGGACAGACTTGCGAGGTTTGCGGTCGGGAAGATCGTCCTATATGGTTTTTATATTAGCATGTGAACCGCAGTAAAATCTGGGTAGTCGATAGTGTAGTACGACCCCGGCGTTTGAGGACAAGCTGACTACGCCACGACATCGCAATCATGACAGCAGCCACCGAAGATAGCCTAAATTCCAGATTGCTCCAGAGTCTGCGACGCTTTCGGGGATACCCAAGTCTTGTATCCGCTTTTCCGCAAGTGCAAAGGTGCGCCTATTTCGCCATTTTGACGGCCAACGTGGGGTTAAATGACGTACAGTATCAGCCATGATTGCGGTTGTGATCGAGTTTTCTGCTTCCAGTCGTGTAGCGGGGATTGTCTGGTATCGATTCGTTATATTAGGTGTGGTGCAAAGACGGTGGTGAAAGAACAAAGGCAAGCAGTCGCCTCAAAGTTCGCCGCAACACATGTGTGAGTCGAACGCTGGAAGCCAAGATTTGCGTCACGTGATGTGAACCACTCAGCCCCACCTCCGCTCATTGGCTGCAGCGTCACCATCACCAAACGCGCCGCTATTACCTGTCGCATTGCATTAGCTATCGCCAATGTTCTTACGGTAGCGATCCGTTCTTAGTTGGATCATACCTTCATTCTCGAAAACTTGCGCCCTACCGCCACCATGGAGATGAGCAACAGCGAGAGCTTCATCGAACCATCTACCAGCCCAGGTGCATTCTCCAACGACGAGGTCGACTCCCTACCATCATCCGCGACAACTTCCTCGGCCGACGAAGACGAGTACATATCAGATGCAGACCGCGAATGGAGAGAGTCACTACAGCAGTTGGAGCTGTTGCTGACAATGGTCATGGTACCATACCTCGGTAAATACTTTGGCAGGAAAGCTGCATATTGGGGTGCGTCATTGGCAAGATGGAAGTTATTGGATCGGATGCTGACTACAGAGCAGGATGGGCCAAGTTTATGGAGTGGAAGTATCCCGTCGAAATCGTCTTCTCCAGTCCAAAAACCTTCAAGCTGGCGGGGGCAGCTGAGGCGGCCGCATCATTATGATCGTTATACATCGCTTCACATCCACTATGCACTCGAGCAACGGCGTTGGTGGCGTTGGAATTCATAGGACGCGCAGTCATCGCGAACGGCACATGTACATATCACCTTTCGCTGCGATACATTGAACATTTTACATCATGATTGTGCAAACCGCGAGCGCATGCTCGCCCCCTCATACAAGAATCTCCCCGTTAAGGACGCACCTACGATACACATCATAATGCCAGCGTTCAGTCGCCAACGTCAACAGTCGATCCGCCGCATGGCCTGTAACTAACCGCACTCCTTTGCATGGGTCGCTTCCATTTCTTCTTTTTTTCTTGTTCTTGAGCTTTCACCCCTTTGGTGCGCAGTTTCTCAAAGTAGACATAGGCGCCATAGAAGATGATGGATGTGTTGCCCTCATATTTTCCCTTCTTATTTGCGGAAGGTAGATGTCTGAGGGGTAAATTACTTAGCCTCTTGCCAGTAGTATACAAGGAGGTTTGCATTACTCCAGGCTTCTTGAGATGCGTGTTGATCTTCCTGTGGACACAATCCCATGTATCTTGGGGCACAGTCACCACTAGCTACTCTTAGTATATACCATAACTTACCGTATACAAGGACTCTATTTACTTTGTCTCTCCCTACCTTTACATATTCGATAGGCAGACTGTCTCCTTCCGCCCAATCTTTCTTTGCCTCCTTGTTAGGCAAAGTCTTGACTATCGTTATCTCACGCTTCTTGAAGAACCGCCACACCGCGAGGCATAAAGGAACACCCTCCTCCCGTCTCTTTACCATTTTTGACCCATTAAACGTGGATACGTGATCGGTAGGAGGACATCGATTCCCTCTTGAAACTCGCCAGATTTCTCCCTTATCAATCATAGCGCGAATCTTGCGTCTGCAAAAGACATATCATCAAAGGCTAAGCGTGGCAGATAAGAGATTGTGTTCCCCAATTGGAGGCACATGGAGGCACAGCATCGCTATCTTCCACCTGCACCCTGGGCACACGCAAAGGTACAGGCCCATGATCTTCCCGCGGATCAACCTCGTCCAGGTAATTTCGCACAAACTGGTCTAATGTACGCCTCGTCAAATGATGGTATATAACCCTATTAGTATTGATACGAAATTTCCAAGGCACGTAAATACTGGCTATGAAAATTTAACAAAACAAAAGGACTTTCTTTTCGTGAGTGAGAACAGGGCAGTAGACGTGGATATCAAGCTCTTTCAAGGTCCATCTATAACTTTTGTAAGGGTATCTAAGTATTGCGCAATCTACTAGCGGGCCACTGTCCCACACAGTTATTCATCCAGCCGCCTCAAAACTCGATCCACCTACAGGAACCATCTGAAATCTGGGCTCCGAGGTCCATCACGTAGTTTCTCAGTTGACACATCCCTCGCACTGAGCTTGACGCCTTGCTTCGCATTCCTCCTCTTGTTATCCATAACCATATAAACGCCCAATAGCAGAGCGCACAAACACCCCGTCGCCCCAAATGCCGCTGTGGTTGCCAAAGCCGGGATGTACTGGGGTGCATCCTGTGGCCTGAAGATGTTCGAACTGACTACACCCATCAGATTCGCCAGCGGCACACCAATCGAAGTGAGTGTCACGCGACGGTTCTCGTCGGCAACGTTGTTGTTATACCATGTCGAGAGCAGTACCGAGGGTGCAGATGTTCCCCATGTCATCATGAAGCAGGCGAAGTAGGCTACCGTGAGGGAGTGTTCCACGTCAATCGTAGCGTAGATGACAAAGCCGATGAATGTTAGGAGAAAGCCGAGGGCAATGAAGGGGAAGCGAAGACGCGTGTGGTCCGAAGCAAAAGCCAGAATCACAAGAACACAAGCTCCCACAATGTTTGGAGCGACGGTGTAGAGGTTCGTCTTGATCTTGTCGTAGCCCAGTCGACCAACAATCTGCGGTAAGAAGAGCGAAACGGACTGTAGAGGAACACCAAGGCAGATTTCAATGGCGAGGAAGCCGTAGGTGGAAGGTTCCCTGAAGATAGTAAGGGCACTTTTGAGATCAAACTTCTCGCCGACGACCGAGGAGCTGTCGATTTGGATACGCGTGTATGCAAGCTGCTTTTCGGCTTCGTTCAGGAACTTGGCCTCGTAGGCGTTCTTCGGGAGGTACCAGTAGGCGACGAATGAAAAGCAGACTGTGAGTGATCCCTCGATGATGAAAAGGTAACGCCACGAGTCAAGCTTTGAGTTGATATGGAAAACACCAAAAGCGAGGAGTCCAGAAAATGCGTTTGCAATATTGGATGCTGCATAGAACAGCGCAAGTCTTCGTGCAAGCTCGCCTCGACGATAAAATGTGGTGAGGTAGTAAATGACCAGCGGGAAGAAGGCTGATTCGGACATGCCTGTATATTGTCAACCTCATATGTTTCTGTTGAGGGTAGATTCAGGTACTTACCAAGAAACCACCTCAGCGCCATCATCCCGCTCCAGTTTTTGACACTAGCAGCAAGCAAGGTCGCGCTCCCAAAGCAAAACATCATGATCGGCAGTACACAATGCGGTCCATATTTCTTTCCCAGCATACCAACAGGTGGGGCAAAGAGGACATATGGTACGTAGAAGATACTCAGCATGACATTATACTGATTTCCCTTGAACCCCAGATCTTTGTCCATGCCATCCGTCTTTGCATTACCTAGATTTCTTGTTAACTACCCGTTTGGACACTCTTTTTTGTGATAACCCCCATGTAGCACAAGAAAAACTTACCTAGGTTTCCCTTGTCAAGAGCATTAAAAAGGTACATAATAGCCAACATGGGAAGAATGCGAAGGTCAAATTTCCATGTCAAAGCCTTTTCATGCTCGTAATTCGGTAGATGGTGGGTTGTGCCTGCGACTGGGACGGGGCCGACATCTCTACCCGATGAGACGGAGGCGGTAACTTCGAGGCCGTCCTTTGCGAGCTCTGGGTCTTTGTTTGTTGACATTCTGGCAGATGAAACAAACTGTGACCAGAAGCCGTGGAAATATCGACAAAAACTTGGTCCTAGGGGAGGAACGAGTGGAAGACTGCGCTGAGGCGCTAAGTAGACCAATGTGACGCTGTGATACACGATCGACAGCGCTCCCAGTGCTTTTGTACGATGCTACCCACCCACCGTCTTATAACTCCAACGGCAGCGACGTCGCCGTGGAGTTACACTCCCCGAGACGATACTGCCTGCCCTATGCACTCGGCTAATTCGGCCGTCATCCGCTTAACAATGGATGCGAGCGCAGGGTGACATTTTTCCGCCGTCAATTCACGTCGCGCACCATGGAGCGCAGACGGCTTGATAACCTCCAGGCCTTCTCTGACCAATACTAGTTATTTCATGGCGGCTTGTGAGGCCTTGTGAGTGGTTCGGCAGCTGTTCTAGAAGTGGAAGCGACCTGCATCTTGGCCGAGGATTGGAGGGCTTCGCGCGAGATACGATGATAAGAAAAGGCCCGTTGAGTGGCGGTATCGGAGATAGTCGTTCAGTCAGACGTGCGACTTGGCTGTTCCGCTATTTTGTCGTGCTATTCAGCATGCCTGACTGGAAAAGACGGCATCTCGTGCGATCGGGGGGTTGGGTTTTGTTGTGATGTTCGTGGAGTAAGGCATAAGTGGAACTCTGGGTTCGCTTGCCTTCCCCACATGGGCTTCTTATCTCCAGCATGTGACGACAGGACGAACGTTCTTCTGCATCAACGCACCGGCGAGCGTGCCATTGTTGAAAGCTTGCGAGCAGCATTTCCAGTTCTCGGAGTGATTGTATGCAAGTGTGCGACATGGACACACAGATTGTTCTACATCTACGAGGATCCGATAGACGCATTCGCAGTGCAATGATGGCATTCGAGCTGCGACACTCGATTACCAAAGCAAGTACTTTGCCACTGTCTCTAATTTGCGCACTTGTTCGCGAAAGCACAGCTCAACGCAATGTTCATTTACGAGCTGAAAAGAAACTACAGCAGGTCAAGCGCAACTCCTTCTCGGACTAGACGTGCCTTCTTTGATGTCTCTTTGCAGAACTGCTCACGCATGTATGTCAAAGATCAAGTTCAGGTGCCCATGCGACGCAAGGTGGTTAGATCTAGGGTCTAAACTGCAGTACGTCTTTAGCGATGCTAGCAAAGCAACGGTTACTTGGCCGATAACTCCTCCCCACCACGACTCATCTGTAGCTAATAGAATGCATCCATCTACAGCAAGTACCATCCATACACAGTATCTGACGTTGCATGACCCCATCCGGGCGCCCCCGTCTTGGCCTGTGGGTACCTTAAACGGGGGTGGGTCAGAGATGTCAGAGATGCGTCGTCGCCGCCGCCGGTTATCAGTGTACCGTAAGCGGTCAATGATACGAAAAAAGGCGATAACGGTCTCGGAGGGGTTAGCAGCAACAACTCGACTAAAGGCTCTTTTCTCTATACTGATGCACGGGGTTTGTGCTTGTTGGACACACGACAAGTTTCCGAATGTGGAGACTGGATGTTTACTCGACGTCGTCGGCGGTGGGCGTAAAGTATGCTTCTCGGAATGACTACTACACGTATGACGTCAAGAAGGAATTGAGGCGATGATATGGTATACTAAAGTTCATGTAGTACTGTGTTATTGATACATTGCGTGCTTCAAAGCAGCATGCGAGCCTGCCCATTCCTAGGGACCGTCTATAGCCGAACAAGGAAAAATAGTGCATGTCTTATAGAGAAGGGACTTTGACCATGCATGCCAGTAGCAAGTTGAGCTGTCCGAAGACTGAAAAAGAGAAACGCAGGTCGCGCTTTTGCGAATAGGCACGGTCGACCGTACTATACAACGCCAATGGGTATCCTTAAAAGCGAGGCTTTTACTCGAAAACGCCTCTACACAAGATAGATAAAGAAAAACTACTGCACAAATGGAAACAGGCGAACCCAACATTGCTACTCTCATGAATTGTGCGCGGCTTCTTTACCCTTTGAGGAGCGGGGATGCAGGAAGTGGAGGCCGCCTTTGGCGACGCCAGCAACGTTGAAGTGTAGTGGCTCCTTAACACCCTTCTCCCGGACAGGCATCTTTCGCTTGGAGCGACCTGAGATGTACATGGGCTGCTGAGCATGGGCGCCGCTGTTGACATTGGACATGCTCAGCTTCGCTCGCAGCTTGGGCTTCTTGTCACGGTGCTCATCGTCGGTTTCGGTATCAAAGCTACGAAGGCTGCTGCGCTCGGAGGAGAAGCGCGGGTTGCTGGAGTGAGACGAAGATTGAGTCGGCGCGCGCTGTAGGGGGCTCAGAGAACTTAGCCTGGAAGAGTAGGCAG
>Ga0265798_10012923_pt1 | contig 10035 bp, 1 predicted proteins | sample P3T30metagenome_FD_192430 | JGI IMG/M metagenome (GOLD analysis project Ga0265798, IMG submission 192430) | Plant litter microbial communities from East Loma Ridge, Irvine, California - P3 T30 | ecosystem: Environmental > Terrestrial > Plant litter > Unclassified | place: USA: California...
CGGACGCGGCGGCAGCTGATGATGGTGCATGATGCACGTTTCTGCTCACGTACTGTACCGTCTGCTCGAGCATGCGCTCGCGCTTGAGGCGATAGGCCAGCGCGACATCGAAGCGAGCGGCGAACTCGGGGGCGGCGTGGCGATCGCGCAGGCGAATGCGATCCTTGGAGGCGTCGTTCTGCAGTTCTTGAGCCTTTGCGAAGGTCGCGTTGGCTTTGTCGAGCTGCTTCTGGTAGTGATCCAGCTTGGCCGCGTGACGAGAACGTGTCTGCCTGAAGTGGTCCGAGATGGGCACGATTTGTCCCAGCGCGGCGTTGAGGTAGGTAGCCACACGAGCCGTCTCCGCGCACATGACGCTTTCGTACGAGGCGAGCACGTGGGTCGCCTTGTCGACGAGCTGGCGCGCCGCGCGTTGCTGACGCGTGGCGGTCACGAGGGCGGCTTGTGCGACACGCTCGTTCGCCATGGTCTGGAGGTCAGCAAGGGCGTGACGGCGCGCCGACTTCATGTAGGTGACTCCGATCGATGGCGACGCTGAGCGGGCGCCATTGGCGACGAGGGCGGCGACGTCGTACTGGTGCAGGCCGTGCTTGCGCAAGTAGGCGAGCTGGCCTTGTTTCACCTCCTTCAGGGCGCCCGTGGCGAGGTGGAACATGAGGTTGCTCGCAGACTGATGCACGTCCTTGTACTTGCGCATGATCTCAGAAGCCGTCACGTTCAAGCGGGCCTGCAGCTGCTCCTTGATCGACTCGCGGGGGTTGCGGTGTGGCAGGATGGACTCCTGGTGTGGGGGCGCGCGATGCGCAGCACCTCGGCGGGACACGGATTGGGGCGGGCGGCGGGCGGCGCGGCTGGCGCCGGCGGCTCGGCTCGACTCCAAATGCGTGTCCTGAACAAAGGTGACACAGCGGAATAGGGACCAAGGCTGGTTATGTCCGGGTAGTGGGTCAAGATCATCGCAACCATGAGGGTTGGAGAGGATTTGAATACATTGTCACGCGTCGGATGTCGCTGCTCGTGATCAGTGAGAGGACGCATCGCGGTTGGGACGCTGTCTGCTGAGGGTTGTAAGATGGGGACGCTACTCAGGAAAGTCGCGCTGTGGGTCAGATAGCACAGGCGGGCGGAGGAGGCGGATGTCATCGCCGAGGAGATACGCTACACTCGGTGGCCTCAATGACGCGTCGCTGCTCGACCCCAAATGGGTGAGGTGCCAACTTCGGCGGGTGGGCCCGCTTCTCGGGAGGCTGACACGCTGCACATACACCACGGTGTATGCGCAGTGCCAGGGGCACAGCCACTGTGATCGCTTCTGCCTTTGGACGTCGCCGGCGGCGTCACGGCTCCTCCACTGTCCGTTGAACAGCAGAGTCGCTTCTGCCGCGCGAGTCTCTGACAAGCAGGTAAGCCGGATCGCAGGCTGTGTGTGTGCGTCGCTGGAGGAGGGCTGACCGTTCCTGCCGACGAGTCTTGAAACGAGGCAGACATGGCGAAGCCAGTCATGGGAGGCGTAGAAGCGACCGACGTGGCAGACTGCTGACGCGGCGGCGAGTCAGCAGCGTGTGCCAACGAAGGGGGAGAGTGGTCCATCCGGGAGCGCCAACAAAGCTGTGATGCCCGGGGGCGCGGCACGAGCTCGAAGGGTGTGTGGTGGAATGGGGGTGCGTGAGTGTGTATGTGCTTCTCGGTGAAGGGGCGAACGGCTGAAAGCCAGGGCGGATGAGGAGTGAGGCCTCAGCGAGGCTAAGCGAGCTCAGCGAGGGAGCGAGGCGCGAGCGAGGGCCACGGAGGAGCGGGAATAAGGAAGACGCTGAGGAGCGAGAGACGCGACATGGGGACGGAGAGCTGGCTGAAATGGAGGGGCAGCGAAGCTGAGATGGCAAAGCCGAAGCCTGTGGCCCAAAGCAGAGGAAAGGAAGCCAAAAGAAGGTCATGCCAACAAGGGCAAAAGGAAGGGGCGTCTGATGCAGATATACATGTGGGGCACGTCATGCTCATGGGGATGGGTGGATCGTGTGCTCAATCCGTGGCATCACAGAGCTCCCTTCCGATGAGGGCTGAGGCACTGCGGAGCCAAGGAAGGCGCAGGCGATGCGGTGGCGAGGCTCATTGCCTGTGCAGCAGGCGTAGCCGATCGGGGTGGTGGCGATGTTGCGCGAGAGCGTAGCGAGTGGAGGGATGGATGTCGTCGGGTGGCCAAGTGGCGGTGTCGTAGACAGGACGCGGATCGGAAGCATGGCGGGCGTGCGCGGCAGCGGCAGGTCCGCCAGTGGCAGCGTTGCGGGTGGAAGGTGCGGGAGCGACGTCAGGATCATCTACGTCCATGGGGACAGGAACAGCGGGATCGGGCACGAGCTGGGCCTCCTCACGAGGGGCGTTTGTCGGTACGGCGTCCGACGTGGTGTCAACAGGAACGAGAGGCGGCATCGACGTGTCGAGTGGGCCTTCGGGCGCGAAGCGATTGTCGAGGCCAGGACTGTCTGTGTTGATGGCGCGGAGATGATTGGCGTTGGCGGTCATGGTGAGACCCTTGGTTTCACCTTCGTGGAGCGCGCGGATCACGTACGCCATGGGGCTGATGCGTTCGAGCACGAGGTAAGGGCCGATGTAGCGGTGCGCCAGCGCAGGGAGGCGGCCGTGGTGCTCGAGGCGCGCGCGCTCGTCCTTGAGCCACACGAGGTCACCGGGACTGAACACGAGGTGGTGCTTGATCTGTTCGTTGAGTGTCTTGACCTGATCAGCGCGATTCTGGGAGTTGGTGCGCACCCAGTTGGCGGCTTCTTGCACGAGGGTAGCCAGGTGGAGCGCGTAGGTCTCAGGTCGCTGATCTCCACCGTCTGCGTAGCGGGCGGGGAGGAACTCGCCAGGAAGGCGCGGATGCCGTCCGAAGTTGAGGTAGAATGGCGAGAAGCCCGTGGTCTCCGAAGGCGAAGCGTTGACTGCGAAGGTGGCCGTCTGGAGGGCGTCGAGCCAGCGCTTGTCGTACGTGCCGAGGTTGGCCGTCAGGTGGGTCTTGAGCATGCCCACGTAACGCTCCGTCTTGCCGTTGGCCTGCGGGTGGTAGGCAGAGGTGGCGTTCACTTTGATGCCGAGCATGCCGGTGAGGTCTTCCATGAACTTGCTGAGGAACTGGCCGCCACGGTCCGACAGGATGCGGAGGGGCATGCCGAATTTGCAGATGACTTCGTCCACGAATGCACGCACGATGCCGACACCATCGGCCTTGATGAGCGGCACGGTGACGAGGTAGCCAGTGAAGTGGTCCACCACGAGGAGGATCCACAGGAAGGAGTCGTTGCCGGGGAAGGGGCCGGCGAGGTCCATGCTGACCATCTCCCAGGGCTCCGAGGGGATGGGAGGAATGCCTTTGGCGGGCTCCTCACGTCGGCGCTGCGCCTTGGTCTGCTGGCACTCAATGCATTTGGACACGTACTCGGTCACGTCATTGTAGAGCGTATTCCAGTAGTACCGCGAGGCGATCTTGCGCAGGGTGTGCTTGATGCCGCTGTGACCGCCGAAGGGCGTGGTGTGGTACAGCTCGAGGATGTGTTTCTTGTAGGCGTCGGGCACGACCAGGCGCGGCGGGAGCTGCACGAGGGCACTGAGTCCGCGCGTTCCGGCGCCAGGGTGATAGAAGAGCGCCCGACGATCGTTGCCCACATCAAGGAAGACATAGGAGGCAGCGCGGCGCTGCAACTGTTCGCGCTGTGAGGCGGTAGAGCGGCGGCCGAGGTGCTTGTGCTGCAGGTAGTCGAGGAGAGGTCGCAGGTCCTCGTCCTGCTCTTGCTCATCGCAGAAGGTGCTGAGCGCAGCGGGGTCCATCAAGGTGAACTCGTGAATGCCGTCCAGGAGGGGTGAGGACACCGCGCGGCGTGCGTCTGGAGGCTGTCCAGCAGAGACAGCTGAAGGCCTTGCGGCGGGGCGGTGTTTCCGACGACCAGCGCGCACGATAGTGAGGCGGCGTATGAAGTGAGGTTCTCGGGGACCAGCGACGAGTGTGCTGTGCTCGTCCCGATCGGCAGCTTCTGGTGGAGCAGTGCCTGCAGGTGGGCAGCGGGACAGCGCGTCGGCGTTGGCGTTGGCCTTGCCGGGGCGATGTTGAATGGTGTAGCTGTACTCCTGAAGCGTCAGGGCCCAGCGCGTGAGGCGCTTGTTCTCCATACGCTTGGTGGCGAGCCACTGCAGCGCGGAGTGATCCGTGACGATGGTGAAGGGCGCGTCGATGAGGAACGGCTCGAATTGGCCCACGCTCCACACGACGGCGAGGCACTCCCACTCCGTGGCGGAGTAGTTGCGCTCGGCCTTGTTGAGCTGGCGCGAAACAAATCCGACAGGATGCTCTGCTCCCTCCACGTTTTGAGACAGGACGCCTGCGATGCCGACGCCGCTTGCGTCCGTCTGCAGGATGAAGGGTAAGCGGAAGTTGGGCGTGTAGAGGCACGGCGCAGCGGTGAGCGCAGCCTTAAGCGCGGTGAAGGCGAGCAGGCGGCTCTGGCTCATGACGAACTCCGTGCCCTTGCGGAGGAGCTCGTAGAGGGGTGCGGCGATGACGGCGAAGCCAGCGATGAAGCGGCGGTAGTAGTTAGCGAGGCCGAGGAAACCTTTGAGCTCCGTCACCGTTTTGGGCTCCGGGAACTCGTCGATGGCTCGCTGCTTGTCTGGGTCGGGGCGGATGGTGCCCTTGCCGACGATGTGGCCCACGAACAGCAGTTCCTTGTAGGCGAAGCGGCACTTGGATGCCGACGCCTCGAGGCCGACGGAATGCAGCTTGGTCAGCACGGCAGTTATATCCTGCATGTGCTGTTCCAGCGTGCCCGTGGTGTAGACTAGGCAGTCGTCGAAGAACACGGCGCAGAACTTGCCGATGAACTCGCGCAGCTGCTGGTCGACGTAGCGCTGGAAGGTGGCAGGCGCGTTGGACAGTCCGAATGGCATGCGTTTCCATTCGAACAAGCCATCGGGGGTCACGAACGCCGTGATGCCGCGGGACTCGAGCGCCATGAGGATGTGGTGGTAGGCGTCTTTGATGTCGATGATGCTCATCCAGTCTGCATTCTTGCAGGCGGCGAGACACTCCTCGATAAGCGGCACGGGGTAGGCGTCCTTGCGCGTCTTGGCATTAACGCGGCGGTAGTCGATCACCATGCGCCACGAGCCATCGGGCTTGGGCACGAGGGACACAGGGGAAGACCACGGCGAACTGGACGGCGCGATGAGGCCAGCTGCCAGCAGGCGTTGCACTTCCTGGTGGACAGCTTCTTGTTTGGCAGGCGACTGGCGGTACGGCGCCTGCTTAACGGGCTGATTGTCGAGGAGATGGATGGCGTGCTCGACGCCTGGAGATGCGACCGGCGTGCGTTTGGGAGCAGCGAACGCGTGCTTGAGTTTGGCGAGAGTAGCGCGCACGCGTGCCTGCTCGGCCAGGGGAAGGTCAGGATTGACGTTGAAGGTTGGCTCGATCACAGGGGCGATCGGCGGAGTAGCGGCTGCGGCAGCAGCAACCGCCTGGTGCGCGGCCTGGGTGGCTGCGCGGATGGTGGTAGTGGAGGGCCGCGTGCGCGTAGCAGCGGCGACGGTTTGTGGACTGGGCACCGCAACGTGCGGTGCGGGTGTGTCGTCGTAGAGCGCAGCGACGTCACGGGAGGAGGAAAAGAAACGCAAAAAGTCTGATGGGGGTTTAGCGCGGGCCGGTGCTCCAGGGCTCAGATCAGCCACAGGTGCTCCCGCGTTGATTTGGCCCGCGCGCACCCGTCAGGCTTGCGTGTCCGCTGCCTCGAGCAGCGACTCCTCGTCCGGGCTTGCGGCTGCGTCGGCGGGCGGGACGCCGTCGAGCAGTAGGTTCATCAGCGAGGTAAGTTCCTGCTGGAACCAGCGTTTCTTCTCGATTTCGCTAAGATGTGCTGGCGGGTGGATTCCGCGGGCAGTCGTGCGGCGCGTGGTGCGGCGCAGCGGCACCGAAGTGCGGCGTGTGCCTTCCAGACTGACTGCGTAGGTATCAGCGACCACAGTAGCCGTAGCGATGCGCAGGCCAACGGGAAGGAAGAGTGCGTGCGGATGCGGGTTCTTGAGCGGCATGGTCAACACGCGATCACCCTGAAAGCCGCCGAGATCCGCCAGGAACTCGGGGGACTCCAGCTGAAAGGGCGCCTTGTTCGGTGCGGTGACGGTGGCGGGGCGCACGAGGATGGGCGTGCTGTTCGCCATGGTGTGATCAGCGTCCACGATGACCTGCGCGGGGCGCGTTTCACCGATGCCAAGGTGCACTGGAGCGATGAGGCGCACGCGGTAGATCTTGTGTCCTTGGTGTTCAGTGGGCGCGGGTGTACGCACCATGTCGGACCCGAAAGAGAGGCGGCCATCGCGCGTGGCGATGTTGGTGATGCCGTCGGGGCTCTCCATGGCCGTCATACCCAGCAGCAGGTCGGCACTCAGGTTGCGCACCACGAGCAGCTCGAGTGGGCGCGAAGTGGTGTACAGTTGGCCGGTGTGCGGGTCATGGTACGTCATGTGCTTGTACAGCACGCCGAGGGCGCGCACAGTGTTGCCGCCAATGCCTTCGATGCGGATGTCCTTAGCGGCCTTGATGTCCATGGCGCCCAGCGCGTGACGATGGCGAAGATACACGTTCTCGTTAATGCACGTCGCCATGGCACCGGTGTCGATGACAGCGGAGGGGAAGTCGATGGCGCCGATGCGGCAGTCGACTTGGATTTCGCGCTGACCGCGTCCGTCAATCATGATGCGCCGCGCCTTGATGATGCGCTCCGGCACACTGTCCACGATGCGGCCGGTGTAATACTTGCCCTGCCCCAGGAAGCGAAGGGCCTGGGGGTTCTTGTTGGGCCCGTCCTTGTTGCGACCGCAGTGCTCCCAGTCATGCCAGGGATGACCGCACTCGGTGCAGGGTCCCTGTCCACGAGTGCCGTCGTTGTGATCCGGGGCGGAACGTGTCTGCGAGGTCCCGCGCGACGATGTTCCGTCCTCGCGCTTGAACTGCTGGGGTCGACCCATGGGCGTAGCATTGCTGCCGTTGCTTGGTGATCCACGGGACGGCTGGCGTGTGAGTGCGCGCGTGCGAGTCGTAGTGGGCGTATCCGTGCGCTGCCGTTGCGACTGCGGTCGGGACGAAGGCGAGCGAGGACGGTCGTCCTGTCTGCGCTTGGGTCGTCCGCGTCCCCGCTGTTGGTCGGACGCGGAGCGACGCCTTTGACCTCCATCCGAGTCCTCGGAGTCGGAGTGATGATTGTTGCGGCGTCCATCACGGTCCGTCAGTCCGAGAAAGGCGTGCAGCGCCCGTGCCTTGCTGGACGTATCATGTCCCGTCAGGCGCGCGGCGACAGCACGCTTGTCCGCCGAGGACACTTCGGGCGTGCGGTAAGCTGAGCTGGTAGACGTATCACCCTTCTGCTTCTGCAGGAGTGCTCCGAATTGATGGTGGTCGGGGACCGCTGCCTTGGCGGCGGCAACCGAATGCATGATGCCGTGGGAGATGTCCTCTGCTCGCGCGTCGCGGGTCAGCGTGCGATCGCGCAGCAGGAAGTTATCGCGCAACTCGGCGAGGGAGCGGATGTACACGTACGCCGTGCCGCTCTTAGCCTCCTCTCCTGGGGCGAGAAAGGCGAAGTCGGCACACGCGTTGAGGAGGTTGGGCAGCAGTGAGTGCGTGAAGTGCATGAGGGTGATGTCGTCGAAGACGTCCGGTTCACCTCCAGCAGCGTCAGTGCGCGCCTTGGTGTACCGCTCGAAGTATGCCGCAGCGGATTCCGTGCCGCCCTGCTTGATGGTGTACAGCAGGCGCTTGGATGCCAGGAGGGTTTGTTTGGTGACGCCGAAGCGTTCCAGAACCGCGTCGGCTGCGCGCAGGAAGCGAATGCCGTCGGCTTCCGGCGGCGTGAGGATGGGGCCCATGGCAGCTGCAGCTGCAGCGGACGCGTTGGGATGGCGGATGAGCGTGAGCAGCAGCGCCTTATCCCAGGTACTAGGGGGCCACTCATCCTGGAACAGGTCGAGATGCGCCGTGAGGTACTTCACGAACTCTTGCACCTCAACATCCGTCGCCTTGGATGGCAGTTCGGGAAGTTGATTGGGACGCGCCGTGAAGCCGGTGCGGATGCGGATGGTGCGCGTCGGCGTAGGCTCGGCGGACGTGAAATCAGCAGCAGCTGATGTGGATTCGCGTGTGACGCGGCCCACGCGCTGCCGGGCAAAGCGCGGAGGAACGGACTGGGGGGCAGCTCGGGCGGAAAATGTGGGCGCTGCGTTCAGGAACGCGTGCACTGCGTCTTGGTAGGGCCGTTCCGCTGGTTGGGCGCAGGCGGCCAGGTGCCCCTTCCACGATGCCGTCTCGCCGTCCAGGAGTTTCTTCGCGCTTTGCTTGACGGTGGGCGTTACGGCGGCTCGCACCATGTTCGCGTATTGTTGCTCACTGCTGAGATGCTGCTCGTACAGGTCCTGTCGGATGTACAGCCCATCGATCAGCACGTGGGGTCGTTGTGAATCCGGCATGTTGCCGGCGGCTGCTGCGGCAGCTGGGGCAGCGGCTGCGTACGCGGCGGCAGAGTAAGCGGCGGTCGCGGCGGGGTAGGCAGCGGCTGCGGCAGGGTATGCGGCGGCCGTAGGAGTCGCCGCTTGCCGTTGCGGGAAGAGGGGTGGCAAGCGTTGCAGGGTTGCCGGCGGTGGTACGGGGATGGTGGTGCCTGCCACTGTAGCAGGTGCGGTGCCACGGAATTGTCCGCCTGCCATGTACGCCGTATTATTCAGACGCGACGTGTCCACGCGTTGGGCGCGTGGCGGCGGAGGTGCGGCTGCAGTCGGCTCGGCTGCCGACCTGGAGGCGGCGGCGTATGCCATGGCGGCTGCTGCCGATGGAGCGGGGCCGGGTGCGGCTGCGCTTTCATCTCCGTCATAGTCCTGCACTATGACTTCAGCGTTTTCGTCATAGAATTGTTCGTCGAGGTCGTGTTGCTCATCTTCCGCAAGTTCGTCGGCCGTGAGCCTGCTGTTGGTGGAATGGCCCGATGCACGTTCCTGCTCGTCGTCATAGAGCGGCGGAGGGGCAGCCGTCGACGGGTAGGCGTTAGGATTCACGTTGTATCCGTAGCCGGCTCGTTGTGCGTCCGTGCCTCCGGCACCCAGCTGTTGGCGGTAGCTGCTGGCGCCGTGGCGGTTGGCGGCAGTGAGGCCAGCCTGGTCGGCCAGCTGGGCTTCTTGCTGTCGTGACAAAGGTCCCTCAGGCATGTCGGGCGACAGCGCGGAGCTGCGTCGGACAGCGGCGCTGAGGATGCCGGCAACGTTCTGCAGTGTCTGTGCCTCCGGCAGTGGCGGCTGCGCCGTGCGAGGCGGTGACACCCTGCGTCTGCCGTAGAGGCGTCTCGTGACGACCGAATCGTACATGTTCTCCTCGAAGTTGACGTGCGTAGCGCGGTCGTTGGAGAATCGCGGGGAGGTATGTTCGACGCTGCTGAACAGGGCGCGCGTCAGGTTGCTCAGCGCAGTGACTGCAGGCGGCGTCCTGCCACCACCAGCACACCACTGCTCATGCCATTCGGCAATGGTCCGGCGTGTGCTGGGGAGGAAATCATCCCAGTCCGCCATGCCGTACAGGTGTGGAGCGACCGTGACGGCGTCGCGGTAACGCGGTCGTGTCTCTGCGTAGATGTGCTTCAATGCGCGGCGCTCTTGATCTTTGAGGGCCATGAGCGCGTCTCGCTCATCAGCGGCTGTGGCAGCAGCGTCACCGGGTGCGGCAGCGGCTTGCTGCGACGATCGCGGGCGCACTGCACGTTCCTCTGCGTTGGTGACTGCGGGGCGTTTGCGCGGATTGAGTGCAATGCGGGGCGCTACGAATGACGCCGTAGCAGGGGTAGCTGCGGCGAACGCCGGCGCCCTGTACATCAGCGTGTCTCGGGATGCGGATTCTTGGCTTCCAAAGATATGGGGGACGTTCTCCTGTGCAGCCAAGGCTCCATATGTCGAGGGAGCGGCAGGTCCGAAGATCGATGCCGTGGAAGCGTTAGCGCCGGTCAGTCGCAGATG
>Ga0265798_10012924_pt1 | contig 10035 bp, 7 predicted proteins | sample P3T30metagenome_FD_192430 | JGI IMG/M metagenome (GOLD analysis project Ga0265798, IMG submission 192430) | Plant litter microbial communities from East Loma Ridge, Irvine, California - P3 T30 | ecosystem: Environmental > Terrestrial > Plant litter > Unclassified | place: USA: California...
GAACGTCGGATGGCCAGCTCCACCGCGTCTTTTGGCGCGAGTGTCGTGTCCCACAGGCATTCGGTGACCTGGGCATAGGTGGCCAGGTAGCGGGCCATGCATTCCTGGAACAAGGCTTCCTTGGATCCGAAGGCGGCGTAGAAGCTGGGCGCCGAGATGCCGCCGCCAATTGCGGCCTTCAACTGCGTCAAAGACGTGGATTCGTAGCCCTGTTCCCAGAACAGGTGCATTGCCTGATCGACCGCCGCGTCGCGGTCGAAATTGCGCGGTCTGCCCATCTGCGCCATGCCGTTCTCCTTGATGGAGATAAAGACTATTCGATACATAAGTCGTTGACAAGCAAGCGGCCGCTGTCTACATTCATATCGATCGGTACATAAATCTGCGGTTCCCGCCCGGCGCGGGATTTTTTTCACCCACATATGTACTGATCGATATTTATGTGGACGACGCGGTTGCCGCGTCCTCACGCCAATTTTTTCAAGGAAAGAAAGTGAATCTCTCGAATTCGTCGATGGCCGACGCTGCAGGTGACCAGCTGCCGATTGCAGCCTTGCTGGCTCTGGCCATGACTGGCTTCATCTGCATCGTGACCGAGACGCTGCCGGCCGGACTGCTGCCGCAGCTTGCCGCCGGGCTCGATGTGACGGCATCGCTGGCTGGTCAGACCGTGACCGCCTACGCGCTGGGGTCGGTCCTGGCGGCCATTCCGCTGACCATCGCTACCCGCAGCTGGCGGCGGCGCACGGTCTTGCTGCTCACCATCGTGGGCTTTCTGGTGTTCAACACCGTGACCGCCTTGTCGTCGGCGTTCTGGCTGACCCTGGTGGCACGCTTTTTCGCGGGCATGGCTGCGGGCCTGGCCTGGAGCCTGCTCGCCGGTTACGCACGGCGCATGGTGCAGCCGCGTCAGCAGGGCAGGGCCATGGCGATCGCCATGGTGGGCACGCCCGTCGCCTTGTCCCTGGGCGTGCCCTTGGGAACCTGGCTGGGCGGCATCGTGGGCTGGCGCAGCGCCTTTGGTGTGATGTCCGGGCTGACCTTGCTCCTCATCGTCTGGGTGCTGGCCAAGGTGCCTGACTATCCCGGCCAGACCGGTCGCGAACCCATGCCCTTGTGCAAGGTGCTCACTACCCCCGGTGTGCGGCCGGTGCTGGCAACCGTCATGGTCTGGATGCTGGCGCACAACATTCTGTACACCTACATCGCCCCCTTCGTGGCGCAGGCGGGTCTGCTCGAGCGCGTCGACATGGTGCTGCTGACCTTCGGCGCCGCCGCGCTGCTGGGGATCGCAGTCATCGGCCGGCTGGTCGAACACCACCTGCGCGGCGCCGTGCTCGCCAGCCTGGCCAGCTTCTTTGTCGCCGCGCTGGTGTTTCTCTGGCTGCCCACCGTGCCGACCGCCGTCTACCTCGGCGTGGCCGTGTGGGGCGTGAGCTTCGGCGGTGCGGCGACCTTGCTGCAGACGGCCCTGGCCGACACGGCAGGCAAGGGCGCAGACGTGGCGCTGTCGATGAATGTCGTGGCCTGGAACAGTGTGATTGCCGGCGGCGGTGTGCTGGGCGGCATCCTGCTGGACCGCTGGGGCGCCTACACCTTCCCGTGGGCACTGCTTGTCCTGACGGCGATCGGCCTGCTCATCGTGTGGCGCGCCAGCGTGCATGGATTCCGCCCTGGTTCGCGCACACCTGCCGTGGGGCATTGAGCGAAGAAGATGGCTGCCGACGCGTCTCTGCATGACGCGCGCAGGGGATGGCCGGTGGCAGTGTGGTCTTGCCGCATCGGCGAATTTGTTTATGACGATGCGTCGTCGAATGCATGAGCTTGCTGAGGTACGATCCGGCATTCATCCCAGCCCACCTGCCGGTGGCGACCAGGCGCCTGGGGCACTTTATTGGCAGCAACGTGACTCTGTTTCCCGCCCCCGGCGTTGACCACGCGCAGTCCGTTCCTTCCCACGCCGGCGGCTTGCTGCATGCGGTGGGCGATATCCTGGCCATGCCTATCGATGCGGCGTTTGCCGACACCATGGTCGAACGCATGGTCCGCGGCACGGGGGCGGACTACGCTTGGCTGGTGCTGGCCGGGAGTCGCCCGGTGTGCAGCAGCAGTTGCCACGCGGCAGGTGTCGATGCGACTCACGCACCGGCGGGCGATGACGCCTTGCTTGCCGTGCTTGCGGCGAGCGGGCAGGTGGTGAGCTTGGCGAATTGCCAAGCCACCTTGCGCGGCGCGGCGGTGTTGCAGCGGCTGAATGCGCAGGCCTGCATCGCTCATGCCATCCAGGACGATGCAGGTGTCATCCAGGGCTACCTTGCATTTGCGTTCGCCGACCCGCTGGTGGACGGCTCTTACCACGTGAACGCCTTGCGCAGCCTCGCGGCCTTCGTTTGTCACGCGGTCGTGCGTGCCGAGGCGCTCGAGAACGCCGTCACAGACTTGCGCGCAGCCACGGTCCGTTATGAAGAGCTGTTCAATCGGGCGCCGGTGCTGATCAATGCCTTCGATTCAAGCGGGCGCTGCACCTTCTGGAACGCCTCGTGCCAGGCCACCTTCGGCTGGTCGGCCGAAGAAATCATGCAGCACACCGATGCCCTGTCTCTGTTCTATCCCGACCCCGCGGTCCGCGCAGCAGTGGCCGCGTCCGTCGGGCCAGCGCCTGGCGGCGAGTTCAAAGAGTGGCATCCGCAAAACCGCAGTGGCAAGGTGCTGGCGACCCTGTGGTCCAACGTGCGCTTGCCCGATGGCGGCGTGGTCAATATCGGCATGGACATCACCGAGCGCAAGCTCGCTGAAGAACAGCTGCAGAAGATGGCCAAGACCGACGGGCTGACAGGATGCTGGAACCGTGCCGAGATCATGCGCCGGCTGAAGGAACGGGTCGACACCGCCGCCGTCGATGCCGCGTTCAAGACAACGGCCGTGATGATCGATCTCGATCATTTCAAGCAGGTCAACGACCGCCACGGCCATCTTGCCGGCGACGCTGCCTTGAAGCACTTCTGTGAGAAATTGCGCGCCAGCGTGCACGACGGCGACCTGATCGGAAGACTGGGCGGCGAGGAATTCCTGGTCTTGCTCGACGGCGTGGATGCCGAGGCCGGCGTTGCCTTGTGCGATCGGCTTCGCGGCCTGTTGCGGGCCCATGTGATCGAGGTCGGCGGATACCCGCTGCCCTTGTCGGCAAGCGCCGGTGTCACCCGCATCCGCGGCGAGGGCGAAACGATTTCCAGCCTGTTGACCCGGGCCGACGCAGCCTTGTATGAAGCGAAGCATGCCGGGCGAGATCGTGCGGTCATCGCCCAGTGACCAAGGGCGTCTGCCATCTGCGTAGATACGCTTGCAATCTGAGCTGACCGTCTTTCCCGGCCAGCTTGAATCAGGTTCCAGATGGCGGCAACCCCACCAGTGTGGTGCAAGGCCGCTTGATAGACTGGGCTCCAAATAACAGGAGATCCCATGAGCACCCATCGGGCACCCGTACTTCCCGCGCAAGATGCGTCGTCAGCAAGTGAGGCGCTGCTTGCTGATGACAGCCACGTCCTGCCAGGCGCGATATCTCTCCAGAAGAAGTCCGTCACCGTCAGCGATGGGACTCGGCTCAGTTATCTGGAAGCGGGGCAGGGAAAGACGCTGTTGATGGTGCCCGGCTGGTCGCAGACCGCGGAACAGTTCAAATTCCAGCTTGAAGGGCTGGCCGGCCACTACCGCGTGATTGCGGTGGATATGCGCGGGCATGGCGATTCCGACAAACCTGCGCATGGCTACCGTATTCAGCGGCTGGCGAAGGATCTGGAAGACGTGATGGCCGGGTTGAACCTGGTGGACGTAAACCTGCTTTGTCACTCGATGGGCAATAGCGTGGCGTGGTGCCATCTGGATTTGTTCGGACAGTCGCGCATTGCCCGATACCTGTGTGTCGACCAACCTGCTGTCCTGGTCCCCGACACCACCTGGACTGCGCAGCAGATTGCCGACTACGGCGCAATTTTCCAGGACGCGAATCACGCGAACAGCGTGGTGGCAGCGGTTGCGGCCGACCTGGGCAACGCCGATGCGCCCACCACCACTGCGTTCCTGGCGTCCATGACCCGAGGCATGTCGGCGGAGCAAATGGCCTGGGTGAAGGAAGAAACGCTGAAAATGCCGCGCGACCTGGCGGCGCTTCTGCTGCAAAGCCACTGTTATCAGGACTGGCGCGATGTGATTGTGCGCATCGGCAAACCTACGCTGTTCGTCGGTGGCGCCGTCAGCAACGTTCCGCCGCCTTGCGTGCAGTGGCAGCACTCCCAGGTGCCCGATTCGCAGATCAGGATCTTCGAAGAACACGAAGGCGGATCGCATTTCATGTTCATCCAGAATCCTGCCGCGTTCAACGCCTTGGTGCGCGAGTTCATCGGCTAGGCCTGCCTACACATACGCTTGCCATCTGCCGTCACCAGCCGCCCGGTCTTGCGGTAGGCTCTGCGCTTTCGTCTTTGGCCCACCACCGGGCTGCACCTGCAATGCTCAAAAGCTCCACGGCGGTGACCCCCGGCATGTTGGAAGGCCGGGTCGAACAGTTGCGTGTGTCTGTGCCCACGCCCATGGGCGACGTCTACCTGCGTATCGATGGCGTGCCGGTCATCGGCACGATCGAAGACGCCGCGATGGTTCGCACGGTGCGTGGCCTGCGAGAACAGTCGGCTCCAGTGCGGGTCGGCGTCCTGACCGATGCGGCCGGCACGCATTATTTTTCCTGGCTGATCGCGCGCAAAGGACCGGGCGTGCCGCCACGTTTCTACGTCGACGAGCGACGCAACGGGTGGCGCGGCGTGGGCATCGGCTTGTTGATTGCGGCCGTCTGCATGGCAGCGGCGTGGATGTTGGGCATCAGTTCAGCCTGGCGGGCCATCACACTTGCGGTGCTGCTTGCCTTCGCCTTCGCGGGCCTGGTGTTCGCAGGCGTGTCCTTGCATGCGCTGTGGTTCAACCGCCTGCACCGCGCGGCAATTCTGCAGAGCGAGGCCGCCTTTCGCGAGTACAGCGGGAAACCGCCAGCAGTGACGCCAGTACGCACACCCGCACCGGTCGCGGATGTCGCGCCGCCCATGGCCGCTGATATGGAAGAACCGCCCATGCAGCGTATCCACGGCGCACTGAAGGAGCTGGCACATGAATCCGTCCGTTCAGCCAATTCCGGCCCGTCTTACGGGCTTTATCGTTTTGTCGTGGGTCAGCAGCCTTATCTGATGCGGGTTGGTGAAAACCTGGGCGACATCAAACCCTTCCTGGCCGAAGGCGACATGGTCGACATGGCGGTGCATGCCGCGGATCGCCCTGGCGCAGGCCCGCACCGCCTGATATACGCGATGCGCAACCTGGAAGACGGGCGGGTCTACGTCTGCCATCACGGATTCCGCGGCGGCGACCGGCGCATCTCGCCTGTCGGGGTGGGGCTGACGCAGCGCGCGCCCATGCTGCGATTGGTGGCCGGCTTGTTCCTGTTCACCTGGCTGTTGCTTGCCGGCCTGGCTTGGTTCAGCGGATCGCCAGGTGATCGCGATGATCTGCCTGCGCTGCTGACCTATGCCTTCATCGGCTTGGCAGTGCTGTGGGTCTGCGTAGCGCTGCCCTTCGTTTATCTGGACATGCGCTGGAAGCAGGGCAGACCAACACGGCGTCAGCGCATTCTGGAACGGGTCTACCTGACGCTGGGACTGGGCACGCCGTTCGCGCCGACCGAGCGCATCGAGGAAGTCTAGGCGCCTGCGCCTGATCCACCAGCGTTCGGCGGACGCCCGCCATGTATTATTTTTGCCCCGGTGAAAAGGCTCGCGGCGGTCCATGCGGCAGGCCCATCGTGTCGATGCACCAGCACTGATTGCGTACTCAATACAGGCCTGTTCAATGGCAACCCTGATTACCGATGTGAAAGTCATCCTCACCGCACCCCAGGGCATCAACCTGGTGGTCGTGAAGGTGGAAGCCAACCAGCCGGGGCTGCATGGCCTGGGCTGCGCCACCTTTGCCTACCGGCACTTGGTGGTGCAGTGCCTGGTCGAGCAATACCTGAAGCCCTTGCTGGTGGGGCGCGACGCAAGCGCGATCGAAGACCTGTGGCAGCTGATGCACCAGAACGCCTATTGGCGCAACGGCCCGGCGGAAAACAACGCGATATCCGGCGTCGACATGGCGCTGTGGGACATCAAGGGCAAGATGGCCGGCATGCCGGTCTATCAGCTGTTCGGTGGCAAGGTCCGCGAGGGCGTGCCGATCTATCGCCACGCCGATGGGCGCGACCTGGCCGAGCTGTGCGACAACATCCAGGCGTACCGGGAACAAGGCATCACCCATATCCGCTGCCAGAGCGGCGGCTATGGCGGCAGCGGCTATGGGCCGGCGCCGTCCACCGCACCGCGTGGCGCGCCTGACGGCATCTACCTGCACAGCCGCCGCTACATGCGCGACACGCTGAAGCTCTTCGACGGCATTCGCAGCAAGGTGGGCTTCGATGTGGAACTGTGCCACGACGTGCACGAGCGCCTGAGCCCGATCGACGCGATCAAGTTCGCCTGTGACATGGAGCGCTTCGAACTGTTCTTCCTGGAAGACGCAATTACGTTGGAAGAGGGCAAGTGGCTGCGGCAATTGCGCGAGAAGACCCGCATCCCGCTGGCGCAAGGCGAGCTGTTCAACAATCCCTATGAGTGGAAGAGCCTGATCACCGAGCAGTTGATCGACTTCATCCGGGTGCACATCAGCCAGATCGGCGGCATCACGCCGGCGCGCAAGCTGCAGATCTTTGCCGAGCAGTTCGGCGTGAAGACGGCTTGGCATGGCCCGGGCGACATGTCGCCGATTGCGCACGCAGCCAACATTCATATCGACCTGGCCGCCCGCAACTTCGGTGTGCAGGAATGGTCGGGCATCCAGCCGCCGAATTTCGTGATCCAGAACCTGAAGGGGCACCTCGATGCCTTGAACGAGGTCTTCCCCGGCCTGCCCGAGTTCAAGGACGGATACGTCTACGCCAACGACAAGCCGGGCCTGGGCGTGGATATCGACGAAGCACAGGCTGCCAAATACCCCTGCGAAAACACCGTCACCACCTGGACGCAGACCCGCCTGATCGACGGCACCCTGCAAACGCCCTGACACGGACACGCGTCGTGTGAGCGCGGTGTCGGTCTCGCGACTGCAGCAGCTGTTGCCGGCTTGTCGCGCGGGATTGCCCGCAGGCGGCTCAGATCGATGACAAGGACATGACGCCAGCCAGCCGATGCTGTTCGACCGTCTTTTCCGCGCATACGATTTCATCGATCGCCCGCAGGCTGGCCTGCACGATCGCTATGGCATTGACCCCGCCTTGAATACCCGCTGCAAGCCCGTCGCCAGGCTGGACATCATCTGCACCCAGGGTGACGTAGCGACGACCTGGCGGAATCAATGCACGAACCATCTCCGCCAAGGTTTTTACCCCTGCTGTACACGCCACAACAGGCCCAATGCTTGCCGACAGGCGCCGTTCGAACCAGCTGGATACCGCCGGCCGCGAGCCTTCGCGCCAATACCGCTCCTGTTCCATGCCTTCCCGGGCAAGCGCCACGTAACTGGTGACGCTCCACACGTCGGCAGCAACGTCATGCTGCTGTTCCAGCTGCGACGCAGCCTTCAATACCTCGGTCATCGTGCCACCGCTGCCAAGCAGTTGCACGCGCCGCGCCTGCGCGCCACCTGAGCGCAGCAGATACATGCCGCGCACCACATCGTCATGGGCCGAGGCTGGCAGGCTTGGCGTGTCGACCAGATCGGTGCTGACGCTCAGGTGATAGAACTCATCGTGCTTGCCCATCAGCATGCGGCGCAGGCCGTGATCGACGATGACTGCCAGTTCGCCCGCAAACGCCGGGTGGTAGGCATGGCAATGGGGAAGGGTGGACGCGAACAGTTGAGCGGCGTGGTGTTGCCGTGATGGGGCGTCCGGACCGCCGGGGTGTCGTGCCGAGCTTGTGCTGATCAGAAAACCGCGCGCGTGTGGCTCGGCGGCAGCGCTCATCAAATTGCAGATGTCCCGAAAGCCGATTTGGCTGTCCGAGAAGAGGAAGGGCAGCATGGCCCGTCCATAGGTGATGTGGCTGGTCGACGCATCGAGCCACGCAGACAGCGCATCGGTGTGCGCCTGATCGGCCATGATGGGCACGAGGTGGGGGCCGAGTTCCGGGTCTTTCAACAAGATGCCCAGTTGTTCAGCCAAGGCCATGCCGGTGCTCATGGTCTTGCCCCCGGCCTGCAGCGCAAACGCGGCGGTCCGTCCGATCGGGGGAACCGGCACTGCGGGTGTGTCAGCCGTGTGCCTCGTCGCGACGTCAGGCTTGCCGTGATCAGGTAAATCCATGCATTTCACCTCCCTGTCGGTCACCACGAATGGTGGGGTGAAGCGGCTGTGCGATTGACGCGCTTGCGACAAAGCGAAGCTGCAGACACTGCAGCTTCGCTTCGAGGGGGACTACACAATCATCAGCCAGGCAGTCGTCGACTGCACATCAAGCGCGCATCAACCGTTGCGGAAGATGAAGCTGTATGCGTTCAGAGCCGGCACGCCGCCCAGGTGGGCATACAAGACCTTCGAGCCTTCCGGGAACTCGCCCAGGCGGACTTTTTCGATCATGCCGTGCATCGACTTGCCTTCATATACCGGGTCGGTCAGCATGCCTTCCATGCGGGCGCACAGGCGGATGGCTTCCAGCGTGCCTTCATTGGGCAGGCCGTATTCCGGACCTCCGAAGCGGGTGTCCAGCACCACGTCTTTTTCTGTGATGTCGCGGCCCAGTTCCACCAGCTTGGCGGTGTTCTTGGCAATGCGCAGGATCTGGTCGAAGGTTTGCTGCGGCTTGGCCGAGGCATCGATACCGATCACGCGGTCGGCACGGCCGTCTTCGGCGAAGCCCACCACCATGCCGGCTTGCGTGCTGCCGGTCACGGCGCAGACAACGATGTAGTCGAACTTGAAGCCCAGCTCGGCTTCCTGTTGGCGCACTTCTTCAGCGAAGTCGACAAAGCCGATGCCGCCCAGGGGATGCTCCGAGCAACCTGCCGGAATCGGGAAGGGCTTGCCGCCGGCCTGACGCACGCTTTCCATCGCGTCTTCCCAGCTCTTGCGGATGCCGATGTCGAAGCCGGCTGCGTCCAGGCGCACATCGGCGCCCATGATGCGCGACATTTCGATGTTGCCGACGCGGTCATAGACAGCGTCGGAATAGTTCACCCAGTTTTCCTGGACCAGCACGCACTTCATGCCAAGGTGGGCGGCAACCGCGGCCACCTGGCGCGTCTGGTTGGACTGGATGCCACCGATGGACACCAGCGTGTCGTAGCCACCTTCAAGCGCTTCGGGGATCAGGTATTCAAGCTTGCGCGTCTTGTTGCCGCCGAAGGCCAGGCCGCTGTTGCAGTCCTCGCGCTTGGCCCACAGCTCGACCTTGCCGCCCAGATGGGCGCTCAGGCGCTTGAGCGGCTGAATCGGCGACGGTCCGAAGGTGAGCGGGTAGCGGGGGAATTTTTTGAGGTTCATGGAACTGCTCCTGGGAAGTCGACGACTAGGCAGGCTGTAGCATAAGAATATTCAGAAGAAACAGGGTTGCGAAATATGGGCCTGGAATGGATATTTGAGTGGCGGAATCGAACATAAGATCGGTTTTGTTTTGTACGGAGACGAAAATACGAAACAATAGTGCTTCCGCCGACTGTGCCTGAACGCAGTGCCTGCATACCCCCAAAAACAGCCAATTTCACGCGAAAACCGCGTTTCCCCAAGCCGATGAGAACTCCCAAAGCAAGAGCGCCCGACAGTTCCTCCGCAGAGTCCGTCAAGGAAGGGCTGGATCGCACCGATCGCGCCATCCTGAAGTCGCTTCAGCGCGATGCATCCATCTCCAACGTGGCCTTGGCCGCCAAGGTGAACCTGAGCGCGCCGGCGTGCCTGCGGCGGGTGGAAAGACTGAAAGAAGCGGGCTTCATCACCGGCATCGTGGCGCTGCTGAATCCGCGTGCGCT
>Ga0265798_10012926_pt1 | contig 10034 bp, 8 predicted proteins | sample P3T30metagenome_FD_192430 | JGI IMG/M metagenome (GOLD analysis project Ga0265798, IMG submission 192430) | Plant litter microbial communities from East Loma Ridge, Irvine, California - P3 T30 | ecosystem: Environmental > Terrestrial > Plant litter > Unclassified | place: USA: California...
CATCCTGCGGCTGTTCAAGGAACAGGGCAAGACCATCATCCTGATCACCCACAAGCTGGGCGAGATCATGGACATCACCGACCAGGTGACCGTGATGCGCGCGGGCCGCCTGGCCGGCGCCGTCGCGACCAGCGACACCAGCAAGGAGCAGCTGGCCAATATGATGGTGGGCCGCCCGATCGAAGGCAACCTGCCGCGCAAGCCGTATGCGCCGGGCGCGCCGGTGCTGCAGGTCGAGAACCTCCAGCTGAAAGACGCCAACGGCGTGCAGCTGCTGGGCGACATCGCCCTCTCCGTGCGCGCCGGCGAAATCGTCGCCATTGCCGGCGTGTCGGGCAACGGCCAGAGCGAGTTGATGGAAATCCTGTCGGGCATGCGCCTGCCGACGTCCGGCGCCGTGGCACTTGAAGGCAAGCCCCTGCCCTTCGCGGGCCGCTCGAACGCCGACGGCCTGCCGGCCGTGCTGCGCGACATGGGCATCGGCCACGTGCCGGAAGACCGCCTGCGCGACGGCGTGATCAAGGATTTTTCGGTCATGCAGAACACCGTGTTCGGCTACCAGGACCGCGTCACCAAGGGCCTGGGCCTGTTCGACTTCGACGCCATCGCCAAGCGCTGCGCCCATTTGCTCGAGGCGTTCGATGTGCGCCCGAAAGACCCGAACGTGCGCATTGGCCTGCTCTCGGGCGGCAACCAGCAGAAGGTCGTGATCGCGCGCGAAGTGTCTGCGTCGCCCAAACTGCTGCTGGTCGGCCAGCCCACGCGCGGCGTGGATATCGGCACCATCGAGAGCATCCACACGCAACTGCTGCGCTTGCGCGACGAGGGCGTGGCGATCCTGCTGGTGTCGACCGAGCTGGAAGAAGTGCGAGCGCTCGCTGACCGCATCATCGTGATGTCGGGCGGGCGCATCACCGGCGAACTGCCGATCGACGAATTCGACACCACCCGCATTGGCCTGTTGATGGGCGGGATGCACAAATCATGAAAACCACTGAACTCCCACGCTGGGCCTCGGGCTTCGTCCTGCCGGTCCTGAATCTGCTATCTGCCCTGCTGGTCGCGGCGCTCGTGATCCATTTGCTGGGCGAGAGCCCGGTCGAGTCGCTGCAAATCCTGGTCAACAGCGCCGTCGTCAATCCGGAAGGCCTGAGCTACACGCTGTTCTACGCCTCGACGTTCGTGTTCACGGGGCTGGCGGTATCGATCGCGATGAAGGCGGGCCTGTTCAATATCGGCGCCGAAGGCCAGATGTATCTTGGCGGCCTGGGTCTGACCCTGGCCATGCTGGCCTTCGACGCCACGCTCTCGCCGTGGCTTCTGATTCCGCTGGCGATCGTGGCCAGCGCCGTCTTTGGCGCCGGCTGGGCCTTTTTGCCCGGCTACCTGCAGGCCAAACGCGGCAGCCATGTGGTGGTCACGACCATCATGTTCAACTTCATCGCCGCCGGCCTGATGAACTTCATCATCGTCAAGTACATGATCCCCGAGGGCGACCAGAACCCGGCCAGCCGCGTGTTCTCGGACGCCGCCGCAATCCCGCTGCTCTCGACCTGGCTGCCGTTCTTCGGCGAGAACACGCCATTGAACCTGGCCTTCATCCTGGCACTGATCGCGCTCGTGATCTACTGGGTGGCGGTGTCGCGCTCGAGCTGGGGTTACCGCCTGCAGGCCACGGGCCTGAACGCCCACGCCGCGCACTATGCGGGTGTGCGCATCAGCCGCACGATCATCGTGGCGATGCTGATCTCGGGCGCCCTGGCCGGCCTGGCGGCGGTGAACTCGATCCTCGGTTCGACCCACTACCTGAGCCTGAATTTCCCGGCCGGCGCGGGCTTCATCGGCATCGCCATTGCGCTGATGGGCCGCCAGCATCCGATCGGCATCCTGCTCTCGTCGATCCTGTTCGGCGCGCTGATCCAGGGCGGGTTCGACCTGTCTCTCGAAAAGCCGAACATCCCGCAAGAGACCTTCATTTTCATCCAGGGCCTGATCATCCTGTTCTGCGGCGCCATGGAAAACATGTATGCGCCGGCGGTTCTGAAGCTGATTAACGCCACGCGCGGCAGCGCACGCAAGGGATAAGCCATGGAAGACTTCCAGTTCGCCAGTATCGTCGTCTCCACCATCCGCAACGCACCGGTGCTGATGTTCGCGGCCATGGCCGGCCTGTTCGCCGAGCGCAGCGGCGTGGTCGACATCGGCCTCGAAGGCAAGATCCTCGCGTCGGCCTTTGTTTCGGCCGGCGTGGCCTACACCTACCAGGACCCGTGGCTCGGCATCGCCGCCGGCATCGTCGCTTCTGTCGTGCTGGCGTTGATCCAGGCCTTTGTCTCGATCACGCAAAAGGGCAACCAGCTCGTGGCCGGCATCGCCATCAACATCGCCATGAGCGGCCTGACGTTCGTCGTGGCCCAGTACTTCTTCCAGCAGGGCGGCCGGACGCCGGATCTCGGCGACGCGCGCCTGGCGAGCGTGGTCCTGCCCGGCACCGAGCTGGTGGCCGATGTCCCGGTGCTGGGCTGGGTCTACGGCAGCCTGATCGGCGGGCATTCGGTGCTGGTGTATCTGGCCTTTGCCCTGCTCCCGATCGTGCACTGGGTGCTGTTCTACAGCCGCTTCGGCCTGCGCCTGCGCGCCTGCGGCGAGAACCCGCATGCGGCCGACGCGGCCGGCATCTCGGTCCAGCGCACCCGCTACACGGCGATGATCATCGCCGGCGTGTTGTGCTCGTTCTCGGGCGCCTACCTGTCGATCGTCCAGAGCGGCTTCTTCTTGCGCGACATGTCGGCCGGCGCCGGTTACCTGGCGCTGACGGCGCTGGTGTTCGGTAACTGGCGGCCCGTGCACACGGTGCTGGGGTGCATGATGTTCGGCTTCTTTGCTGCAGTGCAGATCCAGATCGAAGGCGTCGACCTGCCGGTGGTGGGCCGCATTCCCGGTTCGCTGATCCAGATGATCCCGTACATCGTCACCGTGGTCGTGCTGGCGGGCCTGATGGCCAAGTCGGTGGCGCCGAAAGCGCTGGGCAAGCCGTTCGTCAAGTCGCGTTGACGTAGCGCTGTCGATCCAGCCCGCCACGGCGGGCCGGATCGACAGCGATGTCTGTGTCCTACCGCTGTCCTGCCACTGCCGCTGTCCTGCCGCTGCCGCTGCCGCTGCCGCCCTGGCAGCGTATTTACCGATTCAAGCACGCTCGTGCTACCAAAACTGTGCTCGCAGGATTCGTGAGTATCACGCCACAATCCCCGAAAGTCATTGTGCTTCGCACAATTTTTCCGGATTTTCTGGTCTGAATCTGCAAGAATGTCATTCCATGTGGAAACCTTCAATGTTTCTACGAATTGTTGCCATTCACTGACTGACGGAATTCCATGACATTTCAAAATCTTAAGATCCGCACGCTGATCGTCGGCGGCTTTGCCACGATCCTTGCGGCCATGTTGCTGCTGGTCGGTATCGGCCTGTTCCAGATGCAGAAAGCGGAAGACCTGACCGACAAACTGACTGGCGAAAGCATGCACCGCCTGGCATTGCTGCAGGAATGGCAAGCCATCATTGAAACCAATGCCGCCCGCACCATCGCTGCGATCAAGATGGCCGACGCGAACGATGAAAAATACTTCCTCGACGCGATCGCCGAGTCGTCGAAGCGCTCGGACGTGGTGCACAAGGAACTGACCGCGAGCCTGGCCAACAACGCCGCCGCGATGGCGTTGTTCGCCAAGGTCGATGAGCAGCGCGAAGGCTACCGCAATGCGCGCAAGAGCGTGATGGCGCAGAAGGAAGCCGGCAACAGCGAAGCGGTGCGCAACTTCCTCAATACCGACATGCTGCCGCGCGTGCAGTCGTATCTCGACAGCCTGCGCGCCATCGTCAAGTACCAGCAAGATGTGGTGGCTGCCGATTCGGTGAAGATCGACCAGAGCTTTGCGACCAGCCTGAAGCTGCAGGTCACGCTGGCCGCGCTCGCGCTGATCGTCGGCGGCGTGTTCGCCTGGTGGATCGGCCGGCGCATTACGACGCCGCTCGAAGAAGCCGTGCTGGTCGCGCAAACCGTGGCCACCGGTGACCTGAGCAGCAGCATCGTCGTCCAGGGCAAGAACGAAACCGGCGCGCTGATGGGCGCCCTCAAGGACATGAACGACAACCTGGTCGGCATCGTCAGCCAGGTGCGCAGCGGCACCGAAACGATTTCCGAAGCGGCCGACCAGATCTCGGCCGGCAATCTGGAACTGTCGGCCCGTACCGAGCAGCAGGCCGGCGCGTTGGAAGAGACGGCATCCTCGATGGAAGAGCTGACCTCGACCGTGCGCCAGAACGCCGACAACGCCCGCGAAGCCAACACGCTGGCGCAGAACGCCTCGCAAGTGGCTGGCCGTGGCGGCGACACCGTTGGCCGCGTCGTGCAGACGATGGACGAAATCACCACGTCGTCGAAGAAGATCGTCGACATCATCGGCGTCATCGACGGCATCGCGTTCCAGACCAATATCCTGGCCCTGAATGCAGCGGTGGAAGCAGCGCGCGCCGGCGAACAGGGCCGCGGCTTCGCGGTCGTGGCATCCGAAGTGCGCAACCTGGCGCAACGTTCGGCGGCAGCGGCGAAAGAGATCAAGACCCTGATCGGCGACTCGAGCGCCAAGGTCGAGGAAGGCAGCCGCCTGGTGTCGGACGCCGGTGCGACGATGCAGGAAATCGTCGACAGCATCGGCCGCGTCACCAGCATCATGTCGGGCATCGCCATGGCCAGCCAGGAGCAGTCGGCCGGCATCGAACAGGTGAACCAGGCGATCGCGCAAATGGACCAGGTGACGCAGCAGAACGCGGCGCTGGTCGAGGAAGCGGCGGCCGCATCCACCTCGATGCGCGAACAGGCGCAGGCGCTGTCGCAGCTGGTGTCGACCTTCCGCTTCGAGGCGCAGCAGGGTCGGCCAATGCTCAAAAGCGCGGCGCGGCCGGCGTTGACGATGCGCGAGAGCGCGTAACGCGGAGCTTTGTCTGTCTGCTGAAAACGCCGGGTTCGCCCGGCGTTTTTTTATGGCATCCTGACCATGATGAAGCAGATTGTATCTCGTAGCGATACGGCATACAATAAATTGCATGATCAAGACATTCAGGCACAAGGGACTGCAACGCTACTTCGAGACCGGCAGCGAAGCCGGGATCCGGGCCTCGCACGCAACAATATTACGCCTCCAACTGGCCGCACTTGATCAGGCAATCCGCCCGGAAGACTTGTCGGCGCCAGCGTGGGGACTTCACCCATTGAAAGGCGGTCTGAAGGGACATTGGGCAGTGACGGTCAGCGGCAACTGGCGAATGATTTTTGCATTCGACGGCACCGACGCTGTCCTCGTTGATTATCTCGACTACCACTAATTTTCCGGGAGAAAAAAAATGACTCGCATGCACAATCCACCCCATCCGGGAGAGGTCATCCGGGAATACCTGGGCGACATGACGGTAACCGAAGCGGCTTCACGCCTGGGCGTCAGCCGCGTCACCCTGCAACGTGTCGTCAATGGCGCGGCTGGTGTGTCGCCCGATATGGCCTACCGCCTCGGCACCGCGCTTGGCACGAGCCCTGAACTCTGGGCGGGCATGCAGCTGCAATACGATTTGTACCAGGCCGGGAAAATCAAACGGACGAACGTCGAACGCATTGCAGCGTAAGACGTACAGGACGCGATCGCCGAACGCCGGAGCAACCGGCGTTTTTTATGGCGTGACCGGATCGACCGGCTCAAAACCAGCCGCGCGCCGGCTCGAGCGCGCCAGCGTCCAGGCGAAGCCGATGCCGGCCGAGGCGCCCGAGTTTTTCAGGTGCAGCGGGCTGTCGCGGTTGGCGCTGCCGGCGTACGACTCGTAGCGCACGTAGCCGAACAGGCGCACGTCGGGATTGAGTTGGCGCGTGGCGAACAGGCCCACGCGCGCGAGCACCAGGCCGGCGTCGGCACTGTAGGCGTCGCGGGTCGCGGTCGCGTACTGCGGCGCGACTTCATAGAAGTAGCGGTTGATGCGCTTGTCGCCGAACACCACCGAGGTATTGGCTTCGAACGACCACAGGCCGCGTTCACCGCGCGTCTCGTAGGCCAGCTTCGGCTCGAAGGTCCAGCCCTGACGGCGCAAGCCGCCACGCGCCTCGATCACCGCGCGCAGCGGCAGTTCGGCGCGCAGGCGGCTCGTGGCGTCAAGATCGGCCACGCGGATTTTCAGGCGCGGACCGAATTCGAACAGCGCGCCCAGATCCGGCATGCCGGCGCGCGCCTCGACGTCGTCGGAGTCGGACGGCAAGGCGCCCGACAGGCCGACGTCGAATTCAAGGCGATCCGACTGGAACAGGCGCGCGCCAATGCCGGACTGGTCGGCGCGCAGCACCTTGCCGCGATAGAGCAGGAACGGTACGGGCAGTACGCGGGTGGTGCGGTCATCGGCGCCGGGATAGGCCGGTGTGCTCAGGGCGGCGGCGCCGAGGCCGAATTCCCACAGCGGCAGATTGGCAGGGGCGGTCGACTGGGCGCTGGCGTGAAGAGCGGGAAACAGGCAGGCTGCCGCGATGGCGGCCTTGAACGTGGAATGCATGGGGCCTCGGGAGTCTGGTCGATGGATGACCGGATTCTAGCCGAGAAGAAGCAGGGGGTGGGCCAAACGTTATCGGCGCCGCCCTGCCCCTGCACTACCGGTCAGTCATTGACGGCGGCGGGCCTGGCGCCATCTGCCGGCGAGCCAGGCCAGCGCCATCGCCGGAATGGAGAGAAGCGCGGCGTACAAGATCCCCACGGCCAACAATGCGGACGCTTCAGCGGTGACCAGCATGACGGGGATCTGCGCGAACATGACAATGGTGCCAGCGGCCCATTGGGCGCGTTGCAGCATCGACCCCACGACCGCTGACAAAGCGAGCGCGGCGGGATAGATGATGGTCAGGTAACTTGCATGGTCCCATGGTTCTCTGCCCCCGGTAAATACCGAGACACCGGTCCAGAAAATCAGGGCGACAACGCAGACAGCGATCAGTGGCATGTAATTTCTTTGATGGAACGGCAACGCGCGGGACTGGATCATACCGCGCCCTCGTGGGGCGCGGCGCGCATGGCGCCGGGGCGTGTACGCGATAACGTCACACGCCAGACTGCCCACCATCACACGACCGACGATTCAGGTTTTCCCGCCAACCAGTCTGCGAACCATGCTGACATCGGCATCATTGAATACCGAGTCGGTCCGCCAAGCCACGACGCCATCGGGCCGCACCAGTGTCGCACCGCCGAGCTCGATACCGAATACGCTGCCAAACGATATCTCGGGCGAAAAGATCACGTCTGCGCCGACCGTGATCACCGTCAGATCCAGTCCGTTCACACCTTCGCGCCAGGCATCGCTTTCTGTCAGGAGAACAAAATCGCGCCCAAACAGGTCGAGGGTGGAGATCCGTGCAGAACCTTTCATGATCCACACATGCGGTGCGCGGGTTCCAGGCTGCCCGCGCCATTCACCAGGTGAGGCCGCCGCAGGCAGTTCCGGCGCCGTGCCGATGATTTCCGATGACCGGATGAGTTGACCGAATTCCATCGCGTCGTTGCCGAACAAGTCGGCCGGCTTGAAGGAATGGCCAACCCACTTCGCGTAATCCGGCCGCGAGAATGTTTGTTGATGGCGTAACAAGCCGATGGGTTGACGTTCCGCCGAATAAGAATCGAGCAGGCTGGAAGACGCCTTGCCGGAGACAACCCGCGCCAGTTTCCATGCGAGGTTCCAGACATCGTCGATGCCGGTATTGGCGCCGAAACCGCCGCGCGTCGGCGGTAGCTGATGGGCAGCATCGCCAGCAAGGAACACCCGCCCCTGACTGTAGCAATCGGCGATGCGCCCCGCCATTTCCCACTGGCCGGTGGTGATGATCTCGAACGGCATGGCCGCACCCAGAACGCGCTCCACAGCCTCGGACAACCCCGCATGCGAGCGCTCCGTGTCGTCATCGAACATCAACACCCAGCGGCTATCGCCATACGTCGTCAGGAAGGCGCGAAAGCCGTCCTGCTCTATCTCGAATTGTCGGGCGCCACGCTCCAGGTATCGATCCGCTTCGGGGCAACGAAACAGCACGCTGCGCAGTGTTCGAAGATGTCCGACACCATTGCGCTCGATACCAAGCTTTTCTCGGATACCACTTATGGCGCCATCGGCAGCAATCAAATAATCGGCAGTCATTCGGTATTCGAGGCCGCTGTCCCGGTCCCGCAAGTGCGCCGTGATGGTATCCGCACATTGTTCGACATGCTGCAGTGCCACGCCATACCGCAGGTCCGCACCCAACGCCTGTGCTGCATCACGCAGGATCGGCTCGAGTTTATCCTGCGCAATGGCGGCGCCGGTACAAGGCGACAAGTCATGCGATCGGTCAGCCGCCTGTCCTGGCGTCCAGTCCGTTTCCGCTATCCAGTCGGACGAGAGACTTGCAACGCGGACCCGGCGCAGGCGTGCGCCAGGCGGCGCCTGAGGAATGCGGTCAGCGATACCCACCGTACGGTAGTGTTCGATTGTCGTCTCGGTGAAGCCCATCGCTCGGGGATGGGGTGAACTCCCGGCGTGTTTTTCAACAAGAATGTGCGGAACGCCTCGCCAGGCGAGAAACAGGGATGCCGACAAGCCGACGAGGCTGCCGCCAACGATGAGTACTGGAGTGTGTTGCATGATTGACCTTCTTGCGTTGGATATGCCGCGGGCACGGCAAAGGACGCGAAGGTTTCAAAGGAGTCGTTCGGATACGGCGTATTTCAAACGGCCCTCGACGAGGAAACGGCAAGCGTCCGCCCTCGTCGTGGTCCGCGGCCCTGTTGGGCTGGAATATGGCCAGGCTTTGAGAAGCTGCCTGGATGACCGGGGCTCACCATGCCGGTCCACCTTTTTCGACATCACGAGCATAGAAGAAAAAAAGGTGGGAAGCAAGCCTTCCGGTCGGGAGCGAACGGGCGTGCTCTCACCCATGACAAGTACTGCCTCCGCAGCTCACGTCAGTGGCTGCGGATGCGGCTAGCGCTGCGCAACAGAAGAAGAAATCACCACCATGTCGGCGAAGCGCGGGTCTGGCGCGTAGGTCATGATCATGTCATCGCCGACATCGCCACGATTGAATTCCATGGTGACCCGACCATCTCCCGACGCAAATTTATAGGGCGAGACAGCAAGAAGACGCATCGGTTTCTGCTTATCGATGGTCGTATCGATCGTGCGGGTGCCTGACCGTACTTTCATGCGCCAACCATTCGTCAATTCGTAGGTACCGGAAATCTTCCGGGATTGTTCTTGTTTGATGCGATACGGCGTTGCTGTTGCGCTGACGACCACGGTGGTCACTGGCACCGTGTCGTCTTGTGGGTAGGGCATCGTCTGCGCGCCTGACGTGGAAGCGAGAAGAAGGAGTGTTGCGGGAAGCAAAACGAATGAGATACGCATGATATTTCCTTTATGAAGCATAGGAAGAGCCGCCGGTGATGGCGTTGCGCAAGAAGGGCCGGTGCCTTGCCGTCGGGGGTAACACTGACTAGGTTCGAGAACTGTCGTGAGCTGAAATTGAGTGTAGGTGGGATGCCTTGAACGGCAAGCGTCAATACAGCATCGCGATTAAATTGACTACCTGCTCGATAAGCTAGATCCAAACGACATGACACACGAATGATGTGATCGTTGTCAGGTTCGTATCGCATTCGAAGCGCTGCTGCGATCTGGACTCTGTCGCCGGGCGGCGATGAGCAGCAAGTTCAACCGATGGCAGGTGCGCGGCGATGTGCGCGCGGTGTATGCCGCGTGACACGGCTGATTGAAGCAAGGGCGTGAAGTCGCCGCCGCCAGCGGCGGCGACTCCGGTATTGCGGTTGACGAGTTACGGCCAGATCGCCTGCAGCATCGCGGCCAGGTTATACCCGCCCTTGATCAGCTGCGTCTTGGCGATCTCGGAACTAGGCACCGGATAATTGGCCGGCACTTCGAGCGCGAAGGTGTAATACGTCTCGCCCTTCTTGCTGGTCTGC
>Ga0265798_10012927_pt1 | contig 10033 bp, 11 predicted proteins | sample P3T30metagenome_FD_192430 | JGI IMG/M metagenome (GOLD analysis project Ga0265798, IMG submission 192430) | Plant litter microbial communities from East Loma Ridge, Irvine, California - P3 T30 | ecosystem: Environmental > Terrestrial > Plant litter > Unclassified | place: USA: California...
AAATGTTCGACGCTCGAACCGAGAATCCACAATCTACATGCCGTCAAGCCATACAGAGGATGGTCAGGCAAAGAAGCGCAACAGAGAATCTATGCTCATGCCCTCCTCCAAGAGGCGGAGCTTTGGTGAATCGAAAAAGGGAAAGCGCCGTGCATTGCTTGATTCAGTCAGTATTAGCGCGGAGAACTCCGAGACCGAGTACTTGTCCGACGACTCATTCATGGAGGAACTTCAGAGTGCCACAGTGCATGAGGCGAAACCCATGTCGGTATCCAAGTCCCCGATCACGCCCTTCTTCCCGCGGAAATCCTCTCACACAGACCTGTCAACACCTCCTAGATCAGCGTCATCCAACTACGCAGGTATCAGCCGTCTATCGCCTGAACAAACTAGCCGCAAGCTATCAGGCGGCTGGCCTCCTCAACCCAAGTCTGACTCAACAGTTTCCAAGAAGATCAACGTTTCCTCCGGCATTTCACAAAGGATCAAAGCGCTTGCAGAGAAGACTAATAGGGAATCGACTTCATCAGTGAGTTCTGCCAGCGCTGCTTTGAGTGCACCAAGCTCTACCCTTGCCCAACGCAAATCGTCCTTCTTCGCAACAACGCCTATCGAGACTTCGCCGAACAGGCTGTCGACCAGTCGTCATGGAAGCCCTTCGTTCTTGACTTCATCTGCCTCGTCAACCCCTGACAAGAAGAAACAGTCGGGACCGGTCAAGTCGACCGTGTACAACGTGCAGCGAGCGGAGAAGCCCGAGTCTGTACAAGTCACTGCCCGCATAGTTCGGGATGAGCGAACAGCGCAGCCTACACTTGAAATGCCAACAGAGAGTACGCCGCTGGAGCTCCACCAAAGTCCCCTCATCATCGACCATCAAAAGGCAACTTTTGCACCCATGAGCCCTCCTCGTGGTAGGACAGAGCCTACTTCTCCTCGGGAAGTTCGGTCTTCACACTCGCGAGAGCAAAGCATCGCGGCATCACGGACATCTTCGGAGAGCACCTGGAGAAATTTCGGTCGCAGGATGAGCGAGTCCAAGTCAGTACACAGCCAAGAGGGCGACGAGAGGAGGTCCGAGAAGAAGGAAAAGAAGGAGTCGCACAGCAGCAAGAAGTCTAGCAAAACCAGCAAGATGTTCAAGCGCATGTCTTCTTCCATTTCGTCCATGCCCTGGAAGAACTCGACCAGCAACTTGGCATCGTCCGAGAACGATATGCGATCAACCTCATTGGCATCTCTTCGAGAGCCACCGCCTGCGGTTCACGTCGGAGATCTGAACATCCAGTTCCCTGATACCCTGGTAAGCTGACTATATACATGTATCATGAGCGTTAAGCTAACTCAACATAGCTCTGGAAACGCAGATGGGTTGAAATCGACGGCTCTGGCAACCTTGTCCTCAGCCCCTCGAAGCACAATGAAAAGGGCGTGACTAAGCGCTTCCATTTGAGCGACTTCCGCACCCCATACCCCCCTGACCAAGATCGACAAGAGCTTCCCAACAGTGTTGTCCTCGACTTCATCGATGGAAGGACCCTGCAGTGCGCTTGCGAGACGTACATTGGGCAAGCCCATGTTTTACAAAGTAAGTTTTGTCCGAAAAATGATCGTCTGACAGCTGCTAATCATCATCCAGTTCTTCGCGAAGCGCATGACGCTTGGCTTGCGTACAACCAAGCGCAGTAATTTGATTCTGCCATTTCAGCTTCTCTCGCCTCTACGGCACCCACAATTTCCTTGGTTCTCTTTCCTTTCTCTTGGTTTTTTTTCTTTGTCACGACGTACGACCACAGCATCAGGCATAACCTTTCCTTGTTGTGTTGGATACAAAACGGTTCTGGGGTTGGACTATAATACTCTCCTGGGACCCTTTTGACTCTTAACATTGTCCTGTTTTACCCTTATCTCTTTGCATACCCGTATAGCGTTAGGGGAGGCCACTTGGCGGTTTGAAGCATCTTCTTCTTCCCCTTCTGGTTCAAAGGTCGATCTGTATAATATCTAATGCTGCACTGGAGGCAGCTGGAGCATGCTGCGTCCAAGGTGGGGCGAACATGGTCGACACGGCTACAAACAATATTAAGTTTCGGAATAGAACAGGTGTAAGGTTGATGTTGCGTTTTGCATTGTGAAGTCTTCCCGATTCAGGCCAAAGCGAGCAAGGTGGTAAAGTCTATACTTATTCATGGGAACGGCGTGTGAGGTGTGCAGGGCTGAGTCTGGGCTAGCGTCTTGTTCAAGCAGGGGTTCAAGCAACGGTTGGCGTCATACATGCACTTGCATCTTGCAACGATTCGCCCTTTGCAAGAGTTGTTTACATGCGATGATGAGCTGTATAAAGGACGCTGTCCTTGCAGTCAGGCTGCCAAATATTACACCGTAATTCACCTCGCCCGCGCTTCCCCCTGCTCGCCCACCTCACACGCACATCGCTGTCACGAGTACTGGACGCGCCCCGCCGTTCTCCGCATTGCGCTTCTTCCCAGAGCGCGACAAGTGTAGCCTGGACAACCCCCGTCCGCCAGCTTCCAGCCCTTTCCCTTCAATCCTTCCTGCAGCTTCAGCGTTGAACGTGTCCATTGCAAGAAGGCACAATCCTCTTCGGGCCAAGACGCCGTCATCGCACTGTCACAAGCCGCGGCCGCCGTCATCCACAACTTCGGAATCGGCTTCCGCGCACACCGTCGCCATGCCCGTCTCGTCGCCAACCCACCCGTTTGCATCGCCTAACGCGATTCCGCCGCGTACCAGCTCCACAGGTATCGTCAACCTCAATGGGAACAGCGTTAGGCAGTCGTCAACAAGTAGCGTCCTGCGCCCGCTGAGCGAGACTGATTGGATTGCGCAAAGTAAGAAGAGCAAGACTAGCCATTCGGCAGACCCGCTGCACGCCCAGTTACGAGACCAACCGTCGCAGTCGCACATGTCTGACCAATCCCAAGCTATGGCCTCTGAGACTGGCTACCCCACACCGCTGTCGCCGCCATCCGACGATCTCAAGGGAGTAGGGGAAGATTTGATATACGGCAATGGCGCTGCTTGGACCGAGAGCAAGGAGCGCATACTGTTGGGACCATACGACTATCTGTATGGACATCCCGGGAAAGACATACGTAGTCAGTGCATTGCTGCGTTCAACCTCTGGTTAAAAGTGCCGCTAGAAAGACTCGAAGTCATAACCAAGGTGGTGGGCATGCTACATACTGCGAGTTTACTGTACGTATCCTCCCTAAACCCCCCCCCCTTCACTTTACTCCAATTAACACAGTCTAGCGTCGACGATGTAGAAGACTCGTCGGTCCTCCGCCGTGGCATCCCCGTCGCCCACGCCATCTTTGGCACCCCACAGACCATCAACTCGGCAAACTACGTCTACTTTCGCGCCCTTTCCCTCCTCCTTTCCATGAATAATCCCAAGCTCATTGAAATCTTTACCGAAGAGCTGTTAAACCTACATCGAGGTCAGGGCATGGATCTGTACTGGAGGGATAGCCTGACATGTCCGAGTGAGGCGGATTATCTAGAAATGGTGGGCAACAAGACAGGCGGGTTGTTTAGGTTGGCAATCAAACTTATGCAGGCCGAATCTGAAACAAATATGTATGTTTTTCTACCCCACTTCCTCTTCCCTATCCAGTCCATCATAACGTGGTAGATGTCAACTAAAAACGCTCCTAGAGACTGTGCCCCCCTCGTATCCACTATTGGCCTCCTCTTCCAAATCCTAGACGACCACCTAAATCTCTCCCCTACATCTGGCTACACGACGCTCAAAGGTCTCTGCGAAGATCTCACCGAAGGCAAATTCTCTTTCCCAGTCATCCACGCTATACGCGCCGATCCCTCCAACCAGATCATGATGAACATTTTAAAACAAAAGACGACGGACGAGGAGGTCAAACGCTATGCGCTAAGGTATATGGAGAGTAAAGGTAGCTTTGAGTATAGCAAGAGGGTGATTGAGGAGCTGAGGGGGAAGACGGAAGAGCATGTGAGGGGTATTGAAGAGTTGTTAGGGCCTGAGGGGAGGGAGGGCGCCGAGGCGCTGAGGGCGATGCTTGCGAGGTTGGTTCTCAAGTAGGGACAGGAGATTAGGGATTGAATTTGTCATTAATCGGCTATGGTTGGCATGGGCTGAAAGGGAAATGAATGTAAGGGGGACATGGAGCCGTCTTTGTATATTTGCACTGGCTCGTCATGGTAAACGAAGCTACACTTGAGATGACAAGTAAATACGTAATTAATACCCATTTGGTCTTGCATATGAAACTAACCTGTAAGGCGGTAAACACCACCTCAAGGAAGCAGTGCTGTGGATTTCCAAAAGGATCATACATGTACAAAATGGGGGAGCAATGCTTGTGAATGTTCTAGTCTATGTATGGAACATCAAACTCCAGATGTCTACCAAGAGAAGCGACTTGCAAAGTTACAAGTAAAGGCCGATTTAAACACTGTGAGACGGACCAGGAGAGGAAAGAAAGACACAAAATGTGTTGTTTGCTGGACCCTGTAAACGCTCCAAAAATATCAATCAATCGTGTCCAAGGACGTTGTTCATCATTCATGCATGATCGCCATTGGTTCTGTACTTGACGTCTCATGATGGCTCATGCCTACTCTTCGGCATCAGTGCTCTTCCCTGCCTTCTTTTTCTTCTTCTTCACCAGCGCATTTCCCATGACTATCTGCTGCTGCGCGCCCAAAAGCTTGCGTAGTTCATTCTTGAACAAGTCAACATTCTCCTCCTTCGACAAAGGCTGCATGAGAGGAAGGCAAGACCACGAGCGGCCGAAGAAGGCATCGCCAAACTTTAATACATCGACGCCGGCATCCATCTTTCCCTTTGCGGCGGCCATGGACTCCAGCCAAGGAAAAGCGTCGCGGTACAGTTGATCGGCCGTGGATACAGTTGAAGAATAACCCGCTCTCGAAGTCTCAATGTGAAAGGAAGTGAGGTTGGTGGCGGACATGAGAGCAGCGAAGCAGCAGTGGTTATATCCTCTGGTCCCACGACCGTCGAGCCAGCCGCCGAGTTTGATCTTCTTGACGTGCTTTGCTCCCGTGGCACCCAGGTTGATCATGAAGGCGTACAAGGCAAAACTATCGAAAAAGGTGAACTCGTGGCCGTACAAAATGTCGATAGCTTCGCGGTAGATTTGCTTGCTTACAGCGAGCAGCGAGGGGGTGAGTGGCACTGGCTCTTCCTCCTGCAGGACCTCACCGCTATCCGCGTTTCTGTAGTAGAGCCCGGACATGGTTTTCTGAAGCTTTGAGGGGATGCGTTTGGTTGTGCGGCGCTTGTGCTCAAAGGTTGCTGCGAGATTGATGCCCATTGGGTCCGTAAGAGTATAGCCGTAGATGATGTTACGGATCTCGGCGGGGAGCTCCATGAATGGGAAGACTTTGCGCTTGGGAAGTGTTTTGTGAGATGGCTCCGATGTCGTCTTTGCCTTGAGCTTCTTTTGGCAGTTGGTTAGTATCGACTGCTTGGCTGTGATTGACGGTGCATTGAACCTTTACATGCGGCGTCTCAATGTCGGAATCTGCGTCTGATACATCTAGTTCATCCATGCGGTATGTGATTTGTGTTCTCTTGCGCTTCGAGTAGCGTCCAGACGCAAAGGTCTCTGCTGACGCTGTGGCGTTGGACATGACGGTCGTAAGGTGCTCTTTGTAGTCAATTGAAGTGTGAGTGAACGTAGGGTAAGGTCAGAACGCAGTTGGAGTTGATAAGATGCAGAAGAACGCGCTTTCGGCGAATATTTATTAGAATGAGGAAGTGTTGTCGCGTGGTCAGGTGGTGTCCGCTTTGGGGTTAGTCCAGGCTGCAATGTAGCGGTGCAGGGATTAGCAAGGCATCAACTTGATGGCGTTCGGGCTATCAGGCAGTTCTCACTGCGATTTGCTACTGGCGCGCTGCTAACGTTTACAATATGACGTCGTTGTTGCTCAGTGAATTCGTAGAGAAGAAGCAGAGCCCGGAGTCTGTGCTTAGTAATCTAGCCCACTAACCGAAATGAGAGGCAAGGCGACTTGACCATGACTATCCTCTGCAAAATGTCGACAATACGATCCCTAACGTCTTTCAAGCTCGACCTTCCGCCCAGTTGTATCGAATTCTTTCCTCTCAATCCCGAATATGCCGTGATTGGAACGTACAACCTTGAGAAGTCCGACGAGAAAGAATCTGCAGGCAGTGCCCCTCACGACGGCAAAGTCAGCGCCAAAAATCAGCAGCGCAATGGCAGCTTGATATTGGTGCGCGTCGATAGAGACAATGTGTACGTCGGGTGTGACCTTGATCATACGTACACAAAACCCGGTACTGACTACACGAAGCAACATAATTCAGACACTCTCCACTCCCTCGGCCATACTAGATGTACATTTTTTGACGCATGTAACGAGCTCGAATTTTGGCGTCGCAACTTCAACTGGAGCTTTCGCCATTTACGAGCTCAAGTCGTGGCAGCGAGACCCTGAAATCAGCCACATCAAGACTATCCAGTACTTCCCCGAAGATGTACTCATCACCGCTTTCTCGTGGCACCCGGAGTCCTTCATGGTTGGTATGACACTGTCCAACGGGCAGGTTTGTCTCGGAGTCATAGACACCGAAGACAATTCCGATGTGCCTACCAAGATGGAGGTCACTTCGCATGACCTGGAAGCGTGGACCCTGGCTTTCCTACCTGATGGCTCGGGCCTGCTGTCAGGTGGAGATGACAGCACACTACGATTCGCTGAACTCGCAGACGGTTCCGGAGGAAGCGTACCCTGGATGGATGGAAAGATTCATGGTGCAGGTGTTACAGCCATTCTCCCAATACACCTTGACAGCGAAGGTGGCCTCGTTGTCACCGGTAGCTATGACGATCATATTCGACTCCTGCACGTACCTATATCTGGCCGCCGACAAGTTCTTGCAGAGACCAACCTTGGAGGCGGGGTGTGGCGGCTGAAACTGCTCGATCGAAGCCCCAAATTGCCAGCGCATCATGGCGTGGAGAAGTGGAGATCGGAGCCCCCACCAGAAGCCATCCTCATGCTTGTCAGCTGCATGCACGCCGGTACGCGGATCGTAAGGTTTACCAAGAGCGCTTCCAAGGATTGGCAGATTGAAGTACTGGCCAAATTCGAGGAACACGAGAGCATGAACTATGGCAGCGACTCTCAGCCAGCGTTAAACAGTCAAGGACAACGGACGTTTATATCTACGAGCTTCTATGATCGACTGCTTTGTCTCTGGAGATATTGATTGGCCTTTTGGGAAAGTGATTGGGAAATGAACAGGATTGGTATCTGACAGCCCTCATTCACATAGCCTGTTAATACATGGGTCTTGAGAGATTACTATATAGGTTAGATATAGATTACGCGCCGATAAGATATCAGCCACATGAGTATACGATTGTATATGGCTATATGGGGTATCACAGATTCAACAAAGTCCAAACTGGTAACAAAGCCTCTACCCAGTAAACACAAACCCATGAGCGTACCAAGTATAACTGCACTAACAAAACACGTTGGTTAGATGTGATGATGATGATGATGATGGATATATACATTACTGCTTTGAAGATGATGTGTACAAGTATCTAGACCCCCGTAGTATTCCGTGACGAAGAAGAGCAGCCACACCTTGGTTCCCATTTTAGAAACACCCAGAATAAGAGATTGAAATCACCGAGCCACCCCAAATAGTAAAATGTGTGGAGAGGGGATGAGGATGACCAGGGGCCTCAGCTATCATTGGAGGTTGAAGAAGAAGGCTGGGTCTAGGAAGGTCAGCGCCTCGCCCTCCCCGGCGACACTGGGCGTGGTGGTGTTGAGGAGAAGAGGAGCGGAAAACTCCTCGGCTGCACTGGGTGCCGTGTCGAAAGCAAGAGGAGCAGAAAACTCATCAGCGGCACTGGGCATGGTGTTGAAGACAAGAGGAGCGAAAAACTCCTCGGCTGCATTGGGTGCCGTGTCGAAAGCAAGAGGAGCGAAAAACTCCTCGGCTAAGCTGGGTGTGGTGTTGAAAGTAGGAGCAGTGGAAAAATCCTCGGCTGCACTGGGTGCCGTGTCGAAGACAAGAGGAGCGGAAGACTCAGCGGTACTGGGCGTGGTGTTGAAAATAAGAGGAGCGAAAAACTCCTCCGCGGGCACCTTAGCCGGTATTTCCTCCGTTGCGAAATTGCTTGTCATGGGCGCATCCTGGGGGACAGGGTTCGGTGGCACTACCTCGTACGTACCGTCTGCCGCTTGACGGTAGTGTTCGCGGGTCTTGTCGAGGGTAATCGTTGGAACAGGGCTGCATATTAAGAAGCCTTCCATCTCCTCAAGCATCAGCTGATTCAGCTGAAATACCCGCCATTTTCGGCCCTCGCGATCCCTCTTGAACCCAAGCTCACTAAAGCCAACTGGGATTTCCATCGCTGCCCAGAAGTCGAATTCGTTTCCGCATGCCCTAGCGTGGGCATTCCAGTCAAACGGCTTCCCAGGCTCGCCCTGCGGAAAAACAGGCACCCAGATGGAGCCTGGAGCGGAGATCCGGTTCTCAGGGGCGACATATTCCCTGTTCCAGTCGTTGCCAAAGGGCACAATGTTGAAATGGGCACCGGCTATGTTGCGGTAGGTGCCAAAGGCCGGCGTGTAGTTGTGTCTTACGAGGAAGCGGTCGTAGGCCGCTTCCTCCTGGTTTTGGAGTTGCCAAGCTGCAGTCTCTCTTTTTGCCTGTAAATTATGGCGGGCGTTGAATATCTTGTTTTTGGGTCCAGTGTGAACCATGCTGAATGATGTTAGAATAATGTCAAGGTAGGGAAAGTATATGTTTACAACTTACTTTTTGGTAGAGTATAAAGTGTTTTACTTTATATTTGGTATGGAGAGAGGGAGACAGGTGTGAATGTCTTTGAAGCGGTATCGGTGGGTTGTGTGTGTGTGTGAGAGAGAGAGAGGTGGCTTGGGTATACTCAAAGACTTTGCTTGCTTTTGGCAAATTTGAATATGAGTAGAAAGAGTGGGATGTGGATGAAGAGGAAATAGGAGGAAAGACAGTGTCTGCCTACTTCTTATGAGATCTGGGAGTGGGGCCAGTTCGCACTCCACAATTCATGAGCTCACCAAATCATCTTCATCGTCACAGGCAACGACAACCACAGTTATGGTCATAAAAATTCTCCTAGCGCCCTTCAGATTACCCATGGTAACTTGATGATCCATCTTTCAAATCACTTTTTGAGCCTAAAGCCCCCCCTCCCCCCCCCCAACTTGATAAACGTCCAGTGTCCATTACCTCATTGCCATATGGCTCCTCACAATTTCACACTCACATGGAGCGCCTGATATCAATATTGATGCCGCAAACCACTCTACGCTCGTACATCATCGGGGGCACACCCAAGTCATCTGACCCGCTAATATTTGAAAGCCGCACGTTAGCGCTTGATGAAAGCACACCAAACACCTCCCGGCTACTCCACCACCCTCTTTCCCCTCCTTCCGAAAGCAGTAAAAGTGCCTCACACACATACACACAAACCATCTCCTTTCTACCGCATTTCATCCTGAAGTATTCCATCCAATCTATTTATATCCATATCAAAACTGTACGTCATGTATCAAAACACATGATGCGTCTGTCACTGTGGGCTGCGATAGAGTGGACATTTCATCAACCGCTCTTGCTACTGGGCAAATTTCGGGTTGCTTGGAGGGATTCGACATATGAAACCATGTTAGTCAGGGGTATATTCACTGGCAGCCTCCCACAGCTGTGGCTACCCGCATAAGCCCCTCTGATTTTGTGTGGGACAGTTTTGCGCTAGTCGGTCTAGATCAGTTTACCTGGAGAGCTATTCTTACCTGTTGTGCGTTTCCATGGACAACGCTTCGAATGCTGCTACTGAAATAAGGACATCGTCAGCGGCTGTGGGACCTCTGATTACCGCATGAGCTCCTTTCTTTGTTGGGTGTGTGGGTGTGTGGGTGTGTGTGTGGGGGGGGGGGGGGGGGGGGCATGGTGTTTTAAAAAAAAAGG
>Ga0265798_10012931_pt1 | contig 10030 bp, 12 predicted proteins | sample P3T30metagenome_FD_192430 | JGI IMG/M metagenome (GOLD analysis project Ga0265798, IMG submission 192430) | Plant litter microbial communities from East Loma Ridge, Irvine, California - P3 T30 | ecosystem: Environmental > Terrestrial > Plant litter > Unclassified | place: USA: California...
CGATGCGTGTCACCACACTGGTGGAAAGCAAGTAACAACGACGAGCAGCTGAGATGGGGATATAGTCGGGTTACATATGTGTCAAAGCCACGAGTAACAAATGAATGCCAGAACTCGCGACAGACGGGCGTCCATTTTGAGATCAGACGGGGCGACTGACGTAGAATGCAAGACATCTATTAATGCAGAGCTGGCGACCTGACATTAACGAATGGAAGAACATCACCAATATTTTGAATGATTGGATTTCGAATAAGGTACAGAGCCTAACAGCTCCGTTGAACGCAAGTAAATGCCATAATTCGAATCAAAAGTTGTGTACATACACTTCCTCGTCCCTCGCCTCCTTCCCCTATCCTCCCTCATACCCATTTTACGTAAACGCCATACTCTTCTTAATCTCCGCAATCGCCAGCGCCGGATTGAGTCCCTTGGGACACGTTCTCGAGCAGTTCAAAATCGTGTGGCACCGGTACAAGCTCATGCTGTTGTTAAGCGCGTCCTGGCGCTCAGCCATCTTCTCGTCTCGGCTGTCTGCGATCCAGCGGTACGACTGCAGCAAAACAGCCGGGCCGAGGTACTCCTCTTGGTTCCACCAGTAGGAGGGGCAGGACGTTGAGCAGCATGCGCACAGGATGCATTCGTAGAGGCCGTCGAGCTTCTTGCGGTCTTCTTTGGTTTGGCGGTATTCGCGGCCCTGTGTCAGAATTAGCATGGGTGATGGTAAGGGAAAAAGGGGTGACGTGCGTCTGGCGCGGGTGTGGTGCGCTGCAGGTACGGCTTCACGGAGCGGTACTGCTTGTAGAAGAGCGTCATGTCTGGCACGAGGTCCTTGACGATGTACATGTGGGGCAGCGGGTAGATGCGCGACTCCTTTGCCGTGTCGGTGGGAATACGGCACAAGCAGGCCAACGTGTTCACGCCATCGATATTCATCGCGCAACTCCCGCAAATGCCCTCCCGACAACTCCGCCTGAACGTCAACGTCGGGTCAACCTCGTTCTTGATGCGGATCAGCGCGTCCAGCATCATGGGGCCCGTCTTGTTCAGGTCTAGCGTGTACGACTGCATCTTTGGCTTGGAGGCGGGCTCGTCGGGGTTCCAGCGGTAGATGTGGAATGTCTTTGTCTTTGCGTCCTGCTCGGCGGTGGGGTCTTGGATTGTCGATGTCTTGCTCTCGGGCACGATTTTGCGGCTGGGCTCTGGGTTGATCTTTTCGCCGAGGCCTGAGACAGGGTCGCGTGTCTTGACATCGCTGACCGAGGCGAAGCCGCGAGTGAAGGCAGCTGGTCGGACGGCTGTGGATGACGTTTGTTAGCGAGACTCAATTGGTGGTGTGGAGGTGTTCGTACCTGTTCGCCGTGTCGCCAAGCGTGTGAATGCGCGAATGGAAGCCATATTCGCGTGTATTGTGTGTGATGTTGTAGAGTGGAGAGAGTCGTGGGTGGACGTCTGTTTAGTGTCAAGGTGTTGCGTTCATCGAAGTTCTTAGCCCGAGGTCAAAGTGGCGAGCCAATCACATGCCCCGCGAAATCAGCGAACGTGCCGGAACAAGTCGGCTGCTTGACCTCCGGAACGCCACGATCACAACGTCAACCATTTTGCGCGCACATCTTGCGAGAATCTTCGTGGCCCACGATTTTGCCCCGGATCTTGGCGCTTTTGGTGACCGTGAAGGGTGAGGATTGTTGGTCGTTCGAGATTGCGCACGCAGTCGTGCTGTCGTGCAGCTGCTTGCTGGGACAGCTGCTCGCGTGACGTCCATTGTAACTCACAGTGCATTGCTGTTGGCAGCAGCACTTCATGCACTTAACTTAAAATCAGACTACCTTCGGAAATCTTGCATTCTCAAACACGATAAATGCATTGGGAGAGCTGAGACTGAAAGTCGTTCAATTGCTTACGCGAAGCCAGTCGTATCTTTTGGCCCTAGCTTTGGCGTCGTTGTGTCCTGCAATCTTGTAACAACAAGCTCGAGACTGTCGTAGCCTTTCCACTTGTTCTGGTCGACTTGCATGTCTCCATCATTCCTTCGCACTCTCCTTCCTATAGTCAGACATCACCTCAAGAGTCCTCTGATCTCTGTACAATCACCACGCCGGATGCCCCACTCTTCTCTACAATCGGCATCACGACAACAAGCCATGTCTACAACCACCTCCCTCTCTCGCAACAGTTCCATCCATTGGATCCTAGACTGGGACGGCACCCTCACTCAAAAAGACACACTAGACGCTCTCGTCAACATCGCCGCATCATCAAAGCCCAACACCAACCCTCCAATCCTTGATCGCTGGAAGTCTGTCGTGGATGCCTACATGGCCGACTATACCTCTGAGCTTGAGAAGCTCGCTCCAAACGGTGCCTTGCCAACAACAATCGAAGGAGAGAAGAAGTTGTTGAAAGCCATGGAAGTAGTGGAACACCGCAGCCTTCAGCGTGTCTTGGAAGCGCAAATATTCGAAGGCGTGACGAAAGAGCACATCGAGTCCGGTGCGCAGAACGCCATCGAGAAGGGAGACGTCACTTTACGTCCAGGCGTGAAGAGGTTTCTGGAAAAAGTGCAAGCGCACGGCGACAAAATACACATCCTCTCCGTAAACTGGTCTCGGCACTTCATACACTCCTGCCTCGCAGCATGCGGCACCTCACTCGACACTTCACTCGTTCTAGCCAACGAGCTCGATGGCATAGCGGAAGGCGCATCATCTAACGGACGCATCATCCCCAAAATCGTATCCAGCAGCGACAAACTGCGCGAACTCAAAAAGCTACGAGATACAAGTCCGGCATTGATTGTATATGCAGGCGATTCCTGGCCAGACATTGAGTGCCTGCTCGCCGCGGACGTGGGGATATGTATCAGGGATGAAGAGATGAGTGGTGGGCAAGGGAAATTAGCGGAGCGTTTAGAGGGGCTGGGGATTGAGGTTGAGCGGTTGGGGGAAGGGAGTGAGGGTGTTGTGTGGGCGGGGGGACTTGGGGAGGTTGGAGATTGGGTGGAGGGGCGGGGTGAAGGTGAGGTATGAGGCGGTATGGTATAGTCTACACTAATTCGAACCACTCATGCTCACCCCCTCCTAGTCCTTCAAGCGCTTCTCCCTTCATGATTCCGTGGATGTAGCACTCGTCGATGAAGCGCCACTGCTCGCCCTCGGTTGGCCGCAGGACATACGGAACGCTGCCACCGAAAAGAATGACTATACTATCTTCATCTGTCATAGAAGCCGGTCCAATGCCAAGTAGTCCAGAGCTCGTAATGAATAAACGCCTGCCGAGCAAACATCTCAACCGAAAGTGATAGTCATACACTTTTGAGTCGCTGCGTATCTTCCCGTGCCCGTCCGACCTATCTGGCATCGGCATCAACGTCGCTACACTCATGTTACACGCTAGGGCCGTGATGACTCTATGTGGGGAGCACGTCGAGCTTTTGTAGGATAAGTCGATCTGGTTGAGCCACGTAAAATACGTCTCGAGTGCTTCATCCAAATCTTCTTGACCAATGTCTGGTGGACAGATTGTCGTGACCGCAAAAAACGCAATCCGAAGTTCGACAACTGACAGCTGGCGAAAGTGCTGCGTACACTCGCCTAGCATCGTGCAGAGGAGTTGTGCAATGTTTTCCTCGAAGAAGAATAGCTTCTCGGGTGGCACAAAGTCTTTGGGAACGATGGGAAGACATTGCAATGTAACTCTTGGATTGTAACCCAACAGGCGAAGAATAGAAGTGGGCATACGCTCTTCGATATTGAGCGATTGGTCTCCTGAAGCCTTGCATCCGCAGCGATAAATCTCGTTCTGCCAGTCCTGGTCGAAAGAGCGGCGCATATTGTAGGAGCTGATTGCAGAGGTGAAGGCCGTTATTTGCACACTCCAACACGGCACCCAAGAGGGCCACTCGTCCTCACAATTTGCGACTTCTGCATCTACCAGGTTGAGAAAATCTAGTGACTCTCGTGTCTTATGCAATACCGAGTGACCTCTGTGTAAACAGATCGAGTCGACCGGCTGTAATCTGGCTCTAGCTGTGGGGGCCAAATACTCAAAGACGCTGTATCCCTTGCTAAACGAAGTAACGCCAAGATTCGATCCCTTGGGTCACTCGCATGCGTGTTCGTAAGGAGACGCAGTAGCATGCTTAGGTCCAGGGCTAGCGCATTCTCTTGGTAGATGGCACGAACGGTGTCAAGGCTCCCTGATGGGTGTGAAATATCATACCAGCCCGTTGTGCGAAGGTTTTTCATGAGCCAGCTGAACGTCCGGCTAAGATCTTGCCAATCGAGCTTCTGCTTCCCTAAAAGCATGAGAGGGGTACCTCGCGATAAAGCGACTTCTTGTACAACCCAACACCTCTCAAACCATGGAGAGTCCAGCACGCTGTTTTGTGCCCCCCATCGACTGTCTTTCAAACTCGGAAAGCTAGAGTCGCCTGAAGTGGTCTTCGAGAATTGCCTTTGACCTTTGGCTGTTACTGTAGTCTCGTCTTCTTCTCCCATCTCGAAAAGACATTTCATGATGTCGAGATATTTCTTAATCTCGAAGAAAATTGTTGTTGCGGCAGTAGCAGTTCTATCCTCTATGGGAAGCCAGATAATGATGCGAATGCTCCGCCCATAAATCTGCTTCATCAACTGCACCTGTACCGTTCGCTCACTGCCGTTTTTCTGATTTATACACAGTTGGTCGATCCAGACGTACTCGACGCTGGTAGTCTTGCCATAGTCGTACAAACGTTTCAGGCCATCTCTCAGGTTAGATGAGACTTTGAATACTGAATCGTTGCAGACAATGCTTGCCTACTGACCATTGAGGCCCCAGCAGTAACTGAGAGCTTCAAACTCTGGGTGATTGTTGAGCCGTGCAATGATCACCTGACAATGTACAGGCGGAAAGCTTGCCAAGATCTTCAGCAGGCGTATCGAGTCCGGAAACGGCAACGAATCGAACTGATATAGCGGCATTATTCTGTACATGCCTCGATTGGAGCGTCACGGTTTTAGAGCGGGCCTCCCGACGTTTCCTTGATGGCATACATGCTCGTGGAAGCGTGGAAGTCTGGGCGGTCCTCAGCCTTGCGTCTTTTTGTGCTCTTAAGACGTCGTGATTTCGCTGGCGGCCACACGGCTGGTTTCAGAGATACTTTGGCGCTGTCCTTGGTCATCGTTGGCACCTGAAGGTGTAGTGGAAGGTGAGGTTGGAAGCGGGGACGGAGGTGGTGGTGGCTCCGCCCCAAGCTGCACATGCATGTGACCAAATAAGCGAGACGAGTAGAGCAGGGACATCAAGGCGCGAGGCTGAACGGCTGCAAATGATTCTTCAGTGAATTTTCTCACGCTCCCGAAACGGCCACCCCCTCCTCGACCACTCCAGGTCTTCCTCATTGCCATCACACTGTACTCTATACTCCCCCTCCAGCTCAACCAGCCTCCTCCTCGCCCCTTCGTAAGCCTCATTGCTCACCCATCCGTCTTCCGTCATGCCAACTCTCTCATGTCACTGCGCCTGCGTCATGCTCATCGCCAGCCAATCTTCCTCGGACTTGTCAAAACTCTGTAGCTCTGAACTGGTCGAAATGTACAGGGCACTCAATGCCACTTGTATCGGGCAAATGGCTCCAGTACCGCGTCGCACGTACGATTGCGCCTTTCAGAGTGTCGATATTTCCGCACCATTACCGACTTGCCTGGTCCACGAGTAATTGACGTTCGAAGAGTAGAGGATCCCGCATCGCGTCTATGTGCGGTTTGTTGACGTGTCCGTTGAAGATGTGGTAGTGGTAGAAGGCAAGACGTCTGCGGTGCAGCTCGCGGGCTACGGATTGATCTGCGGGAGATACGTTGCTAACATCGTCGGGCAGGATAGGCTCTCGGAGGTCAGAAGGTATCTCGCTGTCTGGATTCTCGAAGGTGCGAGGGTAGCCAGCTGCCAGCAGGTTCGACTGGATGATGGCATGCTGCCAATTTATCAGGCAAGAGACTTCACCGGTCTTTCGGTTGATGTATATGTTGCCAGGAGTAGGGTATGGATGGCGCAGCGTTGGCAAATTGAGTGGATGTGTCGGGTCTTTGTGGAGTAGATGCGGCACCAGCTTCTAATATGTTTTGAGAAGGCTAACATAGTCCTCGGGCTACTGTTTCCCTCTTCCCAAAGTGTTGTGCGGATAGTCGGGTTGCATGGGGCGGCCGAGTTGTTGCGTCCAGGTGATCTCTTTTTGTGCTATTGCTTGCAGATAATCGTCGTGGGAAGGCCATGGACCACGTTTGATATGCATTGCTGATCGGCTCCCATACCAATACATGTAATCCGCAATAGGGCCTATGCAATACTCTCCCTCTTGGCTGAGCGTTGTGTCCGTGGACAAAGGTGCTTGAAGCTCGGTGCTGACATCCCTTTTGAAGTACAGATTAACTTACCAGTAGCACTGAAAGGCAGTTTGAAAAGTTTTTGCTCCATCTGCACGTAACTGTACACAAGTTTCGCAATCTCTTTGTCTTTGAGAGTGTGCCATGTGTCCTGGAGACTTGTGCCTTGGGCCTTCTCCATTAGGATGTATTCGGCCCCCACGGGATTCTCAGCATTTGCACAGTAGCCGTACACTCTCGGAACGGGTATGCCTTTTTTTCGGAGGTAGGTAAGTGTGGCGGCCTCGCTAGCAGTGGCGAAATACTTAGGAACCGCGGAGTGGTATAGAATCTTTGCAATCGACTCAAAGACGTCTTCTGAGACTAGATCAAACACTCGATTGAACCCGCCTTCGCCAAGTTTGGAAATGTCGATGATCTTGCCGTGCTCTTTGCTTAGTGAATGTTCGGCTGCTTTGAATAGAGCCTTGACGTGGAATGGGACGTGGCGCTCTTGTAAGGGGCATTTTTCGTTGAAAAGAAACCGCCCTGATGTGTATGAGAAAAGCGTATCATAAGAGTGAGGTTCTAGATCAGTCAGCACGGCTCTGCTATTGCGTAAAGAAGGACGTGCCCATGATCTGCGTTGCGTTATGGAAATTCTTGGATACCAGGGTCGAGCGTAATGGTTGTTCTCGCAGGTAGGCAAGTCGACCGGTTGAGAGAGTGAGTCGTGGGAACATTTATTTGGTGATTCCCAGTAGGCCACCAGGGTCTCATGGGAATTGTTTGTAAGGGCACCTTACGCGCGCGCTGTGTGATGATGAAAGTTGCAGCACATGAAAGCCTAAGCTCCGACGTCGACGCTAACTTGTTCGAGCTCACGTAGCGCTCGAGGTTGGCAGCAGTCTTGGGCCAAACTGTCTTGCCTCGGCCTACGATTGGGTCGAAGAACTTCCTGACGTCTGCGGGTCGGCCGGCGATGGTTTTGATGGCGGTCAAGATTTGTTTACTGAGGTTGCCCATGGTGGTGGACGGAGACTATTGGGCGAGATGCTGGTCGCTCGAGCGTATGTTAAAGTGGCTCAACATGTTAGCGAGGATAATATGCTCACGTATTGAGACGTCGGATGTTGGATTTGTGGAGATTTATGACCCAGTGCGTGGGATTAGTATGGAGCTTTGGGTACTGCCATGGATGTAGGTCCACCGTAGTGTGGAGGAGAGTACTTTATATCTAAACGCAGGCCACACTCTGCAAACAGGATACGGACCGAACCGCCCAGCTCTCATCCTCCCAGCGGCGTGGGCATCACTTTTAGTCTGTTTGTTCGTCCGTGAACTGTTTCGCGTCGTTAAGAAACACTGGACCGGGTTCGTGTAATGTCGAGCCTAGCGACCGCTGTAAAGCGAGCCGCCCGGTGCTAATCTTTTCAGCGGCGTAGGTATCACTTGAAGTCTGTTTTTCCGTGAATAGTTTCGCGTTGTTGAGAAACACTGGCCTAGATTCGTGTAATGTCGAGCCTGGCGACTGCTGTAACAAACAAATGCATCTATGCGGCGAAGTAAGTGAGATAGTGGTGATCTTGATAGCGCAAGACTCTAATATCTCTCCTCATTTTTGTCAGTGCTGTTAGCTTCGGGGCTCAGAGCGTGGCGTGGGTTCCAAATCGTGGTGACGCATGTGGTGCAAAACTGCTGGAGGTTGTTTGGCGGGCGGCGTGCGATGGGACTATGACGGAATCATGGAGGCGGAAGACGGGAAGAAGTTTCACAAGTTTCAGCTGCAGCCGAACGCGGGGAAAGTCCCGTCAACGATTGATCGGTGGAGGAAGAAGAATGGCGGTACTCATGCTGTGATGGGCACCATGTATGTTCCAGAAGGTCAAGATGCTGATGCGGAGTTCTTCGCGGCTAGCTTTGAGGAAGCTGTCAAAAAACAAGGCTTGTAGCTTTACACGGTAGATCGACCTGGAAAAGGTGAGGAGTTGCCGTACGAAGATGCTCGAAGCGATGTTGTCACCTGTCAGGACAATAAAACTCTAATGTATGCACACGTCGGACCTCCTACTGTTTGCATCTACGCCCCAGCCTCAATCACATTCTCCACGTTCTCCAAACTCATCCTCGATGATTCGAAGACGTAGATGCCGTTCTTGACTTTCAAATAAGCGACGTACAACCCCCACAGCATGCGGCATGTGGCACTGGTATCTGCAAACCCAACACGAAACTCCACGAATATGCACTCCGCTTCCGTCCCATTTCACCCCTCATTCTCAACACCCTCCACCCCATTCTCCAGCCTCTTCCTCGACACCTCAAACACATAAATCCCATTCTTGACCTTCCCCGACATCCACCTCGCCAGCCTCGGCTCCCTCCCCACAGCCGCAACAACACAAAGACCGTCCTTGCCCCTGTCGCCGCGCTCTTCCACAGATAAACCGTTAACAATGCCGCGGATCAGAATCGCATCGTTACTATCGCCATTGATCAAGCCCTCTCCTGCGTGATCTTCTACGGGTACGCGGCCGATCTTGCCAACGGGTTCAATTGAGCGCTTGTTATCGCCAACTTTCCACGCGCGTATCCAGCCGTCCCAACTGGCGGTAAGAATGAGGTCGGCGAAAGGTACCGTCGCTAGCGCAGTGACATATCGAGGTAATCTTGGGCCCGGCTTCCCAGACGTGGCGGCATCGTGGTTTGCTGACATTTCGTCTGGTGGGAGCGGTGGGTCGCGCCCGTGTGTGAGCGGGTGCACGAATAGAGGCTTCTTCCTGTTGACGGACCAGAGTGACAGCGCGCCGTTATCAGATGCGGTGACGAAGAGTGAGGCGTCGAGAAGGGCAACACAATCAATGGAGCCTTCTGCATACGCCACGAAATCCTCGGCAAAGCTCTTGTCTTCCTCGTCGACGTGCTTGCCAAATTGCCCCTTTCGTAACTTATCCATTCCTTTTTGACGCGCTGTCCCGCCACCGTGGAAAACGAGTTGGTTCTCTTCCACGACGCGCCACAGACGTGCGGAGCGATCTCGTGCGCCGACGCTGACGCATGTTTCTTGATTGACTTCTAGACCGCCCGCGACGCCAACGACGACGTCTTGATGCCCGACGAGGGTCTCGATGTATGCGGATTCAGGCGCGCTCCATACGATGACTGCGCGGTCTGCGCCGCCGGAGAAGAGCTGGTCTGTTCCTCGTCGGAAGGAGAGAGATGTGATGGCGTCGCGGTGGCGTGTGAATAGATGGCGAGGTGTGAGGTCGTGCGCGTTCCATATTATGAGGCGAGCGTGCTTGTCGCCTGTCGCTAGGTACTTCCCCGAGTCGGATATGGCGATGGAAATTATCTCGCCGGTGTGGCCGAGAAAGTTCTTATCGCCCTTCTTGTTCTTGTTGCCTTTGCGCCATAGGAGGCGTTTTGGTGTGCGACGAGGGGAGATGTTGGAGGGTCGGGATGGGTCAGGCGCGTAGGACTTTGGGTCTGGAATTTCCCACTTCTCGATGACGAGATCCTTGCTTATCGTCCATGCGTATGGCAGCTTGAGTGCGCAACCTGTGATTGACTTTTGAAGCCCTGAGTACCCACAGACATGTGATGCGTCTTCAAAGTCCAGCTCTTGTGCTATGCTCTTGTAGATTTTGCCCTTGTTCTCTGCCACGTCTTCCTTCAGTCGCTCTGCT
>Ga0265798_10012934_pt1 | contig 10026 bp, 9 predicted proteins | sample P3T30metagenome_FD_192430 | JGI IMG/M metagenome (GOLD analysis project Ga0265798, IMG submission 192430) | Plant litter microbial communities from East Loma Ridge, Irvine, California - P3 T30 | ecosystem: Environmental > Terrestrial > Plant litter > Unclassified | place: USA: California...
GACTGACTCCAGCTTGTGTACTTCGCTCTGAAATCTCGGTGACCTTCCTGTTAGGTCCAGAGTACAAGTAGCATACACATACGCCAATCGAAAACATATTCTGTCGAACCTTTAATTGGTGCTTGTACATTTATCCTTTGCAGCCGGGCCACTTGGTCAACGTTTAGCTTTTGCTCGTTTGGAAACATTCGGTCGAAAGACGTGAACAGAGTCCAGACGCGACCAGATACGCTCCAGACCGCCATGGGTCCTGGTCATCGAGTGGCATCTCTTCGCTCTTCTCACTAGAGGTGTCGAGAAAGGCACAATTGCGTGTATTGTCTTTGGTATAGAGGTGGGACCGCGTGAGCTGGAAACCCCAACCCTAACCCTTTCTCTCATCATCACAATTTTGAATCGCAATTTACGACCGACTTTTCGTAACGTAGGTATCTAGGAGCATTCCGGCATTTGCTTGAGGGGCTTGATCATCTCAACATCTGGATACAATTTGTAGGATCATCGGATGGACTGTCACTCGATCCTGACCGAGAAAAATGAAGATGAATTTTGATGGTCGTTCAGGCTTCCATCCTAGACGGGATTATTCGTCGACAAGGAGAATGAAATGCAACTTTAATAAACTGTCAGCAACAAATCGCCCAGCCCAGTCAGCCACCTGCCAACGATAGCATTCCTTGTTCTGTAACCGAGACTCCGAAACGCGATCCCCTTGGAGCTGTCTCTCGAAACCGCCTAGGTCAACATTTACCAGCTTACTCCTGCTTCACCACTACTCTAGTGCTAGCAACACAAATGCCGCACCTCTTAGTAGTATCGCACACACCGTAGACTGGAGCGTCAGCAAATCCGCAGCGCTGTGCCAATTCCCAAAATCTCCACGCCGCAGTGATATCTCGTGGTCTGGGAGCAATGGTATTGCGTGATCAATGCGAACCGGAGGTCGGTCCAGCGGGAGGTATGTATGGGGGCAAGTGGTAATGATGATGATCAATGGTTCTGATCGAAAATGGTCTCATGAATTCGTACCAACTCTCGTTCAAAAGGAAGTTGATGGGTTGCGGTCGATGTCGATGTCGCTCAGGATCAACGCGGTTCGAGCTGTCTGAGCCCTATGCCTACTCACAAGTGTCAAGCCCCTGATGTTGAAGCTGCCAATATGAATGGCGACTAGCCCACCATCTTGCGCTTTACCAAAGCTTCAGTCGGACCCGACGGTGTGGTAGTCCATTGGGAAAGGCGATGTGGAGTTGTGATCGGCTGTGATTCCAATATTTCGTGAGGCGTAAGGACATGTGCAGATTGCAAATCAGGACCTGAGTAAGTAAGTCGGCTGTGAATAGAATGTTGCATATGCCGTGAAGAACGTGTGTGGATTGCGAGATCCAGCGAGCTTGAGTAAGTGATGGGTCGGCACTCGAGCTTCCATGCATGGAACAAATACACGACAGGGGAGCGCGAGGCATCGATAACAGTTGCAACCACAGTACTCACAACTCATGGATATTCTCACATGCTGTTGTCAGTGATTCAGGACCATTGCATGCCTCGGCAGTGCTCGCGTGGGAAAGAAGACGAATCCTGCGAGAACATCGGCAGATTCACCCGTCCGCGCGCTCCGCTCTGATCAGCAGTTTAACCAGCAAGAGATCGACGCGCAGAGACGCGCTCGCAGTCCAAGTGTCCTCGTGTTTGGGGAGAGACACAAGGGCAGATCTTCCATTCCTAAACGCCTTGAAAACATTCGGTGCTTGCTGGTTACTGTATAGCGTGATACAGTCGTGGGTAGATCGTGTGGGATGCATCGACCCTAGATCCTAGAGACAATCGAGAGAGGTCCGAGAAGTCTCAGGTGAGACAAGAAGTCGAAACTCTTGCAGGCGCCAGGGTTCGGGCGTCGCTCGGGTCTAGACCTTGGGAATCGTCGCTCTTGCAGAGGCGGGAGTTTGTTGAAAGTGCGTGAAGGGTGCATCCCTGCTGGAGGTATATGTGTTCAGACCTATGGTTGCTTGTTGAGTTGCCTCTGAGAAGGCGTCACCTCAGGCGTGAAAATGGGTGCCAGGGTGATCTGCTCTGGGAGGTGGGAAAGTAGCCTAGCCAACGCAGAAGAACAACGACTGGTCGCTTGGATTGATGTGTGGTGCCAAGCGAGACGACACCCGTTCTCTAGCCTCGAGACTTTCCATAACTATCGCCATCGTGGCCTAGCAGCAGTTATCTGCCAATTTCGACGAGCTGCGCGTGACGTTGCGAAAGATCATAAAGGTACCGTGTTCGTGTATGTAAGAGGTTAGGTGCTATTCCACGGACCCGGTGGCGAGCACTATTCGGAGCCGAGTCAGGTCCTTCACACATCAAGGCGCTAGCTCCGTAGGGCACGCGTGTCCTTTTACCTGCTTTGTACTCGCGGATATCATTCGACGCCAGCCACGAGCCCCGCGCGCCGTCATCAGATTCGATATCGGTCGTCTGTTATTGCCTTCAGGGACACTCGCTAATCGTAGAAACTTTCACAAGGCGACATCTCGTTCGGCAAAGTCAGAAGCAGATATGCAGCCGTGAAGCCCTATGGGTGAAACTTCGCTTCTGGAGAACTGCACTACGGAACGGAAAAGCCCTGTATGCAAGTCAAAACTTGCATATGCCTACTACGGAATCTCAGGTTCTCAACGCTCCCTTTTACCCTGCTACGAGAGGAGTGCTCGACTGGAGGTGGGCATCCACGTGTCGTCCGAGGACCTGATCATTAAATCGGCTAATAATGCGGTACACCATCTCGACTCGCGCTGGCTAGTCTCAACAGTCTGGTCGACAGGAACATCAAGCATCAAACGTAGTCCCAGCCTGCTCTTCCACAACGTCCAGCCGACTGCAATATAGGACCCCATTGGCTGGGACTAAAGATCGTCATCTCCCGGCCCGCCTCCACCTGCCATGTGCGTTCCATCTCAGCCTTCCTGGTGAATGGAAATGCAGGAACCTAAAGAAGTTTCTGACCACACTTCCACGGTCCGGTACTGCGGCGCCTCTCGACAAGTATCGAGGTATCTTCACGATCCTCTCGGGTCCTCCTATCGGCACGACGGAGCACTTGCAGTGGCTTGCAAGCGAAGCCACCTCTTTTTATATCCAACACGCAGTGGAGATTCCGTGCCGTGACATGCCCACGGCTAAAGAGTAGCTCAACCCCCTTGAGGTGACACGATCTAACGCTACGAAGGAGCGCTTGTGGCGCTTTCTAAGCGATAGCATGAGGCACTCGCAAGAGTCTGGAGACCACGCAGTAGTAATAGGCTGCCAGGGACCTGTCACCTCGTGCGGATGTATACCCACCTCTGTGCTACAGTTTCCGCGCCACGAAAGTTTGATCGCTGGACCGCACAGGCCCTGTTGAGAGACGCAAGAACGCTCAGACCGACCCTCAGGTCTCACTTCACAGTTTGCACTGAGCCCTATGTGACTACGAACATGGCAAAAAGAGTCACGAGTTCACCGCGAGACCGTTACGCCGTGGGTTTCGAACCATGGCGCTGCGCTATCGCACTTGGGGTTTGAAGCAGAAAGGAGCTGCACAAAACAATGTCGAGTATACTACTGCTGTCGGCAACCTCGCCACGTACCTGGTTCTCAGCAGTCGAATCATGCCAACAATCGCCTCTTAACCTCCTGCCGTCTCGTCTTCCCCAGACATACAAGGGTAACCCTTGTGCCTGACTCTAGATCGCCCAGCCTACTGTCCCTTGGTTTTCATACATCTGCATCGACTGCTGCTAAGTGCCGCCACGAGGCGTGGTCCCCTCTGTCACCACAACACCAACATGTCCGAGCAATTGATGGGCGTGGACGCCATCGGGAACGTGATCGTTCCACCTCCAGAGGTGCTGCTGGCATGGCAGACTGATGCATACCCTCACGGCGAACGACGGTCATGGATGCCGGCATACTGCATCCCCATGCTCGTATTCAGCACACTCCTTGTTGCATTACGGTTGACGCTTCGGATGAGGAAACGAGGTGGTGGCTTTGGTCTGGACGATGTGAGTTGCATGGAAAATTACTCGTAAAGGCATCACGAACTGACATCGATCAGGCGTTCCTTGTGCCTTCTTGGATGCTGCTGGTAGCATACACGGCCGTCGTCTGCTGGTCTTCGATGAACGGCACACTCGATCGCCATATGTGGGACATTGCACCTCTGAAGTATCAGACCGTTGCTTTGGTGAGTATTAACGATCACGACGTCAACGACGAAATACTAACGACATACAGAGTGCTTGGCTGGGCCAGCTCGTCTTCCTCGCCGGAACCTGCTTGATCAGGATCTCTATTTTACTTTTCTTCCGACGTATGGTGAAGGGAACATTCCGAAAACGCTGGACGTGGTCTGTTTGGGCGGCAATCGGCTTCACCGTAGCATGGACGCTTGCCTTCATCATCATGCTGCTAGCAACCTGCGACCCAGTCGAAGCGAACTGGAAGGTGTTCGATCCCTACTACGAGGGGCAATGGAAATGCGCCGACACACGCGCATCGAGCTATGCCGCCGGCGTGCTGGCAGTTCTGAGTGACACTTACTCGCTGGTGCTGCCATGGGCAATGACATGGCCGCTAGAGATGCCCAGACGCCAGAAGGTTGCCCTCAACATGGTCTTCTCAGTCGGTGTTATCGTCGTGGTGGCTGCATGCTTCCGCACCAAGCATGCTGTCGATCTGGGATCAAACTATGATTCTACTTGGTATGTACCCACGTGCAGAGTGCAAGACGACCATCGTGACTGACTTCAAACAGGGTCGGATTCTGGGTCTACTTCTGGACACTACTCGAATGGAACCTCGCAATCATCTGCAACTGCGCGCCCTCCCTACGGGCTTTTTTCCGCGCCTACCTCAAAGACACAGTCGACAAGGCGCTCAACAGTCTGTCGAGCCGCAGCAGGTATAGAGAGACCAGCAAGAGTAACACGACTTCAACACACAACATTGAGCTCAAGCGTACATACACGATACATTCGGAGAAGTCGCTCAACCACAACGACTCCCAGGCCGGAGACGCATCTTCGACAAATAGCGATCGGACAGACTACCCTCATGACATGCCGGAAGCGCACATGAAGAAAGGGCGTCAATCCACCTTCCTGGACATGGACCCATCGCCGCCACCTCAGTTTGCCCCGAACCAGAATCCGTGGGCGAGGTCTCAAGTCGACATCACGATCACCGGGCCGGCCAGCCCAACAAGGCCGTACGTTGATGTCTAGGACTGGAGCCTGGGACACGCGGATGACGACTTTGGGCATAGGACGAGATTAATGATCTGACACAATAGTACTTTAATACACTTCAGAATAATGCAATGGATCTCCGACAGCAATCTTGGACCTCCATCGCTCACCATGTATGCGACAATGCTGCTCTCTCTAACGCTAAAGGGCTTGTTCCTAGAAGTGGTCTTTGCTACCACCGAGGATGCAATAGAAACAGCGTCTGCCTCTGTCTCCGCAACAACCATTCTCCTTGATGAGACTTGGATGAAAGCCTGGACTTCTTGCTCATCCGCCAGTTGAGAGACCGAACCCCCTCCGCATCGATCGATTCCAAATATGTCACCAACCGGGCACCATACGGATACCTCCTCGCACAGGCTCGGCCACTTCATCTTCATCTGGATCTTCTTCTGGTCCTGCATCTCGGAAATCATTGCACCCGCAATACTGACCGTGGCCTTGGTTGATCAGATGCATACAAACCCAGCAGAACTCTTTCCCGCACTGGGTACCTGCAGAAGTCCACGTTAGCTCAGCTCTGACACGTTATCCACGCCCTGGGCTTGCGCAATGACTTACAATGCATGTGTTTACACCCGCCGATCTTGAAGATGTGTTTGGAACAGCTCGGACATGACTTCGTCTCCCTTTGGATGGCCGCAATAGTCGCGTCTTCCTCTTCGATGCGGTCCTTGATGCGCAGCTGATACTCACCACAGCTCTCGTTGGTGTGCCATGGTCGATCGCATGGCACGCAGGCCTTGGCGCCGCACTTCTCGCACTTGAAGATGTCTGGTCGAGGGTTTGATCGGAGTCTCTCTTGCCGCTCTTGCTCTTCTTGCTCCTCTTGCTGCAGCTCCTGCTCACGCCGATGTTGCTCCTCACGCTGTAACCGCTCAATCGTCTCCGGCGAAATGACAGTCGTTGCCCATTCCGCGCCGTCCTGGGACCAGCTACCACCGCCACGTTGGTCGTCGTCGCTGCTGGCAGGATCTGGGATCTTGTAATCGTCATCCTCGCTCTCGACTTCGACTTTGCCCGGGACGTGCACCTGCCCGGCGCCACAGCCCGGTGCTAGACACCAGCGCCACCCAGGAGTGTTCTCAGCAATGTAAACCCTTTCAAGCTCGACATACCTGCAGGCAAACAGAAGAGAAATCACGTCAGCAACCAAACCACAAACACAACCCCATCAGGACAACAAACCTCGCAAAAACTCTCTTCGTAACCACACCCTCGACGTCCTCCCTCCCCATCTTCTCGTCACACTCTGGGCACGCGATATGCGGTGTGAAAACGCTCGTCTCGATCTGCGACTCGACCCATGCCTTTAGGCAGCGCTTACACGTGTTGATCAGGTGCTTGCACGTCGAGGTCGGGTTGCTGTTGGGGAACTGCGAGGAGATGCGGCTGACCATGCACGTGTGGCATGTGTAGCGCTGGGGTTGAATTTTGCGGCGTTTGGTGGCGCGTGCCATGGTTGGTCGGTTGGGGTATCGGGATGAGGTGATGCGAGTGTTGGGTTATGGTGGTGTGGATGTGGTGTATTGGAAGAATCGTGGTTGGGTGGCTTGTGGTTGGAGACAGGTGCCTTGAAAGACACATGGCACGTGGGAAGGAGCGATCGCAGCACGTGGAGTCACTTCACGACATGTGGTCCCGCGCCGGGGTGTTTGCGCAGGCGAGAGTGGACGGTGAATGGGTGTCTTTCGGTTAGTCAGTTGATCTGACGAACTACCAGGCGGTCATTCACTGCTCTGAGACTCCCGCACACGACTGGCGAGCGATTGCACAAACATCATCTTTCACTTGTATTACGACGAGACATATGCTATATTTTTCTTATGTATTTGTACGAGATTATTCAGTCGCTACAGACCTCACAGTCAAACGTAGCATCGCCGACAGTGGGCTACCGAGGATCATGTTCCCGTATCAGCGGTTGTAACGTGATCCATCAGTAGCAATGCTGGCGAGACAGTAGAGCACTACACGCGATATCTGATTCGGCCTGACGTTTATGAGTGAAGCTGTTTGTTTGCCTTGCTTCACACTCTATCAGGAGTCACGCAGTCTGGTTCGGTACTGATCAAGGAAAGAGAAACATACTTTGACAAATCTCATTTGAAGACAGCTATGGAAGTACATACTTGAGCACTCTGTTGGCTTATCGCCATGCTCGCCTAGCTGTCATACTGACGATGAGTATCGAGACTATTCCTAAGTGATCATATCCCATCACAAAGCAAGATCTTACCCTCCACGCAACCGAGCTCATATCCCAAAAAGAAAACCTACCCAATCATTGCCCATGACCACGCGAAAGATTTCAGATTCCCTGGTTATCTTCCAAACTCACCAAGTCGATCATCGTCTCATCTCTCTTCCCATAGAGTGCTGTCCCTCACCCACTGCGCCGCCAAAGTTGCGGCGACCTGGTGTGTCTCAGTGAGAAGCCTTTGCGCCGCTACGACCAAAAGCCTCCCGTGCGTCCATCCGATGTACGGATCGACGTAGGCAGGGAATCCGCGGGGCGGTTGCGTGTCGCGACGGAAACTCTGTACGAAAGCGCGGGACTCCCAGTCGGTTCTGGCGAGCAATTCGATGACCATCCACACAACGAGGCGGAGGTCACCGACGCTAGCAGTCAACACAAGCGTGGTGACACCGACAGCCGCGTCCGTAGCAAGGATGTAGCTCGTCAAAAATGCTCCAGACTCGTGTTCACGGTTCGCCTGGTAGTCTGCGGGAGCCTCCGGGTGAACGATCTCGTACGGCTGCAGAGCCATGAATAGGTGAGTGAGGTTTGTGAACGTTACAGGATCGTCAAGGTTTGAGCTCAGGCCGATGTGTCTGAAATTGTGCTGCTCATTATGAAGCCAGCCCATCGCTGTGTAACGGTCGACCAAATTGTTCTGGCTTGGGGAGCAATCAAGGCTTGGGTCGAGGACAAAGTCCAAGCTGCAGGGAACAGGTCCACCAGGACCGCCGGGACCACCTAGTAAAGCGACCGATTGCTTCCCGAACATGACACTAAGCGTGGTTCTGTTGTCCTTCTGCGCGTACCACTTCACAGGGTATATGATGAGCGTTTCGTGTTCTGTGAGATGACAGGCTACTTGCTTATAGCCGGCGATGTTGCTGGAAAGAAACTCCGTGGCCTCGTTGAGCAGATCTTGAGGGGAATTTGGGTTCAGGTCTTTGAGTGTATGCTCTGCACTACTAGGCAGACGGACCGCAGAGATTGGCAGCCTTGTCGCGCGATGAAGCTTGCTGAGGAAATGGTGTATGCGTCCGTCATCGGTTCCGTCGTCGAGCGTTCCGTCCGCGGCCCGTTTGTTGAGATCTAACCACTTGCCCGAAGCACGCATACGGAGGAATTGCTGCTGTGTGTCGACCCAACAGCGCAGAGATGACTGTGAGGCCCACACTGGGACGTTGAAGCCGAAGACGGAGGCCCCGAGGCTATCGACACTGGCCACGGCATCAATGAGACCGTCATAGCCCGCGGGTGTACTGCGAACGGTAGGCCACATGTCAACTAGTTGACGGTTGACAATGCGGACCTTTGGAAGCTGATCCTTTAGCATGTATACTCCGACGTTGATGCAAACTATCGGACCGAGCATAGCGATCTCTGCGAACTCCGCGACGGTGTGTCCAACGTCATCATCGTCGGTGTGGTCATTGACTTCGGTGAGGCAGTCGCTGAGGATGAACGTCGAGCGTATCCGAGACGGAAGCTGAAGCTTGTACAGAGTTGTGAGGAACTGATCGTAGCTGCGCTCTTCGTTACACTTAGAGATCTCAACCCATCTTACGTTGTTCCAAAACCCATCATTCCGTGACTGGATCAGCTCCTGCATTCGAGCCATCGAGCCCCGAACTGCCCGCGTTGCGTACAAGACTTCTATTGCTTCCTTGTAAATTTGCTGGTTCGTAGCGAGAATGTTGGTGTGTATTCCGCGATCCAAAAGCGCGAGGTCTCCGTCCCCGACTTTCAAAGAGTCGCTGTACCGGGATGTGTGTTGTGCAGAAAGCTTTTGTTTGATCCACCTGGTCGGTGTGATGACTTCAGTTGGACCAAAGACATGCCCGTAGATGATTGCACGAACCTCAGGAGACAACTTGTCGAGGAATGGCGTGGACATTTTGCGGTGTTGTGGGCGTGTGTTATGCTCGGGCTGAACAGCGTGGTGCCTCCTTCCTGTCCAAATGCCGCACGAACTTGAATACATCGTGAGATACCAAAGATGCCCAATCGCTGTGCAATGCTGCGCGATTGAGTGTGACGACGAATGTGGTAGCGATTTACCATAAAAGTTGTTCCTCTTTTTATTCTTTGCTTCCGCTACTCTCTGGATAGCGTAGGCAACGATCTGAATGTCGAGAAATACCAGAACGGTCGAGGGTTTCCAAAAGTCGCGCGCAAATGTGCCCGCGAAGGTAACGTGACCGGCGACCGGAACATTGACAGATGTAGCGAAGACTGAGGTGACGGCGTCGAGAAATGCAAACAAGGCGGGAGTCGAGTGAAGTGAAGTCAAGCGGGAAGGAGCGACTGGAGGAGCGATTCTCGGCTCCTTCACTGACGAATAACGATTTCCAATAAAACTTTTAAATACATACACATATTAGAGTATGTCCCAAGATTACAAAACATCTATTGCAAGAAGTCCCTCTCAGAGCAACGGGGTAGAAAACCGGATCCAAATCCTCAAAAGGCGGCGGACCGCTGATTTAACATCCGTAAAGATCGTAG
>Ga0265798_10012935_pt1 | contig 10025 bp, 8 predicted proteins | sample P3T30metagenome_FD_192430 | JGI IMG/M metagenome (GOLD analysis project Ga0265798, IMG submission 192430) | Plant litter microbial communities from East Loma Ridge, Irvine, California - P3 T30 | ecosystem: Environmental > Terrestrial > Plant litter > Unclassified | place: USA: California...
CCATCGGCATCAGGCGCCAGGTACGTGACGGTGAAACCACCTGCCTGCAGCTGCTGCGCCGTATCGAGCACAGCCTTGTGTTCGATCTGACTGGTGATGATGTGCCCGCCGGGCTTGCCAAGGCGCCCTGCCCGTTCCTGAGCGACACCCTTCAGGGCCAGATTGTTGGACTCTGTCGCTCCGGAGGTCCAGATGATCTGTGAGGCCCGAGCCCCCACCAGACCTGCGACCTGTTGACGAGCGTTCTCGACCGCAAGGCGGGCGCTCCGTCCGAAGCCATGGGAACTGGAAGCGGGATTTCCGAAATTGCCCGAGAGACCCAGGCACTCGACCATCACCTTGATGACGCGCTCGTCGACAGGCGTGGTGGCGGCGTAATCGAAATACAGGGCTGACTCTTTCATGACGGTTCCTCTGACTGGCGTGGCCTGTGCGATGCAGTGTTCGAACTCGCTAAAGCGTCATCGCAACCAGGCCTGTGAGGTCATCATGCACGATTCGATATAGAACTAAAAATTATCAATTGATATTTATATATTCTTTTTATGAATATAAGACGCATCGTAGACTGCGATTCAGAGAATTGATAGAGGGTCGTCACCCGCGACGGCCGCTCTGCCATCTGTCCGATACCGCCGGGGCTTTCAGAAAGTTCGGCAGGGCGCCATGCCCAGGCACATCTTCTACTCCCGCAAAACGCCCCACTTGACTGCACTCACCGTCACTTCAGGCACGCAACAATAATAAAACCGCTTTATCGTCAATTGGGACAACTGCAAACAGTGATTAATTTGAGTCAGTCTTCGATCACTGCGTTGACAGGAAGCACACACTGTAAAGACGCCTGAAAACTGTCAATTCACAGGCTTTGCATAACGTTTGTTTTTTGACGCCCAATAAAATCAATGGGTTAATAATTGCGTGAAACCATTTATCAAAAATTTAACAGAAAGCTGACGAAATAATTTGACAGAATCGCTGACGCTACCAATATATAGCACTGTCAGGCACCTCCTGGTTTGTACGCTAATGCCACAGTGCACTGCGCTGGATGTTGTCAAGCTGTCGCTATTTGTTGTTCTGCCCGCGAAGTTAGTTGTTTCCACAGTGCCTTATCGGCGCTGGTGGATGTCTGTTGACTCATAAAAGCCTTGAATTTACTGAGCGCGCTCGGTGTGGCGGTAGCATTGCCTGAAGCAATCTGCCACGTGCCGTCGGTTCAAGAAGTGTCGCGTGGGCATTCGTTGGATAGATGTAGAGCATGGATCGCATGATTCGGGCGGTAGCGTGCCCGATAGACCGTTTTTCCACTCAGCAGCCAGTTGTATGTATTTGGTTGTCCGCCTCCCCTGAACCGAGGTGCCACTGAATGCCCTGCCTACCCGATTTCGATACGCAACATGTTCAACACTTGGCCCAGGACATGGATACCCAGGGTTTTGCACGATTGAAGAACGTACTCAACGACACCGATCTTGAGCAACTAAGAGCCTTTACCGACCGACAGGCTTCGCAGCACCCCGGTGAGTACTTCGCCTATCACGGTGAAACAGCATTGAGTGAAAGTCTGTTGGCCAGTCTGTGGTCGACGCCTGAATTCAAACACCTGCTGGGCCAGCTTTATGAGCATGGCGCGCAGCGGCAAAGCATCAGCGATCAGATCTTTCCTGTGTTGCGCTGCGTTCAGGGCGAACAGGGGTTGCGTGAGTCCAATTGCTTTCACTATGACGCCAGTCTGGTGACCGCGCTGATTCCGATCTACATCCCGACCGAGGGAGAGGAATGCGGCGACCTGATGCTGTTCCCCAATCTGCGCAACGTCCGCCAACACATCGTGCTCAACATCATAGAGAAGTCGCTGCTGCAAAACCGCCTCACGCGCTGGGCCATGCGGGTTGCGATCAGGCACGAATGGCTCAAGCCCAAGGTGCTGAAACTGCAACCAGGCGATATCTACCTGTTCTGGGGTTATCGCACCCTGCACGCCAATCAGGCCTGCGGCCCGGGTCTTAAACGTGCGACGGCGATCTTCCATTTCGGTGACCCACACAGTGGCAGCCGGGTGACCCGCCTGATTCTCGACCATACCCAGCAACGGGCTGCACGTGTCAGCGCGCAGACCGGCATTTCGCCTCCGGAAACCGATACACGGCAATCGCCAATGCTCTGAATCAACCCTCGCTACACAGTGATACACAGGAACATGGAGGCTTCGATGATTAACGTGACCAAGACTTACCTTGGTGATATCGACAAGTTCAAGCGGTATGTCGAGGGGATCTATGCACGCGGCTGGCTGACCAATCACGGTCCGCTGGCCGGCGAGCTTGAAAACAGACTCAAGGAATACCTGGGGGTCCGGCACATCATCCTGACCAATAACGGCACGCTTGCCCTGCAGGTGGCGTACCGCGCGCTGGGCCTGAGTGGCAGTGCAGTGACGACGCCGTTCAGCTTCGTGGCGACCAGCAGTTCGTTGCAGTGGGAAGGCATACGGCCGATCTTTGCCGATATCGACCCCGGCACGTGGAACATCTCGCCCCGGCACATTGAAAGCCGTATCGAAGAAGACACCACCGCAATCGTCGGCACCCATGTGTTTGGTAATCCGTGCGCGGTGGACGCAATCGAGGAGATCGCACGCAGGCACAAACTCAAGGTTGTGTATGACGGCGCCCATGCGTTTGCGGTCCGTCACGCCGGTCAGTCAGTGCTCAACCGGGGTGATATCAGCACGCTCAGTTTTCATGCGACCAAGCTGTTCCACACCATTGAAGGCGGCGCGATCATCACCAATGATGACGAACTGGCCAGACGCGCGTACCTGCTGTGCAATTTCGGTATTGCTGACGTCGACAAGATCGACGGCATCGGCATCAACGCCAAGCTCAACGAGTTCTCGGCGGCCATGGGTCTGTGCATTCTGGACAACATCGAGAACATCCTCGAAGAACGTGCCGAGATTGCCCATCGCTACACCTCGCGGCTTGAAAACTATCTGGACCTGCAGGAAACACAGGCCGACAGCGAGCTGAACCACAGCTATTACCCGATCGGCCTGCGTGACGAACAGGCGCTGCTGGAGGTGCGGTCGGCGCTCAACCTGCGCGAGATCAACCCTCGGCGCTACTTCTATCCGTCGCTCGACACCCTCGAGTACCTGCAACCGCAACCAGGACAGCCCGTCTCCCGCGCGTTGAGCGAGCGCGTGCTGTGCCTGCCGATCTACCCCGGTCTGCTCAAGGACGACCAGGACCGGATCATCCAGACCCTGCTCGAATCCTGCAGCCTGGACCGCCTGAGTTACCAAAGCCCTGTCATTGCCCAGGTCATTTGATAGACATGTCCAGCAAACGGTCCGTGATTCGCAACACCGCCCTGAACTACATCGGTCAGGCCTACGTCCTGCTGGTCGGAATTCTGATCCTGCCCTTCTACCTCGGCCATCTTGGCGCTGAAGTCTATGGACTGATCGGGTTCTTCACCGTGCTGCAGGCATGGCTGCAACTGCTCGACGCAGGATTGTCACCCAGCCTGGTGCGTGCCGTGGCCCATGGACAGGGAGCGCCTGCCAGTGAACATGCGGCGGGCCGTCTGCTGCGTTCCTTCGAGCTTATGTTCCTGCCGATGGCGATCATCAGTTGCACGACGATCTACCTGGCCAGCCCGTGGATTGCGACCCACTGGCTCAACGCCAATACGCTGCAACCACAGACGCTGATCAACTGCATCGGCCTGATGGGCGTGGTGATTGCGCTGCGGCTGTATTCGACCGTGTACAAAAGCGGTATCCAGGGCCTTGAGCAGCATGCCTGGCTGAATGCAGTCAACGTGCTGATTGCCACCCTGCGCTATTTCGGCGGCCTGGTGCTGGTCAGCCAGTTCTCGCAGGACCCGCAGGACTTCTTCGAGTTTCAGGTCGTCGTGGGGCTGATCGAAGCCTTGATCTTCGCGACCCGGGCCTGGCAGCAAATGCCGGTTGCACACTGGTCCAACGGTTTCGACTGGCAACGGGTCAGGCCGATCCTGCCCTTCGCGGCGAGCATGTCGCTCAGCGCGGTGTTGTGGATCGTGCTGACCCAGGTGGACAAGGCGTTGCTGTCCAGCCTGCTGCCGCTGGACCAGTACGGTTATTTCTCGCTGGTGGCGTTGATGACCACCGGCATCATGATGCTGACCAACCCGCTGGTGCAGACCCTGCTGCCGCGCATGACCGTGCTGATGGCCGAAGGCAGACGCGACGACATGCACGCCCTGTTTCTGGCGGCTCACCGTTTCGTCTGCACCTTTCTGTTTCCACTGGCGGCAGTCATTGCGCTGCATGCCGAACCGCTGGTGCTCGCCTGGACAGGCGATGCCGACGCCGCGCGCTGGAGCCGGCCGATCCTGAGTTGGTACGCGCTGGGCAGCGCGATCATGGCGGCCAGCGCGTTTCAGTTCTACCTGCAGTACGCCTACGGCCAGATGCACCTGCACCTCTGGTACAGCGTCATTTCAGCCGTCATCACCGTTCCGACCCTGTTTCTGGCCATTCACTTTCAAGGCGTCTACGGCGCGGCACTGGCCTGGTTCTTTCTGCGTGCAGCGTCGTTCGCCATCTGGCCGATGATCGTCCATCAACGTCTCGCACCGGGCATTCATGGTCAGTGGCTGCGCGACATCCTGCGCATCAGTGTGATGACCGCCGCAGGGCTTTTCATCAGTCAGCCGGTGTTCGACCTGATTGCCGGCCAGAGCCGAACCAGCCTGTTTCTGGCCCTGGCGGCGAGCGGCTTCATCACCCTTGCGCTGGTCGCCGCGAGCTACAAGCCACTGGCATTGAAGATCTACATCTTGTTCAGCAAACCGAGTACATGAGCCATGGATGTCACTGCAAAAAAAGCCGGCACGACGCGTCCGGAGCACCAGCCGCCGCTGCTGAGCATCGTTTGCCCGGCCTACAATCAGGAAGCGTTCATCGCCCAGACGCTGGATGGCTTTCTGTCCCAGCAAACCTCGTTCAGCTACGAGATTCTGGTCCACGACGATGCGTCCACCGACGGCACGGCCCGTATCATTGCGCAGTACACCGAACGCCACCCGACGATCATCCGGGCCTTCTATCAACAGACCAACCAGTACAGCCAGGGCATTCCCTGCGTGCCGAATCTGTTCGCCAAGGCGCGTGGGCGTTACATAGCCTACTGCGAGGCCGACGACTACTGGACCGACCCACGCAAGCTGCAACTGCAGGTGGACTTTCTTGAGAGTCATCCCGACTACGTCATTACCTACCACGACGCGTTCGCATTCGACGAGAACGGCCAGTACGGCATTCAGCTGCAAGGTGATCTGCGCGCCGACGCCACCAGCCTGGAGCTGCAGCAGGCGCGCCGCATTTCGACCCTGACCACCTGCTTTCGCAATGTATTCAGCGCCATGCCACCCGAACTGCACATTCGCATCGCGCCGTTGAACGATCTGTGCTGGTGGTCGCTGCTGGGTGCCTACGGCAAGGGCAAGTTCATCGCCGAGATCAAGCCGGCTGCTTACCGATTGCATCCGGGCGGCGTGTTCTCGATGCGCAGCGACAAACGCAAGTTGCACATGAGTCTGCAGACCTGTTCGAGCCTGGCAAACTACTACAACCGCCTGGGTAACCAGGCACTGTACGAATACTTCCTGATGCAGACGGTCTGCCTGTCGCTGTCGGCGCTGGAGCCGCGCCATAAGCTGCAGACGCTGTTGATGGTGGCGCGCAACTTTGCCGTCAACCTGAGCAAACGACTCTGGTCCGGCACCGGCAAAGCCCATGTTCAGTAACGTGCTGGTGGTGTGCGTTGGCAACATCTGCCGCAGCCCGATGGCTGTCGCGCTGTTGCGTCACCGCCTGGCAGACCCGGAAGTGCGCATTCAATCGGCAGGCATTGCCGCCCTGTCCGGCTCGGCCATGGACCCGCTGGCCAAGGCCGTCCTGCAGTCGCATCAGGTGCCGACCCGCCGCCATGAGGCGCGACAGGTGAACCGGCATCTGCTGCATCAGGCGGACCTGATCCTGCTCATGGAGCAGGCGCATTTTTCGCGAATTCTCAAGCTGGCGCCGGAAGTGCGCGGCAGAACCTTCCTGCTCGGCAAATGGCAGCACACGCTGGAAATAGCAGACCCGTATCGACGACCCAAGTCAGCCTTTGAACAGACCTATCAGCATCTCTCGCGATGCATCGATGACTGGCTCCCCCATCTTCAGTCAGGAGAAACAAGATAAATGACCGTCATGAACCGTCCCTCCCTGGACTACTACCAGGACACCCGGATCGATCTGGCAACTATCTTGCGCATGTTGTTCGATCACAAGGCCTTGATCATCTGGACTGTCAGCCTGTTTTTCCTGGCCGGGCTTGCGTATGCGATTCTCGCCACGCCGGTGTTTCAGGCCAGCGCGATGATTCAGATCGAGCCGAAGAAAGTCGGTATCGAGGGCACACCCGAGGTCAACAACAAGCCGTCGTCGGTGTCCCAGGCCACCACTGAAATCGAGCTGATCAAATCCCGAGCCCTGCTTGGCAAGGTGGTGGACGACCTGAAACTGAATCTGGTCCAGACGCCCGATTTCTTTCCGGTCATCGGTCCCTATCTCTATCGCACGTTCAAGCCTGAATACGACGGTGCGCTGGCCGAGCCGCTGTTCGGCCTGACCCAGTACGCCTGGGGCGGCGAGAAAATCGATGTCTTCCAGCTGGAAGTACCCGAAGCCCTGCTGGGCGAAAAGCTGACGCTGGTGGCAGGCAACCCCGGCCAGTTTTCGCTGTATGACAGCGATCACAACCTGTTGCTCAGTGGCGCCATCAACCGGATCGTCGAGGGTAACGGCGTGAAGATTCAGGTCGCTGCCTTGCATGCGCACCCTGGCACCGAATTCACCATTTCGCGCCAGCGAACCCTGACCTCGGCACTGATCTACCAGAATCGCCTGAAGATCACCGAAGCAGGCAAGGATTCGGGGATCATTTACCTGTCCATCGAGGATCAGGACGCCGACAAGGCCAACAAGATTCTGGACGAGGTCAGCCACCTCTATGTGCGCCAGAACGTTGAGCGCAGCTCTGCCGAAGCCGCACAGCGCCTGCAGTTCCTGCGCTCGCAACTGCCCATGGTGCGCAAGCAGCTGGAAGAGTCCGAAGTGGCCCTGAACAACTTTCAGACCAGTGCCAAATCGGTGGACCTGAGCATCGAGACCAAAGGTGTGCTGGATCAGGTGGTCAAGCTGGACTCGATGCTGTCGGAACTCAAGCTCAAGCGCGTCGAGATCGAACGCCTGTACACCCAGGAACACCCGACCTATCGCAGTCTGATGAGTCAGATGAGCCAGCTTGAACAGCAGAAACAGGGCTTGCTGAAGAAGATCGAGGCCCTGCCGATGACGCAACAGGAACTGCTGAGTCTGACCCGCGACATGCAGGTCACCAGCCAGACCTACACCCTGATGCTCAACAAGAGCCAGGAGCAGGACATTCTGCGCGCAGGAAGCATCGGTAACGTGCGGGTGATCGACAACGCCGATACCAACGTCGAACGGCCGGTCAAGCCGATGAAAACCCTGGTGGTGCTGCTGGCCACGCTGGTCGGGGCACTGGTAGCGGTGACCATCATCTTTGTTCGCCAGGCCTTCTACCGCGGCGTGGAAAGCGCCGAGGTCATCGAAAACAGCGGCATGCCGGTGTATGCGTCGCTGCCCTACTCTCGCCAGCAGGACCGTCTGGAGAAAACCACCAAGGGCGGCGGCGCGCCCAAGGAATCAAAGCTGCTGAGCATTGCGGCGCCCAATGAACTGGCTATCGAGTCTTTGCGCAGCCTGCGCACCAGCCTGCATTTCGCGATGCTCGAAGCGCGCAACAACGTGCTGATGATTTCCAGCCCGTCGCCCGGCGCGGGCAAGTCGTTCGTGTCCAGCAACCTGGCAGCGATCATTGCCCAGACCGGCAAACGCGTACTGCTCATCGACGCCGACATGCGCAAGGGCTACCTGCACCGGATCTTCGGCCTGCAACCCAAACACGGTCTGTCCGACACCCTGGCTGCCCGATTGAAATGCACCGAGGTGATCAATCACACCCAGATTCGCCATCTGGACTTTATCTCCTGCGGCTTCGCGGCGCCCAACCCTTCCGAACTGCTGATGCACGACAACTTCAACAAGATGCTCACCGAGCTGTCGCCGTTGTACGACCTGATCCTGGTGGACACCCCGCCCATCCTCGCGGTAACCGATGCCACGCTGGTCGGCCGTCAGGCGGGCACCTGCCTGCTGGTCGCACGCTTCGGCATCACCACGCTCAAGGAAATCGAGGCCTGCAAACGCCGGCTCGGCCAGAACGGCATTCTGATCAAAGGCGCCATCTTCAACGCCGTAGTCCGCAAGGCAACCACCTCGGACTACGACTGCGCGGCGTATGGCTACAACTACCACCCCGTCAACAAATGAACGCCCCGGATAACGCTCTCTTCAAGCCCTAAAAGGAATTAACCATGGCCAGAACCGTAGCAATGATGCAGCCCTACCTGTTTCCCTATCTGGGCTACTTCCAGTTGATCGCAGCCGCTGATGTCTTCGTCCTGGGCGACGACCTGCAGTACATCCGGGCGGGCTGGGTAAATCGCAACCGGATCCTGAGCAACGGCCAGGCCCGACTGATCACCTTCCCGCTGAAGAAGGATCACTTCGAGCTGCCCATCATGCAGCGCAGCCTGATCGACAATTTTTCCGACGAAGCCAGTCGGCTGATCAATGTCATCGCTCAGAACTATCGCCGGGCGCCGTACTTTGCGCAGGTGATGCCGTTGCTGGAGCGACTGATCCGCCATCCGCAATACAACCTGGCGCTGTATGCGGAAAACACCTTGCGTGAGCTGTGCGCTTATCTGCAGATCGATACGCCGATCATTCGCGGCTCCGATCTGAAGATCAACCAATGCACCGACAGGCAGGATCGGGTGATCCGGGTGGCACACGCGCTGTCCGCCACCTCGGTGCTCAACCCGCTGGGCGGCATGCAGCTTTACGACCGCGACCGCTTTGCCCGCAACGGTCTGCTGCTGCGCTTTTTCTCCATGCGTCCCGTCACGTACCCGCAACTGGGCCAGCCCTTCGTCAGTGACCTGTCGATCATTGACGTGCTGATGTTCAACAGTCTGGAACAGGTGCAGGCGCTGCTGAGCCAGTGCACGACCCACGATCTGCAGGTTGCCAACGATCCGTTCGTGCGGATCGGTCAGGACCCGACACTTGCCCCTTCCTCGCAACTGGCAGCGGAGTGAGTCCCATGTCCTTATCCGAACGTCCCGCCCGCTGGTATCTGATCCAGACCAAACCCCGCCAGGAAGCCCGTGCCGAAGAGCACCTGCAGCGCCAGCATTTCGAGTGCTACCGGCCACTCAAGTCGGGGGAAAGAAAGCGCAGCAACCGGACTTCGGTCGAAGAGGAACTGTTCCCGGGCTACCTGTTCATCCGCATGGATCAGGTGCATGACAACTGGTACCCGATCCGCTCGACACGTGGAGTGGCACGCATCGTCACCTTCGGCGGACACCCGGTGCCGGTGCGTGACGAGTTGATCGAGCAGATCCGCCAGCGGTTGTCTGCACCGGCGCCAAGAATGGTGTTTACCCAGGGCGAGCCGGTGCTGATCAAGACGGGTGGTTTTTGCGACGTCGAAGCCATCTTCCTGGCCACCGACGGCACCGAACGCGCCGTGATCCTGCTCAACATGCTGCAACGTCAGCAGAAAGTCGTGCTGCCGATCAGCAGTCTGGCACGGATGGAAGCGCGGGTTTGAGGGTTCGCGCAGTGCACCACTGGCTGCAGGTCTTACGGTAGACATCGCCTCGTATCAACAACACGTGATCTGCTGAGTGAACAGGCTTTTTGTGGGAGGCGCCACCACGTCTTCGACGTAGCGCTGTCGCGCATCAAACTGGTTCATCGTAAAGTTGAAGGACGCGGGCGGGGCAAAGGCCGTAGCCAGCACTGGTGTGTCAGCACCCGAGTG
>Ga0265798_10012936_pt1 | contig 10025 bp, 8 predicted proteins | sample P3T30metagenome_FD_192430 | JGI IMG/M metagenome (GOLD analysis project Ga0265798, IMG submission 192430) | Plant litter microbial communities from East Loma Ridge, Irvine, California - P3 T30 | ecosystem: Environmental > Terrestrial > Plant litter > Unclassified | place: USA: California...
TTATCCGTGTGTTCTAAGATCACGGCGCAGCGCCCTGCTTGGCCTTCGAAGCGGTTTGTGAAGCCTCTGCAATTGTAATTGTTAGTTAGGTATATTCCTTCATCACATGTCCTCATGACATCCGGGAATAGTAGTAGCTTCGTACCTCTCCTCGTAGCATCCTCCAGCAGCGGCGTGTCTACAGCGTTTGCAGGCAGGTGCACATAGCGCACTACACTGCCGCGAATAAAGACATTTTTGACCGAGCTCTGTTGTAGTAGACAGATGTAGCAATCAGCACGCGTTCCTCCTGTGCCCAAGTGACCGTGCCATCCCAAACTGCGTGTCCTGTAGACCCCACCCACGCCCGCACCACTCAAGTCCCACCTCGTCCTCGTATTGTGCGTTCATTCTCTTACCAGGTGAGGGTACTTCAGCTCCTCGACAACCGAGATGTCATCCAGCTTGATGTTGAGGTACTGGTCCACGCTCTTCAGCGTGCCGCGCACGGAGATGTCATTCTTGAGCTCGACGGTGACCTCGTGGTTCACCAGAGTCTTGAAGAAGCTGTGCGCCGCAAATATACACCGTCAGCCTTGTGCTCTTTCATCATATGGCATCCGTCCCAAGCTTCCAGTGCTCTTGCGCGCAGTCAAGTTCTGGGCGGTGTAATCGACTGTGCGCGGGCGCGTGGTGTGGAGTTTGTCGGCGCAATCGATGTCGAGGTTTGGGCATAAGCTTACCTGAAGAACAGCATTCTGGTAGTGTGTGGAATATAGTATCTGGACTAGAACAGAGCATGCTTTGTGGTGGTGGGACTTCGTCAAGGCCCGTGAAGTCGCACATGCAACGCTCCGACACTCCGATCACTCGTCACTCTCCAACGATGGCAAGCACAAGAAGGAACCCGACTCAAAAATACTGAACAGAGCTTTTTGATCATGACGTTAACACAAGCTAGGTACGGCATCTCAGGTATAATATAGTAAGCTGAAATAACAACAAAGCAGCACAAAAGTCTCAGGTCCATTTCTGCCATCGTCAGGCACTTTTGGAGTCTGAGCCACCCAACTTCCTCTGCAATTCCAACAGAAACCACCGCTGCCTCTGCGCAGATTCCATGGAGTTTACATGCACACACCGTGGCGTAGTCGTTCCGGAGCGGAGAGTAGACTTTCCGGTTCTCTTCCTGATGCCGAGCCTAAGCAAAAATGTCAATGACTGCGAGCTCAAAACGTTTCCAGTGCGGAATGGATTTTGGATGGAGACAAGGAGTAAATAAGTATGATGATATGATGGTATATTGTGGTATATGAACATGTCATGCAAGAAGATCGGAAAGACATCAATGGTCTCTTACCGCTGTCGCTTGCGGTTGATGAAGACGAGACCTAGGTAGGCGATGATGCGATAGACGACGCCGATGAGGACAAGTATGCTGTTGAATAACTAGTCAGTGTCGATCCCAGCGGTAAATACGGATAAGAGCATAGTGACTTACCCGACGTCTAGACTGTACTGGTCCAATGTGAACCCAACTGCTTCCGCAGCGAGGTCGATCTGGTACAAGTAGGCCAGAGGAAGTGTGTTCTGGCTGAAGTATGCCTCTGTGAACCAAACGCCTGGGCTCAATCGCCAGAACCATTCCATGTGCCACGCCTTGACCTGGCGCAGTGGCGGCGCGACACCGCCCAGGACTCCTATGATGAGGGACGCCAGCACCGCCAGCAGAGGGCCATTTTCGCGCTTGACAACCATCGCAATACAGGAAGCCAGGCCGTAAATGCACCAGAAGTACATCAGGTTCGCCGCATACATTTGCGTGAAGCCTATCAGCGGCGTTGCGAGGATGGACAAGAAGATGGTGAAGTGCAAGCTGCTTAGAGCGATCCTCGGAAGAGTCGACAGCAGTTTGCCAACATAGTAGGCACTGCGACTGTGTCCAGAAGCAGTCTCGCGCCAGTAGATCAACTTTTCCTCGCCGAAGACCCAGAAACCAGGCGCGGAAGCAGCTAGGCCGATAGCCATGCCACTAAGAAGACCAAGCTGAGGCGTACCTTGGTAGTCGACTGCGCTGCTGAGCATGGTGAATGGAGGGTGGTAGAGGCCCTGGAAGAGATGGCCTTTAGAGGAGAATGCAGAAAGCCCTATTATGAGCCCGGCAAGACCACCAACGCCAATCTCGAAGAAGAAACTGGTGGAGTTGCGGACTTGTTGGGTCATGGCGCGTTTCCAGCAGTAGTAGACTTGTGCTGGCCAGCTGGCGCCGCGGGCTTTCATCGTCAGGTGTAGCTCGTGTTCCTGCTCAATGGTGCTGTTTAGAGACTGGTTGCTGATGCGACGACTGTGTCGTGTCTGACTTTCGGAACCGTAGACTGAAAGATGCCGCGCGTGGCTCATGTACTGTCCGGTTCGTTTCCACTCGTCAATCAGATATTGAACACCCAGATCGTGCTTCTCATTGGTGGAATACTGCGCTCCGTCACCAGTGACGATGTCCATCAGAGTGTCAGCAGGATTGGCTTTTTGAGGAAAGGCAAAACCCATGCTTTCAAAGTAGCTGTGTACGCCCTCCGTTGCTCCGCTGTAGACACTCCGGCCGGAAGCCAGAAGAAGCAATTGGTCGAACTCGTAGAAGATCTTCTCGCGAGGTTGGTGGACGATGGCAATCACCGTCACACCAAGCTTACTGACAGCTTTGAGTAGACGCATGATCGTAGAAGCACTCGTGGCGTCCAGTCCGGATGTTGGCTCGTCGAGGAAGATAGCCATGGGCGCTGCTGCGAGCTCGATGCCGATATTGACGCGTTTCCGCTGTCCACCTGAGATGACTGGCTTCACCGGGTCTCCAACACGCATGTGCTTGACGTGAGTAAGCTGCAGGCATGCAAGTAAAGAGTCGACGTGATCTTGGATCTCCTTGTCTCTCCAGCTCGCAGGCAAACGGCATCGCGCCGAATGCAAAATGTTCTCCCTGACTGTCAATTCCGGAACAACGATGTCGTCCTGGGGCACGTATCCAATCAGCTTCTTGTACTTGCTCATGTCCTTCGACCAGCCGTTGATCTTCACTGCACCACCCGTGAGATTCGTCTTCCCCATCAAAACGTTCAAAAAAGTACTCTTGCCAGCTCCTGAGCCGCCCATTACGCCCCACATAGAACCTCTAGGCATGGTACCCGTCACCTCCTGCAATATCTTTTTGCCTCTCTTCGTTTCGTACGTCAGGTTCTCGAAGTCGAAACTCAGCCCAATGGATTGTGTCGTGACGGATCTGCTCACGGAGCGGATGAATCGCTGAAGGTCGGGATTGTTCTGGTAGTCGGCGTCGATCTCATCATCGCCGAACATTGAGACTTGGTCATCATCAACGTATCCGTCCATGTTGTCGACTCGCCCATTGCTACGGCGTGTGTGCGCAATGTGAGGAAGTTGAGGGGTGAGTGTGGTGCTCGAAGCTGGCGAGAGGTTCCTGGGTGTGGTGAGGGAGATACGTGGAGAATTATTCGCGGTTCCCAGAAGTCCAGTGGCCTCGTACAAGTCGGATTTGCGCGATTCGTCCGCGGTGGGCGTGGTGTACTGCTTTGGTCTACTCTTTCTCCATTTGCTGATACCGAAGCCAACAGCAACCAATATCCCTAGCAAAACGTCTATCACGAGGGTTACCCAAAGCGGTGCCAATACGATCTGATTGACAGAGCCCTCCGGACAAAGCGATCCATACGTGCAGTTGAACGGTACCACAGATCCTGATGGGCAGAATGTGCCTTTGGGACATTTAATCTCTTCTTTGCCATTCGGACAGTAGTAGCCGTTGCCACATATCTTCGGCTCCAACACGCCTTGCACGTTGCAAGTCTGACCCATGGCGCGCATGCCTTGACAGATCTCATAGGGTGGGCAAAATTGCGGTGGGCGATCGTCGTTACTGTTCGGGCCTGTTGTTCAATGAGCTTCAATGACGCGTCAGTTATTTGTGTAAGCAAGATGCTTACAGTGGAACCCAGGTAGGCAAGTGTCGTTCATGGCCAAAGCGACAGGCAAAGATCCAGGGCGGTAGCATCCTGTTGTCGTCCAGTTGAGGGAATATGCATAGGCATTGAAAGTCACCGACTGCATGTCCCCATTCTCGAAGCCTCTCAGCAGGTCCCTGTTAGCTTGACCAGCATTTTGTACAGCGGCACTTTGTTGTGGCGTGAGCGTAATGGCATTTGTGGCGGTAGCAAAATCGATGGTGGCATAGTCTGCCGTAAATGGGTTTTCCATAGCGGCGACGGCCATGCGTCTCGTGCCGGAAAGAATGTCGTTACAGTATGGCGAGAAAATGCTGCAATGGCTGGCGGTGAGTATAAGGTGGATGGAATCAGAGCACTAGGCAGTAGGTAGTAGTAAAACAAACTGTCTACCGGTACCGGCAGGAAGGATTCAAAAAACGTCAAGCACCTTCCCACTGATCCCTTAGTAAGGCAAGCAACAACACAGCTGATAGCGCTGCGTGTGTAAGGAAGAGGCTAGCTCCTGTACATGTACATGAGTAAAGGCAGTAGAAATCATAAGAGTGAGATGAATGAGCCCCGGGATGGCGCAGTTAAAATCCTACGGTTGCCGGACGAACTAAGCATGGAGGGATTCCTTCTTGTATGGATCCCTGGACGAACAGGCGTGGATGCCGTGCCATGCAGTAGTAGACACATATCAGCGTCAGGAGTCCGCGGAGGTGCGGTCGCAAGAGATCAACACCTTACATCGGGCTGTACTGCTGAGCTCATGGTCGAAGGCTGAGCCGCATGGCAGGGCTGAAGAGCCGCAAACAACGCGCTGAAGGCGCAGAGCATGCTTGGGCGGTGACAGAAGCCCAGCTGTGCACACCGGATGACGCGTGGGTAAATCTTTTTATGGCACGAAGGATTGAAGCCGTCAGGCGTAGGCTGAGGAGAAAAGTGGTGACTGAGCTGAAGTTGTTGGCGGTCTTGGAACGACGGCGCCTAGCGCTTCGCCAGGCCGGGTGAGCCGGCCGGCGCACGTCGACGACACTGATCGAATCGCGCGCCGGTGAGATTACGTTTGACAGGCAAGGACTACACCTTATGAGCTTTTCTCAGGTCGTTCCTGGCGAGACCGAGACTACGCCCGCGAATCTCTTGTATGTATGTAAAGGCATGCATCTGGACGGGAAATCGCTTGTTGGCGGCGCAATATCTCCCATGTTCGGGGACAATTATAGCAGGCAATTTGCGTCGTCGGTGCCGATCAGTCGTATCGTCAGCGAGGCGGTGCAGCGTGCTGACCGAGTATTGATGGGTTACCGGAAAGAGACAAGACGAAGGATGAAGTAATCTTTGCACTGCCAGCTTCACGATTCTGTGATTCAAAGCTTGCCGATTAGGGCATGCCTACCGACTGGCGTCCTCTTGGCAGCGTCTGCATGCCTCTATATGTAGTCATACATGTAGTGATGTTGGTTGTATGTGCCGTTGCCGTCATCCTACAGTATTAGCACATGTGGGGAGCGGCACATCATACCACGTGTGTATAGTCTGCCGTCTCATCCTGCTATTCCATGGAGGATCACTGTGGTTGCATGATGTGCCGGTGATCAGAGGAATTGAACGCCTCGGACTCGGCTTGGCTTACGAATAGGAAGCAAGCGGATGGCTAAGGTACCTCTAATGACTTGTAGCCAGCAGGTAATGGTTGATCAATGTTATTACTACGACTATACAAGGAAGACGGAAGATCCGGTCCCTGCTCTACGCTCCGTCAACCGCCTTGCTCTGTCTGCCAACCCATCTCCTCACACCCGCCCATTTCTCGCTCTTCGTCTCAACACCTCCAAGCTCGTTGCCAACCTCAAACACAGTGGTCACGCCGTCCAATCCTCCCACAGCGACGTGCTTGCCCTGGTTTTTCTCCCACGCAAGCTTGTTCAGACTGCGCAGCGCGAACGGATCCTTCTCAATGTGACTCGGGGTGGTACTCGCCACAGGCTCATCGCTGCTGGCGCTTATGTCGAAAATGTCCAGCTTACCAGCACCGTCGACGCAGCCAAATACGCCAGGCTTTGTTGGTGACCATTTGGCGCTGTAGACCGGGTAGTCACGTGCGATGGATGCGAGCGGAGCGACAATCGATGCGGCGTTCGAGAGCGATCCCACAGTGGTTGTAGGCGGCTTAGCACGCCAGAGCTTGACCGTCCAGTCGAGACCGGAAGACACGAAGAGATCGCCGAGGTCGACTTTACCATGAGCTGGATGGAAGTCGATGTCCGTGACAGGGGCTTCGTGACCGCGGTAAGTGCATCGAGCGTCTACACCGGCTTTGGCGCCGGCGCGATCGTAACGCTGTACCGGTAAGATGCTACCTTGCTCCGTACCGGATAGGAAGTACGTGGGGTCTGCGGCCGGGAACGATGCGCAGGTGGGCGCGACGTCGTCGGTCTTGTACGCGGCAGGGTTGGGAGAGTGAAGCTCGAGATACTCTTGAGGTAGGGTGAGCATGTCTGTCGACCAAGCGCAAACCACGCCATCGGTGCTCACGGATACGACTGAGCTGGAGTTCTGAGTGCCAGTGACTGCAAGAGAGTAAATCGGATGTGCATGGCCGCTTCGACCGCCAGTCAAAGGAGTTTTCTGAACAGGCTCGCCGGTGCGCTGATTGCGGGCGCGTGTGTCCCAGAGGCATAGTTGGCCGCTGTAAGTTCCACCAAGGATCAGAGACGGGTGATACGGATGGAAAAGACACGACAGAAGGTCGGATGTGGCGTGCAAGCTGTACTCTGGCCGTCCTTTGAGGTGCATGTTCCATACGTTCAAAAGACCAGGAGGTGTGTGCGGTGATTGCTGCGACTTGGTGTATGTAGTGCATAGTAGTTCTGGAAATTTGGGGCTGAAATCGATATCACTAACCATGCGCTTTCTGCCCATGGCTTCCGTAAGGTCGAATTGCATGACTTCCTTGATTCTCCGGCCTTTTCGACCAGTGTACTCGTCGTCATCGTCGGCCTCTCTGTTTTGCAGGGCGTAGTCGGCCAGAACGTCGTACTCTTCGTCCAGTGCTCGTTCGATGACTTTGCTGCTCCGTTCCACAAAATCCAGGAAGTCATTGCTGCTCGTGACGGCGTTCAGCTCATCGGGTTCCAATGCTCTGGCTGGGAATCGCGCCTTCTCCAATTCGGCTCGTTCCTCTAACTGCAAAGCCCGCAGTTCTTCCTCGATCTCAAGCCTCAGTTTCTGTCGGATTTGCTCCTCCTCGATTTCAATTTCACGTTGGCTCAGCTTTCGTCGCCTCCTCGAGGGGCTTCGCGAGACCCCCTCGCCTTCCTCCGTGTCCTCGCTCGAGTCCTGCACCGGCTCTTGCCATGGTTCTGTCGTTTGCACGCCCTTGCTGTATGTAATGTACTCTGGTTTCGACTCCACAGGGATCTCGTAGACTGTTGTCAACTCGGCGAATGAGAGCGTTTGCGTATCTGTCGCAGCATCCTGGTATGTCCGTGTCGGCGTCCCCGGTGCTCGCTCGCGCGATTGTTCGTCGCTGACGCGTTTCTTTCCGGCTGGCGACGAGGAGGAAGGTCGATCAACAAGGGATGAGATCAAGCTATCCAAATCCTCGGTTCGCCTCACCCGTGAAGGCGTAGGCGAGGCTAGCTGTAGGGTCAGTCAGTCTTCGTTCTGTCACGCGATCGCGATGTATTTACCTCTCCGACATCCAGGCTCTGGCGATTGCTCGTGAACTCCTTCTGCCTCAACTCGCGCTGTTTCTTGAGCTCTGCGAGCTTCGCCTTTTTCGCAAGGATCTCGTCCTTGCGTGACTGCAAGCTTGACATGCTGCGGAATGTATCACGGTAATACAGGGAAAAAACTCCAACGGAACCGATTTATTATTTGGTCTGTGTCGTTGTGTCGGTGTTGTTGGAGACCTGAACCCTGATCTCTCATTGGCGCTCTGCTCAACTGGGCTGGCGGGAAAGAGCGACGGAAGAGCTCCGTCGCTCTCCGAAAACACTTGGACGAGCAGCAGCACCTCGCGCGGTCACCATCACGCCGCTACCCCATCCCACCCAATCTACACCTCGTAACTCGCCGCTCGCCTTTCTTCTCCCTGCTGCGTCGAGCCATTGAGACCTCTGCCACCACCGTCGTCCACTCCGAGCTTCCTTCCGGATCACACGATGTCTTCTACAGGGGTGAATGTAAGCCATTCAGCGCAATGGGCGCCAGCCCAATCGCGCGCGCAAGCCTACTGGCGCCTGCAAGAAGACCGCCCTTCTGACGTTTCGACTTTTAGGTCCTCCGCTGGGGCGCTCTTGCCTTCGGTGTCTTCTACGGCTTCTCACACCAGACCGCGATCTCGAGCAGGGACAAGATCGCCGCCTCGAAGCACGAGTATGAGCGCAAGGAGAAACTTATCAATGACGCCAAGGCCGCTTGGGCACAGAAGAACGCGCCTAAAGGCCAGGGAAGTGGAGGTAAGTGGCGCGCGCTGTTTTCACAACGAGATGGAGGTCAAGCATTGGGAATTCCACTTTGGGCTGGGAAGAAGATGATGAAGAAGAAGAGGAAGAACCTGGGCCACATGATGATTGGATGAAATCACGACTTCTCATGACACGAACTGACAACCGTGCAGTTGTAACAAACCCCGACGACCCCAAGTTTGACCTCGAGGCGTTCCTCACCCAGTTGCAGAAGGAGAGCCCTTAGATTTGTTACACCACTTCTTGCGAGCGGAGCGAGGTGGTAATGCAGAGCTACTAGAGGCAACCGAAAAACGTGGAGAGAGCGACCGGACAGGCCGCTGACTAGAAGGGATGGGTTCTGCTATCTGCGCGCAACCTGGAGAGACCCCTTCCCCATGGCCGCGTTGTATATATGTCTGTATACTACCGTGTTGAGCGAATGGTACGTCGATTTTGGATGTGCCTTGGTGGAAGGGTGCGCTTTCATACGTGATAGCAATGTGTGACGATTTTATTCGTCTTACCTTCGTGCTAGAATGTCTGTATTGGAGTTCCTGCTGTCGATTATCGCGTTATCAGCTCGAGTCCAAGTAGCGGCTCAGCTGCGCATGAAAAGGATATTACCACTCTCGTTTCAGCACTGTCAATGGCCAGTTTCCTTGTATGAAAGACTTGTGATCAATATCGCATCGATTGAGGCATCATCATTGCAAGGGTTGAATTCAATGTTCCTTGCGTTCAAGACGACGGCGTCTAGAACAGCTCCACCGGGCTGTGGGGAATATCGATGGCATTTGTGAACGGCAAAGCAGAGAGCACTCGGCATCCGCACTAATCAACAGACGCGTGCGCGGCCTATCATCATGATACCTCTCTTCCCGGATCTCGTCTACATATAGATATACTCATCCACCAAGAACAGCAACGTAAGCTCTGGAAGCTGAACCTCATCACCCGTCGTTGTGCATCATCCCGTTTTTCACCGACATGGCCACAAGCACTCTTCAACATCCCGACATCGGAAATGTCATCGGCAACGCAGACAGTGAAGGCGTGGTCCAATATCTAGGTCTGCAGTATGCAACATTGGCCGATCGTTTCGCGCCGCCGCAGTTGAAACAGTATTCGCCCGACAGCCATGTCGACGCCACAAGAAACGGGTGAGATTTCAAAGCCACGAATGATCGCCAATCGAGAGCGACTTTAGTAACAATATAACCAGTCCACAAGTTCTTGCCCGTTCGAATGGAGCGGACTTCGAGGCTGCACTCTTGCAGTTCTCTCTACCCTACGATCGCGATGCTGTGCGGATGTCCGACATTGAGGGATTGAATCTGAACGTCTGTGTTCCATCCAATGTCGACGCCTCAAAACACAGCGGCCTTCCAGTCTTTACTTTCATCCACGGTGGAGGGTTTCACGGCGGGTCGTCGAGCTTCCGATCACACGACTTGGCACGTTTGGTTCGTCTCAGCGTCGCCAAAGGAATGCCCACCATTGCGGTGTCTCTCAATTATCGAGTCGGAGCCCCTGGGTTCATGCACTCTGAAGAGATGAAACAGGCTGGCTACCTACCCAATAACGCCTTCCG
>Ga0265798_10012938_pt1 | contig 10023 bp, 5 predicted proteins | sample P3T30metagenome_FD_192430 | JGI IMG/M metagenome (GOLD analysis project Ga0265798, IMG submission 192430) | Plant litter microbial communities from East Loma Ridge, Irvine, California - P3 T30 | ecosystem: Environmental > Terrestrial > Plant litter > Unclassified | place: USA: California...
CGATGCAGCCGGCCTTCCAGCCAGGCGACATCGGCGAACCGATCGTCGGCGGCAAGGGCGTGCCGAAGCCATGATGACGATGCTCCCGAGCGCCGCCAGGATCGCGCTGTGCACCGCCAGCGTCGCTTTGCTGTCCGCCTGCAGCGCGCCTGGCACCGTTGCATCCCCACGCGCCACGGCCGCGGCGCAGCCCAACTACCTGCTGGTGCACTTCACCAGCGAGACCGTCGACGGTGAACAGCTCTACTTCGCCACGAGCCAGGACGGCTACCGCTGGACCGACCTGAATGGATCGAAGCCCGTGCTGCGCAGCACCCTTGGCAACGGCGGCGTGCGCGACCCGGCGATCGTGCGCTCGCCAAACGGCGACAGGTTCTGGATCCTGGCCACCGACCTGCGCATCGCGAACGGCAAAGGCTGGCCCGCCGCCATGAACCAGGGCAGCACCAAACTGGTGATCTGGGAATCGTTTGATCTGGTCAACTGGTCAGCGCCGCGCCTGGTGGACGTCGCCGGGGCCATCCCCGACGCCGGCTGCGCCTGGGCGCCGGAAGCCATCTACGACGAGGCCAGCGGCGACTACCTCGTCTACTGGGCGACCATCTCGCCGGCCGACGGCGTCACCAAGCCACGCATCTATTCGTCCCGCACGCGCGACTTCGTCAGCTTCACCCCGGCCGCGCTCTATATCGACAGGCCCGGCACGACGGGGCTGATCGATACCCAGATCGTCAAGGTCGACGATCCCAAGTCGCGCTACCGCTACGTGCGCGCCTCGGGCGACGGCCAGCTGACGGTTGAAGGTGCGACGACGCTGATGGGCAAGTGGGACATCCTGGGCGACCTGCAACCGCTGGGCCTGACCGGCAAGGATGTCGAAGGACCGATCCTCTTCAAGATCGCGCAGACGGGCGAATGGAGAATGTGGGTCGACCAGTATGCCCGCAAGGGCGGCTACCTGGCCCTGGTCAGCGACGACCTGTCACGGCCCGAGCGCTTTCGCCGTGTCGATGCTGCGAGCGTCGATTATGGACAGCGCAAGAAGCGCCACGGGTCCATCCTAAATATCACGGCCGACGAATACCGGCGTCTGCAGGCACGGTGGCCGGTCGGCTCGACCAGCGGCGCGAGTCCGCGGTAACGTGATGCCAGCGCCATGTGGCTGTTCTGCGAAGTATTGGCTTACGCCGGTGCAGGCGCAGAAAGTGGCCAAACGCAACGTATCCCACAAGGTCCTTCATGAGGCAAGACGAATTTGGCAGGTCTCCGCGCAAATAATGTTTGCTACAACCTGTCAGCGATTTGCGTTGCCCAACAGTCTGCTTTCGACCCAAGCTGTGTAGAACACAAATTAGGCGTCGGCTTGGCGACATTTCACCTTTCAGATGACTAGCCACGACGTTTCTCAGGGTCGCGAAATGGCAAAAGGCCCCCTGAAAACACGCCGAACACGCGTTTTTACACAGCGTGGGTCCAAAACGGATGTTGCCGAATAATCAATAACATCGCCTCTCGATGAACTCCCTGAAACTTAACCCGACCGCCTTGACTTGTTCACTGCAGCGTTATACTAATACGCTGGCCCACAGCCGCTGATAAGGAAACAACCCTAGTAACCCCATAAGTCGTTGCCAAAACAAAGGTCGTTGCCGAGACCGTTCTGCGATCTCATTTAACGATGCAGTCGCCTTAAGGGCACAACTGCCAAGCTCGCTTTTTCGACGCTTCAAGCCACTGCAACAAGCCCTGTTTCGTTGCATCAGCCTTCGCGCTGGGTGGATCGGAACGTTCCAGACGTTCCATGAACTGTTCCGCTAACTGCGCCGGCACATGCGTAGGCCCCGTCCCGAACCGACTGTACTCGCGCAGGCCGAGCCAAAACAGGAGTTCGTACGTTCCCAGCTTTTCGCCCGGAAGGCCGAGAAGCCCGTTGCTTAGTAAATCGTCCACTATCAAGTCATCCGGCCAGTACGGCCTTGAGCCAGCCGGCAGTCCTCCACGAAAAATCGAATATGCCCCAAGCAAATTTATTCCGAAGATCTTTTTTTTCATATTCTTTAACAAGCTATTTTTGTTATCCACTTGCCATGCCTTGTCAATTTCGGATAGGACCTTCTCATGGAGAGAACGCGTAAGGAAATACCTCCCGAGCGATGCATCAAGATGATTGAAAAGTGATAGTAGGGCCCCGGACAGGTGCGTCCTTTTCGAATTACTGATGATATCTTCTAGACTGCCGATGGTCTCTAGCCAAGCAAGGAAATCTTCTTTCTCGCGCACAGGGAGAGTGCTAATGCGAAGCAAGTGCGCAAGCATCCCGATGTTAATGTTACGGAGAAATAAGGTATCCCGGCTCCTGATCATTTGGGAAGCAGGCACCTGCGCCATATCGACCCTTGCCCACTTCTCAAAGTAGCGCATGGCGGCTAACGCTTCCGCAAGATAGTAGATTGGCAAATTCGCTTGCGCGTTGTTCCACTTTTGCAAATCCAACCTTTTTACGAAGTTCTCGGGTTCGCTGTGATGCTGCAAAAACGTCGCGATCTCATCGGGACGAGAGTAGCAAATCACTTCCTGCAAGGCTTCGAATACCTCATTGTCGGACACGTCATAAATAACGGCGATTACCTCGTTCAACCCGTTCCTTTTTGCCTCACGAACGAATCGGTTCAGCGCCGGAATATTAGAATGCCCATTCAAGATACGTTCACGCATTGCCGCGGCCAGCCCACGTCCCACATCGATTTCAGTCGCGAGCTTCTTGGTACGTATCGCCCGCAGCAAGCTAGCCCATTCGTCGACAGTGCTACAGGAGCCGACCCAGGAGCCATCAGAGAGCGATGCCCTGATTGCTGCCACAATTTTGGGGTTTTGACCACCTTCCCCATTGCGCGTCACCATCCGAACGCCAATGGAAGGAAAGGCACGCGCTATAATTTCCCGTTCGCGAGGCGCATTGAATTTTGACCCGATCGCAGAAATAATGAGTCCGCCCAATGCGGCGTGGGCTAGCGTATAGATCCGCCGTGGATTGTGGCCCGACGAGGTCTCGCAGAGAACTAGCCCCATCTCCTTATTGGCGACAGGAAATCCACATTCCGGATGTGTCAACGCTTCTACAGGTAATGCAATTTCGAAGTCCGACAACGCCGCAATTCTGTAGAGATTGTCCCGCTCGGCATCGGACCTAATCGGCTCGATATATTTCTCTCGGATGGCCGCGACGGCATCATTTGCAGTTAGAGAATACCGGCCGCGCTGCATGTCTGCCATGCGAAATTGCACTGCGGCGCTGAATGCTACTAGATCTACCGTGAGCTCTGTGCGAACCTTGCTACCGCCGAAAGTCTTCGCCCAATTGTTCAGGCACTCCGTCGGAATTCTCGGCACCGGGAGATTCCTACGTGCAAATATTCTCTCAACAACACCACTCAGTTCAGCATGGCCTGCCCGGAGCACCCGTGCAGACAATCGCCCCACGGGCGTACCTGCTGCAGAGGCACGCTCGCGACCCAAGAATAAGATTCTCGAACCCGTGCTCTTTGAATACCCCTGCCAATATTCGAGCAGGTTTTCCGCAAAAGCCTCATCCAGATGAACGTTGTCGATTATAAACAGAACCCCTTTGCCGGAGAATTTCAGGACGTCATTTTTGATGTCTCCCCCAGTCCCTGACAAGTCAACCTTTGCTAGGTCAACATAATAAACCGGCGATGGTTTGATCTGCTTATGGCAACTTAATAGTTGGGCAAGCGTCGTTTTTCCACACGCTCCATGGCCCCTTACAAGGCTAACTCCATTCGACAATATATCGTCCACCACAAAATCCAAGAGGGCCGGCTGCTTGACCCTGCCAAGCCTAAAGTCTTCACGATTCGGCTGAAATTCCGCCAGCTTCTCGCCCACTAGCACACCCGGGATCAGGGCGCTCAATATTCTAGGTGAAGAAGGGAGGTCGAGTAATTCATGCCGAATCCGCGCATATTCGGGCCGCACCAGCTCCAGAACCAGGTCATTTCCCACTAGGATTGTTACACGATCGCGCGGTATGCCCAGATTTGTAAATTTCGTTTCGAAGTCAGTAATTTCGGAAGCTAGCGCCTTTGCCGTCGGATATCCAGCAATAAAAAAATATCCCGACAGACCATAGTTCTCATGGTCTTTTGCTTTTTCAAGGTCCTCGGTCAAATGCCCCTGCCAATTGGTCTTGTTGCGCGTTGCCTCGACACCGTCAACGATGTTCTGGTCTGTTTGTACGTACGCATCGGGCCATCCCTTTGTGGTCTGCGCCTCCTCATTACGTCCGCGCCGATGAAATGTCCCGGAATCACGAAATCTTGCTGGAAACTTGATCAACGCCATCTCCTCAGCCAGTATTTGTAGGTTATGGGCTGAAATGCTTTTCATCTTGCCGACGATTTGCGTTACAAGATGTTCGTTTTTATCTGACATATTCTTCGCTAAGGATTATGAATTTTAGGCATCAGCCAGCAACCAAGGCTTGAACCACTTCAGGTCTCGGAGAGCCGCGGTAAGTACAGGTCAAGCTGGACTGGCTTGGCAACCCTGTGCATTGTAACGGTTGTCGAGATGCAGATGAAGCAGGCGTTGTTGGCGCGGATAGGAATCTGTTCTGTCGCGGTCAATTCCACAACTTGGGCGCCCAGGAGAGCATGGCGGCGAACCAGCTCGGCTTAGCAGAGCAATCACTCTCGGCGACCATTTGCACCTTAATACCCCTGCTCGGGTGTCCCACTCTACCGATTTCATTTGCCTAGTGTACGGTTACTGCCGCCTAATAGCGAACTGCCGAAGTTAGCGAACCGCGACTCCTCCGCAGTGCCCATAGGCATGTACTCAAACTATTAGATGGAAATAAAATTTTTCCTAAGCGCCTTTACATCAAGGTGAAGTTGCATGAATACGTATAACTTGCCTGCTACCCCATGATACCTAAAATAAGCTCACACGACTTATGGCCTCCATACGAATTTTTTTTTCAAACTCACTCACGCCTCCTTCTCGGCGCCGAATCCTAATGAACGTAGTTCGATTAGATATTTTGTGCCGCAAATTGAAAGAATTGCGCAGAATATCGTAAAGCGAGTATTTTTTCGAAACGTTAGCAGCGATGAGCAGAAGTTCGAGCGAATGGATTCCGAGTGAGTAAAAGCAATAGCTTCTATCGGTTCCGTGTATATTAATTTGATAGTCTTGCAGAGAATGGGGTATCTCGTTTATCGTGACCGCAACAAATAAATATCTGAGATTCTCTGTTAGCCTACAATGCCTTTTTTCCGCAACAATTCTTGCAGTCGCATCGTGTATTTGCTTCCAAGGCCTGAATCTAAGCTTTTCTAAACTATCTGCTACAACATGCGGCGCATCCTCACTGGAGAGAATGGTATCGAGATAGCGCGCCGCCTTCACCTCAAAAACGACAACGGTATTTTCCTCCTCACATCTCACCATAGCGTCGGGTGATAAAGAGTCCGACTTTCCGAACTTGAATTCTGGAATATACTCATACGAGATTGCTTTGCTAGTCGAGCAAAACTTTTCAATCAAGCCTTGTGTGTAACTCTCGAAATCACGGCCAAGGTCGGCGAAGAACTGCGTCCCGGTGCCTCCCACCTGATGCAAGCGATGCAAGAGATTGTCGAACAAAAGCTCTTCAACTAGCCTCCCTTCGATTGGCAAGAAACAGGCATCGGAAAGCTGAAGGAATGGGCGGTTTCTGAATAGCCGAAAACTAGACACATCTTTTTCGTCGCTGATCAATTCAAGTCCTTCATCAATTGTGAAGGCGAGCTCGCTCATAATTTTCTTCAGCACCAAAAAACTAATTTTCAGGTCCGAGCTTACTTGGTAAAGATCGACGAACCACTTTTCGATGTTCTCAGGCTCAAAGGATGCCACGTTCCGCATTAAGTGGCATCGACTGATGATCATGAAAACAACACGGAGGTACATCTCAACTGAGAAGCCGTTTTTTTTCTCGAATTCTGCAACTTGCGGTGCGACATGCGTACCGTCGAGGAAAACGCTCTGCGCGCGGTATAACTTGTAGACATAGTCCTCCCGTGCACTTTGGATGCTTGACCTAGCCAAATATTGATGAATATCGCCATCAACCTCCTGATCATTGATTTTCGCAAATAATTCGTGCAGCACTCCGGCTAACTCTGTTCGGCTCTGCTTTGCTTTCTGCAAAGTTCCAGCGCGTAGAAGTACTTGCTTCCAGCATTCAAAAATCTGAAGCCGACCAAATACTACATTTTCGTTGTTCGATGCAGTCTCGGTTTGCTCACTAGCAGTGGGTAAGCTTGATCGGCTCCAAGTGCGAAATCGCTTCTCTTCGTTATGTTGAAACGAAAGTACCGAGAGGAGGCAGAGCAGATCACGAGAAACCGCTCCTGAAATTATGTCATTAATCGTACGCGACGTTCCGTATTTAGTGCGATGAGAGACCAGAAGGTGTACGTTTTGGATCGAATCGAATGCCGGCATTTATTAGTGTCCTACCGAAATTTGTGGGAGCTCTACAATTAACACAAAGGAAGGTATTATAGTGTTAAAAGTGGCGCAATGTTAGTTTCTCGCCACTAGCAATTATCAACAGAAGATTTCGACATGGGAAATTTGGAATATTACCAACGCAGGCCAAATGACCGCTGTCGACCAATCGCGGCCGTTCGATTTATCATAGTCAGCCGGCTATGCTGGCAACTCACTAAGTGTCACTAGCGGCCCGAACCGATCCGAAGCGTAAATAACGGTAGAGCTAAACTCTACTGCTTAACAATCACGCAATATGTAAGCAAGATTTTTATATCTAATTGTCATTCTACAGAAATCAATTACCGAGCCATTTTGGCCCTACTGCCTATTGGATCGTGTCATGCCTAACAACTAGATAGCAGCAAACACAGCCTAAGTATCGTCGATTAAAAAATTTTGCAGAAAATCTATCAGGTCTTGCAGAGCAACATGATTTTTTTCGATCAGATACTGAAAAATTTCTTCCTGCGTCGCTATCTCCTTCTGCTGAAGATAGTAGTGAAAGTCTTTATATCCTGTGAAATCCGTCCGTTCGCACACGAAGGGGAATTCAGGGTCAGTCTGACGACACTCATAGAGAGCCTTTTCAACGCTTTCAATAGGAATCATATGCACACGCGGGCCTTGGCAGTACTTGTCGTTTTTCTGATCCCCATCGAGAATCGCAATCACCTTCTCGGGAGCGGCTAAGAACTGCTCTCGCTCGTTCTGGCGCATGAGATTGACGACTTGTGGCCCACCTCCCATTGGAATAATTTTGTAGGTGAAAAATATTCTATGGCAAAATTTCTCGATAATAGCTTTCAAGAACCCTTGCAGCACCTCATCCTCGGTTAAGATGTATCGATCCCACCCTAGAAATCCGAAAAGGCGCGCTTTTGCATCGCTATATGAGGTCTGCCTAATCGACGCCTGACCGTCCGTATTTTCTAACAAAAAAAGTTCCGAATTATCGTCAATCTTGCGCATTAGAGCCAGCGAGTGGGTCGTAAATAGTATCTTGCAGTTAAATCGGATGCTGAAGGATCTAAGGCACTGCGCCAAGTTTGCCTGCGCAGCAGCATCAAGAGATATATCGATTTCATCTATCACTATCAACCGGGCAGCTCCTTTTAATGTTCGATAAAGGTTGATAAGAAAATATTCCCCGGAACTAAGGTAGTCTTCGCGGATATAAGTGCCGTCACTTTTTACGATGGCATAATAATTCTTTCCCTTGACGGTAACTTCTACCATGCTAGAAAAGCGAGTCGAACGGTAGATTTCATTTAGGAAATCAACAAGCTCCTCAGGTTGCACATATACGTTGAGAGCAATCGCTTTGCGGATGTCTAGGTCAGCATCACTCGCGCTTTTGAAATAATTAAAACGCAATCCGTGCGGCATAGGGAGTTCTGCGACGATAAGATTACGCAAGGCGGTAGGTATTGACTGGCGACAGTTGAGCGATCGAATCCTTCGGTCATAGGTGAATAACACCTCGACCCCGTCAACGACATAGGTAATTCTGCTAGCAGCGGAAAATGCATGTGGTGTCGCAGTACTCACGAAGGTATCGGCATTAGTAAAATTGCGTAACGCTCTGACCAAAGTGGTTTTGCCCGTGCCATTTCGTCCTACGAGGCATACTAACCCAGGTGTGGAAAGGTCTAGGTCGAGAGTCAAGTATGCCAGATGTTGAATTGACTCCAGGGTGATTTTGAATTGCGTCATCGCGCCGTCTTGTGAAGAAAGCTGTCAATGACTGTGCTGCCGAACTTGATCCTCATTTTTTCGAAATACGTCTTGTCTACAGAGTGAACGTAGCTGATGAGGCCACTGAGCCTCTCCAGTCCCTCCTCTATCCCTTCCTTATTCTCCTCTGCGAAGATCTTCGCCAACCGAGAGCGATCGTTTACGTAGAAATAGAGCCAAGTTTCAACCCGATCGCGCACACTTCGGTCGACAATAATGCCGCCCGTTGGCAGAACTACGAATCCAAGAAGCTTAACCTTGCGACCGACGGTTGTGAGCTTCGTCTTTTCTTGATTCAGCCGGAAACCATCTCCGAGCTCCTCTCTCAAGCATTCCGCAACGACCTGATCTGCATCACTTATCGCCGCACGAGAACCAGCGGAAATGATAATGTCATCAGCGTAGCGGGTGTATATCCAATTCCGCGCGCCACTGGTGGCACTGAGGCGCGCATCGAATCCCAACAGGCATGCATTGCTCAGTATTGGCGAAGTCGAGTAGCCGATAGGAAGGGCACCCTCGATTGTAAGTAGGCGGATAATATGTTCGACATATCTCGCCAAATCGGAGACTGGGGTAGAGGCTTGTTCTAGAACCGTACGGATTAAACTAGACGTGACGCTTTCAAAGAAGCGCTCAAGATCGGTCTGAAAAAATGCCCGACTGTAGGCGTGCGGAGTCACGGCCTGCAGCAGTGAAGCGCCTTTGCGGTATGCAAAGGAGACCGAATCATTTACTGGGAGGTAATCAAGAAGAAAACCAGTGAGAAATTTATGAAAATCTTTTAGCGTCGACGATGGCTTGTAGATTGTTCGACTTTTCCAATGGATGGGACTGTAGTGCTCTTCGGGTTTGAGGGCTAAAAACTCGTCAAACCGATACTTGTCGTGGTACATCGCATTAAACAGCTGATGCAGCGGCTGTGGATTCATGAGTGACCCATATCATGGCAATTACAGAGCAGCACGACCTCGCCGAATCGGAACCAAAATACGAAATGCCCGGTAGCTGGCCAGCGACCGGGCACACGTAAATTTATAAATCGCCCTAGGGACCAGACGTTAGACCGGAGCTGCTCCTGGTCGCTGGTATGCAAAAATTTTACCATAAATGCGAGGAAAGTGGACGGGAAGATCGATGAAGGTCCACTCTTGGCACAGTTGTGTAACAAAGCATGATTGCCGTGTTTCCAAGAGTCCTTTACCATTCCCAACCTCGAAAGAACGCCGTGGCGGAAGATTTGAAAGGTCAAGCGTCGCCAAGCTGACGTCTAATCCGCGTTTTACACAGCCAAGACCGAAAGCGGCTTGTTAGGTATGGCTCAGCCTACAAGCTTTTTGCCGTCACAACAAGCGCCGCAGAGTAAGTCGCCTTGGGCTGGCAGCACCCTTTATTGTTCTTTAACGAAGCTTATAAGCAAGCCACACCGCGCCAGCGCAACCTGCGCGGAGAGCGAATCTCACCTGTCCCAGTTTCAATAATCAACGTGATAATCCTTAGAAAACCTCGCACCCGCGAACGCTTTTTTCTGCGTCCAGTCCTGCGCCGGCGCAGTCCAGTACGAATCGGTCGCTGGCAATCCGAGCGGCAGGAAACTAGCCGACGTGATGTACATGCTGCCGTTGTTCGAATACCAGTCGCCCAGTTCCGGTTGGGCGCCGACGAAACCGATGGTGAGAAAACCGCCCTTGGTGAAATTCGACGGCGCCGAGAAGATCCGCTCGTGCA
>Ga0265798_10012940_pt1 | contig 10021 bp, 9 predicted proteins | sample P3T30metagenome_FD_192430 | JGI IMG/M metagenome (GOLD analysis project Ga0265798, IMG submission 192430) | Plant litter microbial communities from East Loma Ridge, Irvine, California - P3 T30 | ecosystem: Environmental > Terrestrial > Plant litter > Unclassified | place: USA: California...
GTGATTGGTGATTTTGTTAACACGAACAGTTCCGAACGGAGGCTATGTAACGGGGTGGTGAGCACAGATGTGACGCAAGATACACAAAAACAACATAGCTGACCCCATGCCCTCTTAGTATACTCGAGGTAGTCAAAACACACTTCAACACATCGCTGGCAAAGCAGAACCAGCCACACACAATAGCCCTCCATGTCGAGTTTCTTCGACGAACACAGGCCGGACCGGCGACCTTCAAAGTCGATAATGTGAAGCTCGGGCGCCAAACCTCGATCGTTCACGTCAGCATGGAGCAAGACGGGCGTCAAGAAGTCGTCGCCTACGCCACAAACTCTAACATGGATACTGAGACTGGCTTCACATTCGACACGCAATACAAGCCCTCGCCGCCGATCCCCTCTGCCGACCTGGCGAAACTGGAAAAGAATGAGGATCCCACGTGGGAACGTTGGGCGAAGATGCCTTTCGCCAAGTTCCGAAAGGCGACTTCAAAGGTCCAGTTTTACTTTCCTCGCAACGGCCAGGCTGCACAGACTACGGCGGATGAATGGATTTGTTTCTCCGACGGTAGCAATTTCACAAACTCGTCTATTGGGTTTGTTGTAGATATGTTTCCACAGATAGTGGAAAATTTCAAAAACAAGGACCAAGGCCCGTTCTGGTATCCGACGCTGTTGCTCAATCTAGATGTTAAGAAGGCGTTGCCGCCGCAGGGTGTCAAGTGGCTGCAAATTCGGGTCGAGATTAAAAAGGTGCAGAATGGCAGAATGGACATCGAGGTCTGGGTACATGACGCCGAAGGCGATCTAGTTGCTTTAAGCCATCATGTTGGATTTGTGATGGATGCTAGTAGGAACACTGCGGCAAGAAGGAAGACGGATACCAAGATATAGGCGTGTAAATGGCAGACACAGGTGTTCAATACCAAGCAGAATTTGTGATTTTCTAGAAAAGGTTCAATGTCAAAGTACAGCCGGCTCGTGACCATGTGTGAAGATGTGGAAATATACAGAATGCCATTGTGTACCACACACGTGCAAAACGCCAATGATGCCACACATCAGGTGACCCGCCTCTCGTAGCCTATGCAATCTTATACTTTTGTGTCTATTCTCAATCGGGGTAATGGGTCTCATTTGCCCTTGGGGTTATTATATTGTTGCTCGTAAAACTTATCCGGCCAAACGGGCTGTACCAGCACATTAGTACACTTTGAAACATTCGTTTTCATCGGCAATTCGACTGACCTCGCTCTGTTGGCTGCTAATATTGGCCTTGAAGTGCTCCGAATCCGGACCCTTGCTCGGGCCTCCGTGCCTTCCATCGTTGTTTGTGGTCGATCCTACATTTCGCGTTAGCAAACTCTGCTCTCTGTACTTCCAGGTAGTTAGTCTGGGGACCGAAAGTACCCGTACCACGCTCGCTAGCAGTAGCAGGTTGATGCGTGGGGTGGCCGCCGCCAGCGGAGTAGCGATCTTCAATGTTCTGTACGCCTTGTGTCTTGTACGGGTTCGGGAACCAGTATTGGCGCATGTAGAGGTAGTATCCGAATCCAGCGGCGCCACCAGCCATGAATATCTTGGGCACGGAGAGAGGCGACATGTCGGGTTTGTGTTTTGTGCTCCTTCAGGTGTGTTTGCTGGCTGGGTGGTGTTGGTGTGAGGATGTCGAGTTTGGAGAGAAGTGGAGGGCAGTTGTTTTGGTGTTTGTGACGCGAGAGACAGGTAAGGATGGGAATGTGGATAAAAGCAAGTAGCACAATGGTGACTATGGGCTTTTGTCTGGACGCGCATCTACCCAATGGCATGCGACGGACAATACTCAACACAGGCGTCACTTTGTCGTCGCGATGATCGCGTCATGGCCATGTTCTTTAGGCAAAGCTCCCGAGGCAGCGCACAGACGGAAGATCTGCTTTTACTCTGGGCCAGGAAGTGCTTAGCGAGACACTGGCATGGCCGCTGACGTAATGCCCTGTGCGGCTGCACATGTGGCTTGGGAAACTCCTAGCGTGTTTGGCCGAAATGGACACACGTTATCGCGAGATTTGCTAAACCCCTTGTACCAACCACACGACGACGACGACAACAACAACGACCGAGGACGCTTAGGAAAGAGACAGACTCGGAGGAAGGAGGAAGAAAAAGGACGAGGACGACAGACCTAGCAGCTTCATGATTCTACGGCAAAGGGAAAGCTGCGCCGCCGCAACAACCACGGCACTCTACACACGTTTAAGCAATGGACGGTGATCCCGCCGTGGAGCCAGACATTGATCGCTTCAGTCGCGTGCTCCCGCTACCGTACCGGGTCGCCCTCATTGTCGTCTTGGGTACCTTCTCCCTCATCCCTTTTTCTTTTTGACTTCTCTCGCGACTAACCCCCTACCTCACAGGCATCTGGGCTTGGGGCCTCAACCTGCACTACCTCACCCTCATAAAGATAGACGTCCCCAGTCTCATCCGCTACCCAGGTCGTACCTCCCCACGCCACATACCACACCACCGCTCCTGCTACCGCATCGCAACCTTCCTCTCCATCCCTCTCGCACTGTCGCTGCTCCTCTTTTGGGCCCTCACGCACGGCAGCCCTAAGGACATTGCGGGTTGGGAAATCCTCCCAAACCTATATCTCCTCGTTCTGGTGATCGGATTCATCATTCCATTGCCATTCGTCAGCCGCAATGGACGATCCCGCACCCTAGCGACGCTGAAGCGCATATCCATCGGCGGCATAGCCGAAGCCCAGGACGGCAAATTCGGCGACATACTCCTCGCGGATGCGCTGACGAGCTACGCAAAAGTCCTAGGCGATCTGTTCGTCTCGCTATGCATGTTCTTCTCCTCGTCACACAGCTCGACTGGCCCGCCAAATAGAAGCTGTGGCGGTGTGTTCTGGGTACCCTTTATCATTTCCGTTCCCTACATGATCCGGCTGCGCCAGTGCATAATAGAGTATTTTCGCGTGCAGAGAAGCAACAAGCGATCCGGTCAGACTGGCCCCACCTCAGCATGGGGCGGCGTCCACCTCGCCAACGCTCTCAAGTACTCGACTGCTTTCCCCGTCATCATCCTTAGCGCTCTGCAACGCTCGCCCAATATCTCGCGCTTCGGTGTCTCAGAAGCAACCCTCTTTCGTATGTGGCTCGTCGCCGTCGTTGTGAATTCAGGCTACAGCTTCTATTGGGATATAGCCCGTGATTGGGACCTGACACTATTTGGCAATACGCGTGCACGTAATAACCCAGAGTATCCGTGGGGGCTAAGACGACATCGCTGGTTCCACGCAAAAGAGTTTTACTATGCGGCCGTTGTCGTGGATGCGCTGTTGCGTTGCACATGGAGCTTGAAGCTTAGCGTGCATTTGGACCACTTTAATGATTTGGAGGGCGGCATCTTCACCATGGAGGTGCTCGAAGTGCTCAGAAGGTGGATTTGGATCTTTTTTAGGGTTGAAACCGAGTGGGTGAGGAATCACAAGGGACCTGCGCCCGACGACATACTGCTGGGCGATGTTGGCGTGGGCAACAAGTACGATGATAGTGATTAGATCCGACAGAATACAATACCAACTCATGTTTTCCATGCCTTGCTCTTAGTTTACCTCTGAGGAACAATTTCATTGCCTTGATAGCCAAATTCAGGGGTATCGTACCTACGTACAAGCAACGCATCCCATCCATTCACCCATCCATCACAGCAGATGGAATCATTAACGCTGCCCATAATCCACTCTGCCCTAATAACCGTGACGCCCAGAAGATGTGGTTCAAGTTGACCACCTTTGTTTCTCTCTCGATATAAACGCCTCGTGTATGCCATAACCCTAAACTCCATTATCATTGTCCGTGACTCTCTACATCTCATGCCCGGGTCGAGGGAGGGGCAGGCGCCAAGCAGCAAAGTCTCTAAAAGTTGTTCTGCTCCCTCTGCAGCCGCTCGGCCTCGCCCTCGCTGACAATGCGCTTTCCAAGCCACTCAGTCTGGAAGCTGTCGTTGAGTCTGGATAGCTCACTAATGATTTCGGTGCAGGTTCGGATGACGGCCTCCTTTGGTGTAATGGAGCCGTCGGTTTGGACGCGGAGCTCAAAGGTAGCGAAGAGCGGATGGGGTACTTTGTAGGCGGCGAACATGATGGCCGGGTTTCTTTGGAGCCGAGCCGAGAGCAGGTTGCCGAGCGTATGGTCCTCCTTGTTGAACGTGAACACGGCCGTGTTGGGGACGCCTGTTTTTTTTGGCGCAGTAAAGTTAGGCAAAGGCGATTTCAAAAGTATCTCCTCGAGTTTGTTGGTGACTTACGGGTCTCGGCCTTCTCTTCGACTTTCTGCTGACCTTCGTCTAGCAGGAAGAGCTCAAATCTGTTTTCGGGATCCATCGTCAGCTTTGTGCAAGCACGCGGTGGCTGTCTTTTCTTCTTGTCGCGCAGTCCACAGTTGACCGCTTTGGGCTCAACGAGCTGTACAATCTTATGAGGAGAAGGTCATGTTGATATGGCCGTATTGGATATGTATGTACCATGCGTGCAGGCATCAGTCGCGCGCCCGGGTAACGGTGTGCGTAATCCAGTTGCTTTCACCATGTCGTGATGCGCGCGCGACTTCCCATTGAGCCATGCTAACAGGCCGAGGGAGAGCACTACCATGAACTGCGCGTACACATAGAGGCTTGTTTTACTTGAAAGGTAGTAAGATAACATAGAAACGTACCTGTCGGGCGCGTTCATGATGCCGCTTCTTGCTTTCTACTTGCTGTTGCACAGGTGTATAACCTGCTCGCACTCAAATTTGGCTGTGCAAAGATTTGGAAAGTTGACAGATCAAAGGAAGAAGGAAACGCGTGAGGCTGGCGCCGAGTTTACTAGGGTAGGCTTTGGATACCAGTGTTGTGTAGAGAGGGTGGCGCGGAGGTGAGATGACCTCCGCCGCCATCATGTTCTTTGTGCCTGCACTGACCCTCAGCGACTACTGTTCATCCGCTTAGTCACCATGTCGTCCAAGTCTCCTATAACGCTGAATAAACTCACCATCTTCAATGCCTTTCTAGATCTTTGGTTTGAACGAAGGTATTGTTTTTATCAGACGTAATGTCCTTACGATAATGTCAGTAGGATAATTAGAAGTTCTTCCCAAAATGATCACACCCGTCATCTTGCTTTGCACGTGTACGGAACAGGGAATAGATGTTCTGGCAGGCATACACCAACGCAGTGTGCAACGGCAAACTTCCTTCCGCTGCATGCAACATCTGCTTTGACCATAGGCTCGCACGGCAAATTATTCACGCAACAGAACATAAACATCAACGGTACAAATACTTCATTCCTCGACAGTTGTGATCGAGTGACTTGATGTTCTAACACTTCTCCAGGCAAGCTTTGGAGTCTTGTTGCCGGTAATTGCTATTGTGCAGCCGATACAAACAAGAATGCCCTATTTCCGCCCCCCTCCCAAGTCGACGGCCTTGACTCATCCATCATACCAGTGCCACGCCAAACCCAAAGACCATACCTTCTCGTGGAGGCGCCCGTCTACAACCACACAAAAAAGCCAGTTTTCCGCACACGCTCGCTAGAAGAAACAACGCTAAAGGAGGAAGATTAAAAGTATATACAGGACAAGGATGATGAGCCGGCCTCGCAGAGGTTCCCAGCTGCCAATCGGGGTACCTAAGACCGGTTGATCTGCGCTTGCTGCATGCCCGGACTGTGTTGCATTTGTGGGTTTTGAGGCGTGGCGCTCCGGCTCGGTGGGCGAGCATTCAGTCCTGGGCTTCCGCCTTGCTGTCTAGCCATCAGCCGCTGTTGCTGAACGAGTTGCTGTTGGTAGTTCTGTACTGCATTTGGCTGAGCAGTATTGGCTAGGCCGCCATTCTGCTGAAAGTATTGAGTGTTCGCCATCTGCGGACTAGGAGAGATACCAGAAGATCCTGCTGCCGCATTCATTGCCTGTGAACGTTGCTTAGCCAGGTATCGGTTGAGGTGGTCGGTGGCCTGTTTGGAAACCTGTTCTGGGGTCCAATCCGGATGCTGTACCTTTAATTGGTTCTGGAATTGCAGGAGCTGAGGCATATGCCCACTAGACAAAGGTCGAGAAGACGCCTGTATGTTTCCATTGCCTTGGCTTATCCGTGGAGATCCCGCGGTGTTGGACATCCCGTTCATAGCATTATTCATATTTCCATTCATGGCTCCGTTCAGGTTCTGGTTAGGTATGGGTGCCATCATGTTTGCATTCGGAATATTGGTCATGCCCATACCCTGAGTGAGGCTACTGGCCATGTTAATCTGTTGCTGTTGCAGCTGGAACTGATGTTGCTGGCTGGCATTGAACTGGCCTCTTTGCATAGCCATGCGCATCTGATCCGGTGGACCCATACGCGCATTCTGCATGTTGCCCTGCATCTGTGCCTGTGGAACGCCTGGTGTACCCATGGGCATGCCAGACATGTTACCGTTGGCGAAGTTGGCTTGCATTCCTGGTTGGGGTTGGTGCGCCCGCGCTGCCATTGCAGGGCCGTTCTGACCCTGCTGCAAGGATGCACTAGCCATCTGCGGAGGAACGTTATTGCCGCCGGGTGTCCCGTTACGTTGCATCTGGTTGATACCATTCGCCATTCCTGATTGCGCTTGCATTTGACTTTGTTGCTGTCGTTGTGCCAGCATCTGCTGCTGTAGAATGTCAGTAGTGGATAAACAACCAGAAAAACCGCATCTTACCCTAGCTAACATCTCCTGCGCCATTGCCCTTTGCTTCATCTTCTCTTCGCGTTCCCACTTGAGACGACTGAACTCTTGTGGCGTATGCACGTTGCTCTTTGGTGGCGCAGGTTCATGCGCTTTGCGTAGCGCAGCGGCCTTTTGTGACTCTGCTTGCTTGTGTGCGGCAGATTCGCGTTTTCTAGCCAGTTTCCGCATCCCATCAATAATGGCAAGATGTCGGTTCTCCCTCCTCCTCTCCACTCGTATTGGCGTGGTCGTAGGTCTTCTTCGCGGCTGGCCTGGCGCCTGCCCCTGCTGTTGTTGTTGTTGCTGCTGCTGCGCCTGGTACTGGGCGAACACTGTTTTGTTGGCTGTCTCGAGCCGGCCTTGGTAAGTTCGGAAGTAGTTCGTCTTCGACATCTCCGCCGGTAAACCTTCCAGTTGTACCCAGCGCTCAAAGCATTCCCACGGTGTTCGTCGACCTGACCCGGACACAAATATTGAAGGTAATGAAAGTTGTTGTGAAACAAGAGACCAGTTGAACGTATACTCCTTGACAAGTGCTCGGAGTTTCTGGTCTTCCTCCCATAACCATTGAGAAGGAGTTCTGTTCTCGAAGAAAGCAACTGAGGGCATGTTGAACTCTGTTGGCGGTCTGAACTGGTGAGCCGCTTGCAATCGGTCCCTCACATGTTTGTTCTCGGCATTGAACAGAGCAACACTGGTCATCTCTGGTGGCAAGTCATTACGGCAGAACAGTCTGCGGCCTGGGGTAGATGGCATGGAATGCTCAGCGGATGTTCCGGCTCGACTAGGCGGCGAAGATGGCTCGTCTTCCGAGTCATAGTCGAACCTACTCCGCTTCTTGGGGGGCCCTCGGATCTGCGATACAAGCTTTCCGGTAACGAATTTGGAGACTGGGAGGATAGGTGGTTCCGATAGCGAGAAGGGGTTAGTGTCGCTAGAGCTCTCGAACATGGGGTCGTAAAGCGGCAATTCGCGGAACATGGTATCGCTGGCGGGCGTGCGATCTATCTTGAGCACAACATCGTTAAAGCCCAAAGAGAATAGACCTGCAGGAGGATTGGCATTGACGGGAGTAAGAACATCGTCGTCATCGCCATATGACTCACTCTCCGTCTCATGCGTGCTGGAATGAACGAGATCGGGGGTGGGAGCATCGTTCATGTCCTCATCGTTGCTAGCGCGCCTTGCCGTCTTCGGGACGTGTGCACTGACTCGCAAAGTTGCTCGCTCTTCAGGGGAAGAGCTCACGTACTCGGCACACCACTCCGCAAACGTGGCAGCGAGGGCCTTCTTCCACTTTCTCTCCTCCTTAAAATCGGTCTGCATCCATTTCATATCAAGCAGTAGCTGGTCTTGATGGGTGAACGGACGTTCGGGTTCGGCGGCCTTTTGGAGTTGCCGTAATGACCATCGGTTCGCGTTCTGCAACTGATATACTCGCTTGAGAATCTTGTAGTCTTGATGCTCACGAATCATGGCGAGTGTTCCCGCAGTTGATACCGTCTTTCGTGCAGAGGCGACAAGTTCCTGCAAAGGCACAGACCGAGGTGGATGATGAGCCTGGTATTTGAAGAGTCCCTCAAGATAATCCCGGCTCGAATCTTCCGAGGCTCCTTGAAGTGATGCATAGTCCTCGTTGTATGATTGCAACGCTTTTGAAGCCCGTGTTGGCGTCTTTTTTGCGAAAACGACTGTAGAAATTTCCTTGGATTTACGGCGGGCGGCTTTCTGTCGGGGAGGGCTCGTAGATTCTGACCGGTTACTCGAGCGAGGGGTGAGAATGGCGTGGGGGGCCGCTTTCTCTGCGATAATTTCCGAGACAGACTTCTGTCGAATCGCCCCAGAAGAGACACGGGTGGTCATTCGCTCGGGACGGGGTATTGGAGGTTGGGGTGAAGCTGTTGGCTGCGCATCCTTCATCGGTGCGTCGTGCATTTCCACATCGATATCAGCAGGAGGCGTCGGATGATCAGTAGCAGCCTGTGTCTGGCTAACAATGTGTTCAGCCTTGTCATGATCCATGTTCGGCGGTTCCGCAGCAACCGTCGTTGGGGTTGGTAATGAGTCAACTGCAGCGTCGTGATGGGTCCTTGGCCCTCCCACCTCCTCTGTTTCGGGTACTGCCGTGCGCGTGCCATTACCAATGTCTTCTGTTAGCGTATGGACATTTCTGCTAGGCTGAGTTTCGCTAAGATGGCCCTTTCCGTCGCGAGCTAGTCGTATTGCTTGCTCGTTCTCAATCTGCTTTTCAATATCAGGTGTCGGCGAGTCATCTTCTCGTGCTCGCGCGTTCTCTCTTGCCTCGTCCATTCGCTTTTGTAGGGCGCGTTCGTGGTCGTCCTTGACCTGTTGTGCGGCGGGATCAAGAACATCATCGCCGGGTAGAGGAAGGTGATTACGCTCCTTGTAGGATTCGGCGTCAGGACTTGTGTCAGGAGAGTGATGGTGTGCATGGGAAGTTGCTTGGGAGTAGGGCCCGACGGTTGAAGAAGGGGAGGATACATCGACGGGGACGTTTGTAGGTGGAATGGTGAGGCGTTCGCGTTCGTCGTCTCTCCGTTCCTTCTCTGCGGCCCTCTCCAACTTGCGCTCTGTCTCCTCCAATCTGGCTTCTTGGGCCTCTTGCTGTGGCAGATGCACGACCTGTGGGGGCTTCGGCTTGTCATCTGTTGCAGACACGGGAACCGATGCGTCAGGGAACGCTGCAGCATCCAAGTCCTCGGCAGTTGGTGGCGCGACCAGTTTGGGATCCGCGGTAGGAGTGTGAATAGCAGCCTTTTCCGGACTCGGTACTTCTTGAACGGTGCGGGCTTCCCTAGGTTGGGCCTCGTTTGCGACCTTCTCTGCCAGTACCGGCGACGCAGGATACGATGAGGCTTTCACCCGAGGGACAACATTGATGGTGTCGCTTTGCAAGGATGCGTCAACGGAGGGCAAAGTTTGCGTCGCAACAGACGGCGAGGCGGACGCGGCGCGAAGTTGATCCTCAAGAGTTGGGGTGCCAACGATGGGAGACTGTGACTGTTTGGCGGATATAGAGTTGGCGGAGTTTTGAAACGGCAGCGTAGCCGGAAGCGAAGGTTGGTTGTCGGCAGCAGCCACTGGAATGGGTAGCGATGCGTCGTTGAAGCGTCGACCTCTGGAGACGCGACTGGGTTAGTGGAATGAGCGAGCACGACGACGGCGATGGCGGCGGCGGCGACAAAAACAACAAGAACAACAACAACAAAAGGTTGAGGAGCAATGCAGATGCGCCGCAGTAAAACAAGGGAACTTACTTTGTAATGTCATTTTCGTC
>Ga0265798_10012941_pt1 | contig 10021 bp, 13 predicted proteins | sample P3T30metagenome_FD_192430 | JGI IMG/M metagenome (GOLD analysis project Ga0265798, IMG submission 192430) | Plant litter microbial communities from East Loma Ridge, Irvine, California - P3 T30 | ecosystem: Environmental > Terrestrial > Plant litter > Unclassified | place: USA: California...
ATGGGATTATTGGAATGTAAGCTGACGAGCTCGGTTCGTACTTGTAGTCAAGCTGATGAATAGGGGGGCTTTCGCAACTTTCGCCACTGAAGGAACAGGTTTCTCAGACTATTTCCCCGGTATCCTCCCACACCTCCTCACTTTAGGTATGCTGGTTGACCCCGAACAGTCTCAAGCTGATGACCAGATTCCAACTTCAAAATCCCATTCTACAGAGATCTAATGATGCTCCATGGAGTAGCCTCCGTATCAAAAGGATCATGCCATAACATCCTCTCTCAAGGTCCTGGAAACGCTATCACGATCGTAGTAGGCGGGGCTGCCGAGAGTTTATCTGCTCATCCCGGGACGGCGGATCTGACATTGAAAAAGAGGTTTGGGTTCATCAAGATGGCAATCAGGGCTGGAGCGGATTTAGTCCCCGTCTTTTCATTCGGCGAGAACGATGTGAGTCCAAGCCAACCTTCCTTTGGATTACGCTTACGTGCAGATCTGGGGTCAACTGTTCGTTTGACGTTGTGTTTGATAAGTGGTGAACTGACCCCCAGGGCGAATGAGAAGGGCTCTCTGGTCTATAAGATACAGAAGAATTTCCAGAACGTTTTTGGGTTCACACTCCCTCTATTTTATGGCCGAGGGTGAGCTAATTCTCCTTAACGCGTGAACACATCTGACGACCAGCTTGTTTAACTGTATGTCTCATCCTGTCTGACCGGGCATGCCTACTGACCAGCTCTCTAGATAGTTATGGATTTATGGTAAGCTACAGTCCGCCGGTTTTTGACCTGAGCTTAACATCCAGCCATTCCGCCACCCGATTGTCTCTGTCGGTATGTAGCCCATGACTTTTTCATCATGCTAAGTCTGATCCACAGTCGGCCGACCTATTCACGTGAGGAAAGACTCCAATCCCTCAGACGAACACGTTCAGGAATTACAATCCCTCTATATTGAGGAGCTCATGAGGTGAGCTTGCAGAGCTATCATTGAAGCTTAAGCTGATAACCCAGGATCTGGGATCGATACAAGGACTTGTACGCCCAGAACCGCACTAAGGAATTGACTCTTGTCGAATAGAGATTCCGATCGACAATCAAGTGTTGTACACTTCCGGCCTATGCATAGACGTCTCTTATGGTATACAACTGCAGTCTTAACCAAAGTCACGGAAATCGAGTACCCCTCGCTTTAGCATTTGACCATTCAATAGCTTCTTCCTTTCCCCTTTTAGCTATCACCCTCAGGAGGACAGGTACCGGTACTGCAAGCATGATGAGGAGGAATATGAATCCATTCCGGATATTTCCAGTCATATCAGAGATGAGACCGACAATGGCTGGTCCGACGAATGAAGCTGATTTATCGGTCAAGGCGAATAGAGAGAAGAACGATGATTCGTGATTCTGCAATTCAGCTACTTACTTACTCCACGACTTGAAGATTAAGAGTAGACATACAGGTGGAATGAGTTCAGCATATACAGCTCGACTGTAACTCTGGAATGGACCGTATAGCTATTCATCAGCTCATTGATTGCCATGGTACATCAGAGCCTACCAATCCAAACCAAGTCGCCGCAACGTACATCTCCCCCTCAGTCCTTAAACCTCCAAAAGGTAGGATCAATCCGATACAGGCATAGATTGGGATGATCTCAGCGAGTAGTATGACCCATAGTAACAGTCTCTGATTAGAGATTGCTGATCTCTTTTGCACCTTTGGAGCGAGGATGGAAGAGATGACAGCTGCTAGCTGAACTAGGACGCCGATGATGATGATTTTCGATGGGCTCATTTTGAGGGTTGATGAAGCGTAGAGGATCGCTGTATATGTCGTCGTGTGGAAGCCTGATGTCAACCACCGACTGACTGCATCTGGACATCAGACTTCTGAGTAGATGACATACCATCCGAGAGGAAGATCCAAGCTAAAAGGAAGGTGAAAAGATTAGGTAATTGCCTAATCTCACTTGGCTTAATCATCCCTCCTACTCTTTTCCAGCCTTGGCCGAGCCCAATACCCTTCGAGCCATGATCAGACGATTTGGTTTGGGAACCACCTGGAAGACCCCTCCATGCTGGTATGGTGAAAGCCGCCCACCAGATTGCACTAACGCCCACCGCTAGCCTCAAGGATGAAGTGGTCCCGCCCATCAATGTCACTGGGATGATGAGGAGTGCTAGGACCGATACACCCGATAAGAAGCCCAGAGCGGTGGCTATCGATGAAATCCTAGAGGTTGTTATGGATAAAAGAGCGTGATAGTGCGCATGAGCCGTGTCCGTATCAGGGGAGATGGGAGGATCGGCGAGTTCGGCAGTCGAAATAGCGGATATGACTGAGGCAGCTACTTCTGGGATTGGTGAAGGAAGTAAACGCCTACCCTCGTCTTGGTCAATGTCGAGGCTTGTTCGAGAAAGATCGGATTCGTCCTCGGCCTCTGGGAGGGCTTGGAAAGCAGCTTGAACAGCTGGATCTTCCCTTGCTAAGCCTGGGAGGAAGGCATTTGCGCAAACTATACTAGTCCCGTATGCTGCATTCCCGATGATAGTAAGGACAGCAGTCAGGATCGGGTTGATCGAATGTGGGGAAGAGGGGAAGAGTAAGATGAGGGAACAGGTTATTGAGCCGGCATATGCCGCAATGACCAGGAGCCGTTTACGCCAATGGGCTATCGTTCAGCTCTGCCTGCGGGCAAGGGAAGGCTTGAGCTCACAGGAATCTGCGAGTGGACCGAGTGACACGATACAAAGTACTTGCGCGAGCACAGCGATCGATTTGACATACATGCTATTATCGTTTAGCTCTCCGCTCTTGCCATGTCAGGAACAGACAACTCACCTGAAAGAAGCAGTATCCAACCATAAACCCAGAATCCGAGCTTCACATCTTCCTACATTTATCTCCTCATCATCGACGTCCTCGCACCGCACCAAATGATTGGGTGAGAAATATCCAATATCCCTGGCCATTTCTACCTGTCAGCTTGGAATTATCCGTGGGCTATTCTGCTCACTTTCGAGGGTGATCGGGAGGAAGATCGCCTGATGTCAGCTGTCCTCAGCCAGAAGTCGAGCAGCTTACGATACCAACGGCCGAGAACACCTCGGCAGCGAAAGCATAAGAATACCAAGCCCGCACATGGGACTTTTGGCGAGCGATAGCCTCGGTCATCTTGCTTCCTGGCGATCTTCGAATGTTCCAGCGTAGCGCAACATAAGTGACAGTATACGATGACCCTACCGCGGCATCGTGTCCGAGATAATTGATAAACTTGAAGGTGAAAGGGTGAAGTATGAAGGATGGGGAATGGTGAGTCTATAGACCGGCTTACCGGCTTCCGCGTGGACCACCTCCACCTTCCATCTCCTCCTGTTGTACTCCTTCCTGCACCACTACCAGAAACAACAAAGACCCCGCAGAGTATCAATTTCGCAGCAGTAGGCATGCAGGACCACGATGGACTGCCTCCTGGGGCGGTTTGCCCAGATGTATGTCCACTCCAGCGCCCAAGCTGATTGTAGGGGTATGACGTTCCGACCTTGATCCTGTCGCTTGGCCTTTGTGCCGGTCTCATTATCAGCTATCTACCGCAGGTGAGCTGCCATCTGAACCAGTCAAGTGGCGCAGCAGCTGACTAAGCAGCATCTTCGTATCATCCGAGCTGGCACCTCAGAAGGCTTCTCACCAGTAAGACCATGACATGTAACGCCAGTCACTAGCTAATGATCAGTGGTACCTCCTGCTAGGCGCAACGTCGTCCGCTTCGGGAATGCTAAATCTTCTCATATTCACCTGGCCAGCGATGATGTGCTGCAAAAATATCGTGAGTCATCTAAATATGCTCAGCTGACGTGTAGTCGGGTATGAGCTGTTTTGCCCGTCTACTAGGCTTCGTCCAAGTTACTCTCCAATGGCTGCTCTTCTCCATCATGTAGGTCGTACCCTATGGCATGTTGCTGATGTGCAGCCTGGTGCTATATATGATCTACTTTCCAAAACACCTTAAATACCAGCGCGTCTTGCCTCTTGGCACGCCTCCGACGGGATATGGGGCTCTCGCAGCCGAGCATCACCACTCTGATCCGGTGGATACGACGAGTATCGTAGAAGAGAGGATCAATGGGTATCGCCGAGAGGTCCAGACGAGTATCGGTACTACTCCCGAGTGGAGGCTTGCCGTCACTCTTGCTTGGGCCGTCGCTATTCACCTGTACGTCCGTATACGTTCCCCGCCATGCGTAAGACTGATTTGTTAGATCGCTGCTATCACTCCTAGTCTTCAGCTTACTGATGAGGCCGACAACATCGCTCGTATCCCTTCAACAACTTGCCATATTCCTAGGTGTTTCTGGGACTATCCTCGCTATCCTGCAATACGGCCCTCAGATCTACAAGACATACCATGCTGGTCTTGTCGGAGCTCTCAGCCTGGGGACAATGGCGATTCAAGTACCTGGGAGTGTGTTGTTCGTGATCAGTATTGCTATCCGGCCGGGAACAAATTGGACGAGCTGGATCCCATACGCAGTAACTGGCGCCATGCAGGGCGCGCTCTTGGTATGTCTTTTCTCCCACGATTGCATCGCGCTAACGACTAGGTGATCTGCATAGCCTGGAAGAGACGGCAGAAGCAACTGGGTATTGACGATTTTGGCAATCGACTTTCATCCCATGATACGGAGACGGATCCTCTCTTGACCGACGGATAATGAGTCATAATGTGTACCTTATTACGTTTCGTAAAGCGTCTCAATAGATGGACATGTAGTATTCTGACACCACCCCCGGACCTGTTCTTTTGTACCTTCACCTCCACACAATGTAGCTTTGTTATCGTGACGAATACCCAGTATAATAACGCGTCGACGCGTCTACTGTAATGGTAATTGGGTACCCTCTTTTTGAATCTACCCTAACCCGGTTCCTGATCTAGTGAAAGTTAGAGTTGTTCTCGTACTCTTTTCGACTGCGGTTATAGTGGGTACCTAGGCAAGTATGCTCACAGGCGACAGAGACGGAGCTTATTGGTAATGGAGGTATTGCTTATACTTTACATTCACTGACCACTTATCAACAAATAGTAGGACAGAACAACTCCACCGGACGGACCGACGGTGACGACGTGAAACAGACAACTCGAGACTCAAAGTCGCATCGGCCAGGGCAAGGGTTCCGTCCGGCCTAATTGTTGAAGAATTGAGTTAGGGCCATCGGTAGGAATCATTATATGATTCAAGCTCGTAATCAACACTACAGGACCTCTCGATACCATTCACCCTACTTAACGCTTTTATAGCTTTCCAAGACTAATTCCATAACCGAACCAGAATGAACGCTCAGGCTGGTCCTTCACGTCCTCTACCATCCCGTTCCATCGACCTCGCGAGCATACCTCTCGACAGATCACGTATCACCAATTCTATCTCGTCGTCCTCTATCGCGCCCTCGCTCAGCACACATCGTTCATCCACTCAATCGACTGTAGATTGGGGAGGACTTCACACACCTCGCTCGGAGCGATTATCATTATGTATAAGTGAATGCAGTATCACTGAGGAAGATGTTGTGGTCATTGGACCAGGGAAGGAGCGGGCGGACAGGTCTATTGACTCGGTCATGTTTGAAGATGCTCAGATTGGGGGATTATGGCTTGATTTAGTGAGTCGCCTCGGCTTCACGCTAGAAACAGCTTGGCTGATTTGACCTAGGACAAGACTCCAAAACCTAGTGATCCTATATTCAATGCTCCCATATTCCCCTCCCGGAAAACATCACTCCCCAAACAACGCCCGTTCTACATCCCAGCACGACAGAAGTCAACACCTTTTCATGTCGCATATGAACAACGATCGATACCGCTACAAGTCTCAGCTTCAGCGCGTCTCGATAAACCATTACCACTGCTCATTTCATCTCCGATACATACAGATAAAGCGCTACCGCCTGCTCCCTTGCTTCTTCAACTCGATGAGCCACCTCCCGCTTTACCTGATGATTCACCTCTGATACCGCCTTGTGTGCTCGAACGACACATTCCCCCATTGAACTTGATACCACCATTCGACCCGGATGTGGCTCGTAAGAGACTCGCGATGGCAACGATGAGAGAGGCGTCGTCAAAGATCCCTGCGCCTCATACTAGCAATATGGGAGGCGTTCAGCCTCATTCGACCGACGGGGGGATTGCTCTCGGTCCACCTCCGCCTATACCTCCACGTCGATCTTCTCGGAAGGAACGTAGTGGGCAATCGATACCTACCGATCAGAAGATGGTCTCGTCCACATCCCTGGTCTCATTAGGAGGGTCAAATGACGAAACGGTATCAACAACATCCTTGGTATCACTCGAACAGACGGTAGACAAGAGGGCAGCATCGTCGGTATCGTCGGTATCGCTCGAACCCGCCGGCGGTATAGAGGCAATATCGTCCACATTCTCGATAGCACTTGGACACCCTCCACCACTACCTCCTCCCCGGGCATCCTCACTTCGTTCAGCCTCAGCACGAGCTGCCAGGGCTGCTTCCGAAACCAACTCCGTTGTTGTGATCCCTGGGCCAGCAGAAACAACGGGACCAAAGATCGAGCCACATCAATCCCCTCTCTCGCGACGACCCAGGGTCAGGTCTCGCTCGGCACAATTACCACCAACAACCACGATGCAAGCCACCACGCGCAATCGACAGTACTCTTGCTCTTCCATGTCGTTGAGCTCGATATTGGAAGATGAGGGATTACCTGACATGGAAGTCACACCAGATGGGAGCTGGTCATTACGCCGAAAGAGGCTTAGGTTGGCTCGAGCGAAATCACAGCCCAAGCTGCGCTCGTCGGAGGAATATGGGCCATGGAGACCTATGAGGATGATGTCAAGTCGTCGTAACAGCTTAGAGCTGGCTTGACTAGACCGCCTAGACGGTGACAAGTGACTAGATTGTATGACGACAGGCCCGCTGGTCCGGGCTAGCATGAGTCTTGCTAAACAAGACATGTATGCAAATTCAGCCATCACTATGTAGCGCACCCCAGCAGCAACCGTCCAGAGTGCTCCACACCAATTTCGCCCATTCCTCGATTGATCAGAGTGTCTTGAACTATAAAATCCTCCGACCGAGTCTCGTCCAATTTATCTGCGTGCCTGATTACCTTATTTGCCACTGTTATCCCTCGGTTACCCTAATCGGATAAGTATTCTGATTCTGTATTTATGGATCATCTTCTATTTATCAGCATAGCCCCGATATACATACATATACAACCTAGTCGCAGGTCGAGTAAGGGACACATCAAGGATCAACCCTCAAAGGTCACTGAGTGATCACGATACAACCAGGGTGCTGTTTCGCACTAGACAACTGAAACTCGACGACGGCCCTTTCTACACCGACTCCGCCTTGGCAAAGGACCGAACGACCATAGAGTGAATACGATTAGAAATCGCCCTTTACTTCTTTCATACATAATCGCTCAACTTCTTGAGCCACTATGTCGCTCTCCGTCCCATCCTCACCTTTACGATCCACACACCAGCGAACTCCGTCGGGTTCAGGACTGCTTAGCAATCTTGTCGCTCATAGTCCTTTATCAGCCTTGTTCTCGCCCAAAATCAATTATCTACCAGTACCAGAGGAATCAGGATACAATGGGGAGAGTAGTAAATCAGTCCATGGAGAGTCGAATACACAGAGAGTAGAGCTCAAAGTGGGAGGAATGACTGTAAACAATAGTCAGTGGATGAGGGATTTAGCTAATATCAGTGCGGAGCATGTGTGGCTGCTATCGAAGGCCAGCTTACAAAGATGCCTGGTATCTCTTCTGTACAAATCTCGCTGCTTGCTGAGAGGGGTGTTGTGGAATACGATGGGAATTATGTGAACGAGTACGGGGAGCATTGGACGGACAAGAAGATAGCGGATGAGGTTGAGGATGTGGGATTTGATGCGGAAATAGTCGAGAAGAGCGAGGTAGCTCATATAGAGCTGAGGGTCTATGGGTACGTCTATATAAGAGCGGTACAATCGGGTGCTAATGCTCAGGCTGGAAAATGCCGACTTTGTCGACTCTGTCATCATGTCGCTTGAATCTTTACCAGGGGTCATTGGCGTTACATTCCCATATCCACATTCCCATCTCCTCTTCAGTCATACACCGACCCTTACATCACTACGGACGATAGTCGATACCCTAGCAACCGCCTATCCGCACCTCACGTTCCTCCCGACCTCGACCCACAACAATTCGCAAGTATCATCACTTCAGAAACACAAAGAGACACAACGATGGAAAAGGACTTTCCTTGCCTCGCTATGCTTTGCACTGCCAAATTTCTTTGTGGGGATGATGTCAATGTATCTGCCGCACTGGTTGATGGGTTGGACAATGTGGAAATTGTTTACTGGGATATACCTCGGTGATCTCGTTTGTCTGGCTTTGACAATACCGGTTCAAACATGGCTTGCCAGGCGGTTCTATGAGAATGCCTACAAGTCTCTCAAACATGGAGCTGCTACTATGTAGGTCCTTTATGCCCTGTATAATGATAGCTGACAAGTAGGGATGTGCTAGTTGTTCTCGGTACTTCCTCCGCGTTCACCTACTCGGTAGCTGCCATGTTCTTTGCAATGTTCTCTTCCGATCCAGATTACAACCCACAAACATTTTTCGATACCTCCACCATGCTCATCACATTTGTTTCTCTCGGACGATACATCGAAAATTTGGCCAAAGGCAAGACTTCGGCCGCACTTACCGACCTCATGGCCCTTACCCCTTCTTCCGCTACGATATATGTTGACCCCAGCTCCGAAGACGGAAAGGTCAATTTATCCGGCCCTACGCGAAAGATTCCGACCGAATTGGTCCAAGTTGGCGATATCGTACTGCTAGTCCCTGGAGAAAAGATTTCGGCCGACGGAGAAGTTATCTCAGGATCCACCTCGGTGGACGAATCAATGGTCACTGGTGAAGCTGTCCCGTTACCCAAATCTGTCGGGTCACAAGTTATCGGCGGAACAGTCAATGGTCTTGGGAGTATTACATTCCGAGTCACTCGTGCTGGATCCGATACGGCTTTATCGCAGATTGTCAAATTGGTCGAAGATGCTCAAACGTCAAAAGCACCCATTCAAGCATTTGCAGATCGAGTCGCGGGGGTATTTGTACCCGTCGTCATTGCCCTTGCCCTCTTGACGTTCTCAGGATGGATGATCATTGCTTTACTCAATTCTACCGGAAACCTCCCCGACGTATTCAAGATGAAAGGCGCATCAAAATTCGGAGTCTGCCTCAAGCTCTGTATATCGGTGGTCGTCGTCGCTTGCCCTTGCGCTCTAGGATTGAGTACACCGACAGCAGTCATGGTCGGTACAGGTGTAGGCGCAAATAACGGTATCCTGATCAAGGGTGGAAAAGCTTTGGAAGCATGTAAAGATGTCAGGAGGGTCGTTTTGGACAAGACTGGAACTGTCACAGAAGGGAAAATGAAGGTCACTGCTGTCGCATGGGCACCTTCGGCAAGTCTTGGTACCACCCAGCACACGACTACGGATACTGCCCAGACCCTCTCGCTCACCACTTCCGCACCTCCATTGCAACGTCATACAGTATTGGCCATGTTATCTCTGGCTGAGGCTAAATCGGAGCATCCACTCGCGGTTGCCGTCGCTTCCCATGGCCGTGAGACACTTTCGGATGCTCGATTATCGCCTCCCAATGGCGAAGTAGTCGAATTCGATAGTGTCACCGGTCAAGGAATCGAGGCAAAAGTCCGCTTGGCCAATGGACGTGGAGAAGAGATTATTCGAGTTGGAAAATCCGATCATATCTTGGCATCTGATACCAAGTCGTCTGAGGCATTCGGCGAAACCACCTTACCACCAAATTTACGCGATTTCGAAGCTGAGCAGATGAAAGCTGCTCGAACAGTCATTTTCGTTTCGATTGTACGCGATAATGTCCCTATTCCAATGCTGGCTCTAGCTCTCTCGGACTCGCCCAAACCATCTTCAGCTCAAGCTAT
>Ga0265798_10012943_pt1 | contig 10020 bp, 11 predicted proteins | sample P3T30metagenome_FD_192430 | JGI IMG/M metagenome (GOLD analysis project Ga0265798, IMG submission 192430) | Plant litter microbial communities from East Loma Ridge, Irvine, California - P3 T30 | ecosystem: Environmental > Terrestrial > Plant litter > Unclassified | place: USA: California...
CGCGTCGTTGGTGCGGCGCGGCTCCAGGTCGCCAGAGGGGAATGCGGCGAGGAGCAGCCCGGACATGTGGCCCCCGACGATCCGGGCCTCGTCCATGTCGGCCGTGGCACTCACGGCGTCGCGAAGGGACTCGAAGGCGAGGTCGTCGGCTGCTGACGTGGCGGGGATGACGCAGGACCGCGCCGCCGTCACCGGAGGACCCGCCTGTTCAGCACGAAGGCCGCGAGCGAGCCTGCCGCCTGCCGGGCGTCCGGTCCAGGCGACCGCAGGACCTCCCACGCCGTGAGGACGGGGTCGGTGAGCTGCGGGCTGCCGTCGGCGTAGGCGCGGGCGGTAGCGAAGATGGTCTGGTCATCTGGGACGACGACCTCCAGGGTCGCGACGTCGCCCGGCCCCGCGGGGGCGAGCTTGGCGGAGAGGTCCAGGTCGCGGGGTGCGTAGATGACGCTGCGGCGGGGGCGGCGCCAGGGCGCGAGCTGGTCAGCGCCCGCGTCGCCGGAGACGAGGGTTTCCGTGTCCCCCGCAGCCTGCTGCGCGGCGGCGAGCTGGTCGGCGACCGCGCCGACGCCCACCCAGGCTCGGCGGAGCCCGCCGGGGCCCGGGTAGGCGTCCTGGTGGTGCTGCCAGAGCGAAGAGGCGTCCTCAGCGACCCAGCCGCCGTGGGCGCGCCTGACGCCGTTGGGCGCGAGCCACTGGAGCGTCTTGGCGGTTGCCTGCTGGCTGACTCCCGCCTCGGCCGCCAGGGCCTCCTGGGTCCGGGGGCGATCGGTCCTGAGCAGTGCCCTGACGACGGCGTAGCGGCCCCAGGGGCGGCGCCCGCGGGGGCGGTGGGTTTCCGTGTCCCCATTCGGTGATGCCGCGGTCAGCTCCTGGCCATCCACGATGACGCGCCCCTCGTCGATCGCCGCCACCTGCACCCGGTGATCGATCAGGGCGGCGGCTTCGAGGGACCGTGTCAGGCGCGGCACGACGTAGAGCAGCGAGTCGTGAGCCCGGGGGTCCCCGCGGTTCGCTTCGAGGGCGTGGAGGTCCTTCTGGACGCGGCTCGGCACGGGGGCTGGATCGGCGACTATGGGGCGCGCCATCGAGACGCGGGAGTCGAGGCTCAGCGCGACGCGGTCGTGCTGCACGACTCCTGCGAGGATGTCCAGCCTGCCGAACAGGCTGAGCGCGTCTCCGAGGTCGATGGGCATGAGGGGATTTTACAACTTATTCCGGCAGAGAGCGGAATTAGTTGTTTCCCGTCGTCGGGAGGTCCGCGGCGCGGCTGGCGAGGCACTGCTCCTCGGCAGAGCGGCTGCCGAGCGGATCGCCGCAGTCGTCGCAGGCGGCGCCCCCGCGCTGGGAGGCCTCCTCCGACTCGGGGCGGCCCAAGAGCTGACCGAGCGAGTCATGGACGCTGTCGGCCCACTCGACGGCATTGTCCTCGGCGTCCTCCTCAGACGAGAAGGAGAGCATGTCGTACCAGTTCTCCAGGTCCGCGCGGCGAACGGTGATGACGTCCTCGGGACCCGGGGTGGAGCGGGGCGGGTTGTCGGCGTGCGTGGTCATCTGGTGCCTCCTGGCGTTCTCGGTCCGCGTCCCTCGCGGTCGTCGCTACAGTACATGCGACCTCCGACATTGACTCGGTGCCGGTCATGAGTGTTGACGGTCTTGGTGCGTGCGTGTACTGTCGGACCAGGCGCGAGGGACGCGCCGGAGAGAAGGCCCCCTGATGACCACCACCGACACCACCCGCACCAAGTCCGACCTCGCCGTGGGCGTCATCTACGCCGACGGCTTCAAGAGGGACCTCGGCATCATCCCCGCCCTCGTCATCGACTCGACCAGCAGCTACGTCTCGCACTACGACGGCTCGATCCCCGAGCGCCGGGGGGACTCCTCCAACGGAGCGGCCCTCGCCGTCTTCGGCGACATCGAAGCCCTCCGCGCCCACGCTGCCACGCTCAACGGCGACCCCGAGAAGCGCGACCCTCGGGCCGTCCAGGACGAACTCCCCAAGGGTCTCCGCCTCGGCATCCTCGGGCGCTGGAACGTCCTGGGCACGTGGGACGAGCACCAGCAGCAGCTCCACGACACCGCCGTCCGCAACCAGCGACTGGACGCCTTCCGCCGCCTCGTCCTGGCCGCGCGCAACGCCCGCAACCTGCCCGTCTTCCCGCCCGACCTCATCGAGCGCACGACCTACGTCATCCGCGTTCCCGAGCGCGGCCTCCACATGGTGTCCGTCATCGACACCGACCTCACCTGGTCGATCGACGAGAGCGGCACCCCCGTCCAGGGCGATGAGTCCACCGGCTTCGCGCTCGGCGTCCTGACCTCGGACCACGACTCCCACGGCGCCCACTTCGCCAACGTCACCCGCCCCGAGGACCGCATGTACGGCGACCCCTCGCAGCCCCTCTCGGGCTTCCACCGCGCGGCATGGACCCTCGTGGACCCGACGACCATCGTCATGACCCGGCCGATCTTCGACCCCGGCAAGCACGGCTCGCTCGCAGAAAAGACCAGCGACTTCGCTGGCGTGGCACCCTCCGAGGTCGTCAGCGTCAGCAAGTCGATCCGCGACGGCGAGTTCGACCTGCGCGTCACGGGGCACGAGGCGGGCCAGGGCGGCAGCAGCGCGCGCGCCACGCGCACCCAGTCCACCGCGACGCTCGACAAGGCCACCCTCCGGCAGATGCGCCACCAGATCGACGCCCTCCTCGGCAAGGACTGACCAGCCACTGCTCGACCCGAACGGCCCCGCCATCGTGCGGGGCCGTTCTGGCACGTGCGGCGCCGGGCGTCGGCAGCGGGTCGGGGATGGGAGGACGGGAGGGCCACCGCTCTGACTGGGCCCGAGAGGGGCACTCCCCCGCGCCACATCCCCAATGGGCATCTACTCAGGACGCTCCTACTGCCGGGCGCGGGGAGCGTGAAGCAAACGCCTCCCCCGGTCCCCTGCCGACCGTAACGCGCGTTAGGCGCCTGGCGCAGCGGGCATGCGACTGCGGCCCCGCCGACGACGGGGCCGCTACGTCGTGACGCCCCGGCGCTACTCGGCGGGGCCCTCGGGTTCCTTGGGCGCGTCCGGCACAACGATGTCGCCGTACTCGCCGACGTCCACCCGGCTCTCCCGGTTGAACATGCTGCGCTCCTCCTCGCTGTGCTTCCACGCGACATCAGAGAGCTGCTGGAGCGTCTCGCCGATGAAGGGCTCGCCGTGCCGCATGGCGGACGAGATCAGGCGGAAGAGGTCGTGGGGGTGGAAGTGGTCACGCGCGGCCGCCAGGGTTTTCAGGTGGTCGGGCCAGAGGTCGTCTGCATCCGGCCCGAAGTCCTCGTCGAATCGTGCCCGGATGGCCGCGTCACGTCGAGCCCTGACGACGGCCTGGGTGGCCTCGACGTAGCGGTGGACGACGCGCGCCGCCTCGGCCTCGCGCTGCCGCTTTGCCGCCGCGGCCTCGTTGCACCGTTCCGCGTACCCCTTGACCTCGGCGAGGCGGTCGTCGTCCACCCAGGCGAGGCGGATGCCTTCGAGGTTCTTGTCGCCGTCCGGGTAGGGCTTGCCGAAGCTGCTCTCGCGCCGGACGTGGTCGTAGGTGGAGTACGTGTCGAAGTTTGAGGGGAACCGCGTGCGGTCGATGTCCACGGGCCTCAGCACCACTCCCTCGGCCGTCTTCACGACCCTGAAGGCCTTAGCTGCGACCGGGGACGAGCTGCTGCCGCGCCCGAGCCCGCTGTCAGCCGCCGCCGGAGCATCCTTGGGCGAACCTGACCTCCATGAGTAGACCGCGAGGCTGCGCCTGTCGGGGTAGTCCTGGTCGTACTGCTCGGTGACGCAGATGGCGGCGCCCTCGGCGCCCTCACGCAGCTCAGTGATGACCTGTGCGCGCTCGGAGGGGCTGAGGTACTGCTTCGGGTTCGCGCCGAATGACCAGGTGGACCACTCCTCGGCCTGCCAGGCGATGAAGAGGGCGGAGGCGGTCCGCTTCTGGAGGATGCGTTCGCGCTCGAAGTCGCCGATCGTGCCGTCCCTGCGGATGGGCGCGATGTCGAGGAAGACGCCCTTGTTCGCGGAGTGGTGGCCATCCTGACTCGCGGCGTAGACGCGCCACTTGCCCTGGCGATCACGCCCCACGGCCACCGCCCCGGGGACCGCGCGTCCAGCCTCGACCATGCGATCGACGGAGTCGTCAGCGGCGTGGGAGCGGCGCATCTTGTACTCGGTGACGATGGCCTTCGCGGCCTTGGCCTCGTGCTCGGGCTCGCCATTGAGGGGGCGGGACCACGTGTTGGCGATCTTCCACCAGTGCACGAGCTGCTCCGTCATGACGGGGGCCTCGTCGTAGCTGGCACCCTCGGCCATGATGAGGCGGCTGATGAGGTCGCGGAAGGGCGCCTCGGCCGCGGCCTCCTCCCGCTTGACAGCGAGTGCGGCCTGGAGGGTTGGAACCATGCTGAGGAAGTAGTCGGAACGGTTGTCCCGGCTGTTCAGGTAGTACTCCAAGTCAGCCGTCTCGGCGAGGTCGATAGGGATGACCCAGTTGTCACCCGGCATGACGAGGCAGGACGCCCGAGTGGAGGCCTCGACCTCCGTGAGGCCGACGTAGTGATAGCCGGGCTGGTCGAGGACGGGTGCGTTGCGCTTCAGGACGGTGTCGGTGCGCTTGTACCGGAAGACGAGCCCACCGTCACGGCGATCCTCGATGAGGTGCGGGACGAGCGACTCGGGGTAGGAGGCGTTGCGCGGATGGATGCGATCATGCCCACCTCGACGCCAAGCCTCACCCCTGTCGTACAGGTCCTGGAACCCCTTGGCGCCGAAGTGGCCGACGATGCGCATGCCGGGGCGGAGGAGCGTGTTGAGGCTTCGCTGGTAGTCCCGGAAGCTCGGTCGACCATCCGTGATCTGGAGGGCGTCGTCGCCGTCTTGGATGAGGACGATCTTGCCGCTCTCCTGGTCGTCGAGGTTGAGGAAGCTGGCGTCGCCTTCGGGGAGAGGGTGGAACGCGGGCGTGCGGTCGAGGATGCCTTCGAGGACGAGGAGCACGCGCATGTAGTGGCGACGGCGAGCGTCAGCCATCTTCTCCATCTCCAGCCACTCGTCAGAGCCGGGCTCGACCGGCTCGTCGCGGCGCCCGCCGTAGCCGAAGATGCGCTTGTCGAAGACCTCGGCGAACTCCGAGCGGCGCGGGAGGACGCGGTCGGCCAGTCTGAGCTTGGGGTCGACAGTGAGCAGGTAGACCCGCTCTCCGTTGCGCAGGAGCCAGTAGGACGACTCATTCGCGTCGTCACGGACGGCATCCTCGTAAGCGTTCCCCGAGCGCGTCTTCACCTTGGTAGGGATCAGGACGACGATGCCCTTGGGTTCGGGCAGGACGCGGTTCAGGTGCGCCTCGTCCTGGAGCAGCCACTCGATGAACTGCGGGGTGTTCTGCGCATCCATCCCCGTGGCCTTCGGGGGCCTTCGGGCCGACGAGACGCCCATGAGGACGAGGGACTCCTCCGCCATGACGAGGATGCGCTGGCGGAGCGTGATGGGAGTCTCGGCGGGCGCGGGCTTGCCGTCCCGAACGAGCCGGAGGCTCTCGTCGCGACCCAGGTAGAGGTCGACCGACCACATGACCTCCGTGAGGCGCTTCAGCTGCTCCTCCAACGGGCCAGCCATGGCCGCCAGCTCGGCGCGGCGCTTCGCGAAGGCCTGCTCCATCTCCTGGCGCTGGCGGTCCATCTCGGCGCGAGCCTCTGCCTGTTGCCTGGCGAGGGTGGCCGTCTGTCGCGCCAGCTCCGTGCGTGCGGCCGTCGCGCTCTGCCGGACCTCCAGGGCGTCCTTGCCGCCGAAGGCCGCCACGCCGGTGCCGGGAGTGGGCTCCTCGGGGCCCGATGCGACGGCCACGCCGCCGCTCACGACGTCACCTCGGCGCCGTCGGTGGCCTCGGTGGCGCGGAACTCCTGCGGGTCCGTGACCGAGTGCAGGAAGAGCGTGCAGTACCCCGCGCGGGGGCGGAAGAAGTCGCGGCGACCATTGAAGCCCACGGGGCGGCCGCCGGTCATGATGCCGACGCTGTGCTCGAAGGGCTCGGGGTCATGCTCGGCTGTGCAGGCGTCCCGGCGGGGGATATCCGCGTCCGCCATGGTGACGTGCTCAGGGCATCGCGTGGGCTGGACCGTCCATCCCTTCGTGGCGAACTCCGCGATCAGGTCGGCGTCGGTGAGGCGGCTGTCGCCGCTGATCTGCTTGCCGCACACGCGGCACTCGATGAAAGCGCTCATGGTTCCCTCTATCGGACCCGTCCCTCGGGCCCTCACTTCTACAGTACACCTTGTGCTGGTCACGTCAAGCCGGGGTGGTCGCTCCGGGAACAGGAGGGGCGCCGAGGGGGCATGGCGAAGGGCCCGACCCCTGGGAGGTCGGGCCCTTCTGGTGAGGCTCAGGCGGCGCCGCGCACCGAGGCGAGCATCTCGGCCGCCCAGGTCGGCAGGGCCGAGAAGGGCTCGTAGGTGTCGGTCGTGGTCTCGGCGTAGCGGATGACGGTCACCTGGCGCGAGGGGCGGAGGCCGGTGTCGGCGGGGACGTTGTAGCCCGCCAGCTCGGCGGTGACGGCCCCGTCCGCCTTGACGGCGACGGTGAACTTCCAGGGGCGGAGGGTGATCTCGGTGTGGATGCGGTGGGGGCGCTTGTAGATGACGGCGGCGTTCTCGACCTTGCCGGAGACGATCCAGTCGTGGGTGATGGTCGGGGCGGTGATCGCGGTGTCGTTCTGCATGGCTTCTTCCCTCTCTCGCCGCGTCCCTCGTGGCTTGATTGCTACAGTACACGTGTGATCTGAGCTTGTCTACTTCGGCGCTGGCGCCGCCCCGGTGAACGCGACCGTCGGGTCGCCCCCGCGCTCCGCACACAGGTCGAGAGCGACGCAGTGCATCATCCCCGCGTTGGCGATCGCCTGGCCGACGATCGACGGACGGGCGGTCCAGTGCGCGCGGATCACCCCGTCCCGCTCCCCCAGCTCCTCCATGCGCGAGAAGGCGGCAGCGCGCGACACCCCGGGGTGCGAGAGCCCGCTGAGTAGATGCCACGTGGAGCGGGTGACGTTGGCCTTCATGCCGACGCTCGCCGCAGCCTCCCCGACGATGGGGCCGAAGCCGGGGTGCCCACGCTCGAACTCGTGGTCCTCGATGCCCTCGCGCTTGGCGATAGCCCGCAGGTCAGCCTTCCGGGTCCGAGTGAGCCTCGTGCTCGCGCGCAGGGCCGCTTGCTTGTAGGCCACGCCCGCCTTGTCGTCGGTCAGGGCGTCGCCGAAGAGGGTGCGGTCGCCCGCGGCCTGGTGCAGGACGTCCTCCATGCGCGCCTGGAGGGCTCGGAGGCGCCGCTCCCGAGGGTCGTCGGGCTGGAGGAGCCAGATCGCCAGGGCGCCCGCTTCTCCGGCGGCCCGCAGGAGGGGGTAGAGGCCCATCAGTGGCAGCCTGAAGCGGGTGTCGCCCTCGTGCTCCTGCATGACGAGACGCACGGTGCGCATGGCGTCCACGGAGGACACGAGGCAGTGCCCGATGAAGTGACTGAGCTGGAACGGGCGCAGGGCCTCATCGTCGGCCGCCAGGGGGGACCCTGGTGTTGCGAGGTCCCAGTAGCCCCGCGCATCGTGGCGGCGCTCCAGCTCGCGGAGCCACAGGAGCTGCGACGGCAGGTGTTCCGTGGCCTCTCGCTCGACGTCTTCTTGGTCCATGCCCTCACCCTGCCGCACGGTCGAGCCATCACGGCCAGCAGGGCCGAACCGCTCCGATGTTGACGATGCACCCGATTGCGTGTACTGTCGCATTCAGCAGCCGAGGGACGGCCGCAGATCGGCCAGGAGGCCCCCCATGAGCACCAGCATCAGCACCGCACAGGTCCGAGTCGGCCGTGGCAGCCAGGCCATCAAGACCGACGTCATGACGAAGCCGAAGGGTGGCAACGCCACCGAGAGCGTGACCATCGACGCGGGCGACATCACCTACCGCATCGTCGTCACCGAGTCCGGCGCCCTCCACATCAGCTCCGAGTCGCTCGAACTCACGGGCCTCAGCGTCATGCCCGACACGACCAACCGCATCCTCGTGCAGGCAGTCCGAGGCGCGAACTTCTAGCAGCGCCCCAGGAGGCGCCGCAGTCCAACTCGGACCGCGGCGCCTCTTGCCGTCTGCGGCGACGCGGGGGGTCTCCCATCCCCGACCCACCGGCGGGCCGCCGCACCTCAGGGCGCCGATGTGTCCTCAGCGGTCGTGGCGGTGACGTCGCGGATGCCCCACATGCGCCCGACGTCGGGTCCGATCGCGATCAGCTCCTGCTCCAGCAGGGCGTCGAAGCTGCGCGTCGACGGGGTGGCACCCTCCGGCGCCTGCGTCTTTGCGATGAGGAAGCGCCCGATGGACGGGTCGTAGGTGACGGCGCCCGCGCGGGCGAGGTCGAGGGCCTTCTGCTGCGGGGCGGTGAGGGACTTGGTGGTGGTCATCGCGGGAGTCCTGATCGTCGGATGCGGGGGCGGGCTCGGGGGCGCCCGAGGGCGTACCAGGCGAGCGTGCCGAGGAGGGGGAAGCCGAGGAGGGTGACGAGCCAGAGGATGCGGTCTGCTCGACCCAGGTGGGGCGTGCGCGCCACCTGGAGGAGGGCTGCGCCCCAGGCGACGAGGTAGGCGGCGGCTGCGAGCCCGAGGGCGATCGTGAGCAGCAGCTCGGGGGTCGTCATGAGGCGGCCTTGTCGGGTCGAGGGGTGGATGCGGGCTCAGCGGGCCGCGAGGAGCTTGCCGGAGTCGGTGTACCCGCGGGCGCGGTCCCGAGCCTCGGTGGCAGCCGGGCCGTAGACCTCGCTGGCCGCGTCCCCGCCGCCCCACGACTGGCCCGAGGGCCCTTCGTTGTACTCGGAGTTGTACCAGAGGGTGCCGCCGCTCGTGGCGCTCCACTTGACCTTGGCGAGGTGGGCAAAGAGGGCGACGGCCAGGGCGCTGCCGTGCGCCTCCTCGACAGCCCGGTTGCCCTCGGCGTCCCAGGTCAGTTCGCGGCCCTTCAGGGAGACGTCCCCGACCGCGTAGCCGTACTTCCCGAGGCACTCCCACGCGCTCGTGCGGTTGGTGGCGCGGGGAGCGATGCGGTCGACGTCACCGTGCGTGGGGACGTGCGGCTTGGCGGCGATGCTGTTGAGCACGTTGTAGGCAGCGGCGCTGATCGCGGTCGCCTGAGTCGTCATCCAGGTGCGACGGCCGTCGTCTGCGAGTTGCAGCTTCTGGACGGCCTCGGCGTAGAGCCTCGGGGACTTGGTCGTGATCGTCGCGTGGCGCTGGCGGGCGAGCTGGTAGACGCGCTCGTGGAGGTCGTTGGCGACGGCGCCCAGCACGGCTCGGACCTTCGCGACCTCGGCGCTCGGAAGGGTGATGGTGCCGCACTCGTGCTCGTTGTGACTCATGGTGTCGTCCTCTCGTGGCCCGTCCCTCGGGCTCGTTCCGACAGTACATGGAGCCACCGACATTCGTCAGTGCAGGCGCGTCCTCTAGGGGGGCGCAGGCGTCAGGGGTGAACCGCGGGGGCCCAGGTCGCCGAGCCGTTCGGCTCGACCGTCAGCCGGGCCAGTGCCAATCGTTCGTCCGGCAGCATGTACGTGACCTCGATGTAGTAGCCGACGCCACGGCCGTACTCGGGGTCCACGACGTGCCGCTCGTCCCAGTGGAGCCTGTGGACGGCACCGACGTCGCCCGGGGCGCACTTGCGGATGATGCTGAGCACGATCGTCGTGGCCGCATCGTGGGCTCGCTCGGCGGTGTCGGCGTAGGGGCGCCGCATCAGCAGCGTGGCGCCCAGGAGTAGGGGGAGCGCCCAGGACCAGGAGGTCGCGATGAGGCCACCGACCCACGTCATCCCGTCACCGTCATAGGCGAAGGCCGCCTCGAAGAACCGGAGCAGGCCCAGCGCCATGCCGACCACACCCACGGCGACCAGTGCGAAGCCCGCAACGCGCCACGCAGTCGCCGCGCGGGTTCCGTCGACAGCGTTGCGGGAGTGGTTTCG
>Ga0265798_10012944_pt1 | contig 10020 bp, 6 predicted proteins | sample P3T30metagenome_FD_192430 | JGI IMG/M metagenome (GOLD analysis project Ga0265798, IMG submission 192430) | Plant litter microbial communities from East Loma Ridge, Irvine, California - P3 T30 | ecosystem: Environmental > Terrestrial > Plant litter > Unclassified | place: USA: California...
GGCTCAGTTGCTCGAGTAATTTACCGTGGCGAAAGGCAGAAAGGGCAGGAGCGCCGCGCAGGATCAACATCGTCGGGACAGCCTCGAAAGGGGGTGTGCTTGGAGGCCGTGCATTCTAGCCTAAACCATTCACCTAGGCACCCGACGGATGGAAAAACAGCGCGATCGTTCGTCAGATCCCTTGCCGGGGGCCGGTAAGAGGTTGCGCTGCGCTCTACCAGACTCCTTCGCCTGCTGTCGAGATATGGCTCGAGCGACCGTTTGCGTATACTGCACCCATGCTCACCCAGACCGTCTTACGCTCGCGCTGCGCCAAATGGCTCTTCGCAACCGGACTTCTCCTGCTGCTCAGTGGCTGCGTTGATAAACCCAGCACACTCGAACGGATCAAGGAGGACGGCGTGCTGCGCGTCATAACCCGCAACAGCCCGGCCACCTACTTCCAGGATCGCAACGGCGAAACCGGCTTCGAGTACGAGCTGGTCAAGCGTTTCGCCGATGACCTGGGCGTGAAACTCCAGATCGAAACCGCCGACAACCTCGACGATATCTTCGCCGGCCTGAGCCAGCCCCAGGGCCCGGTGCTGGCGGCTGCGGGGCTGGTCACCAGCGAGGCGCGGGAACAACAGGCGCGCTTCTCGCACCCCTATCTTGAAGTCACGCCGCAGGTCATCTATCGCAACGGCCAGAACCGCCCCACCGATGCCGCCGAGCTGGTGGGCAAGAAGATCATGGTGCTCAAGGGCAGCAGCCACGCCGAGCAACTGGCCAAATTGAAGCTGCAGTACCCGGCGCTCGAGTACGAAGAGTCCGACGCGGTGGAGGTGGTGGATCTGCTGCGCATGGTCGACGAAGGGCAGATCGACCTGACTCTGGTCGATTCCAACGAAGTGGCCATGAACCAGGTGTACTTCCCCAACGTGCGGGTCGCCTTCGACCTGGGCGATGGCCGCGACCAGCGCTGGGCCGTTGCCGGGGGCGAAGACAACAGCCTGCTGAACGAGGTCAACGGCTTCATCGACAAGGTCAAGGGCAACGGCACCCTGCAGCGCCTCAAGGACCGCTATTACGGCCATGTCGATGTGCTCGGCTACGTCGGCGCCTACACCTTCGCCCAGCACCTGCAGCAGCGCCTGCCCAAGTTCGAGAAAACCTTCCAGGCCTCGGCCAAGCAGGAGAAGGTCGACTGGCGGCTGCTGGCCGCCATCGGTTATCAAGAGTCCATGTGGCAGGCCAGCGTGACCTCCAAGACCGGGGTGCGGGGCCTGATGATGCTGACCCAGAACACTGCCCAGGCCATGGGCGTGAGCAACCGCCTGGACCCCAAGCAGAGCATCAATGGCGGCGCCAAGTACTTCGCCTACGTCAAGGATCAGCTCGACGCCGGCATCCAGGAACCCGACCGGACCTGGTTCGCCCTGGCGGCCTACAACGTGGGCAGTGGCCACCTCGACGACGCGCGCAGGCTGGCAGAAGGTGAAGGGCTGAATCCGAACAAGTGGCTGGATGTGAAGAAGATGCTGCCGCGCCTGGCGCAGAAGAAGTGGTACAGCAAGACCCGCTACGGCTATGCCCGCGGCGGCGAGCCAGTGCACTTCGTGGCCAACATCCGCCGCTACTACGACATCCTCACCTGGGTGACCCAGCCACAGCTCGAAGGCAGTCAGGTCGCCGATGGCAATCTGCACGTGCCTGGTGTGGACCAAACAAAGCCTTCCCAGCAGACCCCGCCCTTGTAGACGTTACCGCGCGACAATCCAACGATGTCAGCGGATAGGTATTAATTCCCACGCCTGGAGAGCGGACCCGGAGCACGTTGCAGCCGACATGCCTGTCATACTCCCGGCGCCGGCATTCGGCTGAGCGCACAAGGTTCTGCCATTCTGTTTTATCTCGATGACGTTATTGTTGAAATTGTAGGTTATGACAGCGGTGCCGGACGGCAGGACACGCGCGCTACGGATGCGGTAGTTCGAATCGATCAGAAAGGGGTAACCTACCGTCATCGACTGGATGTGATCACCGCGTAACACGAATTGCTGGTCGGCAAATGCAGCGCAGGACCAGAAATAAGCTTCCCTGTACTCGTCGTTGGCGACGAGGCACAAGCCAGACTGCTTGTTCTTGAGCATGTAATAACTCTCATTGCCGCTCCAAGTAATGACGCTTGATACCTTCCCGTCCAACTGATCGCCTCCGCCTTCCCTGAAAACCATCCATCCGGCCGAATCGGATATTGTTCTTTCAAAGCTGGGAATAACGGTGGGCGCCAGAATGTCTTTAGTAAAGTAGATGTACGCCCATCCCTGATTTGTTTTGTAGTCTTTATTTCCATACAACGTCAGGCTGCTCCCCGCCTTCGCTTTCAGCACTCGCAGGGATCGGGCTTCGTCATTGTCACAGTCCCCGCCAAAATTAAAGCGATCATTCCCAGCCAGAGAAATAGAACACACAATATTCTGCGTGGCATTGTTACCTTCATAAAGCACCACGGCTGAGTCAGAATAGTCGTCGGGCGGTGAGCGTTCGATCTTGATTCGTGAAACCTTTCCATCAAGTCCATTGTTGCGGCTGAAAACGAGACGATAATCGGCATTGTCTACCTCCTGCTCGAAGGAGGGGATTGAAAACCCACCTAGGTCAGCATCTTTTTTGATCACTATGATCGCATAATCGTCCTGTCTGTTCCCGGAGGCGGAATCGAACAGTGTCAGGCGTGTGCCCGCCTTGACACCGCGAACTTTCAACGATCTGGCCTCGTCATTCTCACAGCCTGTACTCTTTAACGAAATATCCCAGTCCTTTGAATTGGGTAGAACGCAAACCGTATCCCCGGTGGTGTCAGTGTTGTTTTTCTCGTAAAAATAGAATCCGCCCTGAGACAACGCGGCAGCATAGGCGAAGCCATCCCCCACATGCGTGTTGTCGAGCGCGATGTAGTTTGGCATCCTGCGGAACATCGAAGTTTGCGCGCAGTGCTGATCGACCCTACGCTCCAGAAAAGTCAGATTGTTATCCCGGTCCGCCGAATGCGCATCACCCCAGACATTGACCCCATGGAACTGATTCATCACGAAGAGACGTGGCCAGCGCGTAAAGCCAGACACCTGGATGCCTCGGGTCGTCATCGGGACATCGGACCAACGGGAAAGGCATTCCCAGTTATCTTCCGAGGTGCCCAGATTGTACCCATTTTGCACCTCCCATTTCTCATCTCTTAAAATAGTAAGATCGGCCCCATCGGCATCCTTAAACGTCCCTTCGATATCCGATTTTTCGCCAAAGATGATCAATCGTCGACCAGAGTTTATGATCTGCTGCAAGGTGGGCCATGCGCCAGTATCCCTATACGCCGACGCGTCAAACACCCACCGTGCCAAATCGGGAATCTCGCTCAGCGCGGCGGTCATGTTTTCCCGAGTCACAGTGGACTCCAAGTGCAGCGTTACTACAGCATCGTGATTAGCCTGGAGAAACGGAAGAAAGAAATGCTTTACCACATCACTGAAAAGAGGATCGTCCTGAGTGCAGGAAGAATTATGATGACAAATAGCAACCTTGTGCGGTGCATCGCGTCTTGGGTGCAGATCAATCATGAAGCCCCTGACGCCGTTACGCAGCAATTCACTCATATCATTGAGATATGCATTGTGCGAGGTCACCCAGCTGTATTCATTGAACGGCTTGCTGAAGTCCGTGACCCACGGTGCCGACTCTGCCACAGCCAGAACGGGTGTTGAGTCAGACCCGCTGGCTGTTGATTGAGGCACGTGGCCACAGCTGGCTATCAGTATTGACGAAACAACACACAACACTACTATAAAGCGAGCGCCAAAAGATAATAGTCGCATGATGCATCACCCCATAAAGGTGGATATTCAGGAATTGAAAGCGGTTACGCTTCGCAGACCCGTCACGAGGCGCTCGACTAAACCATAGTTTGGCGAACATCCCAGCGCAATCACTAATCTCTTACATACAGCATGCCATTGAACACTGTTATTCAACCGAACGCTGCCGTATGCCCGCGTTATTTGGCGCTACACTTTTGCGCGACGCGCTTTGAAGAACGCGCTCAATATCGCCCCGCACTCTTCAGCCAACACGCCACCCTCCACCATCAACCGATGGTTCAGGAAGCCTTGGCTGAAAAACTGCCCCTGACTCTGCACCACGCCCGCCTTGGGTTCGAGCGCGCCGAACACCACCCGGGCGATGCGCGCATGGACGATCAGCCCGGCGCACATGCTGCAAGGCTCCAGGGTGACGTACAGGGTACTGCCCGGCAGGCGATAGTTGTGCACGGACTGCGCGGCGTTGCGGATGGCCACCATCTCGGCATGGGCACTGGGGTCGCTGCCACTGATGGGGCAGTTGAAGCCGCGGCCGACGATTTCGCCGTCCTGCACCACGACTGCGCCCACAGGCACTTCGCCCAGCGCCGCACCCTGAGCGGCCAGCTCTAGCGCCTGGGCCATGAAAAACCGATCGCGGCTGCGATCAATGATCTTGGGTTGTTTCAACGTTCAGGAAACCTCTATTGCCGCCATGAGTCCGGTTTCCATGTGATCGATCACATGGCAATGGAACATCCAGATACCAGGATTATCCGCCACCAGCGCCACCTGGGCACGCTCGTTCTTTCCCAGCAAGAACGTATCGGTGAAATAAGGAATGATCTTGCGCCTGTTGGAGGCAATCACCTTGAAACTCATGCCGTGCAGGTGGATAGGATGCTGGTACTGAGTCATGTTCTTCAACTCCAGCACGTAGCTCTTGCCCAACTGCAACTTGGCGATGGGGCGGTCGGCGCAGGTCTTGTCGGTGATGTCCCAGGCGATGCCGTTGATCTGCCACAGGCTGGGCGGCTTGCCCTCGGCCGTATCCGACACCTCGCCGACCCATTCGAAGTTGAAATTGAGCTTCTCGGCATTGGCCAGGTCCGGCTCGGCGATCGGATTGGGCGGTAACGCCGGCGGCCAATCGGTCGGCGCCGCCTCGGTTGGCACCGAGCGCAGCGTGCCCAGGCGAACCGGACCGTCACGTATGGCGATCTCTTCACCGGCAGGTGGCATCTTGACTGCAAGGCAAACCCGCATGCCGGGGCCCATCCAGTAATCTTTGCCGAACGCGCGCGGTTCGATGGGGTTGCCGTCCAGTGCATACAGGCGCATGTCGGCATTGCCACGGAAGTTCAGGCGATAGGTGGCTGTGTTGTCCAGGTTGAGAATGCGCACCCTGACGACTTGACCCGCCGGCAGATCGACCGTCGCCCGATGTACCCCGTTGATCGTCGACAGCCGGCCCAGGGTGCCGTTGCGCGCCGCTTCGCGGGGGATGCTGAACGGCAGGAACGCGCCCTCCTCGTCCACGTGCCAGTTCTTCAGGTTGAGCACCGCTTCGTGCGCGAAGCCGGTGGGGTCGCGCTCCTCGACGATCAACGGCCCGACCAGGCCGCGGCCCAGTTCCTCGCTGCTGGCCACGTGCGGGTGATACCAGTAGCTGCCGGCGTCCGGCACACGAAACCGGTAGTCGAAGTATTCACCGGGCTTGACCGGCAACTGCGACACGTAGGGCACGCCGTCCATGTCCAGCGGCAGGCGAATGCCATGCCAGTGGATGGTGGTTTCCACCGGCAGCTGGTTGATGAAGCGCACCCGCAGCCATTCGCCCTGGCGCACCCGCAGCTCACGCCCGGGTGCCGAACCACCGAACGCCCAGGCCGGGGTCTGATGACCTGCCACCAACTCGACATCCAGCGGCGAGGCAATCAGCTGATAGTCCACGCCGGCCTGGTCCACAGGCGTACCCAACCAATAACGGGCAGCGCCCCCGGCACCCACGCCGACCGCAACAACGCCCGCCAGGCCACCGAGGAATCGTCGACGAGTGAAAGACATGGCTATGGGCACCTGCGTGATGAACGTGAAAGGCCGACACCATACACCTGCAATTGAGAAAGATTAAGACTTGCGCCGCCGCGCGGTTGGGTGTCGGACAGATCGCATGCACCGCCGACGCGGCTTGCGCCGCTGCTACAGGGGCACATGATGTCTGGCCCTGTACGTCATGGCCTGATCACGCCGGGTGGGGCCAGGGACGGATCCAGGTAGGTGAACGGCGCTTCGCGTACGGTCAGCGCCAAGCGCCAGTCCGCTTTGACCACCCCGTCGCCGCGGCCCATCGACGGCAGGTAGTACTCGCCGGGGTCCAGGGTGATGTTGGTCTGCTGGCCGGCACCGGCATCGACGATGCGCAGTGCTGTCACGTCGTGCAGTTGCGCCAGACCTGGAACACCCTTGTAGGTGGACGCGTGAGTGTCACCGACCAAGGCGATCCATTTGCCCCGGCCGGGCAATGCGGTGCGTGCTGCAATGACGCGACTGGCGTGGTAGCTGAACACCCGCTGGCGCAGCGTCTGGCCGGCGCCGTAGAGGTCGTCCATGCCATCGAGTCGATAGCTGGCCGCGCAATCCAGGGCGCGCACCTGGATACCCTCGCGCCGCGCAGCCTGCACCAGCGTGGTGAAGTTGTACTGTCGAGCCGGATCGGTACGATGGCCAAGATCCTGATCGCGCAGATAGTCCTGCAGCCCACTGGGCAGCCGGCCATCACTGGCCACCTGGTTCAGATCGGCCTGATGCAGATCGGTCATCAAGTGCTCCATGTACAGCGTGTCGACACCGTCGCCGGCCAGCGCCCGCATGTTCTCGATCAGGAAACGCTTGCTGGCGATAGCCTGATGAGACTCACCGATGACCAGTGCCCCGGATTCGTCCAACAGTCGGCGCACGGCGGTATAGGGCGGCAGCGAAGCATCGGGCACAGGCAACGGCGATCTGCCGGGCGAGCGCCACTCGGCGATGAATGCGTTGGCGTCCTCGATCAGTTGAACACGCAGCTTGTTGAGGCTGTCGAGCACCGGATTGAGCGGCGTGTAGGGGTCGAAGTATTCACCGGAGAGCATCTTGCGAAACTGGTCGCCCAACAGCTCGCCGGTGGCAGCGCGAGCCACCAGCGGTACTTCGTAGCGAGTGGCCGAAACCTCGAACTGCACGTAGCTCACCGGTGGCGGTTCAAGTTCCATTTGCCGTGACACGCTCAGGCAGCCGCCACCGCCACGCAGGCAACCGGTCGGCACCAGTTCCCATTGCAATTGGTCGTTGAAACGCACCGGGTAATTACCGGTGAAGGCATAGGGGCGCTGCGGATCGACGATCAACCAGTAACGCAGGCTGGGGTCGTAGCGCACGCGATACAGATCGCCGTGCAAGCGGATCATCTGCTCCCCCTCGACTGCCAGCAGCCCTTCGGCACTGGGCAGCAAAGGCGTCAGCGCGGACACCTGAGGTCGCGACTGCAGTGGCTGCAGTTCGGCGCTCTGCGGGGCTCGCTGGGGAATCAGCAGGGTCATGTTCAGCAGCAACTCGATACCGCTGAATATCGATGCATACAAGGCGGCGCGACGGTCCGTGGCGGCGCCCGCATTCACCGCACGTTCCACATTGAGGGCGAATTTTCCGGCGCTCGCCACCACCACGATCAATGCGATCGGCCAGCTGACCATGGCTGCCGCGCCGAACAAGTGCACGCCTGCACCCAGATAACCGATCCACAACTGCTGGCGCAACTCGCTGTTGCTGTGCAACTGCAGGTTGGCCTCGGCCAGCATCTGCTCGCGGGTTTGCCCTTGCAGCCAGTGCGCCGCATCGGCTGCGATGGATGGCCAGGACACCTTTGCTGCGAACAGCGCCAGCGGCTTCTTCGCCAGCAGCGCCAGGCTGCGCGCACGCGCCAATGCAGCCGCCGGCTCCAGCAACCTGCCATGATCGAGCAAGCGCTCCCGGCGCTGCACGTCCTGCAGCTGCTGGTGCAACCATGCCTGCGCCGCTTTCACATCGGCGAACACTTCAAACGCCTTGCCGCGACCGGCCAGGTACAACAGACACTCGCCCCCGCTGGCCTTGAAACACAACACACTGGCGAACCCGTGGCCGGCAATCTGCAGCGTGCTGACCGTAACGCCGTGGCTCGGCGGATGGCTACCGGTCAAGTCGGCCAAGGTCGGTGCCATGGCGTACTCGCAACCCAGACCGTCGAACACACATTGCACCTGTTGGCGCATCATGGCCCCGGCCTGAGCTGCATCCACGGCGGCGCGCAGGCAGTTGATGCGGATCAGCGTCTGCACCCCTGGCCCATTGTCGGTCCAGAACGTCGCCAGCGCTTGGCGATAGGCCGCCGCGAAATCGATGTGCCATAACGCGTTGAGTACCTTGTCGGGCGCCAGTCTTACCTCGTTGCGCTCATCGAACCAGCCTGCCCGCGCATCGCCCGTGTAGAACCCGCCCATGACATGCAGCAAGTCGGCATTATCCTGGTCGCTCGCTCGGAACCGCCGCATCACCAGTTCGGTAAACGTCATCGTTTCACTGGGCGGGCCCATGTGCGCGTAGCCACTGAAGGAGCGATGGCTGGACTGCGCATTGTCGAAGCGATGCCAGTAAAAGGCGTCGGGGTGGGTGTCGATGGCCATGGACGCGAGCAGTTGGGTGGCAGTGGCGACAGCCATTTGGTGCAGATCCGGCACTTGTTGTGTGACCTGCCGTGCGATGCCTGCGAGCACATCGCCTAATTGCGTATTGGGAAGTACATCAGTCATATCAAAGGGATCGGTTTCTGAAGGAGCTGCGAGTGTGGCAAGTGCCCTGGACCCTCCTGGCCTACATATTTGGCCTCACCATTCAGGCACCTCACTACGACCCGACACACTTGCTGCCACCGTCATCAAGGTAAACTCTGGCCACCCCTATATAAAGGACTCCAGGCCATGATCGACTTCAACAACAAAGGCTTCTTCAAACTCAAGCAAAACGCCGAATACGCCGAACGCGTCACCGCCCTGCTGCTGGATGACGAGCAGGTGGTCGACGCCTACAAGTCGATGCGCGACGGCGTGGTGTTCACCAACAAACGGATCATCGCGGTGAACGTGCAGGGCTTGACCGGCAGCAAGAAGGACTTCACCTCCCTGCCCTACAAGAACATCGTGGCGTACTCGATCGAAACGTCGGGCACGTTCGATCTGGACTCGGAGCTGGAGGTGTATTTTTCGGCGCTGGGGAAGGTGCGCTTCGAGTTCTCCGGGAAGACGTCGATGGTGGAGATTTCGCGGCTGATTGCGGGGCATGTGTTGAAGTGAGCTGATTGGTCATCGACCACGGCGATTACTGTTCTTCGCGTCATTTCATGGCACAAGGGTGAGGCCCAGTAGCAAGAGCTGAATGGTGGTGCCGAAAAAACCCGAACCCAAAAACCTAAAAGCCCGCAATTACGCGGGCTCCAGGGCATTTCTTACCAACGAGTGCCGGAAGATACCGGCCGCCCGATCATTCCCACTCGATCGTAGCCGGCGGCTTGCTCGACACGTCGTAGGTCACCCGCGAAATGCCTTCGATCTCGTTGATGATGCGGCCGCTCACCGTTTCCAGCAGCTCGTACGGCAGGTGCGCCCACCGAGCGGTCATGAAGTCGATGGTTTCCACGGCGCGCAGGGCGACGACCCAGGCGTAGCGACGGCCGTCGCCGACGACGCCGACCGATTTGACCGGCTGGAACACCACGAACGCCTGGCTGACCTTGTGGTACCAATCGGCCTTGCGCAGTTCTTCGATGAAGATGTGGTCGGCGCGACGCAGCAGGTCGGCGTATTCCTTCTTCACTTCACCCAGGATGCGCACACCCAGGCCTGGGCCGGGGAATGGATGGCGGTAGACCATGTCATACGGCAGGCCCAGTTCCAGGCCCAGACGGCGGACTTCGTCCTTGAACAGCTCACGCAGTGGCTCGACCAGCTTGAGGTTCATCTCCTCGGGCAGGCCGCCGACGTTGTGGTGGGACTTGATCACGTGGGCCTTGCCGCTCTTGGCACCGGCCGACTCGATCACGTCAGGATAGATGGTGCCCTGGGCCAGGTACTTGATGTTGTCCAGCTTGCACGACTCGGCGTCGAACACGTCG
>Ga0265798_10012945_pt1 | contig 10019 bp, 10 predicted proteins | sample P3T30metagenome_FD_192430 | JGI IMG/M metagenome (GOLD analysis project Ga0265798, IMG submission 192430) | Plant litter microbial communities from East Loma Ridge, Irvine, California - P3 T30 | ecosystem: Environmental > Terrestrial > Plant litter > Unclassified | place: USA: California...
TGATAAAATACTACTTTTTAGTGATGCTCTTGTTTCAAACCATTATATCATCCGCTCAGGTAAAAACAGCAAAAAACTTAAATTACGCAGGCAACACAGACGAACAAAACACGCTCAATATTTTCTATAAAAAAGATAGCATAAAAAATAAGCCTGTTTTGATTTTTATTCATGGCGGCTCCTGGAGCAGTGGTAAAAAAGAAACTTATTGGTGGCTGGGTAGAATCTTTGCCAGAAAAGGAATTGTAACAGTTATTATTAATTATCCGCTGGCGCCTGATGCACAATTTGAAAAAATGGCCGCCGATTGTGCTTTGGCTGTGAAATGGGTACAACAAAACATATCGGACTACACCGCAAGTCCGGATAAAATTTTTGTAATGGGGCATTCGGCAGGTGCGCATCTGGGCGAATTGATTAATGCTGATCCAAAATATTTTAAGCAAGCCGGTCTCAAAAACCCAATCAAAGGGATGATTTTGAACGACCCTTTCGGACTGGATATTTATCAATATTTAACCGAAGCTGAAAAGGATGACTACTATTACGATTTTCTAAGAACTTTTAGTAAAAAACCTGAGGTTTGGAAAGTTGCCTCACCTCTGGATTACGTAAACAACATTAAAAATCCGCATTTGCTTTTTTATGGAAGCAAAACCTATCCTGCCATCAAAATACAAACCCCAAAATTATACGAAAAGCTAAAAGCCAATAATGTAGTTGCAGAAATGAAGGAAGTGAAAGGAAAAAGCCATGTTCCGATGATTACACAAATGATATTCGGTGGAAATGACCTGTATGATGATATTGTTAACTTTGTGCTCCGGGTATCATCAGCAGGAGATAAAAAATAATATTGACTTTTACCATCTATCCTTGCAACAGACGTTGATGAAAAAAGGAAATTAGCAGTTGTGGTTTAATTAGCGCTTTGCTGGCATTTTCTGTTCTGTTCAAACGCCAAAACGCTAAACGGGAGGGATGCTACAAATCAGGCTATTGCAATTTTTTCGGTGTGTTCAAAAAGACTAAAATCCATTACTGTTTTGCCTGCGTCGTCATTGTAGTGCATAATTTTAAATTTAGCGTTCCACTCGATGTCTTCATCCTGGTAACTCGTTCTGGTATGGATGGTTTGCGCAAAAGTATCGTCGAACGCCCTCAGAATTACAAAAATTTCAACTTCCGCTACTTTCAATTCGTCGAGATTTTTTTCAAACATCGGACTGTCTTCCGTTATCGGATGGACCAGCGTCCAGTTTAAAGAAAGCAAACTAATTTTATTGCGCTCTAGTTGTAACGGATAAAAGCTACGTTTTAGTTTTCCATCAACTGTTTCATTAAAAGTCATAAACATTTGAGCTTCAACATCGATTAGCGAGTTTTTTCTCAAATTGGCGAGGCGACACATCAGTCCTGTCTGGTTTTGATAAGGCGCAACAACCATCTTCTTGGTAAAAGTTACTTTTGAAGTTGGGCGGCTGAAACGGCCATATAGCAAACCTGTTGCCAATGCAAAGGCAAGTAAACCCAGCATACTTTCAAAAGCGGCCAAAATACTGGTTATAAAACCTTGCGGAGAAATGTGCCAGTAGCCCACAGTTGATATCGTTTGTGCGGAGAAAAAGAAGGCATCGAAAAACTGATCTCTTAGCGTAACGCCCTTTGCACCATCCAGATTTTCTATGCCAACAATGTTGTAGGCAAGCGCAAAAAGCGTATTTACAATGAGGTAAGCAATAAGAATCACAAGAAAAAACCGCGACCAGCTCATGGTAACCAGTCGGGTGTAGGTATCGTCAAATTTAAACCAGGGTAAACCTGTGCGCTCTACATTTGGTGTCCCGTCCGTATTTAAAACCCGCTGATTTTTGATAACCGGAGCCGAGCCGAAACCCAAATCATCATTAAACTGTACTTTTCTCTTGAAAAAAGCCATATATTTTTACAAAGATTTTGGAATTATAAAAAACTATATCAATATTTGTTCGGTACAAACATGATAATTAAAAACTTAAATAACAATTGGTGGTGGCATGACGAAATTCGTTAGGCAAATTCTGTTGTTATATATTTTAAAATATTTTATTAACGATAAAAAGGATTGCCCAAAAAGCAATCCTTTTTTTATGGCATTTTTTAAGCAACGCTAGCGCGTTGTGAACAATTAACCGCAGATAGTAAGTATGAACCCAGTGAAAAATTTTGTTGCAAAATGTCTGTGTTCATCTGTGGATGAAAAAAATTAAAGATGAAAAGAATATTAAATCATTTATTTGAAAATAAAAGTTTCAGTAGGGAAGAGGCGAAGAATATCCTAATATCGATTACGCAAGGTGAGTTCAATTCTTCACAAATTGCGGCGTTTATTACGGCTTATGCCATGCGTAATATTACCGTTGATGAGTTACAGGGTTTCCGTGATGCTATGCTCGATTTAGGTGTTAAGGCAGATTTTTCCGGCTTCGAGTTAATCGATCTTTGTGGTACAGGTGGCGATGGAAAGGATACATTTAACATTTCAACACTTTCATCATTTGTGGTGGCCGGAGCTGGGCATAAAGTTGCGAAACACGGTAATTACGGCGTTTCTTCGGGTTGCGGTTCATCAAATGTAATGGAATATCTGGGTTATAATTTTACAAACAACCAGGACGTTTTAAAACGTAACCTGGATTCGGCAGGCATTTGCTTTTTACATGCACCGCTTTTTAATCCGGCCATGAAAATTGTAGCGCCAATTCGTAAAGATTTAGGTATAAAAACCTTCTTTAATATGTTAGGCCCTATGGTTAATCCATCTCAGCCGAAATACCAGATGGTTGGCGTATTTAGCCTGGAACTGGCTCGCTTGTACAATTATCTGTATCAGGATACCACAAAAAGTTATACCATTGTGCATGCGCTTGAGGGTTACGACGAAATTTCGCTAACCTGCGACGTAAAAACCTTTAATAACAAAGGAGAAAGCATTTTAACCTTAAATGATATGGGCTTTGATAAGGTTTCCCCCATGGATATTAAAGGTGGCGACAGCGTAGAATCATCAGCCAAAATATTTATGGAAGTGTTAAATGGAGAAGCTACAGATGTTCAAACAAATGTTGTTTTGTGCAATTCGGCACTGGCAATTAAAACCATAAAACCGTCAGCGAGCTTTGCAGATTGTTTTTACGAAGCTGAAGAATCCTTAAACAGTAAAAAAGCTCTTGAAAGTTTTAAAAAGCTCGTAGCCTGATGGAAGGATTAAAGGTAAAAGTTTGCGGAATGAAGTTCGCGGCAAATATTGCGGCCGTTGCAGCATTACAGCCCGATTATTTAGGCTTTATTTTTTATGAGAAATCGCCAAGATTTATCAGCGATGTTTCGGCAGAATTAATTAAGTACATCCCGGCTGAAATTAAAACAGTCGGCGTTTTTGTTGACGAGGATGTGGAAGTTGTTAAGAAAAAAGTAAATCTTTACCAGTTGAAAGCTGTTCAGTTACATGGAAGCGAGTCGGCTGATTATTGCCAAGTGCTAAAAAACGCTTTTAACAACCTCGAAGTTATTAAGGCTTTTGGTGTGGATGAAGATTTCGATTTTGCCGTTTTGGATGCTTACGAGAGCTGTGTAGATTACTTTTTGTTCGACACAAAAACCAAAGCCCATGGCGGATCTGGAAAAACTTTTGACTGGCGCATTTTGTCTGGCTATGAATTGAATAAGCCATACTTTTTAAGTGGTGGAGTAACGCTGGAACACGCGGAAGCGCTATTAAAAATTGAAGATAGCCGCTTATACGCTGTAGATATTAACAGTAAATTTGAGGTTGAGCCTGGACTTAAAGAAGCGGAGCGGATTAAGGCGTTTAAAAGTATTTTGTCTCAGCAAGGCAGGCCTCTTTCTTTATAATGTTAGAACCGATGGATTGATAAAAAATATTATGAAATATAAAGTAAACGAAAAAGGATATTACGGAGATTTTGGTGGAGCATACATCCCGGAGATGCTTTATCCAAACGTAGAAGAGTTACGTCAAAATTATTTAAAGATTATTGATGATGCCGGTTTCCAAAAAGAATTTCATCAATTATTAAAAGATTATGTAGGGCGCCCTTCACCGTTGTATTTGGCGAAACGGTTGTCGGAAAGGTATGGCGCAAATATTTTTTTAAAGCGGGAAGACCTAAACCATACAGGTGCACATAAAATTAACAACACAATCGGGCAGATTTTGCTGGCCGAGAAGCTTGGTAAAAAAAGGATTATCGCCGAAACAGGCGCAGGTCAGCATGGTGTGGCAACAGCAACGGTGTGTGCATTACGTAATCTGGAATGTGTAATCTACATGGGCGAAGTCGACATTGAACGCCAGGCACCAAACGTTGCCCGCATGAAAATGTTAGGCGCTAAAGTAGTTCCTGCAAGTTCGGGTAGCAAAACACTGAAAGATGCAACAAACGAAGCGATGCGAGATTGGATAAACAATCCTGTTGATACACACTACATCATTGGTTCTGTGGTTGGGCCGCATCCTTATCCGGATATGGTTGCGATTTTCCAATCCATAATTTCTGAAGAAACTAAAAAACAGCTTTTAGAGCAAACCGGTAGCGACCAGCCTGATTACGTTTTAGCCTGTGTTGGCGGTGGGAGCAATGCCATGGGCATGTTTTATCATTTTATGGATGATGAAAATGTTAAACTCATAGCCGTTGAAGCTGCTGGTAGGGGCGTTTCAAGCGGGTTTTCTGCAGCGACTACCTACCTTGGCAAGGAAGGCGTTTTACACGGCAGCAGAAGTATTTTAATGCAAACCAACGACGGGCAGGTGGTAGAGCCGCATTCGGTTTCGGCGGGTTTGGATTATCCGGGGATTGGCCCTCAACATGCGCATTTGTTTAAAACCGGTCGAGGACAGTACGTTTCAATAACCGATGAAGAAAGCTTGGATGCAGGCTTGTTACTAACCCAGCTGGAAGGTATTATTCCGGCGATTGAAAGTGCTCATGCTTTGGCTCATCTGGAAAAAATGCAATTCAAAGGTGGCGAAAATGTAGTAGTTTGCCTATCTGGGCGGGGCGATAAGGATTTAGATACGTACATTAAATATTTCAAACTATAACAGCGTCGACATTGCAGGGTGCAAACAATGTTCCGGTTAGCAATTAAGATTCCCTGGGCCTTAAACATGGCGAAAAATTAAAATCATGAATAGAATTAAAGAGCTCTTCGAGAAGAAGAAAAATATATTATCAATCTATTACACAGCGGGTTATCCAAATATTAGTGATACCATCCAAATTGCAGAGTTGTTGGAAAAACATGGCGCTGATATGCTCGAAATCGGGTTTCCTTACTCAGATCCTGTTGCTGATGGACCGGTTATTCAAGCCAGTAGTAAACAATCTTTAGACCAGGGCATGACTTTGAAAGTGCTTTTCGAGCAGCTTAAAGACTTGCGCAAGCACGTAACAATCCCGGTCTTGTTGATGGGTTATGTAAACCCGGTTTTGCAATTTGGTGTAGAAAACTTTTGCAAAGCCTGCGCTGAAGTTGGCGTTGACGGTTGTATTGTTCCTGATTTACCGATGGTTGAATATGAGGAATTTTATAAAGGTTGTTTTGAAGAACATAATTTAAGCAACGTTTTCTTAATTACGCCTCAAACGGCTGATGAACGAATCCACAAAATTGATGGTTTGACCAACGGATTTATTTACCTCCTTTCATCGTCGGCAACAACCGGAAAAAATCTCGAAGTTGGAGATACGACAGCACAATACTTCGGGAGAATTAAAGCTATGAACCTTAAAAACCCAACGATGATTGGTTTTGGTATTAGCGACAGGACAACGTTCGACAAAGCCTGTTCTTATGCTAACGGAGCCATTATTGGTACTGCTTTCGTTAAAGCAATAGAAAATGGCAATTTGGAGGAAAGTGTATGTAACTTTATGAAGGAATTTAAAGGATAAGAATTAGTAAAATGATTGTGTGGGAAGCTTAGTTTCTTTGTTAGTTTCCTGCAATCTCCTTTCTTTTTAAACCCGACCGAAATGGAAATACTTTTTCCGTTACCGTCTTTAAATTTTGCTATGCCCTTAGAAATTAAAGACAACTTGCATTATAGCACAACAGAAGTTGAAAAAGATTGTAATAAAGGGCGGGAGCGTTGTTACAAAAAAGCGACAGACATTGCTTTCCAAAAACACAAAATCTCCAAAAGAATCAATTTTTAAATGGCAGTAGAAATATCTGATGGATTTAAGTTCCACAGAATACAGCTTTAAAGCATTTTAAATACACATTTTTTAAAGGTCAATTTGATTTGACAATTGGATGATTCTAGATTTCTGAAATGGTTTTACATTTGCTTAACGGTGTTAGATTATTTACACCTAATAATTCCAGTCATGGGAAGTAAAGAAAGAATTCTACGTTTAAAAGAAGAAACCAGAACAAGCATTCTGGATGCCGCCTTGAATATTGTTCAAACAGAGGGTTGGCAGGCTTTGAGTATGCGTAAAATTGCAGACCAGATTGAGTACACGGCGCCAATTATTTACGAATATTTTTCTAACAAAGAAGGAATTTTGCTGGAACTCACCAGAAGAGGTTATCAAATGTTGGGCAAAGACATTCGTGAAGCACGCGACAAGCATGAAAATCCTGAAGATAAAATGGAGGCGATGTGGGTTGCGTACTGGAACTTTGCATTTGCCCACAAAGAGTTTTACCAATTGATGTACGGCGTAGATATGGTGTGTTGCAATGTGAAAAGCACCATGCCTGAGGCTGAAACGGTTAGTTCTATGCTGGGTGATGTTATTGAATCGCTGTTTGAAAAAAAACCAGTTTCTGATAACGATATCTGCATGAAATATTACACTTACTGGTCTATAATCCATGGCTTGATTTCCATTAACCTTGTGCGGCCTAACGGCAGAACAACAGACGAACTAAACCAACAAATTTTAAAGGATGCTATAAAAGGCATTACCTTATCTATAAACAGCTAATTTTTTTTTACCCTGTAATTTAACACTGTTAGATTATTTATACATCATAAATCCACAATAAATTATATTCATATGAATGCTATCCACCGTTTGTTTATTTTACTTAACAGTGTTAAACAATTTAATAATGTTAAGTTAACGTTAATTATTTTATCATTTTCTGTTTTTCTAGCAAGTTGTAAATCGGCTCCAGACCAATCTGCAGCTGCGCCACCGCCACCGGTTTTGCCTGTAAGGACGGTAAATGCAAGTGCTGAAACCACATATATTGAGTATCCTGCATCAATTCAAGGGGCTGTAGATATTGATGTTCGCCCTCAGGTGAGCGGTTACCTGCAAAGTGTTTTGGTAAATGAAGGCGCTTTTGTTTCTGCCGGTCAAACGCTTTTTAAGATAAACGATAATCCATATCGTGAGGCCTTGAACAATGCGAAAGCAAGCTTACATGCTGCCGAGGCTGCGATTTTAAATGCCCAGTTGGAGGTTGATAAGTTAACTCCACTTGTTCAAAACAAAGTAGTTTCCGAGTTTCAGTTAAAAACAGCTAAAACTGCTTATAAAATTGCGCAGGCAAATGCCGAGCAGGCAAAGGCAAGTGTTGCCTCGGCCCAGATTAACCTGGGTTATACCAATGTAAAGGCAACCGTTAGCGGGTATCTTGGCCGTATTCCTAAAAAGCAGGGAAGTTTGGTTTCGCCAAGTGACCAGCTTGCTTTAACTCAGTTGTCAGACATCCACGAAGTGCATGTTTATTTTGCACTGGCAGAAAACGATTTCAACAGTTTTAACACTAACTACCCTGGCAAAACGCCTGCAGACCGAATTGAACATTTGCCTGCCGTAGAGCTCGTTTTAGCTGATAATTCTGTTTATCCAATAAAAGGAAAAATTGATATGATTGATGGTCAGTTTGATAAAAATACTGGCGCAATTACTTTGAGAGCAAGTTTTCCTAATGCCAGTGGTACTTTACGTTCAGGCAATACCGGCAAACTTCGCTTAGGTTTAAAGCATGATGACGCAATCTTAATTCCACAATCAGCTACTGTAGAAATGCAGGATAAAGTTTTCGTTTTTGCGCTAAATAAAGGCAATAAGGTTAACAAAATGCCCATCACCGTTATTGGTAAAAGTGGCGATAATTATCTGATAAAAGACGGCGTAAAATCTGGCGACCAGATTGTACTCAGCGGTTTAGATCGTTTGCAGGAAGGTCAGGTGATTACCCCTGAAAAGGCTACAGACAAAGCTGCAAGCTTAAAAACTAAAAGCTAAAACATTAAAGCAAAAGCTTAAAGTACATTTCAAGAACAAAAATAAAACTTAAAACAATGTTCAAAATATTTATACAAAGGCCTGTACTGGCAACCGTTATCTCCATTTTGTTGGTGATTTTAGGTGTACTTGGCCTTACAAAGTTGCCTTTGCAACAATTCCCTGATATTGCGCCACCCTCGGTTTTGGTTACGGCTGTTTATCCGGGTGCGAATGCCGAAACGGTTTTGCGTTCGGTTGCGCCATCGCTCGAAGAATCGATTAATGGTGTAGAAAACATGACTTACATGAGCTCTACGGCCAGTAATGATGGTTCATTAGCCATTACAGTATTCTTTAAATTAGGTACTAATGCAGATCAGGCAGCTGTAAATGTGCAAAATCGTGTAGCGCAGGCTACCAGTCAGCTCCCGGCAGAGGTAGTGCAGCAGGGCGTAACTACTGCTAAACAGCAGAACAGTTTTATTATGGCTATTGGTTTATACACCGATGACGAGAAAAAATACGACCAGACTTTTGTGGCCAATTACGCACAAATTAATATCATTCCTGAAATTAAACGTATACCAGGTGTAGGCTCGGCTGCAATTTTTGGCGGTGTAAAAGACTATTCGATGCGTGTGTGGTTAAACCCAACACAGATGGCCGCTTATCAGGTTACGCCAAACGAAATTATGAAAGCGATCCAGGACAAGAGTTTGGAGGCTGCTCCTGGTAAATTTGGCGAGAAAAGTAAAGAAGTTTTTGAATACGTAATTAAATATAAAGGCAAATTAACCAAACCCGAAGAGTATGAAAATATAGCTATACGTGCCAATGCCGATGGTTCGATTCTACACTTGAAAGATGTGGCAAGAGTTGAACTTGGGGCTTATTCTTATAACAGCATTACCCGTTTAAATGGTAAAAAAGGTATTGTAATTGGAATTATTCAGTTGGCTGGTTCAAACTCCAACGATATCCAGGTTTCGATTAATAAGCTGATGGCTAAACAGGAAAAAACTTTTCCGGCAGGTATTAAGAAGAATATTTTTTACAGCACCAAAGTTTCATTAGATCAATCGATTGAACAGGTTGAGCATACCTTGGTAGAGGCGTTTATTCTGGTTTTCATTGTTGTATTTTTATTCCTGCAGGATTTCCGCTCAACTCTTATTCCGGCCATTGCAGTTCCGGTTGCTATTTTAGGAACCTTCTTTTTTATGCAGTTGTTTGGTTTTTCCATCAACTTATTAACGTTGTTTGCGTTAATTCTGGCCATTGGTATCGTGGTAGATGATGCGATTGTGGTAGTGGAAGCGGTGCATGCTAAAATGGAGCATAAGCATTTGGGCCCGAAAGCGGCCACACACGAGGCGATGCACGAAATCACCGGTGCCATCATTTCCATTACCCTTGTTATGGCGGCGGTATTTTTACCTGTCGGATTTATGGAAGGCTCTACCGGAGTTTTCTATCGCCAGTTTGCCTTTACTATGGCCATAGCGATTGTAATTTCCGCGGTGAACGCACTAACTTTAAGTCCGGCGCTTGCGGCCTTGTTCTTAAAAGACAATCATAAACCGGAGAGCGAAAACCCAGAGGTTAAACCAAATTTTAAACAAAGGTTTTTTAATGGCTTTAACCATAGTTTCAATTCCTTAACTAACCGCTATGTTGGCGGACTGAAATTTTTGGTTCGACATAAATGGTTAAGTATGGGCGGTTTGGCTCTAATTACATTGGCTACAGTTTTTATGG
>Ga0265798_10012946_pt1 | contig 10018 bp, 2 predicted proteins | sample P3T30metagenome_FD_192430 | JGI IMG/M metagenome (GOLD analysis project Ga0265798, IMG submission 192430) | Plant litter microbial communities from East Loma Ridge, Irvine, California - P3 T30 | ecosystem: Environmental > Terrestrial > Plant litter > Unclassified | place: USA: California...
GCCGTCTTGCACAGAACTTGGATGTGTGCAGCTTCGATCTGAAGGAGGACGAGATCGAGAAGATTAGTGGCTTGGACAAGGGACTGCGCTTCAACAACCCGACCAACGTGAGTGTGCAGTGTCGCAATGCTAAGACGAGTGTACTTTTGCTAACCTTTGCTCGCAGTACGGTCTCAACATCCCCATTTTCGCATAGAGTATGTAGAACTTCGAATGAGATAATGACACATGTTTTTGCATCGCAATGATGTTGCTGTAATAATGTGTGGGAGTTTCGTGTCTTGCAACACTCTTAAAACAAAGCACGGTCAGCCCTAGCCACTTCCATTACAACAGCCCACAGCCCACGTGCATCGGCATCGAATTCCGGTAGGCGGACCGGACGGACCCTGCAGAAACGAAGTGACCTATGCGTCGATCCATCGGCGCAAGACTCGGTTTGTTGATTGCGTACTCCCAAGGCGGTTGCTGCCTCGCCTTGGCCTGCATCAGCCACTCCTGAATCTGCAAGAATGCAAGGTACAACTTGAACTGCAGCGAGCATACAAAGAGACATGCCACCGACTTACCAAGCACGCCGCTCCACAACCCTTTGATCAAATCTTCCCGCGCATATCACGCAAGCAAGCACCGCGACGTCATAAGGCGCGCACCGCATCATCAGACGGTACACGTACTTAACGCGTACCGGAGTACCACGAGCATGTCCGCTCACGATCGCTATGAGAGCAGTGACGACGAGCCTTTGCGCCAGCTGCAAACCCGTCTCCAGACCGAGTACGCTACACGCCATACCGCATCACAACCACATTCCCACAACCGACAACCTCTCCTGAGCCAAGTCCCTGGGCAACCATTCGACGAAAAAGACTACCAGCGCTATCATGATTTCGAGGACGGCGACGATACAGACTATGACGAGGAAGATGCGCCTGGGTGTCGTGACATGGAGCACAAAGGGAGCTGCGTGAATCGAGTGGGAGCACCTGTGCGCTCACGGCGCGGAGCAAAGTGGTTCATCTTCCTGATCGGAATTGGATTTGTGATATTCACATGCTTGCACTGGATCGTATACCCGGCGCTGGCGGATCTTGAGATGATGCAAGGTGAACTCCAAGACAATGGAGAGGAAATGGTGGAAACTATCGGCGCCGCCAAAGGAGGTGACTTTCAGCATGGCGCAGTCAAGATACAGAGCTTGGACGAGCAGTTTTTGCCTGGAGGCGAGAACGACCCGCATGGCAAACGGCGCCTTGTCTTCATAGGAGACATCCACGGCTGCAAGGATGAACTCCTCAAGCTGCTGAAGAAAGTCGATTTCGATCCCAGCCTAGACCATCTCATCGCGACTGGTGATGTGATTAATAAAGGTCCGCACAGCGCCGGAGTCTTGGACCATCTCATTCATCTCAATGCGACAACCGTCCGCGGAAACCATGAAGACCGACTGATTCATACCGCCAAATCCACATACAACACGTTCGTCTCGCCCACAGACGGCACCATGCAAGCTCTGCAAGAAACCGACTCCTTCGTGGACCTAACGAGCGCCTCCCGACGCGACGCCCACACTCTCAAGAAACTACATCCCCGACACTTGCGTTACATTCAACACATGCCTCTGATCCTCCGCATCCGCCCTCTACCGCAAGCCCTAAAAACAAGCACGTCGCCCAACTCGCCCATCGCCGAGGAGATACTAGTCGTGCACGCAGGGCTGGTACCTGCCTTACCACTGGAGAAACAAGACCCGTACTACGTCACTAACATGCGCTCTCTGCATGCCAAATCCCACGTGCCCTCCGACGACCGCGCAGGCAAGAAGAAGAAGGTCCGCCACAACAAACCCTGGCGGAATATCTGGAATTGGTACAACGACCGCTTGTACCGCCACAAATCGACAAAAGGCTTTCGTAAATCCGACAAGTCGGTGCAAGACAACGTTCAGTCCGCGGAAAAGCGAGACTTGGGCAGCGACGCAGAGAGTTTCCTCGGCAGTTTCCTGGCTTCGGCAAAAGACACAGTGAGGGATTACGTCGGTAGATCAAAGCACCATGACGAGAAACATGACAAGCCACAGGTGGTTGTCTATGGCCACGACGCCAAGAGCGGCTTGAGAATCAAACGGTGGAGCAAAGGCATGGATTCTGGCTGCGTCGGCGGTGGGAAATTGAGCGCTTTGGTATTGAATGCTAAAGGCCAGGGCGAAGTCATCCACGTCGGGTGCCGCCAGTATTGGTGAAATCTGGCAGTTTTCCTTGCTCTCGGGTTGGAGTATGACTTTTTCTTGTTGGATGGACTTTTGTCCTTTTCTTCATCGCGTTCTTAGCGAGGCATAGCGGGTTGGGTCGCTTCAGGTTTTCGGAAACTTGTTACATACTACCAATCGTCGCTAACGTTGAACAACATAGAGCAGACTAGATGCGATACACATACATTCGGTCATAATTGCTTTCTTCTGTACAATCCCTTCAGTACTATCGATTCAAGATACGGCACCTTGCCCTCCAAGGCGGGAGACCGATAAAAACCGCTACCATCATGATAGCCAACCCTCCCTTTATCAGTCGTCGACCATATATTTTTGGTGTTGGTTTTGGGGTTTGGTTTAGAGGTGAGGGTTCTGTCGCGGGAGGAACGGTGATTGTCTACATGGACATGAAGACTTGTTACCTAGGGTAGGGACTCTGCCTGCTTCTTTTGATCAACGCCCAGCTAGTTGTCTGCCTCGCCGTGCAGCGTTCGATACATGAGCTCGGCTGCATCTAAGCGCTGACTAAGTGGTCCTCTAGGTGAATGCAGTGCTGCGCCAGTTCGAAGACGGTCTTACGCCGCTCGACTGCATATTACGGTGCATAGACCCATTGTGGCCAGTGATTTTCCCCCTCAAAAGTACCATGTTAGTAAACACAGCCTCGTCGAATGCGTTGGTCGAGGAGAGCAAGGGAGGTAAGCGATGGGTCCCGCTCGATGACACACGTGCTGCTTTCAGCCGGACATGTTAGAACCAACCGTTCCCATCAAGCCGATCGATCGTTGTATCGAGAATGTTACGTTCTGAATTTACGACCCCGGCAAGAAAGTTGCGTGCTGGGTAGAGATTCCGTTCCACATCGCTGTGCCCAAGACAAAGTCCGCTCCCTAGAAGCTTGAAATTAAAATACACACCCGCACACGGATCCAGTCAAAAGGCACGGAACGGTTGGGATCGAAAAAATATCCGTACCTTTGAGCGCTCCTATGCAAAGGAGGAGCAAAAGAATCGACAACGGCAGGACTCGAACCTGCGCCCCCGAAGGGATTTGATATCGTATTGCATTGGGAACATTCGAGTCAAACGCAGTAACCACTTTGCTACGTTGCCAAGGTCAGATCTAATATTAGATCTTGATGACGTAGATGCAAGATATACAAATTATATCGCTCAATGAAATCTACGGTTGTCCGATGATCCAGTAGTGGATGCTCTCGTAGAAGTGTTAGGGTTGGTGTTGGTATTGAAGACCACGCTCTTCAGTCATGATGTTTATTGTGAGGGTGAAAGAGAAGGTGTGTGAGTCTCTTGGTACCAACACAAACACATACTACACGTGGTCACTCGTGGCCTTGACAGTTGGGAGACAACGACCATCGTATGATATGAACTGGAAGATGAAGAGGGTATACACATGGACAATTGTGTCCGTTCACGTCCTCTCATCTTCAAGAAATACACGTGCAATTCGACGTGGATTTGAATGGCACAAGATATAGTTGATTGAACTCTGGTTCTTAATTCTGGTACATTAAACTCAATCTGCCCTCCCAGCATCATTGCAGTCCCGTTGCGAATTCGGAACCTTCCACTCTGTAGTATCAAACTCAATGAAAACGCCATGCTCTGTATAGATACATCCCAAAATAACGCGTACGCGAGATCGAGCCACCCTACCCACGAGCGCTTCAGCCGCTGGGGCCTCCTCCACCAGGCCTCATCCTTTTCTCGTCTCCGCCGCCCGGGGCACCGTCAAGGCCTCTCTTCATGCCCTGGTTGCCAGACCCAGCGGGGCCACCACGACCGTTTCCACGTCCTCTACCAATTTGGCTTCCGCCACCTCTCGGCAATCCGCCTAACTGACCTCCGCGACCTCCATTGGCAGCGCCCTGGACGTTGAGTCCTTGAACAGTTTGTGCGCCACCTCTGCCAATCCCACTTGGAGCACCAATGTTACTGGGACCACCTCGTGGAAGACGGGAGCCGCCCGGAGCCGGAATGCCGCTGTTCAGACCACGCAGAACACCTGGTCCAGTGCCAAAGGCAGGCTTGTTGTTATTGTTGTTCTGTGCACCTGACCCTCCGCCCGGAGGCGCAAATGCAGGCGCATTGGGGTTCGGTGGCGTGCCTGCGCCGCCTTGAGGGAAGTTCGGGCGGCCACCCTGCTGTTGCTGCTGGAAGTTAGGCGCGTTGAAAAATCCTTGGCTGGGTTGACCAAAGGATGACTGGCTTTGGTGCCCAAAGGACGATTGACCTTGTTGTCCAAATGGCGATTGGCTTCCCTGTACAAAGCCACTGGTCGGTGTCTGCATGGAATGAGCCGGACTGCTGGACTGTCCAAACGTATTCGTCCCCGGACCTGCAGGAGCAGCACCAGCGGATTGATCGGCAAATCTGGCCTGTCGAGCTTGCAGTTTCGCCTGGTCACTGTCCTGGCCTAGTTGCGGCTGCGGAACAGCGGGAGCCGCAGAGACTGGCGCACTGGGTGCAACAGCAGCAGGCTTTGGTGTTGCTGGCGCGGCCTTTGGAGGCGGTTTTGCGAGCTTAGCGATCTCCCAAACCTCGCTTACACCCTTGTCCGGTGTCTCTTTGGCAGCCTTGACGATTACTGAAATCTTTGCCTGCGCAATATCACGCTGGCTGATTTGGAGTTTGGTCTTCATCTCGGTGTTATCGATGGCTTTTTGGACAGCTGCATCCCGCTCGTTCTGCGCGTTCTCGATCTTTTTCTTCAATTCCTCGATTTCTGCCGCATTGGCTTGAGGCGCGTCTCCATCTCCTCCAGCAAGGCTGGCCACGGCCGCGCGGGCGGACTCAAGCTCAGAGGTAAGGCGAGCGATCTCCGCGTCCTTCTCGGCGATCTTCTCCGTCAATGCTTCCGTCTCCTTGCCAGTAGCTTTCTTAACGTTAGTAGTAAAGATAGCACGAAGTTTAGCGTTGGTCTTGAGGAGCTCAACAGCTTGGTCGTCGTTGATCTCAGGCAGGCCGATAGATTGAGCCTGCTCCGAGGTTGAAGCCTCAGGTCTGGCATTGGCCTGCTCCTTGCTCTGAGCCTGTTGAACTGCAGCGCTACCATCTTTGCTCAGACGCTCAAGCTCTGCCCTGTGCTCATTCTTCAACGTTTCAATGGTGGCAGCTTGGTCGTCCTTGAGTTTCTGGACTTCGACCTCATGCTCGGAGACCATTTGTTGACGAATCTCGGCAGTCAACTCTTCCCGTATCTTCTCCCTCCCCTCCTTCAGCTTTAGATTGAGACTCGCTTTCATGCTGTTGACCTTCTTCTCGCAGCTCTCTTCGACTTGCTTGATAGAGATTTGGTGCTGTGACTCCATGTCAACTCGGAGACGCTCAACCTCTTCGGCCACCTGCTCAGAGACTGGTTTCTCCCCAGCGGCAGGCTCCGAGTTCATCATGGGAGCATCGCCCTGTGCGTTGGCGAGGGCATCCGCGCGCAGAGTTTCCACCTCATGCTGGGCAGTTGCAAGTTCCTCTCGCAGCTTCTCAAGTGTTCCGGAATCGGCCGTAGACTCATTGATCTCGCCCTCATCCTGGTCGTTGGCGTTGGCACCACTCTTCGCAGTCTCGAGCTCAGATTGCAAGTTCGAAACCTGGGTCTCAAGCTCTTGTACGCGAGCTTGCAGGGTCTGCGTCTCTGAGGCAAGTGATTCGGCACGGGAGGCATGGTTGCTTGCCTGTGTCTCTGCTTCGGCAACGCGGGCTTGGAGCTGCGCATTCTCCTCGCCACCCTCGGTGACCTGTCCTTCCTCTTGTTCAGGTTTTTCGAAAGCAGCGGCAGTAGCGGCAGTGGCTGATGCGGTGGCAGCCTCAGCCTTGGCATGAGCATCGTCCCTCTCTGACTTCGTTTGCACGAGCTCGGCTTTCACAGACTCAAGCTCGCCATTCAATTTGGCTTGCTCGGACTGCAAGGTTTCAACCAGTGCTTTGCTGTCTGACAAGCGAGAGTTTTGCTTGCGGTTCTGCTCTTTCGCTTGCTCCTTGAACTTTTCCAGACGATCGGCGAGATACGCGGAAGCCTCTTCCTTCGCTGCAGCGATACGGCCTTCGAACCCGTCGACCTCATCCTTCAGTGGAGCTTGCTCGGCTTCCAGGCGCTCCTTCTCTTCTTTCAGTGTTGCGAGCTGCTGCTTGATGTCATCTAGTTCAGCAGGGTCCACACGGTCGTACTTGGATATGATGTTTTGAGTACGCTCGCGCCAGTGATCGCGGTCGTTTTGCAGCAACTTCATCTCACCGTCTTTGCTCTCCAGTTCACCTTCAAGTTCGCCGACGCGGCTCTTCAATGGTTCAATCTCTGTTGCGAGACGTTCAATCTCTTGAATCTTCTCATCAAGCTTCTCTCTGGCCTGGCGTGCTTCGTTGCGGAGCGTAGTGGAGCTCTCGCGGTATAGGTTCAGCTCATTGATGGTTTGCAACAACTTGTTCGTGCTGCCCTCGTTGGCGACGCGATCCGAAGACTGTCTGCGCTCTTCGGCAAGCTTCTGACGGACATCGTCCAGTTGACCATTCGAGTACTCGAGTTGCTGCTGCAGACGCTTCGCCTCTTGGATGGATAGCTCATACTGCACGTCAACAATCTCTTTCTCGCGGCGCAGGTATTTGATGACCTCTTGAAGGCTACCAGTCTCGCCTCCAGCCGAGGGCGAGCCAGCATGTTCACCATCATCGGCAGAGGGTATGACGCGACCTTCGCGCAAGGTCTTGAGTTCTGAGGAGAAAGCTTCCATCTGTTGATGTAGGAGCTTGTTCTGCGCATCGACATCACTTCTCCTTGTCTTCATGTCTTGAAGCTCCCTTTCGAACTTCTCCTTCTGTTCCGCCCAGCTTTCCTCGGCTTGTTCGAGACTTGCCTTGGACGCCTCTGCTTCGGCTCGTACGCCGGCAACTTCAGTTCGCAGCTCGTTGTACTCGCTGCGCACGGCCTGTAGGCTTTTGGCGGCCTCGGCGTGCTTGAGCAGCTCGTCTTCGTAAGATTGCTGTGCTTGTTGTGCAATCTCAGCCTGAGCTTTAAGATCCTCTTGATAGAGATTCTTCTCCTCGGCATATCTCTCTGCATCGTCATTAAGTCGAGCGAGCTCCGCGTCAGAAATGGCCTTTTGCTCGTTGAGCACGCGAGTAGAATCGTCGTGCTTGGTGCGCAACTCTGACAGTTCGTTGTTACTGGTAGAAAGCTCCTCGCTGAGATCCTCGATACGCTGCTCGAGCTCCTTGATGCGCGCGTCTTTCTCCACGACGACACGATCAGTTTCCTCGCGGTATTGCACACTGGTTTCGTTGAAGCTGGCAAGCTCTTCTTCGGTAGACTGAGCAATGTGCTTGTATTGCTCAACCTGCTCTCTGGCGCTGTCGAGCTCAGACTTGGCATGCTCTAGCTCACGTTTGAGGTCAGACACTTCGAGCGATAGACGCTGCTCGGATGAGAGCTCTTCTTCGCCGTTGCGCTGTTCGTTACCGTCGCCCGCACGTGGCGTGGGTCTTGGCTGCAACGCGTTGACCTTCTCCTCGGCAGAGCGCAGCTCGATCTTCATTTCATCCACTCTGCCTTGAAGTTGATCACGCGTAGTCTTGGCCGCGATGAGCTCCTCCCTGACATTGCCCAGGGACTTGACGAGATCGTCAATGCGGGTGCGACTCTGACTCTCCTCGTACTCGCGCCTGAGTGCTGCCTTGCGGCTGTCCTCAATCTCACTCTCGAGTTTCTTTTTCGAATCAGCCACCTCTGCCTCCAGAGTGTCAATGCGGGCTTGCAGACGACGCCTTGATTCAGATTCGGCCAATTCGCGCTCGTTCTGCAGATTTTGCAGGTCGGACACAAGCTTGTTGAGTCTGCTTCTCTCGTCCAACAAGCTCTTATTGTCCTCTGTCAGCCTGGTCTCGATGCGCTTCCATAGCTCCTTCTCCGCCTTGCCGTTCGCGTTCTCGTTCCGTAGACTGTCAGCCAAGGAGCGAGCTTCAACAAGCTCTTCGGCGACCTGCTGGGTGCGAATGTCCTGTCTGGCCGCGTTCTCAGAGAGACTCTGGCTGCGCTTCTGCAGCTCGTTGTTCTCGCTGCGAAGAGCGTTAAAGTTTGACTGTAACATTTCGTGGCGCTCGCTAGCAAGCGTCAACTGCGACTGTGCTCGTGCAATTTCGGCTTGAAGTGTACCCTTTTCGCGAGCGAGAGTATCGACCTGTTCCTTGAGCATGCGGCGGTCCGTGGTTGCCTCTTCGCGGAACTGATCGAAGAAGGTCTGTTGTTCCTTCAACATCTTGTGGAAATCTTCAGCATCCTTCGAGCCAGGCGTGGGCGGCTCCAATCCACCATTACGTTGCGGCGTCGAGGGCACGACGCTCTGGCCAAACATGGCTTGCATGTCTGCATCGGGCTGTAGAGTGCCGCGGTGTTGCAGCATGCGGCGGAACATGTCGCGCTCTTTCACGTAGCTCTTAATCTGCGTGGCAGTAGCCTGAAGTTCGTCGTTGTAGCGTGCGACCTGTCTCCTGAGCTCCTCGACTTCAGCAGCATCAGCAGCGGACTGTCTCTCCTTCTCACGGGCCTCCTCTCCCTCCATCTTATCGCCTAGCTCGCGTGTCAAGCGCAGGAGCTGTTCGTTGCGCGACTGAAGCTCAGACACACCACGGAAGATGACGAGGCGCTCAGAGATCAGTCGTCCCGTACTACTGAGTTCGTCAAGCGCACCCTCCTCAAGCTCTCCTCTCGCAGCGCGCTCGACTTCGAAGCGCTCGTTTGCAGACATTTCGCCCAAGCCCTGTTCCTTACTTTGCGCCTCGACCATGAGAATCTTGATCTGAGCTGACAGATCCCTGAGTTGTTGACGTAGGATGTTGCCCTCCCGGGCGGCTGCCGTAGCCTCCCCCTGCCAGCGCTGTGATTCCTTGACTGCGGCTTCGCGGTTCTTGTCCGACTCCTCGAGATGTTGACTGTATTCGAGGACGACTGCCGCGAGGCGATCCTGCTCCTCGCGCAATTCTCCCAGCTCAGGTGCACGACTTTCGAATTCTTGGATGAGTTCATCCAAAGCCTCCTGCAATTTGCTGCACCTACGCTCCTCAGCGGTCAAAGCCTCTTTGGTCTCGACGAATTGGCTGTATAGTTGGGTGTGAGAAAGGTTTCGTGCGATCTTTTGGGCGGAGCCTGGGATCGCAGGAGAACCGAATCTGCCTGGAGTCGAAGGCTCAAGTCCACCATTGCGTACTGGGGTACCAGGCACCGAGGCACGAGGCTGTTGCTCGAGGCGCTCGATCTCCAGCTCGAGGTCTGCAATCCTTTGCTCAGCCTGTTCCTTGTCCGAGCGCTCAGTCTCGATCTCTGCCTGCAGCTTGCCAATTTCCTCTGCGGCATCGTCCTTGATCTGATCAACCTGTCCTTGAACGTCCTGCAAGCGCGCCTTGTGGGTAGAGGCGTTCTGTGCCTGGAGATCCGCAAGCCGCTTGGTGCTATCGATCTGAGTGCGGAAGTCTTGTTCTTTCTTTGCAAAGTCGTCCATGAGAGTTGCATTCCGAGCAAACGCCTCGTCGACCTTGCCTTGCACATCTTCCAAGCGCTGCCTCAGTGTTGTCTCGGTGCGCTGAAGTGCCTCGACTGTAGCGTTGCTCTCTTCAAGCTCGCGCTGAAGGGACGAGATGAGGGCGTTTCTCTCCTTCCTGAACTTCGCGTGCTCCTGGCTCCTTGTCTGAAGTTCATTGCTTGACCATTCGGCGTTGCGCTTCAGAAGGTCAATCTCCTGTTGCAGCGATTGCTCCTTG
>Ga0265798_10012947_pt1 | contig 10017 bp, 15 predicted proteins | sample P3T30metagenome_FD_192430 | JGI IMG/M metagenome (GOLD analysis project Ga0265798, IMG submission 192430) | Plant litter microbial communities from East Loma Ridge, Irvine, California - P3 T30 | ecosystem: Environmental > Terrestrial > Plant litter > Unclassified | place: USA: California...
TAGAGAACATGTTGGTCTTTGACCCGAAGAAGCGTGTGCGAGCGGAGCAGGCCCTTGCCCACCCATACCTCGCTCCATACCACGACCCGACTGATGAGCCAGTCGCGGAGGAGAAGTTCGACTGGTCATTCAATGACGCAGACCTACCCGTTGACACCTGGAAAATCATGATGTACGTGTACTCCCTGTACGTCACGTAGACGGAGCTAACATAACACAGGTACTCTGAAATCCTGGACTACCACAACGTAGATGCAGCGGCACAGGAGGAGAACAACGGCAGCTAAATACACATAATGACTACCAATCTCGAGCTACAACAATTTTCAGTCTCCAAGACAACGAAGTATGCAGTTGCCGAGGCTCGACGTATCATCTGCCTGGCGCAGGCGGAGTTGCTGTTCCCAATGATTCCCAAGGTCTCGTCTGTTGGACCTATGTGACATGAAGGTGCGCGGTAGATGGGGCATGGGCTTGTCTTTGTCATTTGGATCACCATGGCTGGTACACGAAAGGAATGTTATGGAGGAATTGAAGGCTATGGTCGACCTAGGTAGGAATGTGAAATCATATTATCAAACATACGTTATTCTTCACTTTGACATCAAGAGCATGCCTGATTATGTTGTGCTTCAATGCGATGACAGCATTCGTCGCTTAAGGTGCATGGCATCGCAGGTACGCAAAATAAAGACTGCATGATGTACAGGGGAGATCAGAAAGTTCTCCAGATCTTCTCTGGTATCCGTGGCGGAGGATCTCGGGCGTACTCCCCAACCTGGGAACGGGTGGAGATCGCCGAGGCTTCCACTAGCGCCATAAGGCTGATTGAGGGACCGTGGGACCGCTGTTTCGTCACCGCTCTGAGCGCGTCCGCAACGACTCGAGGACGCGAGCCTGGCCCCTATGGCCCTACAACCTTTGTTTGCATATAAACTGAATGCTATGCGATAGCACTTCCATCGCACGACAATGGCGACTCTCAACCCACTTGTCTGCGTCGTGGACTTCCACCATGCGCGGTAAGCTTCTCTTTTACCAGTAGAGGTGTGAGTACAGAAAGAGACGGAGGAAGGATACTGGGCAACTCACGATAACCTGATGGCTATCTGATGCGAATGAATCGCTGACTATTCAACGCAGAGGCCCAGAAGTGGAAACATGGCTCGGGGCAGAAGAGGGAACCGACCCAGCAATAGACAACGACTGGTCGCTGCTGCCCTTCATGGCCCTGAGCGATGGCGCGCATGCCTCTGCCGAAGACTACTCGTACTTTACGCTCCGCCGCGCTCAGACATCGACCTCACCCGCTACCTCCCTCTTCGGAATATCGTGTACGCGACAGCTCGACGCAAGCAAGCTTATCGATCGGCCGGCTGAAGTTACAAGGAGTACGGTGCAAAAGGCCGTCGTTGTCATTAGCGATAGCCCGCAGCACTTTGGGGCCATAAAAGCGCAGCTGGGCGTTGTCACCCAGCTGTGGTTCAATCAGAAGTACGTCGGGCTCTCACAGTACAAGTCGAGGGCGACGTGAAACTGACACTTCTTCAGAGACTTCACCGATATCGAGATATTGGAGCGCTTTACGGAAAGTCTACCCCAACTGCTTAAGAATCAGGAGGGGCAGCAGGACCATTACTTCGGTATCTCTCTGCGCGAGTTAATCCACGAGTTCAAATGGCAGACTTTGGTTCTTTTCAAATGCGCGCTACTTCAACCGAAGGTATGTTTCAATCTCTTGAAGCCGACATATTGTGGCACGAGCATATAAGGTTACTGACGGAGTGCAGGTCCTCTTCTTCGGCTCCCATTGCGAACGATTATGCATGATGCAATTTGCTCTTATTTCACTGATACCCGGCCTTATTCGCCATTTACAAGATGCTGCTGATCCCAAGTTCAATTCGTGTGAGGAAAAGTGTGTCATGCCCACTTCATTAAAGACATCGGAGCGCGCTTCCTGTCAGTGCATGTCCTCACCAATACAAGCGATATACTAACAAGATTTAGTGTTGGCATACATGGGTCTCCCGCTCCAACTCTTCGGTACAGGCTCCTTGTTCGGACCATACACACCGCTTCAGCAGCTTGATATACTTGCAGACCAAGATACCAAGTCTTACATCGTCGGCTCTACGAACTCGCTGCTGCTTCAGCAAAGAGATCGATACAGCGACATCCTCATCAACCTCGATGACCACACCGTAAACATCACCTCAGCTGCACTCCGACAAGCATCGATCTTGTCCACGCCGGACCGGAGATGGATGGACTTTTTGACACAGACGATCAACGATACCTGGGATGAGGCGGACCCAGCGCGACCCAAGGACCACGGATACGCCGGTAGCGAGGAGTTCATTCGCATGCAATTCGAAGAGTACCTGCTCGCTATGCTCAGCTCCGTCAAGTACAAGCTTTACATGGAAAAGAACGCACACAAGGAGAACTTAATTTCTGAAGTAGAAGGAGACCCAGCGAGCGAGTTCTCAAATGAGTGGGTACACGCCTGGATGCAGACTGAGAACTTCCGCATCTGGAACAAGTTTACCGATTCTCACCTTTTCGACATCGTTGATCCTAAACACCCCTGCTCTGGCGGTCTCTCAATGGAAGACGTTCAACGCCGACTAGCACAGTACGTTCCCGCATTCTTTCCATATCCCCACAAGCCCGACTAAAGCACCCACTTAGTCTGTTCTCCAACACAACCTTCCAAGCCGTATCTCTTAGCGTATGTGTGCTGATGCTCGCTTGGCGATTAGGCAGGTAGCAGAAATGCATCTCGACGAACGACTAGAAAAGTCTAGGGAAGTCTTGGGTAAACAGCTTGCTGTGGGCCAACAGAAGGTCAGCTCTGCATACAACCGCCTGTGGGCGGAGATGGAAGCCATGCGCGAGGCACAGAGGAAAAGGGCCGAGGAAGCGCGATTGCAAGCTGAGAAAGAAGGGAGACCCGTCGATGATGCAAAGAAGTGTAAGCAAGACATGCCGCTTTTACTGGAACACCAATGCTGATAATTGAATAGGGAAAGCTCCTCAAGCCCCCGACCTCACGAACGCAAAAGCCAGCGCGGGCGCCTACTTCTCCAGCTGGGGCACCTGGGCGAGCGAGAAGAGGAAAGGATGGGGGACAAAGACTCCCGTATCTTCGCCTCCGCCGGGTGATCTCAAGAGAGCGGAGGACTTCAAGAGAGATAAGGAGGCGGTTGTTGGTGATACCCCAGCTAGTCCGCCGCCGCCGGATGTCAAGAGGAGAAGCTTGTTCTTTGATGCAGACGCAGAGAACGGTAAGGAGGGTGTTGGGAAGGAATGAAAGAGTAACGACTATGGCAAGGCATAGAAGTACTAGTGTTCGCACAGTCACAAGAGCGGCAATTTGATGCAACGATCTATAGCGTTCGTTTCAACGAAGTAAATATATGGTATCTCGCTTGTTCTGGTGTGCATCTGAACGGATGGGCTAATTCTTGGGCCTTGATACTCTGTTTACATCGTTCACAATGTTCAGAGATATCTGATGTGAAAGAAGGCAGATGCATTAGCCGTGTATCTGTTGTACGTGCTCATCGTTGGTGGAGAAGGGCAGTTTAGTCATTAGCGTCTTGGCCATCTCGTGCCTCGCCAGACGTCTGATTGTGATCACTCTTCCTTCTTCCGCACTTCGAATTCGTCGCGTCAACGTTAGGAACTGCTTATGACCTTTTCATCTCCTGATAACTCATCTCGGCGTCGCCTCTATCATGTGCATTGCACCTGACGCTGGGTCTATGAAGCAGTTGATCCTCCTGGCAGGCACGGGTGTGAGTGTTGAAGACTAACATGTAGTTTGGCCCAGTATCGCATGTTGCAAAGGTAAGTGCGGTTCTTGCATCCCACGCTGCCTTCGCGTGTGGTTTCTTCACGTTGCGAATACTTCCTCTTCTATCTTTCTATCATCAGATGTTGTGCTTCTTTTGCAGGCTAGCGAAGGACACTGATAATCCTGACTACTCTCATGGAGCGTGCATTTCATTTGTACCGTCTTACTGGCTTGCAGTCGGAGGATGTTCGTTGAGGATATACGGTGTGTGCGTTTGTCCTTGCTCCGGCTTCGGTAGCCACTTCGACCTTCCGTGCCACGTCGACAACGAATCAAGGTCTCGATGAGCTCGAATGCAAGCGCATTGCGCAACCTTTTCCTGCCATGGTCGTTTCGCAATTGGCACAATAGATCATGCTGCCCGCCATCTCACTTTCCTCCAAAGTCACGCCAACGCCGCCGAGTACCTAGGCAACGCCGACATTATGTCCAAACGCCAGCAGCTACCGATGCGTTCTGCCAGGCTTTTGATATTCTCACTTGCCAGCATGTCCGACTTCTCGCTCCCGGTGAACCCCGATTCGGCCTCTGGACTGCGTTCACCGCCCGCGCTCCCGCTCCTCACCACGCGTCTCTTGTTTTGATAAACGTCTCTCACGTTCACCGGTGCCAACAAAGCTGTCTGGAGCACGCGAGACGCGTCTTGGGCCCGAGCTTAAGCTGCTCAAATCTCTACTATATAAAGGCTTGCTCCCCGCGTCTCCCTCTACCTCCTCACCCCACCCCACCCTTGAGTTGACACTTCGTCTACTTTGATCAAAGCCTTGCCTTTGACAGCTTCTACCTTCCTTGCTTCTACCCATACATTGAGATACCTTGCCTCACGATGTCCGGCACATCAACATCTCTGTCCGCTGGCAATGCGTCATTCACCTTTGAAAACACGGCCCTAGCATCGGCGCTGCAAGTTGTTGCTCAGGCTACTAGAGTTTCCGATGACGCTCGAAATGTCGCCAACATCGCTGCTGCAGCTGCCAGAGTCGAAGAAGTTCTCACTACGAAGGCCAAAGTCGCTCTGAACGCGCTCATCAGTACCCAGCTCGAAGGCAAGCTCACTTTACACACAAAGCTGTTTAGACTATGCTAACAGCTTCAGATTTCATTTCAGAATTTGGCAAAGACCTCAAGAAGCTCGGTCTGACCATTGAAGGTCAGATCTGTTGCATCTTGGATGCTTCAGCGCATGCTGACATGTACAGACCTCGGTATCAACCCTTGCACTTGGCCTGGTGCCAAGTCGCCCCCCTCCAAGAATAGGAAGGTCGCCGATGCCACCGCTACTACCGCTTCCACCGAGGTAAGTTCATCAGTCCTTTCTTTATCTTCCTTTCCTTCTCCTACCTTCTACGTCGATCCTTCCGTATCCTCATTCCTGGTGTATCGGAGAATCATGATTCACCACAAACCTAGGGTCTCTCCAACTTTCCTCTTGAGATGATTGGCGAGATTGGCAGTCATCTGGACATCACAGACTTGAGCAAAGTACGTTTGATCAACAAGCGCTTCAAGAAAGCAGTGGATGTTGTGTACGGTAAGAGAATTTCAGTTACTGCGAACGTCACTGTTTTTCCTACTTTTGCGAGCGTTGCAGCGTTGTTCATTGGGCTTGGGTTGGATGGAGCGTACCCTGACGCAGTTCGAACAATCACCTTGGTGAGCGAGGGACCGGCGGCCCCGGAGTACAGCTACAGCTATCTTTGGAGATATTTCGACAAGGTCGAAATCCCCGGCATGCCAGAGCGAACCTACGAGCAGTGGTCCGACGATGCAGACATATTGGAGTACGCCGACAACTCGCACGAACGCTGGAACCGGATCAACGACGCATTCTGTCACACTGGCAGATACCGCACCATGCTCAGTAAGTCCCCACCCATCTATGGCTTCGCGAAATACTCCTGGGTTGTGCAAGAGTAACACGACTAACTCTTGAACAGGCCTCCTACTCGCCAAGCTACCCAACTTGAAGACGATTCGGACTCGGAAGATGTACACCGGCGAGCACATCCCTGGTTGGCGCGGCCCGGAGGCTTTGCGTGAGCTGTCGTGGTACCACCCAGACAACAAGATCAACGAGATTTACTACGGCGATTGGAAGTACGACGAGGTACACAAGCGTGTCACAATGTGGACAGACGAGTACGGCGAATACTTCGAGGATGACGATGTGGGTCCTCAGGTGGGGTTCAAGGAGGATCTGGCCGCCGCCATGGCATTGTCTGGCACTCAGGCTCAGGTGGTTGAGCAGTAAGGTGGTTGAAGTGATCTGCTATGAGATGAGACGGGATGATACTGGTGTGTAATGGGTTGAGATGATACGGATATGACTGCTAGATCTACCTAATAGCTAGTCTCGATGGCAAAATATGATGAAATTTGCCCAAAACATCTGAATTTTGAGTGATCTATAATGGCTACATCACATCAACAGAGTTTTTACAGAACCCTGATGAACATGCCAGGTGTACTTCAGTATCTCGTGACCTCAATGGCCATAACAGCAGATCTGACTGAATACCTCCCCGCCTCCTCATGGAAATATATGCAACACTCAAAAATGTATTGAAGCACATCAGCCCTCACCGAAAACAAAGGCCTTCCAATTGCTCCCCAGCCTCTTCACACCCTCCTCCAGCCCCCATCCTTTGATCCCACATATCCTCCGTATGATATCTTCCAACCTCCTATCCATCTCATCCCCCGCAGTATGCAGATCACTCTCCACCAACAACATCTCATCCGGCACCATCGTAATGATATCCTGAAAAGCCTGCGGCGTCTCCTCCTCATCCAATACATCCGACAGGTTAATCGCCGTACTAAACGAAGCAAAGATCTTACAAGGAATCTCGGGGCGCAGATACTGCGCGAAATTCGAGGGCGAACCAGAATATGAATGCAGACATATGCGCGGCGGGTACGGTTTGGGACTGTCGTCTTTTGCAGCAGCACTACCATCGCCATCACCCATCTCATCAGCCTCCAACGCCGCCTCCGCACCCGGATGATCCCTCCCCCTCTTCTTCCTCTCCCTCTTACTCAAAACCAGCCTCTCGCACCCCTTCCACGTCTCAGCCAGCACCTCCAAAACCAGCCCATGAGCCTGCACCCCATGCACACTAACCGCCCTGCCCATCTCCGCCGCAAGATCAAGCTGTTTTCTAAAAACAACCTTCTGGTGCGCAGGACTACATCGGAAAGGCGTCAACCGCCTTCCTTCGCGGCCTCCAGGCGTGAGATTACTGTTGCGCTTTGCCCACAGATCGGGGTTGCCGGTCCAGGACTCCGGGATGCGGAAGGAGCGGTCGAGTCCGATTTCGCCGATTAGCGCGAAGGGGTGTTGGAGGAGGTGTTTGCGTGTGAGGGCCAGGAAGGAGGAGAAGGGTGTGGGGTCCGGGAGGGAGGCGTAGGTTTGGAGGTCTTCTGGGCTGGGGTCTGCGCGGTGGGGTTGTAGGACGGATTGGTAGTGGGAGATTTTGGCCTGGCCAATTAGGGGACCTTGGTCTTGTTGCTCATCTTCGCCGCTGGAGTCAGGCTCGGAGATGTACATTTGATACGAGAACCAGGGGTGCCAGCCGAAGCAGGGGACGATGCATTCTTCTCTTGTCCATTGGGATGGGTTGGCCGATCGGATGCTGTGCTTGTTTGCGGTGGCTAAGACGAGTTCTTGGTCTTCGGCTCTGGTTGCCATGACGGTCAGGATGCGCGCTTTCATGTTTTGGATGGTCTCGATGCTCGACATGGTGTCTGTAGGGTGACAGTGTGCGTCGTAGACTCCGAGGTGCCAGGGGAAAGGCTCATCTTTGTTGGATTGTGTTGACATCTTGTGTCGATGACAGAAGGATTTCTGGATGAAAACGCGTAGAGAGTTGGAATACTCTGTGTTGTCGCGTGAAGCAAATCTACATTATGACGTGCATGTGAGGCTACTCGGGTGATCCCTGTCGGGCAACGCGCTTTCTGGATTACCCCACTACCCCACCATCCATTGCTGCATGCCAGCTTCCGACAGCTCTACAATGCCATACACATCGCTAGTATGGTCCTTTACGGCACCCAACCTAGACCTCTGACCTATCCTGAGTCGTATTCCGCCTTGCCTACCCCAGCCTAGGACCTCGGCAACTACCAGCACTGGCGAAAGAGCCAACCTCATGCCATTTGCTACTTACGGATACATGCGCATGCGTACATGCATATTACAAAGGCCCACTTCCCTGGATCCATCAGGCAGACGAATACTTAACCCTTACATGGAGCACATCAGCCCAATAGCAAACGCCGCATTCCGCGCTACTTCATACGCGACCTTTGCGTGGAATGGATTAAGCTGTCACTTTACGCCCTGGACTACGATCGACGCTGAATCAGGTGTCTCACCTCAATCAAATTCCATCGAGACCCACCTGTGAAGGAATTGCGAGCAACCTGTCTGCCTAATCTTATTCAATGGCCGAGGATGTACTTTCTCCGCATTAGTTAACCCCTCACTAGATACGCCCGTTCGCTTGATAGTCACTTGGGCAATCTAGTATATGTACTCGCCTTGCTATCACTTTGACTTTACTTCTACTTGTCATTGTTCTTCTTTCTCTTCTTCTTCCTGTCTACTTCAAGTCTCTTCCTCTTACTACAATACACCGGTCTATCCCACAGCAAACACAGACAACCAAAACTATCGTCACCTACCAACCTCACCCCAACCTCAAAAACATCTACCACTACACTCTCCACGATGCCACCCCGCCTACAAAACAAAATCGCCGTAATAACCGGCTCCTCCTCAGGCATCGGCCGCGCCACAGCCCTAGCCTTCGCCTCAGAAGGCGCCTCCCTAATCTGCTCCGACATCACCGAAACACCGCGTTCAGAATACGCCACAGACACCTCCCCCAGCACCAGCACCGTCGCCGCCGCCCACGCCCTCGGCGCAAAAGCCCTCTTCGTAAAATGCGACACCACCTCCTCAACCGACATCCAAGCCCTGATCCAGACCGCAGTAAAAGAGTACGGCAGAATCGACATTATGGTGAACAACGCGGGGATTAGCGTGGAGACGGGTGAGCATGGCAGTCGGCCTGTGTGGGAGTACGAAGAAGCGGCTTTTGAGCGGACGGTCGATGTTAATATCAAGGGGGTTTTCTTGGGCACGAAGTATGCGAGTAGGCAGATGGTGGGGCAGGAACCGGGGGAGAGCGGGGATAGAGGCTGGATTATTAATTTGAGTAGTGTTTATGGGTTGAGGGGGACTTCGGGGATTGGTAAGTTCTTTCGTTCCATTTTCGTTCTTTTTGGATATGCGACTGTCTATGAGTACACGGAAAGCTGATATTCTACTAGCGGGTTACGCGGCCTCCAAACACGCGGTAATGGGTCTCACAAAGTCTGCTGCGCTGGACTGCGCGCCCTATCGTATCCATGTCAACGCTCTTTGTCCGGGTTACACAGCCACGGCCTTCATCTCCTCACTGCTCACACCCGAAGCCGCAGATTCGAAGAAAGAGGTCGAGACGAGACATCCGTTTGGTGGTCTGGGTACGCCGCAGGATATTGCGAGGGCGGCGGTGTTCTTGGCTAGTGAGGATGCGGCGTGGGTTACGGGGATCGGACTACCGGTCGATGGGGGGTTTAGCTGTATGTGAGGTGCTGTGGCGTGAAGTTATGGGCGGATGGAAGGGTTTGCTGGACTGGGAATTGGACATATCGTGCATCTTGCTTGGATTGGCATTGTGTTCATGCATCCATCGTCGTGAAGGAAGAAGTGGCGTTGAGAATATGGGGACTACGATCTGGTGGGGAACATACATTCTTCTATCATAAATAGGATGAGTGTTTAACCTGTTTCATTGATTTTGTGGATTATACTAATCACTCTGTACTATGCTATTGCCTCTAGGCCGTCCCAAGTCCTCAAAACAACACCCTATGTACACCCAGTCAACGTAAAAGTGACACACGAAGAAAGCCCCAAAGTGTATAGAAAAAAAGGGAAAACAGCTGCTCTGGGGAAATCGTCGATTGAGGGAAAATGCAGGGACAAGGAAACCCAAAACGCCGCAGCTATGCATAGCTTTCAAGAGTAAAAGGACCTAACGGAGGGGGTGCGAGAACGGAGTCGACTAGGAAAACGGAGAGAGTGCGAATGGAGAGGGTAT
>Ga0265798_10012948_pt1 | contig 10016 bp, 8 predicted proteins | sample P3T30metagenome_FD_192430 | JGI IMG/M metagenome (GOLD analysis project Ga0265798, IMG submission 192430) | Plant litter microbial communities from East Loma Ridge, Irvine, California - P3 T30 | ecosystem: Environmental > Terrestrial > Plant litter > Unclassified | place: USA: California...
CGAGGGCAACCGCTGGCACGATGGCCGGCTCTGGTACTCGGACATGCACACCGGCGAGGTGTTCTCGGTCGACCCGGCCGCCGACGCCGCACCCCGCCTCGAGACCAGGATCGACGGCCAGTCGTCGGGCCTCGGGTGGCTGCCCGACGGTCGGCTCGTCGTCAGCGCCATGGAGTCCCGGACCGTCGTCGCCGTCCGGGCCGACGGCGACACCGAGGTGTTCGCCGACCTCTCCGGGATCGAGTCGTCGCTCCTCAACGACCTGGTCGTCGACCCGGCGACCGGCCGGACCTACGTCGGCGCGTTCGGGTACGACCTGTACGGCGGCGAGGAGCTCCGCCCCGGGCCGCTGTACGTGGTCGAACCGGACGGCTCCCCCCGGCTCGCCGCGGACGGCCTCGTCTTCCCGAACAGCGCGAACGTCCTGCCCGGCACCCGCACGCTCGTGGTCAGCGAGACGTGGGGCGGACGCCTGACCGCGTTCGACATCGAGGGCGACGGGTCCCTGACCGGACGGCGGGAGTGGGCGGCGCTGCCGGCGGGGGTGACGCCGGACGGCAGCACCGTCGACGTCGAGGGTGCCGTGTGGGTCTGCTCCGTCGACACCGGCGAGTTCCTCCGCGTCGTCGAGGGCGGCGAGGTCACGGACCGCATCGACGCTCCCGGGCTGTGCGCGATCGACTGCGCGCTCGGCGGTCCGGACGGCCGCACGCTCTACCTGGCCACCGCGGACAGCTACGACCCCGGCACCACCGCCACGACGCGGGCGGGGCGGATCAGCGCGGTGCGGGTCGCGGTCCCGGGCTGGTGACGCGACGCCATGACGGTCGGGGCCACCATTCTTCGGAAAGCTGACCGCCGCCGATCGCTCGCCGCACGCCGGGGCGGGCGAGATCCAAGATTGCACTTCCTGTTCCGCAAGGCGTACATTCAGCACGTGGCCACCATCTCCGAGTACGCGGCACAGCACGGCATCTCGCCGCGCCGCGCCCGCACGCTCGCGCAGCAGGGACGGCTCCCTGCACAGCGCGTCGGCCGCGCCTGGTCCCTCGACGACGAAGCCGTCACGACACCGGCACTCAGCACACGACCGATGAGCGAGCGCACTCGGCAGCTGTTCCTCACCGCCCTGTCCGACCAGACCGTCCGCCACCTGGCCGGCTCCGACCGCCGACGCATCGCCGCCTACCTCGGCCGGCTCCGCGTCTCAGCCGAACCCGCAGCACTCCTGCGGGCATGGTTCCGCGGGGCGAACGTTCCCACCGGGTTCACCCTCGGGGAGCTCCTCATCCGGACAGCTCTGGAGCATCAGGACGACATCGTCGCGGAGCGTCTCGCCCGGCCACAACGGCGGTACCTCAACTCGCCACAACGGCTGGCTCGTGTCGTCGCCGACGAACGAGCAATCCACGGCCTCAGTCGCGCCGAGCTCGCGGCCCGCGCCGGTACGACGCGTGGCGACATCGTGGCGATCGAGACCGGCGGCCAGGTCGACACGCTCCTCACCCTCCTCCGCGTCGTGAACGCGCTCGACGTGCACCCTCTCGCACTCCCCACCGGCGCCGTCCGGAGCTCCTCGTGAGCCGGGTGCTGTACACCTGGCTCGAAGGGCAGTACGTCGGCGAGTTCACCGACGCCGGGAACGGCAGGATTGCGCTCCGCTACGACGAGGCCGCCCCAGACACCCCCGTCTCGCTGTCACTCCCTCGCCACGGGAAGCTCTCCGACCGTGCGCCTGGCCGGTTCCTCGACAACCTGCTGCCGGATCGGTCAGAGGCCCGCGACTGGATGCGCCGCATCACCGGAGCGCGTTCGACGAGCACCTTCGACCTCCTCGAGGAGGTCGGCGGCGACGTCGCCGGCGGGCTCGTGCTGCGCCCCACGCCGGAGCCGCCGCAGGCGGCCGCGAGCGCGCTGCTGATCGCCGACGACGACTCGATCGCTTTCCGGATCAGCAGCCTCCACGACGACCCCGACCGCTGGTGGGAGCGTAGCGACCCTGCACGGTTCTCCCTCGCCGGCACACAGCCGAAGTTTGCGCTCGCGAACGTCGGAGGGACCTGGTTCTGGCCGAACGCGTCGGTGCCGTCGACGCACATCATCAAGCCGGCATTCTCCGCGAACCGGGGCGCGGAGAAGGCCGAGGTCGCAGCCGAACGGCTCGCAGCCGACATCGGCATCACCGCACCGCGCGCCGACGTGCTCGAGGTCATCGGCGAGCAGGCGTACATCGTCGAACGTTTCGACCGGACGGCCGAGGCAAACGGATTCGCCCGACGACTGCACATGGAAGACCTCACGCAGGCCCTCGGCAAGCCCGGTGCCGACAAGTACTCCATCGGCGCGAAGCCGATCATCAGGCTGCTCCTGCAGCAGGACGCATCTGGCGACGTCGCACACGCGTTCCTCCGGCAGGCGGCGTTCAGTGCAGCGATCGGCAACGCCGATGCGCACGCCAAGAACTACTCGGTCCTGCTGCGGCCGACAGGACTCGAGCTCGCGCCGCTCTACGACGCTCTCCCCACCAGGCTCTGGCCGGGCTACGACGAGAAGCTCGCCATGCGCATCGGCGGCGCGCAGTACCCGCAGGAGCTGACTCTCGACCACTGGTCCAAGCTCGCGCGGCAGTCCGGCCTCGATGTCGACCGCGCCCGCGCCGACGTGCGGCAGGTCTACGACGACGTCGCCGATCGCGCCGACACCGCTTGGAACGACCTCGACGACGACCAAGCCGCCCGGATGCGCAGCCTCATCGTCGAGCAGACCGCCAAGATCGCCGGTCCCCGCCCCGCCCCGATTGCACCAGGATTCGCCGCTTCCAGCACCTGAACCGCTCGCCGATGTTCCTGCCCGACCCACCGCAACCCCGTCAGAGCGCCGGGCCTGCGGACGTCATCCCCCTTCGGGCGACGAGCGTCCCGGGCCTCATCGAGAGCGCCAGGGCTTCTTTCACGACCCACGCGGCGAACAGCACGATGGCAGATGACGGACCGCAGCGTGTGCGAGCTGCACGTGACGCGGAAGTTGAGGATGTCACCCCCACTGGGGCCATCCGGATCGGAAAACAAGAGGGATCCTTGAATACGACAGCGAGGTCCTTCCTCCTGTCACCGCGAGCGGGACCACCCGAGGTCCCGCCACGATCAGGAGAACCCCATGCGTCTTTCCCAGAAGTTCCGACGGCGCGCCACCCTGGCCGTCATCCCGGCCGCCCTCATCGCGTCCGGTGCGGTCGTCAGCACGGCCTCGTACGCCGCCTTCTCCTCCACCACCTCGAACGCGACGAACAACTGGTCCGCCGGCACCGTCGAACTCAGCGACGACGACAGCGGGTCCGCGCTCTTCACCGCCTCCGGGCTGCAGCCCGGGAGCACGGACACCAAGTGCATCGTGGTCACGTCGACGGGCTCCCTCCCCTCGACCGTGAAGCTCTACGGCACCGACCCCGTCTCGTCCAACGGGCTGTCGGACTCGCTCCGCCTCACGGTGACGCAGGGCACGGGCGGCACCGCGAAGGACTGCTCCGGCTTCACCCCCCTCGCCGGCGACGCCAGCGTGTTCTCGGGCACGCTCACCTCGTTCGGCTCGACGGCGAAGGCGTTCTCCACCGGTCGTGGCCTGTGGGCACCGACCGGTGAGGCAAGCGAATCGCGGACCTTCCGGTTCACGTACACCCTCGATTCCGCCACCCCGAACACCGCCCAGAACGGCTCCGCGTCGATCGGCTTCACCTGGGAGGCGCAGAGTGGCTGATCCTCGGCGCCGGTCGTGACCTCGAAGGGTCAGTCGGTGACCGCGACGCCACTCCTGCTCCGCACGCTCCCGGTCGACGGCTCCGCACACGCCGGCGCCGTCGAGTGGATCGTCTTCGCCGCGGGCACGGTCGCCAGGGCGGTGCTCGCCCTCGCCGTCGGCATGCTGCTCTGGGCGACCCTTCCCGCGCTGTGGGGCTGGACCCCGACGACCGTGTCATCGGGGTCCATGTCTCCGGGCATCCGCACGGGTGACGTCGTGGTGTCGATGCCCGTCGCGGCCGACTCCGTGGCCGCCGGCCGGGTGCTCCTCGTCGACGACCCCGACCACGAGGGACGCCTCCGCCTGCACCGGGTGCGCTCCGTCTCGGACGGCGGAGACATCGAGCTGAAGGGGGACGCGAACCCGACCGCCGACCGGTCCACCGTCACGACCGACGACGTGCACGGCGCCGGCGTGCTCAGGATCCCCGGTGTCGGCCTGCCCGGCCTCTGGGCGCGACAGGGCGATGTCGTCCCGGTCGTCGGCAGCCTGGCGCTGGCGGCGGGACTCGTCGGTCTCGTCCTCCTCGACGGCCGCTTCGCCCGCGCACGGAGCGACGACCCCGACGCGCCGTCGCGGCGGTCGGGTCGGCGGTCCGCGCGACCGAGGCACTGGACGGGCCACGGGCTGACCATCGTGTCCCTCGCGGTCGTCGCCGTGGTCGCCGCCGCCGTCGTGGTGGCCGCCCCGGCGTCCTCGGCGTTCTCGGCCACGACCGCCGCCGGTCGCTCGAGCGTGGCCACCGGGTCGTTCGCCTGTCTCGCGAGGAACGCGTACCCGAACACCTTCTTCCGGTACGACTTCCACGACGCGCCCGGCACGGTGACGGCGGACACGTCGGGCAACCGCAGGGACGGGACGTTGACGTCCGGCGCCAGCCTCGCAGCAGGGAGTTGCACGCCCGGTAACAGCCCGTCGCTGCGCCTCAACGGCCTCGGCGAGGTCCGCACGCGGGACGCGGTGGACGCCCCGCAGACCTTCGCCCTCGAGACGTGGTTCCGGACGACCACCACCACCGGCGGCTACCTCCTCGGGTTCGGCGACCAGCAGACCGGGATGTCCACGAAGTACGACCGGATGATCTGGCTCGACGACGACGGAGCCGTGCACTTCGGCGTGTACGACGGCGCCAACGTCACGCTCGCCAGCACCATGGGCCTGAACGACGACCGCTGGCACCTCGTCACCGCCACGATGGACCAGAGCGGGATGACCCTGTACGTCGACGGCGTCCGCGTCGCGGCCAACGCGACCTCGCGGGCCGAGTCGAAGCGCGGCTGGTGGCGGATCGGGTACGACAACCTGAACGGGTGGACCGGCAAGCCGACGTACCTGCACTTCACCGGCAACCTCGACGCCACCACGGTGTACAGCGCGTCGCTCACGGCGGACGAGGTGCGCCAGCACCAGGCGGCCGGACGTTGATCCGGTCCTCCGGTGGGCCCTGCCGGGATCGAACCGACGACATCCACGGTGTAAACGTGGCGCTCTACCAGCTGAGCTAAAGGCCCTTCCCCCCGATCCTACGGGAACGCGGTCACACGAGCCGACCGAGCACCGCCGCCGCGAGCGCCGTCCGCTCCACCATCCGGTCGAGGTCGACCCACTCGTGCCGGGCGTGTGCGCCGTCGCCGACCGCGCCGAGGCCGTCGAGCACGGCGGCTCCGAGCGCCGCGGCGAAGTTGCCGTCGCTCGCGCCGCCGACGCTCGTCTCGGTCACGGTGAGGCCGAGCGAGCGGGCGGCGGCCTCGGCGACGCGGAACAGCGACACGTTGCGGTCGGTGCGCTCCATGACGGGCCGGTTCCAGGCGCCCTCGACGGTGATCGTCGCCGCGGGGTTCGCGGGCTCGAGCCCGCCGAGGACGCCGTCGATCCGTCGGGCCTCGTCGGTCGACGAGACCCGGACGTCGAGCGCGGCCGTCGCGGCGCCGGCGCGGACGTTCGGTCGTGTGCCGCCGCTGACGACGCCGACGTTGAGGGAGGTGCCGGCGTCGAGGTCGGTCGCGCCGTGCAGGGCGAGGACGACGCGGGCGAGTTCGTCGACCGCGCTCGCGCCGCCGGTCGGGTGCAGGCCGGCGTGCACCTCGACGCCGCGGATGTGCACGTCGAAGAGCCCGACGCCCTTGCGCGCGGTCTTCAGGGCGCCGTCGGCACCGGCGGACGCCTCGAAGACGAGCACCGGGCCGGGCGTGCGTCGGACGGTGTCCTCGATGACGGCGCGGGAGCCGATGCTGCCGACCTCCTCGTCGCCGTTCAGGACGAGCCGCACGTTGGGCCGGGCTGCGCCCAGGGCGTCGAGGGTCGCGACCGCGTGCGCGAACTGCACGAGGCCGGCCTTCATGTCGTAGGCGCCGGGGCCGGTGAGCCGAGCGCCGTCGATGCGGACCGGCCACTCGTCGAGGGTGCCGGCAGCCCAGACGGTGTCGTAGTGGCAGAGCACGACGACCCAGGCGTCGGTCGGGTCCGGCGCGGTCAGGTCGCCGACGACGACCGGACCGTGGGCGACCGGTTCGTGCAGGGTGCGGGCGGCGAACGGGCCGACGGTCGCGGCGAGGAAGCGCTCGACGTGCTCGAGGCCGGCGCGCAGGAGGGCGAGGTCGTCGGAGGGGGTCTCGGTCTCGACGTACGCCGTCAGGTCCTCGACCATGCGGTCGCGGCGGTCGGCGACGGCGTCGAGGAGCTCCCGGGGGCGACGGTCACGGCGCTCACCGGGCTGCCTCCACGGCGTCGACGAGTCCGCGGATGCGCTGCTCGTCCATCGGCGCCCCGTCCTCGACGGCGACGATCGCGGCGACCAGGGCGCGGATCCCGGGCGTGGGCACGCCGAGCCGCTCGCCGGCCTCGACGACGGGCGCGTAGTGGAGCGGCACCTCGGTCCTGCGGTGCCGGACGGCGATGTCGCGCCAGATGCCGGACCGTGTCTTGCTCTGCGTGGCGAGCCAGGCGACGAGTCCGTCGAGGGCTGCGCCGGTCGCGGCGGCGTCCGCACCGGGTGCGAAGGCCGACGGCTCGAACGCGTCGAAGGGCTCGGCGGTGATCCCCTGCGCCTCGGTGACGGCGAGCACCTCGCGGGCCAGGGCGGTCATGACGTCGCGGTTCCGGTCGATGAGCACGCTCATGTCCTCGTCGGCGAGCGCCGTGGCGGTGAGCATGGCGCCGAAGGCCAGCTTCGACCAGAGGAACCCGGCGACGTTGTCGGTGACGACCGGGCTCCCCCAGTGCCGGAGGTCGTCGGCCAGTCGGCGGTTGCGGTCGCTGGTGCCGCCGGCGTACTCGCCGAGGGCCATCGCGCCGAGTCCGCCGTCCTGGACCACGCCGGGGGCGACGACGTCGGCGAACAGGTCGACGAACGCGGTGACGGTGCGGTCCGTGCCGACGTGGTGGGCGATGACGGGCTCGTTCAGTCCGTTCTGCAGCGAGGCGACCCAGCCGTCACGGGCGAGCCGCGGGGCGATCCACGCGGCGGCCTGGTCGGTGGCGAGGGCCTTGACGGCGAGCAGGACCGGCCCGAGGTCGGTCGGGGCGTCCGGGTCGTCGACGTGCCAGACGGGGATCCTGGCGGTGCGCTCGCCGTCGGCGGTGCGGAGCCGGACGCCGTCCTGCCGGATGGCCGCGACGTGCGCGGGGTCGGCGTCGACGAGCTGGACGGGGACGCCGGCGGCGTCGAGGTGCACGGCGAGGGTCCCGCCGATCGCGCCGGCGCCGACGATCGTGTACGGCGTGGGGTCGGTCATGCGTGCTGTTCCTCTCGTGGCGTGCTGAGCGGCAGGGTGTGGGCGCCGGTGGACGATCCGCCGTCGACACGGAGCACCGTGCCGGTCACCCAGCCGGACTGCTCCGGGTCGGCGACCCAGAGGACCGCCTTGGCGATGTCGTCGGGTTCGCCGACGCGGCCGAGCGGGTTCGGCGAGACGGCGGCGGCGTACTCGTCGCTGACCCGGTTGACGTCGCTGTCGACGGCGACGAAGCCGGGGGCGACGGCGTTGACGCGGATACCGACGGAGCCGAGCTCGAGCGCGCTGGCGCGGGTGACCATCTCGAGCGCGGCCTTCGAGGTGCTGTACGGCGCGGCCCCGGGGCGGGCGCGGAGCGCGGCGCCGGAGGTGATGTTGACGACGGTGGGTGTCCGGCCGGCCGCGGTGGCCAGACGGGCGAGGGTCACGGTCGCCAGCAGGGGCGCCCGCACGTTGACGTGCTGCACGGCGTCCCAGGTCGCCGCGTCGAGCTCGGTGAACGGGGTGGCGGGGTACACCCCGGCCGCGTTGACGAGGACGTCGACGGGTGCGGTGTCCCACGCGGCGGTCACCGCCGCCGCCGGGGCGTCCGGGTCGCGCAGGTCGGCGACGAGCGTCCCGATGCCGGCTCCGGCGTCCACCACGATCGACCCGGCAGCGGCGGCGAGCGCGTCGGGCCGGTGGTCGACGAGCGTGACCCGGTCCCCGGCGCCGGCGAACCGTCGCGCGGTGGCGAGTCCGATGCCGCTCGCGCCGCCCGTGACGAGGACGTGCCGGCTCACCGGAGCACCTTGCCCTTCGTCTCCGGCATCGTCAGGTACACGACGAGCCCGATCGCCGCGGCGATCGCGCAGTAGACCCAGACGAGGTGCCCGAGACCGGCGCCGCTCATCCACGTCGTGATGTACGGGGCGGTCCCGCCGAAGATCGCGACGGCGAGGGCGTACGGCAGGCCGATGCCGGTGGCCCGGACCTCCGGCGGGAACTGCTCGGCCATGATGACGGCGCAGTTCGCGGAGTAGCCGAGCAGGAACAGGATGCCGATGATCTGGATGATCAGCAGCGACGCGAAGGTGCCGCTGAGGAAGGTGAACGCGGGCCAGGCGAAGAGCAGGAACCCGCCGGCGAAGATCGACATGGTGGGCTTGCGGCCGATCTTGTCGGACAGGATGCCGGCGAAGGGCAGCAGGACGAGGAAGACCACCATCGCGATGACGTTCGCGATGAGCGCCTGGTTGAGCGGGAGCCCCGTGGTGACGTGCGCGTAGGTCGGCATGTACGAGACCCACATGTAGTACAGGAGCGTGCCTGCGATGGTGATGCCGAACACGCGGGCGGTCGCGCCGGGGTGGTCGCGGAACATCGCGACGACGGCGTTGCGCTTCGGCCCGGCGGCGCGGAAGTCGCGCTCCCGCTGGGCGGTGAACGACTCCGTCTCCTCGACGGAGGTCCGCAGCCAGATCCCGACGAGGCCGATGAGCGCGCAGAACACGAAGGCGGCACGCCATCCCCAGGCGTCGAGCGCCTCGGCGGAGAGCGACGACGTGATGACCGCTCCGATGCCGGAGGCGATGAGCACGCCGGCGCCCACCGACACCTGCTGCCAGGACCCGGCGAAGGCGCGACGCTTCGGCGCCGCCGACTCGACGAGGAAGGCGGACGACGACCCGAACTCGCCGCCGGCGGAGAAGCCCTGCGCGAGACGGGCGAGCAGCAGGACGATCGGCGCCGCGATCCCGATGGTGGCGTAGTCCGGCGTGATGCCGATGACGAGGGACGCGATCGCCATCAGGGCGATGGTCAGCATGAGTCCCTTCTTCCGGCCGTGGCGGTCCGCGTACGCGCCGAGCACCGCGGCGCCGATCGGCCGCATGACGAACCCGACCGCGAAGACGGCGAGGGTGGCGAGGAGCGCGGCGGCGTCGTTGCCGGGCGGGAAGAAGTGGTGGCCGAACACCGACGAGAACGTCGTGTACACGGCCCAGTCGATCCACTCGACCACGTTGCCGATGCCGCCGGCGATGATCGCCTTGCGGCCGCGTGCGCTGAGCCGGGTCTCGTGGGGGGCGGCGGGGGCGGCGGTCGTGGTGCCGACCGTGGGGTCTGCTGCTTCTGCTGTCATCGTTGCGTCGACTTCCGGGTGGAGGAACGGGGTGCGGAACGGGGTGCGGAACGGGTGGAGCAGCGGACGGGAGGCGCGGTGCGGGCGGGCACCGGGCCTCCCGTCCGTCAGGTGGTGGCGTCCGTCGCGGACGCGACCACCGGGTCGAGACCGCTCACGGTCGCGACGTGCTCGGCGAGTCCGGCGTGGGTGGTGAACCAGACGTCGTCGAAGGATCGGATGTGGGCGAGGAGCGCCTCGAGGACGACGAGGCGGGACCGGTGCCCGATGAAGTGCGGGTGCATGGTGAGCTGGAAGACGCCGCCCTCGGCACGCGCGACGTCGAACTCGTCGCGCCAGATGCGGCCGACCTCGTGCGGCGGGGT
>Ga0265798_10012949_pt1 | contig 10016 bp, 10 predicted proteins | sample P3T30metagenome_FD_192430 | JGI IMG/M metagenome (GOLD analysis project Ga0265798, IMG submission 192430) | Plant litter microbial communities from East Loma Ridge, Irvine, California - P3 T30 | ecosystem: Environmental > Terrestrial > Plant litter > Unclassified | place: USA: California...
GGCCTTTCGGGCGGCGGTCTCCGCGGTGAAAGGTGGAAATGGCGGGCGGTCCGACATCAGCGTATCCTCACGGTTTGTACCGATTGGTACAAACGTGGACGCATCGGGAGCTCGCGTCAACCGGATCGGCTCGCCTTGCGGGTCGGTACAGCTCGTCCAAAGGCAGCGGCGGGATCCGCGCCCTGGGTCCGATAGGCGGCCGGGGCTGCACCGATGATCCGGCGGAACATGGCCGCAAAGGCTCTGGGCGTCTCGTAGCCCAGCGCGGCCGCGGTTTCGGCGACCGATCCGCCTCCAACCAGCATCGGCAACGCGGCCAGGACGCGGGCCTGCTGACGCCAGACTGAGAACGGGACCATCAGCTCTCGTTCCGCCAGCCGCGCCAGTGTTCTCGGCGAGGCCCCGGCATCCCGGGCGAAGGCCGCCATGTCCCGCCGGTCGCCGGGACGCGCCAGGATCGCGTCGCAGACACGCCGGAGCCGCGGGTCGTCCGGCATCGCCAGGCAGAACGGGCATCGCGGGAGCGCGGCGACCTCATCGAGCAGGACATCGAACAGGCGGCCTTGCCGCCCGCCCCGATCGTCCGCCCGGCCATCGCGGATCGCCCGCAGGATCAGTTCGCGCAGGAGCGGTGTCACCGCGAGACCGGTCGGCACGTTCGGCAGGTCGGCCGGCACGGCATGGTCGGCGACGTAGAAGGTCCGAAGCGAAACGGCGCCGCGGGCGCGCATGGCGTGCTCGACGCCGGCTGAGACCCACAGGGCCCGCTGCGGCGGTACGATCCAGAGACTGCCCGCCGCGCGGATTTCCATCACCCCGGCCATCGCGTAGATCAACTGCGCGCGTGCGTGACAATGCGGGCCGACGATCCCGCCATCCGGGTAGTCGCGGCCGAGGCAGATCACCTTCGAGCTTGGCTGAGAGGCGGGGCCGAACACCGGGCGATCGTCAGGCGGTCGGCCGCGCCCCGAGACGAGCGATGAAGAAGTCCCGGGCGGCGCAGCTGGTGCGATCGAAGTGCCGGACATACGGATCGAAATGACCGCCCGGCACCAATACCAGATCTTTTGGCGGCAGGGCGCGCTGATAGGCTTCAAGGCACAGGTCGGTGGCCGTGAGACCGTCGTCTTCGGCCACGATCATCAGCAGCGGTGTCGGGCTGATCCGGGTGATGTGCACGCCCGGCTCGTTCTCGCGGGACAGTTCGGCGCTGCGCAACGTCACCGCATTCCGCCAGGCCGGTGCGAAGGCTTGAGTGCCGGTGAAGAAGGCGTGGCCGTCCTGTCCCGGCATCGCACAGGGTTGGCGCGGATCGTCCGACACCGCTAGCAGCATGGCCGGCTCCTCGCCGCGGAAGCGCGCGGAGCGGTCGGCCTCGAAGCGACGGAGCTGGGCCGGCACGAGATCGGCACGGGTCCGGCGCTGTGCCGAGCTCGAGCCGCTGATCTGTGGCACCTGCGCGACGACGCATCGGACCCGGCGGTCGATCGCCGCGACCTCGATCACGTGGCCCCCGCTGAAGCTGGTGCCCCAGATCCCAATGCGGTCCGGATCGATCCAGGGAATCGTCTGTGCGAAACTGATCGCATCCCGGTAGCCGCGCTTCTGCGCCGTCGGATCGACCTCCTGCCGGGGTAGCCCGTCGCTGGCGCCGAAATGGGCGTGGTCGTAGACCAGGACGCCGAGACCGGCCGCCGCGAAAACCTCTGCGTAACGATCGAGATACTGCTCTTTCACCGCCGAGAAGCCGTGGGCCATCACCACGGCCGCAGCGGATGCGCCCTCCGGTGTGTCCGGCCGATAGAGCCAGCCCCGCAAGGTCCGGCCCTCCGAACTGAACGCAACATCGCTTCGCATCGGTCGCTCCCTCGATCGCCGAAGCATCGTGCCGGACCTTGCTTAGGTCGGCGCGGTGAACCCGGTCAAAGATGGCGCCGTTTCGGCCAGAGATCCCTGTCGCCCGATGGCGCCGTCCACCGTCGACAGCCAGGCCGATCGGTGCAACTCTGGCACGCAAAGCGCCGCGGAGCGCGGCCCGGCGGACCGGGCGATACGATCGGGGAGGCTCATGGCGTCGGACATCCAAGAATCGCGGGCTGCGCTCATTCTTCTGGCGGTTGTGGTCGGGTCGGTGCTGCTGTTCGGCGCGTTCACGCTGGTCACGCAGATCGGCTGAAGCCCGCGTGAAGTACAACCGTCGCGCGTCCATTGACATGGCGCGAAACCGGGGACGGTTCGTCGGTCGGCGGGAATAACCTCAATCCATCAGTAGAATGACCGGGAGAGCATTGAGGTTGCGGTGTTGAGTTAACCGCCTCTTAATTCCATCATGGGTTGTATGGCTGCGAAGAATGCGTGCGAGGGGCACGCCGGTTTCGGAGATCGCCCATGGTTGTCGACGCGATCAAGCGCCCGCGCGGCCTGCCGGTGGATCTGTCGGCAGCCCTCGACGCGTCCGGCGTGATCGGCGCGTGGTCGTGGTCGCCCCGGTCCGATCGCTGCACCCTCGATGCCGGCGCCGCCGACGTGCTCGCGGGCGATCCTGGCCTCGCCGGGCGGCCGATTCCGCTGGAGATCGCGAAGGCCTGCGTCCATCCCGAGGACCGGCCGGCGGTGGTGCGGCAGTTCCAGGCGATCCGCGAGCGCGGCGGCCTGTTCGTGGCCGAGTACCGCACGCTCTCGCCGGCCGGCCAGGTCCGGTGGATCCTCGACCGCGGCCGGCTGCCGGCGGGCTCGTCGAGCCGGCGGACCGGGCACGGCATCATCATCGACGTGACCGACAGCCGGCTCGAGGATGAGCAGGCCGCCCCGTTGCCGGTCGAGCCGCTGGATGCGCTCTCGGTCGCCATCGACCGGGCCCTCGAATGCCGCGACGCGCTCGAAGGAGTCGCGGATACCGAACTGCAATTGCTGATCGATATGCTGCTGCTGCGCCTCGGGCAGAGCATCGCCAAGACCCCCGCCGCCGCGGCGGCAGGCCGGCGCGGGCATTGACCGATCGCGGGGGCGGCTCCTCGGCACCCTGGCACAGGATCGCGCGCGGAAGCGCGGAAGCGCGGACCGGATCGGCCTTCGGCGAGGATATCGGCCCCTCGGCAAACGAGAGGGCCCGCTTCGAGACGTTGTTTGCGAAGGCCGCGCGATTGCAAGGCGCGGGGGCGTAGGGGCGGCTGATTGCTAACCCGGTTGAACGGGCGATGCATCCGGAGCAGTGATTTGCTTCGGCGATCCGGATGCTGTTGTCTGGCCGTTGTCGGAGCGACCCCGGTCTCTCTTCGATCGGACCTCTATGTCGCCCTGCCCGCCGCACGCATCCTGACGAGGCTGCTCCGATGGATCCCGGCGCGCGCGACACCGCTCGGCGGGGTGGTCTGTCCCGCTTCCTCGTTTTGTACGTTGCCCTGTACGGGGCCTACGGTTTCCTCTCCCCGATCCTGCCGGGCTTTCTCGCGGCGCGTGGGCTGGAGCCGGGGCAGATCGGCACCCTCCTGGCAGCCGCCGGCGCCCTGCGGCTGGTGATCGGCCCCCTGGCCGGCGCCTTCGCGGACCGGAGCCGGGCCGGCCGTCCCGTCCTGGCGGCGAGCATCGCGCTCGCGGGTCTCGCCGTCCTGGCGCACCTGCCCGGCGTCGGGTTCTGGCAGCTCCTTGGGCCGGCCCTGCTGTACGCGGCCGGAACCGCCGCGCCTGCGCCGCTGGCCGACGCGCTGGCGCTCGCCGCCGCCCGGGGCGGGGCCGTCTTCCAGTATGGCTGGGTCCGGGCGGCCGGCTCGGCCGGCTTCATCGCCGCCACCGGCGCCGCCGGCTGGCTGATCGCCGCGTCCGGCTTGTGGGCCGCGCTGGTGGCGAGCGGGGGCCTGTTCATCGCCGCTTCGGGTGCGGCCCTGGCGCTGCCGGTCCGCGAAGGCGCGCAAAACGGCCCCATGCCGTGGCACAACTTCGCGGATCTGCTGCGGCTGCCGCGCTTCCTGCGCGTGGTCTTCGCGGCTTCGCTGGTGGTCGGCGCCCACGCCATGCATGACGGTTTCGCCATGATCCTGTGGCGCGCTGCCGGAATTGGAGCCGGCACCGCCGGACTGCTCTGGTCTGGATCGGTGGCGGCCGAGGTGCTGGTGTTCCTGTTCGCCGGACCCTGGCTCCTGGCGCGGATCGGGCTCCCGGCCGGAATCGCGGTCGCGGCGCTGGCCGGCGCCCTGCGCTGGGCGGCGCTCGCCTCGACCACAGCGATCCCCGTCCTCGCGGGTGCGGAGGTCCTGCACGGGCTGAGCTTCGCCCTGCTGCACCTCGCCTGCCTCGGCCTGATCGAGGCCGCGACGCCCCCGGAACGTCGGGCCACCGCGCTGGCACTCTACGGGACCCTGGGCCTCGGCCTGTCCGGCGTGCTGGCGACGCTGGCCTCCGGCGCGCTCTTCGGCGCCTTCGGGGCACCGGCCTTCTGGGCGATGGCGGCCATGAGCCTCGCCGCCCTGCCGCTGGTGCCGGGTCTGCGGGACGGCTGAAGCCGCGGGTTCTTTTCCCGGCCCTGTGGTACGGACCCGGAACGGACCCGCCCGATACGCCCGCATGCCCTTTGTCGCCGAGATCCTGATCCCGCTGGCGCTCGATGCGCCTTACAGCTACGCCGTGCCCGGCGGCCTCGACCTCGCGGTCGGCGACGTGGTGCAGGTGCCGCTCGGGCCCCGCGAGATCGTGGGCGTCGTCTGGGGCTTGGCCGAGACGGCCGGCGGCTCGAACCTGCGCCCCGTGACCGGCACCCTCCCCTACGCACCGCTCTCGGAGCCGCTGCGCAGTCTGGTCGACTGGATCGCCCGGTACACCCTCGCCCCGAAGGGCTCGGCGCTCGCCATGGTGCTGCGCCTGCCCGACGAGGCCGCCGCCGCCGAGACCGCCCGGGTTGCGGTGCGCCTCACCGACAAGCCGCCCTCACGGCCGACCGCGGCGCGAGCCAAGGTCGTGGCGACGGCCGCGGACCGTGCGCTGCGCGGCAAGAGCGCGCTCGCCAAGGAAGCCGGGGTCTCGCTCTCGGTAATCGACGGCCTGATCGACGACGGCGTCCTGGAGACCATCGCGGTCGAGCCCGAGCCGGTCGCCCTGCCCCCCGAGCCGGACTTTCCGCGCACGCCGCTTTCGCCCGCCCAGGCCGAGGCGGTGACGGAACTGGTCGAGCCGTTCCCGTGGCTGCAACCCGACGCGGAGGCGGCCGACAACCGGCCGATCCTGCTCGAGGGCGTCACCGGCTCCGGCAAGACCGAGGTTTATTTCGAGGCGGTCGCGGCCTGCGTCCGGGCGGGGCGCCAAGCGCTGATCCTGATGCCCGAGATCGCCCTCACGGCGCAGTTCCTCGACCGGTTCGCCCAGCGCTTCGGGGTCCGGCCGGCGGCCTGGCATTCCGGCATCGGCGGCAAACGCCGCGAGCGACTGCGGGCCGCGGTGGCGGCCGGCGAGGCTCTGGTGGTGGTGGGCGCGCGCTCGGCGCTGTTCCTGCCGTTCGCCCGCCTCGGCCTGATCGTCGTCGATGAGGAGCACGAAGCGGCCTACAAGCAGGAGGACGGCGTCCACTACCACGCCCGCGACATGGCGGTGGTGCGCGGGCGCCTGGAGGGCTGTCCGGTGGTGCTGGCCTCGGCGACGCCGTCGATCGAGACCCGGGTGAACGCGGCGCGCGGGCGCTACCGCCACGTGCTGCTGCCGGAGCGGTTCGGCGGGCGGCGCCTGCCCGACATCGCCGCCATCGACATGCGCAAGGACCAGCCCGAGCGGGGCCGCTTCCTCAGCCCGCCGCTGGTCAACGCCGTGAAGCATACCCTGGAGCGGGGCGAGCAGGCCTTGCTGTTCCTCAACCGCCGGGGCTACGCACCGCTGACCCTGTGCCGGGCCTGCGGGCACCGCTATCAGTGCAAGAACTGCTCGACCTGGCTCGTGGAGCACCGGTTCCGGCGGGCGCTCGTCTGCCATCAGTGCGGCTACACCGAGCGGCGGCCCGACGCCTGCACCGAGTGCGGCACCTTCGACAACCTGACCGCGTGCGGCCCCGGCGTCGAGCGGATCGCCGAGGAGGCCGCCGCGCTGTTCCCGGACCGGCGCATCGTCGTGCTGTCGAGCGACTTTCCCGGTGGCGCCGACCGCCTGCGACAGGAGCTGGAGGCGGTGGCGGCCGGTGAATGCGACCTCGTCATCGGCACGCAGCTGGTGGCCAAGGGCCACAACTTCCCGAGCCTGACCCTGGTCGGCGTGCTGGACGCCGATATCGGACTGACCTCTGGCGATCCGCGGGCGGCGGAGCGCACTTTCCAGCTGCTTCAGCAGGTTACCGGCCGGGCCGGGCGCGGCGACAAGCCCGGCCGGGCGCTGGTCCAGACCTACCAGCCCGAACACCCGGTGATCGCCTCCCTGTTGTCGGGGGATGCGGAGCGCTTCTATCAGGAGGAGATCCACGCCCGCGAGGCGGCGGGGCTGCCACCGTTCGGGCGGCTCGCCGCGCTGATCGTCTCGGCCGCCGAGCGGGAGGTCGCCGAGGCGCACGGACAGGCGCTCGCCCGCGCCGCCGATCCGCCGGAGGGTGTGATGGTGCTGGGGCCCGCGGAGGCGCCGCTCGCCTTGGTCCGGGGCCGCTACCGCTTCCGGCTGCTGGTGAAGACGGAGCGCAACATCGACATGCAGGCCTATCTGCGCGCCTGGATCGCCCGCGGCCCGAAGGTGCGTGGCAACGTCCGGGTCGCGATCGATGTCGACCCGCAGAGCTTTTTGTAAGACAGTGCGGCCACGGGCAGCGGACCCGCGGCCGGAGATCGGCGGCGGGACGCGTGCGGTTCCCGGAGGAGCGATCAGTGCTGAGCTATACCAAGACGCCGGACTCGAACGTCGCCGAGATCGTGGTCGACGGCAAGATCTCCGACGAGGAGATGAACGCCGCGATGAATGCCATGAAGGCGGACCTCGACAAGGGCGGCAAGATCAAGCTGCTCGAGGATATCCGCGCCTTCGAGGGCATGGAGCCGGCCGCCTTCTTCAAGGACCCGCGCTTCGGCATCTCGATGATGAAGAGCGTCAGCCATGTCGCCCTGGTGACGGATGCGCCCTGGCTGAAGGCATTGGCCGAGACCTTCAATTTCGTCTCGCCGACCCAGATCAAGGTGTTCGAGCGCGCCCGCCTCGCCGAGGCGCGGACCTGGCTCGCCGGCGCCGCCTGACCGTCGTCAGTCGGCCTGCGCGGTGCGGTCGTTCCTGCGCCGCGCGGTCCAGTGGCCGGAGCATAGGGTGGCGACCTTCCAGGTGCCCGAGCCGGTACCGGCCTGAAGCCGCCCGGTTCCGGTCCCGCTCGCCGTCCCGGTGGTGACGGCGAGACCGACGCTGCCGTCGGCGCCGACATGGCCGCTCACCCGGGCTCCTGCCTCGCCCGAGACCAGCCGAACCTGGCCCTCGCGGATCGCCAAGGCGTAGGTGTAGCGGGCGTTGCATAGCCCGCTCTCGGTCACGAGTTCCACCGACCACGTTCCGTTGTTCGCGCCCGGTGCGGCGTGGGCCGACGGGGATATGGCGGAGAACAGGCCGGCGGCGAGAGCCGCGGCGGCGACCAGTTTGATCATGCGGGTATCTCTTTCAGCAAAGCGCGCGCCGCCCGTCATGGCGCGCTGGGTCACACTCGTCGATGGAGGATGACGCAATGCTGAATGAGGGAAGCGGCAAGAGTATGGCTGCACGGTTTTTGGGTGAGATCAGGATCTGCGCCTCGATGAGGCGGAAATAGTCACGCCGCGCTCTGCGATTGCTTGGCCGTATCATTGATTGGGGAACGTTCATCCACGCCGTCCTCGAAGGCGGCGTGTGGAACGGGTGCGCCCGGGCCCGGCGTAGCATTCTTCTCGACCCGCGCCCGGATTTTCAGATTGCGCCTTGGCACGGGGAACAGACGCGCCCGCCCATACCGTCGAGCTCGTGCATCGCAGGGCGAGGCATCGGTCCCCCGCGCCGGCGCGAGAGACGAGATGTCCATTTCGGGCTGGACAGCGCGACGGCAGGATGAAGAAAAAGTCCTCTGCCGTCAGGGAGAGGAGGTGCGGCGCACCTGGCGGAACGCGCTGCGTGACCGTCGCAGCCCGTCCCGGAGCGGCAGTACGAGGCCGGTGTTTCGTCGAGCGGCGCGGACCATGTCCGCCCGACCGCGTGTCCCGGCCCCGCGCGTCTCAATCCGTCAGTGAGCGCGCCTCTTCCGGCAGCATGATCGGGATGCCGTCGCGGATCGGGTAGGCGAGCTTCGCAGAGCGGCTGATCAGTTCCTGGCGGGCGGAATCGTATTCGAGCGTGCCCTTGGTCAGCGGACAAACCAGGATCTCAAGGAGCTTGGGGTCCACGCGGGTCGCCTCGACGGTGGTTGTGAGGTCGTTGGTCATCGGTCGTGCGAGCCTATTGCATCGTCGGCTCGGGGCCGGAGCCGCGAACCAGTTCCATCTGCGTGACCGCGATCAGGATTTCCGCCCGGGTCTTCAGGTCGGGGGCCTCCAGCATCGCCTGCTTCTCGCGAACGCCGAACGGACTCATCATGCAGAGGGCGTTGACCAGCGCCTCGTCTGGCGCCTCGTCGATCCCGTCCCAATCCACCTTCAGATCGTTCGATTCCACGAAGTCGCGCAGTGCCTTGAGGACGCCGTCGCGGTCGACCAATTCCTCGCCCGCCCGCGGCTCGAAGTCCACCGCGAAGTCCTCGTAGGAGACGTGGCAGCGGCGGTAGGTGCTGGTGGAGGCCAGCTCGCTTTCGACCCGGAACCGGCTGATGCCGGTCAGCGAGACGAGGTAACGGCCGTCGCCGGTCTCGGCGTATTGCGTGATCCGTCCCACGCAGCCGACCCGGTAGAGCTTGGGGTTCGCCGCCCCCGACCCTTCCGGATCGGGCTGGATCATCCCGATCACCCGATCCGTGCGCATCGCGTCGTCGATCATCGACAGGTAGCGTGGCTCGAAGATGTTCAGGGGCATCTGGCCGCGCGGCAGCAGCAATGCGCCGGGCAGCGGAAAGACTGGGATGACGGCGGGGCAATCCGCCGGGCCCTTGTAGCTCGCATGGGTGCTCATGGCGCCTCCCGGATGGGCCTGATGCTGGGGCGGAATATCCGCCCCAGGGCGAGCCGAAGTGTCATGAGAACAGGAGCGCCGAGAGCTTGCGTCGTCCCCGGATCGTGTCGGGATCCATCACGCCCCAGGCCTCGAAGAACTGCAGGAGCTGCTTGCGCGCCGCATCCTCGTTCCATTCCTTGTCGCGCTTGCGCAACTCGATCAGGTGATCGACCGCTTGTCCGCGCTCGTTCGCGGCGGCGAGACCCAGAGCGAGGTCGAACCGCGCCTGGTGGGCGTCCGGATTGGCGTCGACCTCACGCTGCAATCCCGTGAGGTCGCCGAGCGAGGCGGCCTGCTCGGCGAGTTCCAGGGCGGCACGGACGCCGGTGAGCGCCGGGTCGGCGGCCTTTGCGTCCGGGACCATCGCCAGCACGCGCTTGGCATTCTCGATCTCGCCGGCGTCGAGCTGCATCTTCGCCAGGCCGGCGAGCGCCGCCACGTTGTCGGGCTGCTGCTCCAGGACCGCGGCGTAGATCTCGGAGGCGCCCGCAAGGTCGCCCTCCTCGATCAGGGCGGCGGCGTCCGCGAGTGCCAGCTCGACCGGATCCTGGGCGGGGCCCGCGACACGGTCGATCAGCTCCTTGATCTGGCTTTCCGGTACTGCACCCATGAAGCCGTCGACGGGCTGGCCCTTCTGGAACACGATCACGGCCGGGATCGACTGGATCCCGAGCTGGCCCGCGATCGAGGGATGGTCGTCGATGTTCATCTTGACCAGCGCCACGGCGCCCTTGGCCGCCTTGACAACCTTCTCCAGGACCGGCGTGAGCTGCTTGCAGGGTCCGCACCAAGGCGCCCAGAAATCGACCAGGACCGGCCGGTGCATCGACTCGGCGATGACATCCTGTCGGAAGCCCGCGGTCGTCGTGTCCTTGATCAGGGCATCGGTGTCGCCGGCCGGAGCGGCG
>Ga0265798_10012950_pt1 | contig 10015 bp, 9 predicted proteins | sample P3T30metagenome_FD_192430 | JGI IMG/M metagenome (GOLD analysis project Ga0265798, IMG submission 192430) | Plant litter microbial communities from East Loma Ridge, Irvine, California - P3 T30 | ecosystem: Environmental > Terrestrial > Plant litter > Unclassified | place: USA: California...
GGCACGACGAGGAGCACCCGTTTCGCGGGTGTCCGAGAGGGAGATGGGCGGCCGCGAGCGCGGGCCCGAGCAGCATCGTAAACGTGGCCGGCGGCGTGGCGGAAGTGCGAGCGGCGTGGCGGGGTGGCCCCGGTATGGGGGTGCCAGGGTGGGGGTGGGTCAGCCGTCGGTGGACGGGGTGGCGGAGGCGGACGGGGTCGACGAGTCGAGCACGTACAGGCTGCCCCCGAACATCCAGGTCGCCACGCCGGTCGCGTCGGCCTCGGAGCCACTCGCCTCGGCGGACGAGATCTTCGTGATGAGGAAGAGCCGCTTGCCGTTCTGCAGACCCTTCACGAAGGCCAGCGCCTGGTCGTACGTGCCTTCCACCGCGACTGCCGCGGGCACGACCGAGAAGTTCTGGGCGGTGACGGCTGGGTCGGTGACGATCGGCGGCTCCGCCGCCGTGGACGGCGCAGCCGCCGGGGCTGGCGTCGCGGTCGGGGCGCTCGTCGCCGTCCCACCGGACGCGGTCTCCGCCGCGCTGCCCGTCGTGCTCGCCGTCGGTGCGTAGGCCGCGGCATCGCTGGTCGTGTACGACTGCACCTGGACACCGGCTGCCGTCGCGGTCGCGTTCAGTTCGTCGATGAAGGCGGGCAAGGCCGCTTCGTCCGGAATCGACGCCGAAAGGGCCTCGAGTTCGGTCTTCATCTGCGGCAGGGTCTTCGCCTGTGCACGCAGTCGGCTGAGCTCGACCCGACTCGATTCGTTGGTCTGCTCCACACTCTCCCGTTGCGTCCGGGCTTCCGCCGCCTGTGCGAGTTGCGGCTGGACGGCGAGGAAGTACCCCGCGGCCGCGACGACGAACATCGCGAGCACGGCGAGGAGCAGGCTCAGGCGGTTGCGGGTCACGGCTCAGTCCTTCTTCTCGGCGTAGCGATCGTCGTACGCCTTCTCGTCGAGGTGGATCGTCATGTTGACCGTGTACCCGTCGCCAGCGGTGTTGCCCTTGGTGACGGAGTTGGCCGTGGCATCCGTGAAGCCGCGAAGATCCCTGAGCGCGCTGATCCAGGCAGGCACGGAGGGCAAGGTGGCGCTCGTCGCATCAAGGGTCACGGTCGCGACCCGTTGCGGCTGCAGTGGGTCGTCGGACTGGGCGTACGGGTCCTCGGCAGTGGCGGAGTCGATGGTCACCGCCGTGATCACGACACCCGCCGGCAGCCTGTCCTCGATCGCGGCGAGCGTCGCGGACCAATCGATCTCGGTCGCCCCACCCACCGTCTGCGCCGAACGGAGTAGGGCGCTTGCCGACTCGGTCGTCCGGACGTCCCGGAACTGCTGCTGCTGTTGCTGCAACGACAGGGTCTCCGCTTGGGCCGTGGCGAGGTCGTCCGCGGCGGCCGACCGGGTGAGCGAAGCCGCCCCGGCGCCGATCCCGGCGACGAGCGCGACGAGGACGACACCCGCCCATGCCCGACGCACGTTGCCGCGTTGCCGCCGGTGGACGTGCACTTCGGGCGGGAGCAGGTCGACGCGCGGCACGCCACCGATGACCAGCTGCTGCGTACCCCGCGGTCCTCGGCGCGGACGCACGTCGGCGGTTCCGCCTGCAATGGGCCCGGTCTTGCGACCACGCACCGGCCGGGTCGCGGGCGCCGCGTCGATCGTCTCGGTCATGCTGCACGGCTCCCTGCCACGAGGCTCCAGGCGACGGAGATCGCGGCCCCTCGTTCTCGGATGGCCTCCGGGGTGACGCCACGTCCAAGCTGAGCGGTGACGAAGGGGTCACCCAGGGCGGCCGGGACCCGGGCCAACTCGCCGAGTCCCTCACGGAGCCCGGGAAGGGCGGCACCACCGCCGACGAGGACGATGCCGCGCACGGGCTCCTCCGGGCGCGTGTTGACGAAGTAGTTCACCGTGTTCCGGATGCTTGCGAGGAGTTCACCGACCGCGGACCGTACGACGGCGACCGCACGGTCGTCGTCCTGGGTGACGGTTGCGCCAGCCATCCCGAAGTGCCGCTTCACTGCCTCTGCCTCTGCGAGCTCGATGCCGAGCTGGGCGGCGATCGCCCGGGTGACGTCAGCGCCGCCAGTGGGGATGATGCGGACGAACTTGGGCAGACCGTCGGTCGAGATCACGACCGACGTCGTCTCCGCGCCGCAGTCCACGATGGCGACCGTGCCGGATCCCGCGACCCGCGGTGCGAGCACCCGTGCCAGGGCGAACGGGATCAGGTCGACTCCGACGGGGTTGAGGCCCGCGAGCTGGACGGCCTGCACGTTGGCGAGGACCGCGTCCTTGATCGCGGCGACGAGGAGCCCGTTGACGACGGGCCCACCCTCACCTTCACCCTCCGAGGTCGGGTAGAAGTCGAGGATCGCGTCGCCGACCGGGACCGGGAGCATGTCCTGCACCTGGAACGGCAACGACTCGCGGATCTGCGCGAGCGGGGCCATCGGTACGGTGAGGTCACGGGACAGCACGCGCTGGTTGCCGACACCGAGGACGACGTCCTTCGACCGGAACTTCCCGAGTGCCCAGAGGGACCGCAGGGTCGCGGCAACGGTGTTGGCCTCGAGGACCTCGCCCTGCTTGGTCGCGTCCTTCGGCGTCTCCACCTCGGCGAACCGCAGCACGATGGGGCGCGGCTTGTCGACGTCGGAGACCTCGACCGCGCGGATCGCGTTCGCGCCGATGTCGATGCCGACGATGCTCTTGGCCATGTCGATTCCTTCCGGGCCGTCAGGCCAGTCCGATGAGTCCGAGGTAGGAGTCCCAGAGCGTGGTGCCGCAGAACGCCCCGACCCACGCGCCGGCCAGCATCCAAGGGCCGAAGGGAATGCCGGTCTTCCTGCCGGCTCGTCGGACGACGATCAGGCCGATGCCGAAGGTACCGCCGAGCGCGAAGGCCGCGAAAGCACCCACTGCGAGGGGTCCCCATCCGAGGTACGCCAGGACCAGGCCGAGCGCGCCGGCCAACTTCACGTCTCCGAGGCCCATGCCCTGCGGGGCGATGAGGGCGAGCACGAGGTACCCGAGCCCCATCGCGGCCATGCCGATGAACGCCCGCAGGAGCGCACCCCAGTCGCCGGAGAGGGCGCTCGCGACGGTGAGCAGCACCGCGAGCACCGGGTACATGGGGAGCACGATGCGGTCCGGGAGCCGGTGCTCCTCGAGGTCGATGAGCGTCAGCGCGACCGAGACGGCCACCAAGTAGATGAGTCCGACCAGGACGACGAACGCAGCGGCCGTGTGTGGGCCGTCCGCTCCGTCGGACGGCAGGAAGCGCAGGGCCACGACGACGAACAGCACCGCCGTGCCCGCTTCGACCACGGGGTACCGGACCGAGATCCGTTCCGCACAGTCCCGGCACCGCCCGCGGAGCACCAGCCAGGAGACCACCGGAACGTTGTCCCGGGTCCGGATCGCGGTGCCGCACCGTGGACAGGCCGATGCCGGCCGCACCACCGACAGCCCGGCCGGGACACGGTGGACGACGACGTTGAGGAACGAACCGATCGCGAGACCGAGTACCCCGACGAGCCCCGCAACGAGCACCCCGGCTCCGAGGACCGGGGTCACGGGATCGCCGCGCCGTCGGCCGTGTAGGCGGTCTTCGACTCGACCTGGGTCGCGACCCGGTAGGTCGTCACGGTGGGCTGCGGGAACTTCGGCGGGGTGTACGTGGCGAGACTCGCGTCGTACTTGTAGTTCTTGTCGTACCCCTGACCGCTGGCCAAGCCGACGGCACCACGGAAGTTCTGGGCGACGGACCCCTTGATCGTCAGGGCCCCCCGCCCCCGCGTCGAGCCCTGCGTCCAGTTCTGCACGACGAAGGTCCCCTGATTCGACAGGATCGCCGCGTCGATCTCCCGGTCCTGGCCGGTGAGGGTGTTGCCGTAGGTGTTGATGGGGTTCCAGACCCAGACCGCACGCTGCCCGATCAGCCCCAGCACGGTGGAGGCTGCACGCGTCGCGGGGTAGGTCACGTCGCCCGTCACGTAGAGGTAGTTCTCGGCGGCCACGGTGACGGCCTTGTCCACGACGCCCTTCACGAAGGCGTCGCCGCGGTCGCAACCGTACGGAGTGGAGACGTTCGCGTTGTTCCCGTTCACGGGCTCGACCTCGGAGGTGGTCGGTGAGTTCGTCGAGTACGGGAACCCGACGCCGTTCGACTTCAACCGGGTCCAGCTGTTTGCGTACGACGTCGCGTCGCAGGCGTTCGCGATGTTCTTGTACTTCGACGATGCGTCCCAGTAGTTCGGGTCCGGTGTCGTGCCGCTCGGCCGCGCGGCGGGCTCGTTCTGCACGTACACCAGGTTGTTCTTCGGGATCGGGATCGTGGCCCCGCCTGAGCTGTGCAGCGCGTCGACGTCCCCGCACTTCGCGGGGGCGGACCCCTTCGTGATCGGCGCTCCGGGTACCGCGGTCGCACCCTCCACGTTGGTCGCGATGGTGAGGGGTGACACGACGGTCATCGTGCCGTCACCGTTGAACGTGATCTTCGTGGGTCCGGTGAAGAGACACCCGGTGCCTTCGACGGAGTCGGTCGTGGTCTGGAGGTCACTGCGCATGGAATCGCGGAGGTCGCCGATGGTCGACGGGGGCGTCAGGGTCGATGCGGTCGTCGGAGCGGAGGCGAACGACGGGGCCGCCGTGCCGCAGTCGGCGCTGTTCCAGCCACCGACAGTCTGGACCGTGCTCTGGAACGTCGACCCGCAGATCTTCAGCTGGTCGTTGGTCCGCACCGGCCCCTGCAGCAGGTCGTTCGGGCCGAACTGGATCTGCTGGCAGCTCGAGGTCCGCGCGGCGACTCGGTAGTCGCTCGTGCAGCTGGCGCCGCTCCGACCGGCTGTCTCGTTGGTCACGGTGGGGTCGCCGGACTCGTAGTTGGTGAAGTAGAGGTAGTTCGAGAACCCGTCCGGCCGGACGTTGGCGACGACCGTCCGGGTCACCTTGCCGGCCCGACCCGTCGACTGGACACGGATGACGCCCTGCGAGGCGAGCTTGCTGTTGTCGACCGCGTAGCGGAACGAGGACGGGCCGGCCACGCCGCCCACAGTCGGGACAGTGACCCAGCGGCCGCCGGCAGACACCGGCTTGATGTCGAACGCCGGGTTCGTGTCCAGGCCCTTGGCGAAGGTGCTGCCGGTCGCCTTGCTGAACGTCGCGTCCGCCTGGCCGTACTGGCCGTAGGTGTTGTCGGCGTTGAGGTGCGACTGGTAGTCGGCGACCCCCGCGTAGGCGGCGTCGGCAGCCCGGGCCCAGTCGGTGTCGTTCGACGTCACGCGGGCCCCGCTGGTCGAGACGGACAGCATCGTGGCGACGAGGATCATCACCACAGCTGCGACGCCGACCACCGCGACGAGGGCGAACCCGCGCTCGTCGTCACGTTCGCGGAGCAACCGAGCAAGACGGGTCATCACGACGCTCCCATCACGATGTTGGCCAGGCCGACCGTGTTGGTCAGCGTGACGGCGTTCGGGTCACTCATGCTCTTACCCACGACCACGGTCACCGTGACGGCGCGGACGTTCGGGAGGTCCGCCGCCGACAGCGGTGCACCCGGGTTGCCGAGGGTGTTGCCGCCGGCGTCCTTGAAGGCGAAGAGCGTGGTGTTGACGGCGGTGGTGGCGAGGGACCGGGAGCTGGTCGGCGCGGCGCTCAGGACGGCGCCGGCCGCGAGCGGGAACGTGTAGTACGCGCTCGTCGGGGAGAACTGCGTGCCCGCCCAGCGCGTCTCGGTCACCGACCGCGTCGTCGGGTCGAGTGTGAGTTGCACCTCGACGGCCTTCGAGAGCGTCGACTCGAGGTTGACGTAGGCGAAGAAGCGAACCGACGTCGGGCTCGCGTACTGGAAGGCGTACTGCGGGACGTCACCGGTGGACACCGGGTTGTCGGTGGCCGCCCGCAGGGTCCGGCCGATCTCGTTCATGGCGGTCGCCGCGACGCGGGTGTTCTCGCTGACCGACCCGGCAGTGGCGGCCGCGCGCTGCGCCGAGATGAGGAAGGACGTCACCATCGTCAGGACGAGCAGCGAGAGCGTCGTGGCGACGAGGAGCTCGACGAGGGTGAGACCCGCGTCGGCTTGCCGGGACCGCCGTGTCAGACGGTGCAGTCGAGTCATCACGATGCCGGCACCGTTCGGGGGTCGAGCAGCACGTCGGAGCCGGAGACCGCCACGTAGACGTTCTTCGCGCTCGGTGTTGCGGACACTGTCGGGGTGTTCGTGCCGAGGAGGCCGACCGCCGTCGTGGTCCGGAAGGTCCAGGTGCCGTACGGCAGGGCGATGGTGGTCGCCTTCGCGGAGTTCAACCCGGTGAACGTGTACGTCGTCGTGGGCGAACACCCGGGGTCGCCGTTCGGCACCGCGGTGAGGTTCTTCGAGGTGGCCACGAGCACCGTGTCGAGGAGCGAGGTCTTGACGTCCACCACGCCCATCGGCAGGTTGACGACGTCGTTCGCGCCGGCGACCGTCCCCGTCTTCGGGACGAGCTTGGGGTCGGCGACCATCGGCTGCGACGGCACCGGTGCCGGTGTGGGGGTGGGCGTCGGGGTGGGCGTGGACCCCGGCACCGCTGCCGGCGCGGGTGCGGGTGCCAGCGCGGGTGCGGGTGCGGCTGCCACCACCGACGGCGGCCACATCGAGGGATCGACGTTGGTGCACTTGGCCGTCTCCGTGCCGGCGACGGCGCTCCAGCCGTCGCTGTACGGGAAGAGCGACGTCGTGGACGTCGACGAAACCGTGGACACGAGCCCGTGGGTGAACGTGGTGGTCATGGCGGTCGGCAGCTTCACCCCGGACGGCGCGTTCGACGCGTACTTCGACGTGATCACCGTCGGCTGGTCGTACAGGAAGGTCTGGTTCCCGGTGCCGCCGGCGCTCGTCGTCACCGGCTTGGACGGCGCGGTCTGGCCGTCGGGGTCGATGTTGCCGGCCTTCGAGATCAGGACCGTGTAGCTCCCCGGCTTGACGCCGAGGGCGTAGGTGCACCCGTTGCCGTCGGTGAGAGCCGGCTGTGCGTTCAGGGTCCCGGCCCCGTTGCCGACCGGCGTGATGGTGACCTTCACCCCTTGGTTCGGCCCGCCGGTCGAGGTCTGCACCCCGACGACGATGGAGGAGGACGTCGCGCTGGACACCGACGACGACGGTGCGACCAGGGTGTCGAGGACCACCGTCTTCTGTCGGGGAGACGTCCCGCTCGTCCAGCTCACGGTGATCGCGATGCGCTTGTACGCGAGGACGCCGGTCCCGGCTCCGCAGGTCTGGTCCGAGCCGTCGGAGTTGATCCAGTTCGTGGTGCGTGCGATCGAGTAGACCTCGCCACCAACGGTCTGCGATGACGTGTCGTCGTCGAGGGTGAACACGTCCTTCGTGCTCCGGGCCTCGTCGATCTCCTGCGAGGCCAGGTTCAGTGCGGCTTCACGGGACCGGTTGTCCTGCGTGAGGTACATCGTCGAGACGATCCCGGCCGCCACGCCCATCGCGATCAGGGCGAACACGGTCATCGCGACCATCACCTCGATGATCGAGACGCCCCGGTCGGCGCCGGGCGCGGTGCGCAAGCGCTGGACGAGACGGTGCACGGTGCTCCCTCGGGGATCGCGATGGTCGGGGGTGTGACGAAGGGCGGGCCGCGTACGGCCCGCCCTTCGTCGGGTGGGACTAGGCGCAGAGGCCCTTCACGACACCACCGTCGTTCGTGACACTGAACGGGTTGCCAGCGTTGCTCGTCGCCTGGATACAGAACTTGCCGTCCGTGGCGTTGGCGCCCGTCTTGTAGGCAGGAGCGCTCGCGCCGGTGCCGTAGGTGCCAGTCGCCGGGGCAGAGTAGCCCTGGTCGCCGAGGCCGGTGAGGTCAGCGGGGTTCTTGTTGTTCTGCGTGAAGTACGTAACGACCGCGGTCTTCGCATTCGTCAGGTCCGAACGCGCAGCAGCGTCCTTCGCGTTGTTCTGCACACCGATGTACACCGGGATGGCGATCGCGGCGAGGATGCCGATGATGATGACGACAACGAGGAGTTCGATGAGCGTGAAGCCCTTCTCCTTGTCGGCGAGGAGACCTTTACGGCGAGCGTCCAACTTGCCCATGAGCGCGAAGTACATGAGTTTTCCGTTCTTCAGGAATGCGATTGTGAGGTGTTGCGGGGCTGTGCTCTGCCGCCACGGAGAGCCTATTCATGGCATTCTCCGGGCGGAATCCCGAGAACGGGGGGTGAGCCGTGAACGAAATGCCCCCAGTACCGGGGGTGCAACAGGTCAGACCACTCCCGAACGGGGGTGGGAGTCAGTGCACCACCGTGCTGATCTGGAAGATCGGCAAGTACAGGGCGACGATCATGCCACCCACCACGACACCGAGGAATGCAATGAGGAGCGGTTCGATGAGCGAGGTCAGCGCCTCCGTGGTCGCTTCCACTTCGTTGTCGTAGAACGAAGCGATCTTCTGCAACATGATCTCCATCGAACCGGCGTCTTCACCCACCGCGATCATCTGCGAAACCATCGACGGGAAGACATTCTCGCGGCTCAACGGTTCGGAGATCGATTCACCTTTCCGAACCGATTCGGAAACACGGCCGAGGGCTTTCTCGACGACGAAGTTGTTCGACACTTGGCCGGCGATCTGCAATGCCTGCAAGATGGGCACACCGGCACCGATCATGTTCGAGAGGTTCCGAGCGAACCGCGCCATCACGATCTTCTTGTTGAGCTGCCCGAACACCGGCAGACGGAGGCGCACCGGGTCGACGACGCCGCGGAAGTGGTCCGTGTTCTTGTTCGCCCGCCACCAGAACCACCCGATGACGAACACAACCGCCATGACCGGTCCGACGTAGACCATCGCGTGGGACAGGTAGACGAGCATCATCGTCGGGAGCGGCAACTTGCCCCCGAGGCTCGAGAACATGTCCTGGAAGATCGGGACGATGAACACGAGCATGATGACGACGGCGAGCAACGACATGATGAGCACGACGACCGGGTAGGTCATCGCTGACTTGATGGTCGTCCGGAGCTTGTGCTCCTTCTCGAAGTTCGTCGCGATCGAGTCCATGGCCTGGTCGAGGAATCCCCCGGTCTCGCCGGCGCGGATCATGTTGATCATGATCGGCGGGAAGTCCACAGGGTACTTCCCGACCGCGTCGGAGAAGGAGACACCCTGCTCGACCTCGTCGCGCACCTTGCTGAGGATGACCTTGAGCTTCTTGTTCTCGGTCTGGTCCGCGAGGATGCTCAGCGTCTTCAGCAGCGACAACCCCGACGACAACATCGTCGACGCCTGCCGCGACATGATCGCCAGGTCCTTGAGCCCGACGCCCTTCTCGAAGCCCGGGATCTTGATCTCGGTCTGCAGCCCGGTGCCGGCCTTCGCCTCGGTGATGGCGATCGGCGAGACACCCATGCCGCGCAGACGCTGCACGACGGCCCCTTCGGACGCAGCGTCGACGCGGCCCTTGACGAGCTTCCCCGCCCCGTCCCGCCCGCGGTAGTCGAATGCGAGGGACATCAGTAGCCTCCGGAGAACTTGTCGCCGAAGTCGATCCCGCTCGCGGCGATGGCGTCGGCGGACGCGTCGGACGGGGACTCGACGCGCTGCACCAGTCGGTCGAAGCCCTCGAGGTCGTGCACCTTCTCGAGCGCCGCCTTGCGGGTGATGGTGCCGACGTTGACCAGTTCCGCCAGGTCCTGGTCCATCGTGTGCATGCCCGCGTCGCGCCCGGCCTGCATGGCCGAGGTGATCTGGTACGTCTTGCCCTCGCGGATGAGGTTGCCGATCGCGGGGGTCGTCTTCATGATCTCGGTGGACACGATGCGCCCGGTGCCGTTGGCCTTGGGGACGAGGGTCTGGCAGACGACGCCTTCGAGGGTGGCGGCGAGCTGGGTGCGGATCTGGCCCTGCTGGTGCGGCGGGAACACGTCGATGACGCGGTCGATGGTGCCGGGGGCGCTCTGCGTGTGCAGGGTGGCGAACACCAGGTGGCCGGTCTCGGCTGCCGTGAGGGCGACGGAGATCGTCTCGAGGTCGCG
>Ga0265798_10012951_pt1 | contig 10014 bp, 6 predicted proteins | sample P3T30metagenome_FD_192430 | JGI IMG/M metagenome (GOLD analysis project Ga0265798, IMG submission 192430) | Plant litter microbial communities from East Loma Ridge, Irvine, California - P3 T30 | ecosystem: Environmental > Terrestrial > Plant litter > Unclassified | place: USA: California...
GACGCGTTCGCATATGGAGTTTACATCGTGGAACTCAATGAGATCCACTCATTTTTCGTATGAATGTCCGCGTTTTCAGTGCGATGGAAAAACCATGAAGGGGGTATATTGCATGTTTTGCGTTCCTCTGATCTCTAACATGACGTTTGTATTGGTCTGAATTTTCGAGAACTGCGAATTTCGTGTTTAGAGAGGAGAAACCGACACGGCAATGAGAGAAAAATGTTTACTCCTTCGGTAGACTGTGACTGCACACATAACGATCTCATGTGGCTTTTTTCTCGTTGATGAACTACTCGTATTCCTTTTCTTTTTGCAGATACTTGCAACTCATATGATGCTAAATAAATCATTGTCTTTTCTATGGACAGGTTTAGTCATCTCACGCCATTATCCATTTCTTTTTCGTACATTGATTTCAGAAATGGAAATTTTGATGTAAAGAAGATAAAAAGTGACCGAGAGGGAAGAACATATAAATACACGCTTTGCGTAGGCAAAGACTACCCATAAGACGTTGCTGCTTTACTTTTCAAATGGGACCCATCGGGGTATGTACTATTCCCTTTCAATTCAACAGCCGCCAGAAACGTCGAACGTGCCATGATTTTTGTGTGATTTGGATTTCGAGTCTTCTTACCTCCACTCAAATAGTGATTTGGTGTGAATTTTTTTAGAAACCAAGGTACCATGTATACAAGGAAGAAAGATACAAAGGTCACAAAAGAGGATATTATATACCTTCCAGGCTCAAAACAGGACATCGAATTGTCGCTTGGTAGTCTTTGGTGCACATCGTTTTCTCCCATCTACAATTTTTTGATATTAATATTATAGAGAAGCAAGGAGTGTGCTGTACATAAAAAATGTACCTCAAGTCTTTTAAAAAAGTGGACATGCCTTTAACAGAAGAAAGATGAAAAGACACACAGAAGGGAGATATTTATCATTTTATGTGATAGGTCTTTCATGAGTCTAAGAAGGAGGACATTTAGTTGTGGATGTATTGATAGAGTGTCCTGGAATCATCGGCAATAGGAACTTCGCTTTTGATAGCTTATGGCGAGACCCACAAAGGTCCGCTCCGCTTCTCATGTTTTTATCCTTAATACTTAGAAAGCGGCCATCCAGCGATTGTATGGTTGTTTTGGTGTACGAAAGAGATGAACTTCGAATATGTAGATGGTAGATGCAGAGTTTCAACCATGGATAACCATTCGCACGATTTTGGGAAGAAGAACACATGATAGTGTTTGTACATAGGTTTCATGTGCTAAGAAATAAAGTGTTAGGTAGCGAAGATGCACAAGGGAAATGTTAAGATTTTATAGCTGTTAGAGTTCGTCAAAACCTTTTCCACAGAAGAGGAGTAGCGAAGACAGAGTGAATCTGGGACTGCTCATGGAATGCGAGAGGGAGAATTTATACGCATTCTGATAGCGTGAGACAAATGTGGGTGGCTCCTACGGGGCCGAAGAATTCTGTGTTCGACCACTCAAGGGTTTTCGAGCTCAGGCTCAGGCAGATGGACATGGTTGGGTTGCAGCGTGCGTTTGATGACTTTGGTGATGCGGGCTGGACCCGGCGGCGGTGACGTCCAACATTAGTTTCGCCTAGGGTCCTTCGACCCCACAACGAACGGTCCCTGAAGTAGGTAGCAACGAGATTTGCCCGCAATAACACCACGTTGCTTTACAACATTCAAATCTTGAGCAATTGGCACACGATTCCGACATCAATTGCGTTCCCCAACCACGATTCTTGGTTACGATCCCGATTCTGGCATTTCCTTCAGGTAAATAAACGCCCCACGTGTTGTTGGAGCTCTCTGGACACAGTAACCGTAGCTAACCACATGCCGGGCTGCAGCTACCCGACACCCATCATGAGCAGCAACCTCTTTGAAGCAAAGGTCAAGAGCGTGCTTTCGGGCGACACTGTCGTACTTCATAACATTAAGGACCCAAAAGCCGAACGCATACTCAGCCTAGCTTTCGTAAGTGCGCCGCGGCTACGACGGGAGGGCGATGAGCCGTTTGCCTTTGAATCACGCGACTATCTCCGCCGCCTTCTCGTAGGCAAAGTCGTACGCTTCCAGGTTCTCTACAAGATTGCTACGGGTGCAAATCGCGAATATGGCCTCATCGTTACGCCAAACAAGGAAATTCTGCCGCAACAAGCTGTGGCCGAGGGCTGGGTGAAGCTGCGGGACGATGCCGGCCGCAAGGAGGACTCGGACGAAGCTGCGAATCTGCTTGAGAAGCTCCGAGTGGACGAAGCTCGCGCCAGGGCAGACTCGAAGGGTGTGTGGGCTGAGACGGGCGGCAGGATCACCTCGTCGTCAGAACTCAGCGACGCGCGAAAGTTTGTCGAGCAGCACAAGGACCAGGACATTGACTCGATTGTGGAAAAGGTGCTATCCGGTGACCGGCTCATCGTGCGCCTCTTGCTCTCCCCCACCGAGCATGTACAGACCATGGTTCTTCTGGCTGGCGTCCGCGCACCAGCGACCCAGCGAACGAACCCGTCCGACGGCAAGGTACAACCAGCTGAGCCGTTTGGGGACGAGGCACAACAATTCGTCGAGACCAGGCTATTGCAGCGCGGTGTCCTTGTCAACGTTCTGGGGACCACACCCAACGGACAACTCGTGGCAGACGTCAAGCACCCCACCCAGGGCAGCATAACCCCGTTTCTGCTCAAGAATGGTCTAGCAAAGTGCACCGACCACCACACCACTCTCCTCGGCCAGCGGATGGGCATACTCAGGGGCGCCGAGAAGCAAGCAAAGGACGCGCGGTTGGGTGTATACAAAGAACATGTTGCGCCAAAGGTCAGCAAGGCGGGCGAGCAAGAAGCCATTGTCAGCCGCGTCCAGAGCGCCGACACCCTCTTCGTGCGGAATAAGGCAGGCGTAGAGAAGCGCATCAACCTCAGCAGCGTCCGCCAACCGAAGCCCACCGACCCGAAGCAATCGCCATGGGTGGCCGAAGCAAAGGAATTCTTGCGCAAGAAGCTCATCGGCAAGCATGTCAAGTTCCACGTCGACGGCAAGCGACCAGCGACCGAGGGCTACGATGAGCGGGAGATGTGCACCGTCACCTTCCAGAACAAGAATGTCGGTCTGATGCTTGTAGAGAGTGGCATGGCTTCGGTGATCCGCCACCGACAGGACGACGCCGACCGCAGCCCCATCTACGATGACCTACTACTCGCCGAGCAGACTGCGCAAGACGAGAAGAAGGGCCTCTGGTCGGACAAGGCGCCCTCTGTCAAGCAGTACGTCGATTATTCGGAGTCGCTCGAGAAGGCCAAGCGTCAGCTCACCCTGCTTTCGCGGCAACGCAAGGTGCCTGGCATCGTCGACTTTGTCAAGTCGGGATCGCGTTTCACCGTTTTGATCCCTCGCGAGAACGCCAAGATCACCCTCGTCCTCTCCGGTATCCGCGCCCCACGGTCTGCGAGAAACGAAACCGACAAGGGCGAACCTTTCGGCAAGGAGGCTCACGAGTTTGCGAACCGACGATGCCAACAGCGCGATGTCGAAATCGATGTCGAGGATTGCGACAAGGTCGGCGGCTTCATCGGCACCCTCTACATCAACCGCGAGAACTTTGCTAAGACGCTGGTTGAGGAAGGTCTTGCTACCGTGCATGCCTACTCAGCAGAGAAGTCTGGCAACGCAAACGAGCTGTTCGCTGCGGAGCAAAAGGCCAAGGACGCACGCAAGAACCTATGGCAGAACTATGATCCCTCTCAAGAAGAAGATGACGAGGCTGCACCGGTCGTCGAGGCTACCAACGGCGAGGCTGCACCATCAAAGAAGGCCGACTACCGCGATGTCATGATCACACACGTCGAAGATGACGGCCGGCTCCGACTGCAGCAGATTGGCAGTGGCACATCGGCACTGACATCGCTCATGAGTGCCTTTGGCAAGTTCCACCTCAACCCAGCAAACAGCTCTAGCCTGCCCGATGCTCCCAAGGCCGGTGACTTTGTAGCAGCCAAGTTCACTGCCGACGACCAGTGGTACCGTGCGCGCATCCGACGCAACGACCGTGAGAACAAAAAGGCCGAGGTTGTGTACATTGACTATGGTAACTCGGAGACGATTCCATGGTCGCGTCTCCGACCGCTCTCACAACCCGAGTTCCTGCCATCAAAGCTAAAGCCACAAGCCATCGAAGCCCAGTTGGCGTACATTCAACTCCCTGGAAACTCAGAGTACCTCGCCGATGCCGTTTCTTTCATTGCCCAAGAAACGGCCGACCGTGAGCTTGTAGCCAGGGTGGAAGCAACGGAGAAGGACGGCCTGCTGTGGGTTACCCTCTATAACCCCGACCAGAGCAAGGACGGCACCGAGAGCATCAACGCCGACATCCTGAGCGAGGGTCTCGCCATGGTGCCCAAGAAGCTGCGGCCATTCGAGCGCAGCGGTGGCAACATCCTTGCTGCCATGAAGAAGAAGCAGGATGTAGCAAAGGAGGAGCGTCGTGGCCAGTGGGAGTATGGTGATCTGACTGAGGATGACTAGGCAACGACCTAATCTGCTTCTGCTGCAGTGGGTTGAGATGAGACGAGATCAATTTCGGAAATATACAAAAAAAAGCTGGTATTATTAGGCACGATGTGACGACAGCAAAAGAATAAAAACAACAAGACGGACTTTTGACTCTATAGGCGTGCTTCTTGCTTGTTGCGTGCAATGTCCAAGCCGAGATGGCATGAACACGTGATGCATACCAAGGCTGCCTACGGGCCTAGGCGCGACTGCGGTGCGGGAGAAGAAGGCGGCTGAGATGGAGGCGCAGGCGGAGATGGCAGACGCGTGATTGGCCAGGCTTCCCCACCATGTACGGCTGAGGGCAGTGCACATGTGCCTGTAGGCAACCATGGAATGCCCCCCCCCCCAGTGAGACAAAACACGGGCTTTGCGCCATGACGACGGCTTCCAAGGCAGTCGCATTGCAAACCTCGTCCATGCCTTTGCCTCTGCCTCTACCTCTGAACAGTTAACCTTCCTCGTCCTCCCCATCGCCCGTCGCGGAAAGCTGTTGCGGCAAGCTCAAGTCCCGTCACGGACATGGAGACGATTAGCAGACTACCCCGACGCTTGACCCAGCTCTACTCCGACACCAAAACCACCTGCGACGCAGTTGTGGAGCAAGATGGCAAGGACACGCCCGAGTCACACGCGCTGCATCGCAAGTTCAGAATACAAAAGGACAGACTCATAACATGGGGTGTTGACTGGAGCGACAGCTCAAAGGGCCGTCCGGGCGACATCGACGAGAGCGTAGAAGAGGCAGGCATGACAGAAACGGTCACAAGCGTGCTGCGAACGATTCAGGAGATACTCGATGAGGCCGAGAAGATGCACCCGGCTGCACCTGCTGGTGGACGAGGAAAGACACTGTCTGGAGAAAAGAGCCGGCCTGACCTTCCCTCGTGGGCGGCCGCTGACAGGTCACGTTATGAGGACCTCATCAAGGACCTCACCACCTCCATCGACATTCTCTACGACCTCTCACGAAATCGAAGGCGCCAAAGAGGCACTGAGCGGGGCCAAAGTCCGGGAAAGGCTTCCCTCCATCCCCCAACATCCACCCCAGTGTTTCTGTCTTCTGACTACAACGCATCCGACCTGACGCTGGTCAATCCCGCCACCTTTCCCCTAAACGCACATGCCCCAACCTCTCATCTTCCTCCAAAGCTAGATCCTGCCGACCTGCTACTTCACGAGGAGGAGCCTCCGCCTTACGAGAGCGTTGGTACCACTTCAGTACGTGTTATCGGTCGCCTACGGTCCCGACACAGCGCCACAAACCCCTGGAAACCTGACGGCAGTAGAAACATCGAGACTGCTGTCCTGATAGATTACGCGAGCTACGACCCCACATATCGTCTCACCGAAGTCTCTCCACCAACAGAGCGCCTTGAGCGTCTTTTGTTCATACTGACAAAGTTGTCCAACAACCAGGCTTTCCACGGAACACTCAAGTGTGTTGGCTACTTTGAGGATCCGAAGCAACCACGATTCGGCCTGGTTTTCGAGCTGCCAACCTCTGTCTACTCCGGTCCCGCCGATTCACACAAGTCCGTCAAGGAGCTGAAGCCAGTCTCTCTTCTCAGTGTACTTCAGACGGGTTCAAGGGATTTGCACAACTCCAACAGTGCCACACCCCCGCTCGAGGATCGGTTTCGTCTGGCATTCACACTTGCCCTGACCTTTAGCAAGATTCATGGCGACGGCTTCGTACACCAAGACGTCAATAGCGATAACATTATGTTGTTCAGGAAGAGCAAGCGGCAGTCAGCCAACAGTAGAGCACTGCAGTACTCCTTGCGGTCACCTGTCATATGCTCTTTCGACCTTTTCTCCGACTTCGACATTGAGAAAGCCAATATAATCTCCACACCCAACATCTACCGTCACCCCGAGGACCCCAAGGTCACCGGGACCAAGGGCCAGACCCACAATGCCAACTTCGACCTGTATGGCCTAGGGTTGGTCCTACTCGAGATCGGCTTGTGGCAGCCACTTCGAGACTTGTGGAAGCAAAAGTACAGTCTGGCCGATTTCAAGCAACGGATAGAAGACGTTTATATTCGCAGGCTCGCATCCAAGTGTGGCACAGCGTATATGCAAGTGGTGCGCGACTGCTTTTGGGCAGCCGATTCCAAGAACAATAATGGATCCCATGTTGTGCAGGTGTACACACGCATCTTGACCAGGTTGCAACGCTGCTGTATGCTAGATGAGTCGGAGCCCGGCTTCGACCTGAGTGAACTACGTCCCGGTGCTACGCCGATCCAGCAAGCACTTCCATCAAAGCGCAAAAGTCTCAGCCAGCCCCAAGTTGCAACAGATGTTCATTCAAGCCCCTCGTACAAAACTGCGAAGCGATGGGCGCTGGAGAAGGGATCACAAGCGCTCGAAAGAACAAGGTCTCTGTCAAAAAAATCACCTGATTTGACTCTGACAAGGAATCCATCGCGGAGCTCACAGCATTCTATCCGAAAAAGCATTTCTGAGAGTCTGCGCATGATGAGCCCCAAGCCGGATGCGCCTGAGGTGGAATGGGAACAAAGAAATCCGCTCGAGGAATCAGGCACCCTCGTCGCAACCCCGCCATACTCTCAAGACCCCAGCGACACCTCATCGCTTTACAGGGAGCGTGTCCTGACCGCAGCATCAATCATCCAACGCGCATGGCGACAGTCACGCAATACGCCAAAGCAACACGCGACCCTTGAAGACTGCAAGGCGAAAGCCTGTATCATTCCAAAAGCTTGGCGACAGACAAAGCAGAAGCGACCAAGCAACACAGTGTCAGCCCTCGTCACCGATGGGATGCGCCACTGGCCGGAGGCTACTCTTGGATACCCAACACCTGAGCCTGAAATTCAGAGTAGAACGGTGGATTCAAGCGAGAGCGTCGTTACTTCCTCAATACAAATTGAAAGAGATATGGAGCCCGTTGCACGACCAAAGCTCCGACTCTTCCCTGTCAAATTTACACCAGATATCGTGGACGAATGGCACACTTCTATGCTACCCCGCCTCGAGCGTCTCATCGAACGTGCGCTCAAAGATTCTGAAGAAACGATCAGCATTGACCTTGTGGCTACTGGAGAGGTACTAGAGAAAGCCAAGCCAACAGTCTTCGTCACATGTAGCAGTGTTGCAAAGGTCAAAGCTATCCTTAGCCGCCGCTTCCGCTACGACGAAAACGTCTACGACCTCAAAGTCCGGCGAGGAAAGATCCGGCGGTCAAAGATGAGTCGCTCGTCGCGTCGCACTCGGTACGTTTAACGCAACTTGTTAGGGCATGTGTTTGGGCGATCCATAGTACGGTGACGACTATATAGGATGCGCCTAAAAGTCCGTGTTTGTAATTGATGCCTACAAAAGACGTCTTTTGCTGTGTGAAGTCAGTGTGAACAGTCGCTAATCCATCTAGGCCTCCACATCGATCTATGATGAACACCGACTCTTATGGTGCCGACATGGCTGTCATGAACCCGTACCATCAGCAGCGACCGCTATGTGGAGCGTCAATAGGCGCCTTCAATGGCCAACACCTGCCTCCTGTGTCCTACGGTGGAGTCATCCTCGTTGATGGCGAGCCATTGGGTATGAGTGTTCATCACCTGCTCGACGCACCGTCTGACGACGAGAGTGATGCTGGAGATGATGACGTTGATGACTTGTACCCCAGCGAGACAATGCTGTCTAGTGCCGCAAACAACCCATGGCTGATGGGTATGGGTGCCCAACCAGACCTCCAGTTGGATTCCGATGAGCCTGCCCTGATGTGGGATCTTGAGCTATCAGACGACGACGAGGACTTGGGCAGTGACTGCGAAGATGCTGAAGAGTACTACGATAGTGAAGAATCCGACGACGACTCTGCTCAAGGTACGTACACACCCCTTCTCTCCTCCCACAACCCTCTCCAAGCTAACTTCACCCAGACATGACCGACTCAACCATCTCACGCGCAACCACAGGCGATATCGACGGCGTGCTCCCCGGCGACGGCTACTCAATCAAGATCACACAACCTGCGATTGACGACGTGGACCCAGACTTTTTCCCTGAAGAAGAAGACCGCGACGACGACCATCTCTCCTCGCACACCCTCGGTCACGTACACGCCTCGTCAGGCATCCGACGCTGGAACCGCCACGGCATCCTCCACGAGATTGACTGGGCACTCCTCAAACTAAACAAAGACCGTCTACAGCCCTACAACATCTGCCAAGGCGGTCGCCGCTTCTGCCTGGGTGCACCGAACCCCTCGCAACGCGCCATCGCGTCCAAACTAGAGAAACCAGTAAACCGCCGCAAGTACACAGCTGACGAAGATGAGTACCCGAACGGTGTGGCGCCTGCGTCTGAGCTGGGTGGTATGAACGTCCACTGTTTCGGCCGTACCACGGGCTTGCAAGGAGGCATGATTTCCAGCGTCATGTCCGCCGTTCGTATCTACCACCGCAAATCCTTCTCTCGCTCCTGGCACGTCGCGGGTCAGTTTGGTGTCGGCGGCGACTCTGGTGCGTGGGTGGTACAGAATGGTGAACATAAAGTTGTTGGCCATGTACTCGCATTTTGCCAGAGAAATAAGATTGCATATATTTGCCCCATGGAGGTGCTTCTCGAGGATATAAAGAGGACTTTGGGTGCTAAGCGTATTTTCTTACCGGGGAGTAGGGAGCACGATGAGCTTTGGGGGAAGTGCGGGGAGAAGATGGTAGATGAGGTGGCGGGTAGGGTGAGGGGCCTAGGTATTGTGGACTCTGCCGTTGATGTTAGGGAAGCTATGGGCAGGAGCTCGACGGCGCTTGATGTTGGTTTGAGGGCTGGGATGATGTCGGGCTCGTCCGGTTTGCAGGGAACGTCACAGGTTAGTCTCGTCGTTGGTGGTCCTCCGCCCATGCCTTCGCCTGTCGCTACATCCGCCGGCCCGTGGAGACATGGTCTCTCTACGGTGAGGGATTCGGGGAGTGACAAGGAGAATCTAGTGCCGCTAAGACGCAGTATGGTGCGTGGGGAGGCGGCGTTGGAGATGAGCATGAGTGTCAAGTAGGCAGACAAACAGGCATGGGCATGGAAAGGGAGTTGATGGTGGTGGGAGATACCCTGTACTACTTTCCTTTCGGTACATTCATGTGTTGTTACAATCTATCCATTCTTACCATTCCCTCATCAATTCAAACATGCACTGTACATGCTGTAAAAATATACAATCCACCCTTTCCCTTGCCTTCCCCGTCCCCCCCTAACATACCCTCACACACCCCAAAACCCAGCCACCTCCTCCACCAATCCCGTTTCATTCAACGCGATATCCCAGCCACTGGACTCGTTCCTTGCAACTTCGGCCCAATGCGCCATGCGCTGTGGGCGCTTCCCATCCCGGTTGGACGCGAAATGCAACAGCAAAGCGCCTGAGCGGGCATGCGACGGCGACAGCGATGGCGAAGAAGAGTCCAATGCAGGCGAAG
>Ga0265798_10012952_pt1 | contig 10014 bp, 7 predicted proteins | sample P3T30metagenome_FD_192430 | JGI IMG/M metagenome (GOLD analysis project Ga0265798, IMG submission 192430) | Plant litter microbial communities from East Loma Ridge, Irvine, California - P3 T30 | ecosystem: Environmental > Terrestrial > Plant litter > Unclassified | place: USA: California...
GATGGTGGCGACGCCGGCACCGCGGATGGTCGCGCCGGTCGCCTTCATGGACAAGCTGCGCTACCTCTTCGTCACGGGCTATTACAGCCTGCCCGAGGGTAAGGCCGACATGGGCTATATCGGCGACCAGCCGACCGAGGGGCCCTATCCGGGTCCAACGCCCGAGGCGCTGGCGCATCTCGACCGCGTGCTCGGCGAGCTGAAGCTGTCGCCGGCGGTGGCGCGGAGCTGAGCGGGGGCGCGGCTACCCGCTCCAGGAAAAGCGATCCCCGATCCTCCCCTGCAAGGGGAGGTGGCAGGCCGCAGGCCTGACGGAGGGGTGACCCCGCCGGGGAGGGACGTGGACCTAAACCGCCGGCGACATCCCACCGTCGCGCTGCGCGCGCCACCTCCCCTTACAGGGGAGGATCAGGTAAACGCGGTACCAAATGCGAAGCTCCAGCAGGCCCTCAGCTCACCCCGCCGCCTTGCCCGGCACGTTGACCCCCATGCTCTGCAGGTAGCGCTTCACGTTGCGCGCCGCCTGGCGCAGCCGCTGCTCATTCTCGACCAGCGCGATGCGGACGAAGCCCTCGCCGTTCTCGCCGTAGCCGACGCCCGGCGCCACCGCGACCTTGGCGTGGCTCAGCAGCTGCTTGGAAAATTCCAGGCTGCCGAGATGCGCCAGCGCGGGCGGCAGCGGTGCCCAGGCGAACATCGAGGCGCGCGGCGCGGGCACGTCCCAGCCGGCGCGTGCGAAGCTCTCCACCAGCACGTCGCGGCGCTTGTGGTAGAGCTGGCGGTTCTTCTCGACGATGTCCTGCGGGCCGTTGAGCGCGGCGCAGGCGGCGGCCTGCACCGGGGTGAACGCGCCATAGTCGAGGTAGGACTTCACCCGCGTCATCGCCGCGATCAGCTTGCGGTTGCCGACCGCGAAGCCGATCCGCCAGCCCGCCATCGAATAGGTCTTGCTGAGGCTGGTGAACTCCACCGCGACGTCGCGCGCGCCGGGCACCTGGAGGATCGAGACGGTCGGCTTGCCGTCATAATAGAGCTCGGAATAGGCCAGGTCGGAGATCACCCACACCTGGTTCTCGCGCGCCCAGGCGACCAGCCGCTCGTAGAAGGCGAGGTCGACCGTCTCTGCGGTCGGGTTCGAGGGATAGTTGACCACCAGCACGCTCGGCCGCGGCACGGTGAAGGCCACCGCGCGATCGAGGCTCTCGAAATAATGTTCGTCGGGCGTGGTCGGCACCGCGCGGATCGTCGCGCCCGCGATGATGAAGCCGAAGGTGTGGATCGGGTAGCTCGGGTTGGGCGCCAGCACCACGTCACCCGGCGCGGTAATCGCGGTGGCGAGGCTGGCGAGCCCCTCCTTCGATCCCATCGTGACCACGACCTCGGTCTCGGGGTCGACCTCCACCCCGAAGCGGCGGCCATAGTAATTGGCCTGGGCGCGGCGCAGCCCGGGGATGCCGCGCGACTGCGAGTAACCGTGCGCGCTCGGCTTCTGTGCCACCTCGACGAGCTTGGCGATGACGTGATCGGGCGGCGGCAGATCGGGGTTGCCCATGCCGAGATCGATGATGTCCTCCCCGCCCGCGCGCGCCTGTGCCCGCATCGCGTTGACCTCGGCGATGACATAGGGCGGCAGGCGCTTCATGCGGTAGAATTCGTCGGACACGGGCGGGCACTCCTTTCCGCTCACCTATATCGCCATTCGCCCGGCGCGGCACCCGCCTGACACAAAAAGCCTGCGCCAGCGCTTCGCCGCGCAACGAGCTTGCGCTATGCCCGGCGCGCCAACGAGGAGCGACGAGCCGTGAACGCGACCACCAAGCCGCCGATCCCCGATCTCGCCGAACTCCAGCACTGGACCTGGGTGGCGGGTCGCGCGCAGCAGATGCTGATGGAGGCGGGGGTGCCGCTCGCCGCGCCGGAGAAAGCGGCGGCGCAGGTGCAGGACTTCTGGAGCGACTATCTGGCGCTGTGGCAGCGTCTCGCCGCGCCCGACGCCGGCGCCACCGCCAAGCCCGAGAAGGACCGCCGATTCGCCGCCGCCGCGTGGCGCGACCACCCGCTCTTCGACTGGATTCGGCAGAGCTACGCGCTGGTGGCCGACCACCTGATGCGCGGCGTCGACCAACTCGACGGCGTCGACGAGCGCACCCGCGCGCAGCTCCGCTTCGCCGCGCGCGGCTTCGTCGACGCGATGAGCCCGTCCAATTTCGCGCTGACCAACCCTGAGGTGATCGAGCGCACGATCGCGACGCGCGGCGAGAATCTGCTCACCGGGCTGCAGCACCTGCTCGACGACCTGCGGCGCGGGCAGGTGACCCATAGCAAGGAGGGCGCCTTCACGCTCGGCGAGGACCTCGCCACCACGCCCGGCCAGGTGGTCAAGCGCACGCCCTTCTACGAACTGATCCAATACGCCCCCGCGACCGAGCGGGTGCTGGCCGCGCCGCTGGTGATCTTCCCGCCCTGGATCAACCGCTTCTACATCCTGGACCTGACGCGCGAGAAGAGCTTCATCCGCTGGGCGGTGGAGCAGGGCGTCACCGTCTTCGTCGTGTCATGGCGCTCGGCCGACGCGACGATGGCGGACGTGACCTGGGACGATTACGTCGCCGCGCAGCTCGACGCGATCGACACGGTGCGCGACCTGCTCGACGTGCCTGCGGTCCACACCATCGGCTATTGCGTCGCGGGGACGACGCTGGCGGCGACGCTGGCGCTGCTCGCCGCCAAGGGCGAAGAGGCGCGCGTCGCCAGCGCCACCTTCCTCACCGCGCAGGTGGATTTCAGCCGCGCCGGGGACCTGCTGCATTTCGTCGACGACGAGCAGCTGGCGGTCATGGCGTCGCTCAGCCCGCAGGGCTTCCTCGACGGCCGCTACCTCGCGGCGACCTTCAACCTGCTGCGCGCGCGCGACCTGATCTGGACTTACGTCACGCAGAACTATCTGCTCGGCAAGGATCACGTGCCGTTCGACCTGCTCCACTGGAATGGCGACGTCACCAACCTGCCGGCGAGATGGCACATCGCCTATCTCACCGATCTCTACCGCGACAACCGGCTGGCCAAGGGCGAGATGGTGGTGGCGGGCGTGCCGATCGATCTCGGCCGCGTAACCACGCCGAGCTACGTCCAGGCCGGGCGCGAGGATCATATCGCGCCGGCCGAGAGCGTGTGGAAGCTCACCGAGCATTTCCGCGGGCCGCTGCGCTTCGTGCTGGCGGGCTCGGGCCATATCGCGGGCGTGGTCAACCCGCCCGCCGCGGGCAAATACCAGCATTGGATCAACGAGGCGGGCGCCGCGTCGCTCGACGCGTTCATCGCCGGCGCCCGCGAGGTGAAGGGCAGCTGGTGGCCCGATTGGGCGGCGTGGCTGCGCGCGCTCGCGCCCGACGAGGTGCCTGCCACCGGCGCGCGCGTGCCGGGCGCGGGCGCGCTCGCGGCGATCGAGCCGGCGCCGGGAAGCTACGTGCGCGCGCGATGACGCCCTCGTCCCGCAGGAAGAGGGCGCGCCGCCTCAGCCCGCCTTCTTCGGGGTGAGCCGCAGCAGCTTCGCGTCGGCGCCGTCCTCGAGCAGCCACAGCGCGCCGTCGGGACCGCTCACCACCGCGCGGACGCGGTTGCCCATGTCCCAGCGCTCGGCCTCTCGCGCGGTGGTGCCGTCGAAGGCGATCCGCACCAGCGCGGTCGCCGCCAGCCCGCCGACGAAGGCCGAGCCGCGCCAGTCGGGGAACAGCGTGCCGTCGTAGAAGGTCAGCCCCGCCGGCGCGATCACCGGGTTCCAGTAGAGCGCCGGCTCGGCCAGGTCGGGCCGCGTCGTCGGGTTCGGGATCGGCACGTCGTCGTAGTTCGAGCCGTAGGACACCAGCGGCCAGCCGTAGTTCTTGCCCGGCTCGATCAGGTTGAGCTCGTCGCCGCCCTTCGGACCCATCTCGACCGACCACAGCCGGCCCTGCGAGTCGAAGGCCAGACCGTAGGGATTGCGGTGGCCGCTTCTCCACGTCTCCGCTGGCGTGAGATTGGGCGAGGGCACGGTGACCTGCCGCCCCTTGGCCTTGGCCGCCGCGACGGTGTTCTCGGGCGGGTCGATCAGCGACACGGTGGTGGCGCCGGTCTTGCCCTCGCCGGGATTGCCGGGGGCGGGCTTGCCGTCGAGCGTCAGCCGCAGGATCTTGCCGACGGGCTGGTCGGGGTCCTGCGCCGGCGTCATGCGCTGGCGGTCGCCCGCGGCGAGGAACAGATGCTGGCCGTCGGGCGCGAAGGCGATATAGGCGCCGAACTGGCCGCCCTGGCCGCGCGGCAGCTGGCGCCAGATCACCTTGAGCCCCGTCAGCGCGGGCGCCGCCGCGGCCGGGTCGATCGTCGCGCGCGCCAGCGCGAGCGAGTCACCACCCTCGCCGGGCTCGCTGTAGCTGAGGTACACCGCGTGATCGCTGGCGAAGTGCGGCGACACCGCGACGTCGAGCAGGCCGCCCTGGCCGTCGTCGTGGACCTTGGGCACGCCGCTCACCTTGCTCTTCTTGCCGTCGGCTGTGACGAGCCAGACCTGCCCCGGCTTCTCGGTCACCAGCATGCGCCGGTCGGGCAGGAAGGCGAGCGCCCAGGGCTGGTCGAAGGTCGCGACGGTGGCGGTGTCGAACGGCTTGGCCGTCGCGGGCTTGGCGTTGCCGTAATTGACCGGCGCGGCCGCGGCGGTGGGCGAGGCGGTCGCGCTCGGCTGCTGCTGGTTGCCGGCGGCGGCGGTGGTGCCGCCGCACCCGGCCAGGGCCGCGGAAATCGTCGTGAAGGCCAATAGATTCCGCAGCATAGATCCTCTCTCTCGTGCCGTATCGCGGAGGGACCTTAGTGGCGCCGCCGGCGCTCGCCTAGGCGGCATCGCGCTGCCGCACGGCAGGCCGCGGCGAGTTGCCGTAGCGGAAGGACTAATCTATGCTAGCCAGCATCTTGGACGATCCCTCCCGCGCCTCCCCACCGCTGCTCCCGCGCGAGCCAGACGCCGCGGTCCGCGCGGCGGTGGCCGCTTTCGCCGCGCGCCTGGCGCAGGGCGACCCCTGGGTCGCGGCGTTCGACGAATCGATCACCCCAATGGCGATCAGCGATCCGACACTGCCCGACAACCCGTTGCTCTACGTCAACCGCGCGTTCGAGACGCTGACCGGCTTCACCGCGGCCGAGCTGGTGGGGCGTAATTGCCGCTTCATGCAGGGGCCGCTGACCGATGGCGCCGAGGTGACACGGTTGCGCGAGGCGATCGCGCGGCACGAGCGCGTCGAGGTCGACTTGCTCAACCACCGTCGCGACGGCGCACCCTTCTGGAACCGGCTGACGGTCGCGCCGGTGCATGACGCCAACGGGGCACTGCGCTACTTCGTCTCGTCGCAGCTCGACGTCACGCTCGAGCGCCACCGGCTCGCGCGGCTGCAGCAGGACCGCGAGCAGCTCGCCGCGGAGGTCGCCGAGCGCGACGCCGCGCTGGCCGAGCGCGAGGAGCGGCTGGCGCTGGCGCTGCGCGCGGGCGGGCTGGGTACCTTCTCGCTCGATCCGGCGACGGGCGCGATCACCTCCTCGGCGAGCTGCAAGACCAATTTCGGCCGCGCACCCGACGAGGATATCACGATCGACGAGCTGGTCGCCGCGGTTCACCCGATCGACCGCGACCGCGTCGCCGCGGCGATGACCGCCACGTTCGAGCGCGGCGCGGCCTATGACATCGAATATCGCGTGCTTACCCCGGCGGGCGAGCAGCGCTGGATCGCGGTGCATGCCGAGATGCAGTATCGCGCCGATGGCACCCCGCTGGCGATGGTGGGCTTCACCACCAACATCTCCGATCGCAAGTTCGCCGAGGAGCATCGCGCGGTGCTGGCGCGCGAGCTGACGCACCGCGTCAAGAACATCCTCGCCACGGTCGGCGCGGTGGTGAGCCAGACGCTGCGCGACGCCCCCTCGCTGCCCGCGGCGCGCGGCGCGGTCGCCGGGCGGATCGCCAGCCTCGGCGCCGCGCACGAGCTGCTGGTGCACGACGAGGTCGAAGGCGCGGCGATCGGCGACATCGTCGAGCGTGTGCTCGCGCCCTTTGCCGACCGCGACGGTCGTCGCTTCGACGCGGCGGGACCCTCGATCCGGCTCAGCCCCGAGATCACGCTGGCACTGTCGATGGCGCTGCACGAGCTCGCCACCAACGCGATCAAGTACGGCGCCTTGTCGGTGCCGGAGGGCCGGGTGACGATCCGCTGGGCGCTGGCGGGCGACGACCGCGCGCGCCGCTTCCGCTTCTCCTGGGTCGAGCGGGACGGCCCCGCGGTGGCTCCGCCGACGCGCACCGGCTTCGGCTCGCGCATGATCGAGCGGGTGCTGGCGCCGCACGTCAGCGGACCGGTGGCGGTGGGCTATCCGCCCGAAGGAGCGCGGTTCGAGGTCGAAGCACCGGTGTAGGGGCGGGGGCGTCGACGCACACCGACGCACTCAATAAGGGCGCTCGCTGCCGCGACGCCGCCCCGCAACTTCCGTCATCCCCGCGCAGGCGGGATCCATGCACGCTGCCGCTGCGGCTCCTTTGCAGGTCCGCTCGTCTGGATCCCCGCCTCCGCGGGGATGACGGGTCTGGGCTGGCGTCCGGATGCGACCTCAGGCGATAGGGCAGCCGGTCGGTTCCCGCCAGCCTCACCCCAATCGCCCCCGCGCGCGCAGCTCGTCGCTGGCGATCGCGCGCAGCCGCGTGGCGACGCGCGGGTCCAGCCCGAGGTCATCGGCGGCGCGCTCGCGCCCGTCGAGCCGGTGCGGGTCGGTGCCGGTGAGCGTGCCGAAGGTCATCAGCGCCTCGAGATAATAACCCTCCGCGCTGGCGTGATACTGATCCCAGCTCCACAGACTGACCTGGCCGAACGCGATGCCGTCATAGGGATCGGGATCGGCGAGCCCATCGCGGATCGCGCGGTTCCACGCGCTGCCCACCGCCACCGCGGCGGTGAGGCCGTTGCCCTCGGCGACCGCTCGGTCGGTCGCGGCGGCGAGCTCGTCCGCCATCGCGACGATCGGCTGGCCCGACCAGCGTGCGCCGGGTCGATAGGTGAGGTCGGCGCGCGACCAGGTGGCGACGAGATCGACGATCACCGCGGGGTTGCGCGCGCGGAACAGCGCGGCGAGGTCGCGCGCGGCGGCGACGTGGCGCGCCGGGTCGCCGGGTCGCGCCGGGTCGAGCGTGCTGTACCCCTGCAGAACGACCGCATCCCATGGCCGGTCGATCAGCGCGCGTCGGTTCTCGAGGTGCCAGGCGAGCTCCTTGCCCGGCGAGGTCTCGAGGCTGACCTGCCAGTCGAGCCCGGCCTCATCGGCGAAGGTCTTGAACAGCGCGGGCACGCCACCGATGCCCTCGCCGTTGAGATCGGTGACGCGATCGGGACGGTAGCGCTGCACCGGCGAGTTGGCGCCGAAGGTGAAGCTGTTGCCGATGAAGAGGACGGTGCGCGCGGCGGCGGCCTGGGGCAGCGCGGCGGCGAGCAGCAGCGCGGCGGCGAGCGCGCGGGGGAGGAGGCGGGTCATCCCGCCCAAACAGCAGACCCGCGCGCCGCTGCCAAGCGCGAAGCGAGACGCCGCTCCTCCCGGTGCGAGGAAGAAGCGGCGCCGTCGCGGCTCAGCGGCCGATGCTGGTGTAGTGGAAGCCGGCCGCGGCGATCTCATCGGGAGTGTAGATGTTGCGCAGGTCGATCAGCACCGGCGCCTTGAGCAGCGACTTGACGCGATCGAGGTCGAGCGCGCGGAACTGATCCCACTCGGTCACGATCGCCAGCGCGTCCGCGCCCTCGATCGCCTCGTACGGACCCTTGCAATAAACCACGTCGCCGAGCAGCTTCTCCGCCTGCTCCATGCCCTCGGGGTCATAGGCCTTCACCGTCGCGCCGGCGTCCTGCAGCGTCTGGATCACCGCGATCGCAGGCGAGTCGCGCATGTCATCGGTGTTGGGCTTGAAAGTCAGGCCGAGCACGGCGACGGTCTTACCGCGGACGTCATCGCCCATGGCGTGAACGATCTTGCGCCCCATCGCGCGCTTGCGGTTGTCGTTCACTGCGACCACCGCCTCGACGATGCGCTGCGGCGCGTCATAGTCCTGGCTAGTCTTGAGCAGCGCCAGCGTGTCCTTGGGGAAGCACGAGCCGCCATAGCCGGGGCCAGCGTGGAGGAACTTGGCGCCGATGCGATTGTCCAGCCCGATGCCCCGGCTGACGTCCTTCACGTCCGCGCCCACCTTCTCGCACAGATCCGCGATCTCGTTGATGAAGGTGATCTTGGTCGCGAGGAAGGCGTTGCCGGCGTACTTGATCAGCTCGGCGGTGCGACGGCGCGTCACCAGGATCGGCGCGGCGTTAAGGTATAGCGGGCGATACACCTGGCGCATCACGTCGGTGGCGCGCTCGTCCTCCGAGCCGATGACGATGCGGTCGGGCCGCTTGAAGTCGTCGATCGCGGCGCCCTCGCGCAGGAACTCGGGGTTGGAGACCACGCCGAAGTCCGCGTCGGGCGCTGCCTCGCCGATGATCCGCTCGACCTCGTCGCCGGTGCCGACGGGCACGGTCGACTTGGTGACGATCACGGTATAGCCGGTGATGGCCTCGCCGATCTCCTTGGCGGCGGCGTAGACGTAGGACAGGTCGGCGTGGCCGTCACCGCGGCGCGACGGCGTGCCGACCGCGATGAAGACCGCGTCGGCGTCCTTGACGCCCTCCTTGAGATCGGTCGTAAAGCGCAGACGCCCCGCCTGAACGTTGCGCGCGACGAGATCCTCGAGACCGGGCTCGTAGATCGGCATTTTGCCGGCGAGCAGCCGCTCGATCTTGCCCTGGTCCTTGTCGACGCAGACGACGTCATGGCCGAAATCGGCAAAGCAGGTGCCCGATACCAGCCCGACATAGCCCGAGCCGATCATGGTGATGCGCAAGGTGGTCGCTCCTCGTTGATTGACGACGGGACGCGATCGGCCCCTCGTCGCGAGCGCTACCCGTTACGTTTGCGGTCTGGCAAGTCGCAAGCGGTGCAGTGCAGCATTCAACTGCTTGGATATGGGGCGGCTGGTACAGCGTTGCGGGGCCGGCGCGCGGCCGCGCGGCGCCAGCGGCGACGACGGTGCTGCGCCACCGCGGCGATGGCGACGGGCCACAGCATCGTCAGAGTGATGTCGCCGAGCGTGTCGCGGACGGTCCAGCCCGGCGAGGCGGCGAGCCAGTCGAGCGCCTCGTTGAGCATCTCGGCCGCGAACACGACGTGGAGCGCGGCAAGCGAGCCGCGCCGCTCGCGCAGGACGAGTCGGGCCAGCAGGTAGATGGCGAGCCCGGCGTGAACGTGGAGCAGCGGGGCGGGCCCGGCGGTCGCGACGATCTGGTCGATCAGCTGCTTGTAGGCGCGCGCGAGTTCCATCGCGACGGATGTAGCCGGGGAGGGGTTACGGAATTGCTAGGAGGTGGCGGCGATTGAGCCGGCCCACTCTGCGTAACCGTCCTCCCCGCGAAGCCGGGATCCATACACGCTGACGTCTCGGCTCCGTCGAAGGTCCGTGCGTCTGGATCCCCGCCTCCGCGGGGATGACGAAGGGAGGGAAGAGCGGCGCCCAAACCACTCCTCAGCCGCCAAACGCCAACCGGCGCCGCGTCGATGGACGCGGCGCCGGTCAGTGTCTTACGAGTGAGCGCCCGATCAGTCGATTTTGGGCAGCGTCTCGAACTGGTGGAAGGGCGGGGGGCTCGACAGCGTCCACTCCAGCGTGGTCGCGCCCGCGCCCCAGGGATTGTCGGGTGCCTTCTTGCCCGCCAGCATCGACCAGACGACGTTGACGAAGAAGATCACCATCCCCGACGCCATGATCATGTAGCCGACCGTCGCGACCTGGTTCCAGTGCGCGAAGGCGTCCGGATAGTCCGGGTAGCGCCGCGGCATGCCCTGCAGGCCGAGGAAGTGCATCGGGAAGAACATCACGTTCACGCCGACGAAGAACACCCAGAAGTGCAGCTGGCCGAGGAACTCGTT
>Ga0265798_10012953_pt1 | contig 10013 bp, 8 predicted proteins | sample P3T30metagenome_FD_192430 | JGI IMG/M metagenome (GOLD analysis project Ga0265798, IMG submission 192430) | Plant litter microbial communities from East Loma Ridge, Irvine, California - P3 T30 | ecosystem: Environmental > Terrestrial > Plant litter > Unclassified | place: USA: California...
GGGATTGGCGGCCAGATGCACCTCGAATGCCGCTTCGCTGAAATCCGCATCGTCAAAACTCGTCATGCCCGGCAAGGTGCCGCGCAGGCCGCGAATCAGGCGCAGTTGCGAGGTGATGATGTCGTCGATCAGGCCGAACTTCGCCTTGCGCACAAAGGCCAGTCGCGTTTCGGCCTCCCATTGCACGCTGTCCAGGGCATCGCCGCCACCAAGCCGGCTGGTGATCAGCGTGCAGGAACTGAAACCTCCATAGGTCACGTCACCGATGGTGGTGGCCGCCAGGAAGGCGCGTCGAAGGAAAGGCGGCGCCGTATGGATGTCGCGCGACCAAGGGATGACGTGCGCGCCGAAGGTATGGAACACCCGCCCGGCATAGCGATTCGACGGATTGCGCTCGACCAGCGTCAGGCCCAGGCTGCCGAAGCGGAAAGCGGCGGCGTAATCACCGAACTGCGAACCGACCACCATGCCCAGGTAGGCATAGGCGAGCGGTGCGGCGTCGCCGTTGCCGAACTCCATGCTCAGGTTGGCCATTCGGCACAGCACCAGACAGACCAGGTTCTCATCGCGGAAAAACGCGGGCGGCAACACGGCGGTCAGCACGTCGAGGGTGGCACGTTGGGATGCGTCGACCAACTGCGGGCGATCGGCCAGCGATTCGATCGAGGCATCCCCCAGTCGGTGCAGCAAGGCATCGTATTCGGCCCGCGCCTGGGCCGGCGTCGGGCGTGCGTCCCAGGCAATGCCGACCTGCCGCAGATAGTCCAGGCACAGTTCGATGGCACGGTCGCTCTGGTCCATCGCGGTGTGCAGCGTGACCTGCAGCCAGGCGACTGCCGCCTGATCGATCTGGCCGCAGGCGCGCACCGACAGGATCAGCAGACGCTGTGCTGCGCCTTGCAGATCGCCCGCCAGGAATTCGCACTCGGCCAGTTGATAGTTCAGCGCGAACGCCAGCGCATAGTGGGTGTGCCAGGCATCGTCGGGCAGGACGGCCAGGCCGGTCAGCAGGAAGCCGGCGGCGTTCTCGTAAGCAGCGGCGGCCTTGGCATGTCCACCGGCATCGATGGTGAGCGTGGCCAAATCGATGCGCTCGTCCAGGTCGACCACCAGCAGGCCGGCGCGACGGTACTGTCCCACCGTGTCGAACAGCCATTGCATGGCCTGGCCGGGGGGTGCGGACTGCGCTCGCAGCGCACGCGCCAGACGCAGATGCGTGGTCGCTCGCGCCTGCGGAGGCAGCAGTGCGTAGGCGGCCTCCTGGATGCGGTCGTGGACGAAGTGCACGCCCTCGATGGTCCACACGATCAGCCCCGCATCGATCAACGCCAACAAGGTCTCTTCCAGCGGCGCCTGCTGGTCTGCCGTGATGGCCGCAAGCGCAGCGCAGGAGGGCGTGCCGCCCAGGCACGCCAGATCGATGGCCAGGGCCTGGGCGCTCGGGCTCAGGCGGGTCAGCGCACCGGCCATCAGGCCAAGGACGTCCTGATCGTAGGTCCGGCCTTCGATGGCCGACAGATCCCAGGTCCAGGCGGAGACAGATGCATCGAAGGCAATCGACTGGTCTTCGACCAGTTCGCGCAGCAGCCGGACGGCAAAGAAGGGATTGCCTTCACTTCGGCGCTGCAAGACCTCGGCCAATTCGCCCGCCGGGCCTGGTTCGCAATGCAGTGCATCGCCCACCAGTTGCTGCAGGTCGGCATGCTGCAAGGGCGGCAAGGCCAGTTCCTCGAACCTGGCCTGGGCTGCCAGGCGGATATCGTCGAGGATGGCGGTCAACGGGTGCGCAGGGCCGATCTCGTTGTCGCGGTAAGCACCGATCAACAACAAGTGGGCCAGCTCGCCGTCGGTCAGTACCCGGCGCAGGAACTGCATCGTGGCACTGTCCAGCCACTGCAGGTCGTCCAGAAACAGCACCAGCGGATGCGTCGCCTTGGCGAACACGCCCAGGAAGCCGCACAGCAGCCGGTGAAAACGCGCCTGCGATTCGGCCGGCGGCAGTTCGGACACCGGCGCCTGCCTGCCGATCACGTGCTCAAGCTCCGGCACCAGGTTGATCATCAACGCGGCGTGGGTGCCCAGGGCCAGACGCAGCTGCCCGGCCCAGACTGCCAGGTCGGCCTCGGGCTGGGTCAGCACACCGCGCACCAGCGACTGCAGCGCCTGTGCAAGCGTGGCGTACGGGGCCTCACGCCGATACTGATCGACCTTGCCGACCGCAAAACGCCCTCTGGCGGCCTCGATTTTCTTCTGCAAGGCGCCGACGACGGCAGACTTGCCGGCGCCCGAGGGACCGGACACCAGCACCAGGTAACACGCCCCCGTGTCCGCCACGTGCCCGAACGCCGCCGCCAGCCGCGCCGCCTCGGCCTCGCGGCCATACAGGTGATCGGAAATGGACAGGCGCGGGCTGGTGTCGCGTTCGCCCAGCGCAAAGTCGTCGATCTTGCTGGCGGCGTCCCATTGCATCAGGGCGCGCTGCAGGTCGAAGGCCAGGCCGGCAGCGGTCTGATAACGCTCTTCCGGCGCCTTGGCCAGCAGCTTCATGACGATCGCCGACAGCACTTCGGGCACCTGCCCCAGCTCGCTGAGGGGCACGGCGCGCCGTGCAATGTGGCTGTGCACCCAGGCCATCGGGTCGTGGGCGGCGAAAGGCAGTGTGCCGCTCAGCATCCGGTAGAAGATCATGCCCAGGGCATACAGGTCGCTGCGCGCATCGACCAGACGCGTGGTGCGGCCGGTCTGCTCGGGCGACATGTAAGGCAGGTCGTCGCCGACCCGTTCCGCAGGCGACGGCGCCAGCGGTCCGTCCGCAACGCGCGCGGCGCGGCCGAAGCCGGTGATGCGAATCCTGGCATCGCGTATGTCGACCAGCAGATTCGACGGTTTCAGTGCGGTGTGGACGATGCCGGCGGTGTGCATGGCCGATACCGACTGGGCAATCGCACGCGCCACGTTCAGAAAGTCGCCAATGCGCCACGCGCTGCCTAGCGAGTCGTCCAGCAACTCGCCACCCGGGTCTCGCAACATCAAGGCCGCGCGATCCAGGCGACGGTGCACGGCCATCGGCATGACGGCCCAGCCAGGGTCCAGAGAAGCGGCGAGTTCAACCTCGCGTTCCAGCTGCGCCACATCGTTCGGCGTCGCTGACGCACCATCGACACTGGTCACCAGCAAGGTGTGGCTGTCCGCGTCGAGGCTGCGGTAGACGGCCAGCCTGCCGTCGTGCCGCAACAGCACCCACGCGGCCGCCAGATGTTCTTCGCCCAGCAGTTCGGTCAGCCACAGGGGCGGCCGATCCATTGACGACGACACGTGGCCCGATGACGGAGCAGGCGCTGGCGTGGAGCTCACGAAACCTCCGGGGGAGTGTTGGGCAAGGACGATGCCCGGACATAGGCCAGCAAGGCATCGGCACTGAACGGCTTGGACAGAAACCCCATTGCGCCAGCGGCCAGCGCAGCATCCCGCAATGCCACGTCGGCATGGGCAGAGATGAACACCAGCGGAATCTGCAGACCCTGGCGCTGCAAGCTGGCCTGCACGTCCAGGCCGCTTGCGCCCTTCATCCGCACGTCGATGATCAGCAAGCGGGTGCTGCGCGCGATATCGGCAGCCAGAAACGCCTCGCCGGATGCAAAGCTGCGGCTATCTTCGCCTACCGATTTCAACAGCCTGACGATGGCAGTACGCACTGACTCATCGTCGTCCACCACACAGATCACACAGCCGCCTTCGCCAGATAAGGTCCCGATTCAAGGCGCACAGTGGCCCCGTCCGCTTGGCAGGCTAGGCGATTCGCGCCTCGGCGGCTATTCACCCTTCGTATATGTTGTGCGCGATATGTATCAGCGGCGGCAGTCAGTCAGGCGTGCCGACCGCATCGAAGCCGCCCGGATTCAGGCGTTCAGCCATGCGCACCAGGTCGGCCAGCGACCCGGCCTGCATCTTGTCCATGACCTTGCGTCGCTGGACTTTGACGGTGATTTCGCTGGTGCCCAGCTCGCCGGCCACCTGTTTGTTCAGCAGCCCGCGGACCACATAGTCCATGACCTGACGCTCGCGGGCGCTCAGCGTTGCGTAGCGAGCAGCCAGCGCGCGCGTTTCGGACCGGCCGGCCCGCAGCGATTCGTCAAGGACCAGGGCGCGCTGCACGGCGTCCAGCAGTTCCTCGTCGGAAAACGGCTTGGTCAGGAATTCGACGGCGCCGGCCTTCATGGCGGTGACCGTCATCGGGATGGTGCCGAAACCGGTTACGAAAATGATTGGCAGGTCCCATCCGCGCTGGTGCAGCAGCTTCTGCAAGTCCAGGCCGCTGGACTGGGGCAGGCGGACGTCCAGAATCAGGCAGGCCGGTCCGTCAGGCTCGGACGCCAGCAGGAAATCCGCGGCACAGGCGAAGCCCTGCGCCGGCAATTGGACCGAGCGCAGCAGCGCCAGGATGGCACGACGCATGGCGTCGTCGTCATCCACCACAAACACGAAGGGGGGCGCCGATGGAGTCACGGCGCTTGGATCACAGGCATGGGCAAGGCGGGCAGCTCTGACGAGCCCGGAAAACAACAGGCCTTATTGTGCCCGAGAGCGGCCGCTTGCCCATGCCCCGCCTGCGTTTTCGACCGTGCTTGCGGATGAGCGGTAAACCCTCGCCAGCACGCCCCTGGAAAGGCGGGGTGATCAGTTCGCCACGAGTTCCGCGAAGCGCGTGATGTCGATGTTGCCGCCGCTGATCAGCACGCCGATGCGCTTGCCCTGCAACTGCGCCTTCATCTGCTTGGCTGCGGCATAGCCCAGGCAGCCGGTGGGCTCGACGACGAGTTTCATGCGGGCGGCAAAGAAACGCATGCATTCCACCAGTTCTTCGTCGGTCGCGGTCAGCACGTCGGTGACTTCGCGGCGGATGATGTCGAAGGTGTAGTTGCCCAGGTGCTGGGTCTGCGCGCCGTCGGCAATGGTCTTGGGCGTGTCGATGTGCACGATGCTGCCGCTGCGGAAAGATTGCTGGCCATCATTGCCGGCAGCCGGTTCGACGCCGTAGATCTTGCAGGCCGGCGACAGGGCGCGAATGGCCAGCGCGGAGCCGCTCAGCAGTCCTCCACCGCCCAGCGGTGCGAAGTAGGCGTCCAGCTGGCCGACTTCCTCGATCAGCTCCTTGGCGGCAGTGCCCTGGCCGGCGATCACGTCCGGATGATCGTAGGGAGGAATCAGCGTCATGCCGTGTTTTTCGGCCAGATCGCGGCCGATCTGTTCGCGGTCTTCCTTGTAGCGGTCGTAGGTCACCACATTGCCGCCGTAGCCCTTGGTGGCGGCGATTTTCATCGCCGGCGCGTCTTCTGGCATCACGATGGTGGCGGGAATGCCCAGCAGCGTCGCCGACAGCGCAATCGCCTGTGCGTGATTGCCCGACGAGAACGCGACCACGCCGCGCTCGCGCTGGCCGGCGTCGAACTTCGACAAGGCATTGAAGCCGCCGCGGAACTTGAAGGCGCCCATGCGCTGCAGGTGTTCGCACTTGAAGAAGACCTCGGCGCCAAGCGCCTCGTTCACGGTGCGGGACGTCAGCACCGGGGTGCGATGCGCATGGCCTTCAATGCGTTGGGCGGCAGCGACGACGTCGTCGTAGGTAGGAGCGGTGCGTGTGTTCATGACGTGGACTGAAGTGAGTTACCAAGGCCAGGCAATGCTGGTACCCAGGCCGGTTGCGGATGCGCGCTCGTGAATGAGCCGCGCGACGGTCAGGTCCTGCAGCGCAAGCCCTGTCATATCGAAAATGGTGATGTCTGCGGGTTTTCGGTCCACCTTGATCTGGCCGGTGAATACGTCACCGAACTCGTCGCAGGCGGTGTCCGGCGCCCATTGGGTTTCGCCGATCTGCGTGGCCTGCTCGCGGTCGTCGACGAACAGGCGGGCACGCCCCAACAGGCCGGGAGGCAGCTCGCGCTTTCCACGGGTATCTGCCCCCACGCAGTTCAGGTGCGTGCCGAGCTGGACGGCGTCTGCGTCGAACAAGGCGCCCCCACCCGGCGTGGCGGTGATCACCACGTCGCTGGCCGCCACCGCCGCATTCGGGTCGGTCGCGCAGATCAGCGTGCATCGGCCGGCAAAGCGCGCCTCGAAGGCCTCGTCGCGGGTGCGATCCGGCGTCAGGTAACGGACTTCCGCCAGCGCCGGCAAGGCACGCAGGGCGAAGTCCAGCTGGATGGACGCCTGCACGCCGGTGCCGAAGATGCACAGGCTGGTGCTGTCCTGGCGCGCCAGCTGCTGCAAGCCCAGTCCGCCCGCCGCGCCGGTGCGCACCGTGGTGATGGCGTTGCCATCGATGATGCAGGTAGGGCGGCCCGTGGCTGGGTCGATCAACATGATGGTGGCCTGATGCGGCTCGCCGCCCACCTTGCGATTGGCGGGCCAGAAGCCGGCGGCCTTGAAGCCGAGCAAACCCTGCGAGGCCACATCGCCCGACTTGATGCCGAAGATGCCGCCGGTAGACAGCGCTTCGCGCACCACCGGGAACACGCGCCCTTCGCGGCGGCTGTGCAGCACAAAGGCCTCACGCACGGCATCGAGCACCTGGTCGGGCTGCAGCACGGCTTCGACAGAGGCCTTGTCTACCAACAGCAAACGCGCGTCATTTGGCATAGCTGTATGCCGATGCGCGCGAAATGCCCAGATGGGCCGCGACGGTTTCCATGGATTTGCGCACGTCCAGCAAGCCAGCCTCCTTGAGTTCTTTCAACAGCGCCCGGCGGTCATCCGCCTTCAAGGCGCGCGGGGTGGTGGCCATGCGCGCGGCGATCTGGTCGATGCGTGCACGAATGGCATCGGCGCCGGCCGGGTCAAGCGACTCGCGCGGCACGGCGTTGGCGTCCATGGCCACGAACTGCCCCATGGCACTTTGCAGGCTGTGGAACAGACTGAGATCGACGTTCATGCACAGTGCCGCGATGTACTGGCCGTCTTCGTCCTTGATGCCGATGGACGTGCTCTTGGCCTGGCGGCCATCGGAAAAACGGTTTGGATCATTGGCCACCACCTGCGCGTACTCCGGGTCCAGAATACGCATCAGCCCCAGCTCGGTGGCGGGGCTGCCCACTTCGCGGCCGGACAGGTTGTTGTGAATGGCCAGGACAGCGTGCTTGGGGTCCAGCAAATCGTGGACAGCCACTTCGCAGAAGGGGGCGAAGGTCGCGCCCAGGCCCTCGGCGACCTGCATCAATTGGTCCAGCAGCAAGCGCTGCGTGTCGGTTCGGGCCGGCGGTGTTTTTGTCATCTGGACAGTTTGTCCAAATTCAGACTATCTGTCAATGCATGTTCATCGTCACGCAATATGCAGCACCGCGCTACGCAAACGCCCACCTCTAATTCAAATGAATGAGACGGAAATACGCCGGATCGGCGAGCATAGCGCCGGTCGGTATCCGCACTGACGCCACTGAAGCGGGCCCGTCATCACCACGTGCTGCGTGGAGACACCTGCCGCACTCGAATTTCACCCCCTGCCTGGAAGCCCATGCTGTTGAAAAGAGCCGCCCTCATTCTGGTCAGCGCCGGTGCCCTGTGCGCCTGTGGCCAACAACGCGAATCGCCGTCAGAGGCAGGCATCACGCTCGCCCCCGAGCAGCTGAAAAGTCTGATTACCGACCGCAGCCTGGAGAACCGACGGGTCTCTGTCACCGGATACCCCATGCTGTGCAGCCTGGGCGCAAACTACCGTGCCGGTGACGTGGCGCACGTCGAAGTTCACGCACAACAGGACTGCAGCAGCCCGCGCGTGGCGCAGGCCAAGATCAAGGTCGGCAATGAAAAGAGCACGCGGTCCGGCATGTTTTCAATGGACCCGCGACCGCGCAATCTGATGATCGTCGCCGAGCCGATCGACAACGAGACCACCACTTTCGTGGCGGACGACTATCAGCGCATCTCGGCGAAAACATCGATGCGGGTCACCGGGCTCGTCACCTACCCCTTCGGCGACAAAAGCAAAATACCGGTGCTCGACGCCGTCGCCCTCGACGCAGGCTTCTGATCGTATCAATCCGGACACCCTCATGAAACGCTCTCTTGCCTTGCTGCTTGCGCTGACCATGACGGTGCTGGTGCCCATGCAGGCCGGTGCTCAGACCGGCGCAGCATCAATCCGAAATGCCAAACCGGCCGCCGCCACAGGTGCACTGGCCGACCTGGGCACGCAACTGCCGAAAGGCCTGGACCGCGCCGCGCTGATTGCGCTGTTCAAGTTGCCGCCTGCCCACGCAAACCTGGTCACCCTGGTCGGCGCAAAGCCCTGGTCCCACCGCCCTGACAGCTACGTAGCCATCCTGTGCCTGATGCAGAACGGCCCCCGGCAGGCCGGCCTGCAGGAATGCCGACCCAGCATCCCTGACCAGGTCGCGCCCGGCATCTACGTGGGGGTGATCGAACTCAAGCCCGGCGGCACGCCGCGCCTGGTCGCCAGCAGCGGCCTGGTCGACCGCATGACATCCTGGTCCGACACCACCCTGCCCGCCGCGCCTGCCGCGGCGCGCAAGGACAGTCATCTGCGCACCCAGCCGCAGACCTGGGAACACTTCGACCTGGCGCCTTACCGCCTGCGCCCGGACTCGGTCGCCTTCGGTGTGCGCGCAGCGTGGAGCGAGCACGACAGCAATGGCAGTGGTGAGTTCGAGGCCTTGTACCTGTTCGACCTGGACGGCGGCAGCCTGAGGCTGGTGCTGGCCGAACCGATGATGGCGCGTACGTTCACCATGGGTGAATTCAAGTCGGATGGCCCACGCGACATGGAAGAAGCTCAGGACAGCAACATCCTGGTGATCAGCAAGTACGCGTCGGAGGGCTACTACAACCTGCAGATCAAGAGCAAAGCCAGTGGGCAGGCCAGGAACTTCACCTGGTCGGAACAGCACCGCGAATACCGCGCGCCGGTGACCCAGGCGCTGTCTCGCTGATCGGGGAATGCGGTGCCTTCAAGCGCGCCAGCGAAGGTATAGCTCGGCGAGCACGATGTTTGGCACCCAGCAGAGGAAAGAGATGGCCTGGTAGCTGGTCTCGAAAGAGAACGGCAACAAGCCCGACAGCGGCAGATAGATACGCAGTGTGACCGCCGCCAGGGTCAGCGCAAAAGACCGGATCATCCATGCCTGGTGCTCGGCCAGGCGGCGCTGCACCGCCCGCCGCCATGCGAGCATGGTTGCCACCAGCCAGGCCAGCGCAAGGCCACCGAAGCCCACGGTGCTGATGCTGCCGGTGGAGGTGCCCACGGCCAGCATCAGGCCGGCCACCCCGCCCACGATGCAGCCCAGCACATACGCACGGCCTGTCCACCGATGCTGCCACGGGAAGCGCGCACGCAAGCGCGGAAAGAACTGCGCAGGCCCGAGCAGCAGCGCGATAGCCGCGCCGACGACGTGAATCAACAGCCACGGATTGCGGAAGGCATTTGCCTTGATGGACGGCGGCATGGGCACTGCCGGAAAGAAGTATCTGAGCGAGACCAGCGCAACCGCCACCGAGAGCACGGTCGTGACGATCAGCATCCATCTGGGAAGGGTTTTCGCCTCGCGACCCGGGAAGGGGGTACTCGCCACGTAGGTCACCGATGATTCGCCTTGGAACAGGTAAAGGTAAGTGGCGCTGACATCGACGCCGTGCCCACGTTTCGCGGCAACGTATCGGGCAGCAGCCGGGAGCCCTTGCTGTGTTGGGCGTCGCCGGGCACTTCCGCCGACAGGGTAGCGCAGGCGCATTGCAGTTCGTCGCGCGAGATGCCAGGCGTGGTGAGGCCTCGTTCTGTGAAGCAAGCAGGAGGCTTGGCAGATGCGGGCGAATGTCCTGACAAGTGCCAGTGCAGATGCTTATGCAAACGTCTGTACCGGAGCCTGGGCAAGCGCTGTCGTCCCCTCTAGACTGTTTGCTCCTCCCAGTCTTTCGGAGCCCTATTTTGTTCAGCCATGGCGCAGCCTACGTACGCGGCAAGTTCGTCCCGATTGCCGAGGCCACGATCCCCGTCACCGATTGGG
>Ga0265798_10012954_pt1 | contig 10012 bp, 5 predicted proteins | sample P3T30metagenome_FD_192430 | JGI IMG/M metagenome (GOLD analysis project Ga0265798, IMG submission 192430) | Plant litter microbial communities from East Loma Ridge, Irvine, California - P3 T30 | ecosystem: Environmental > Terrestrial > Plant litter > Unclassified | place: USA: California...
GTGCTTGGTCTCGAGCTGCCGGCTGTCCACGCCGAACGCGGGGTGGCCGAACTGGTTCTCGATCTTGATGCCGGCGCGCCACTCGGGCAGCGGGGTCGTGTGCGAGAAGGTCGCGCGCACCACGATGTCGTCGCCCGGGCGGTGGTCCTCGCCGGGGGCGCGGCCCGGGATCTCGAGCTCGACGTGCTCGACCTTGCCGGGGTTGGCGTCCTCTTCCGGGTGGGACGCCTCGGCCTCGGCGATGCGACGGCCTTCGAGGATCTCGCGGAAGTTCTTCACCGCGAGGCGGGCGGACCCCTGGAACTTGACCTCGCCGTGGTGCAGGACGACGGCGGAGTCGCAGAGCTCCTGCACCTGGCCGAGCGAGTGGCTGACGAGGACGATCGTGCGGCCCTGCGCCTGGAACTCGCGGATCTTGTCGAGGCACTTCTTCTGGAACTGTTCGTCGCCGACGGCCAGGACCTCGTCGACGAGCAGGACGTCGGGGTCGGTGTTGATGGCGACGGCGAAGGCCAGCCGGACGTACATGCCGGACGAGTAGAACTTCACCTGGGTGTCGATGAAGTCGCCGATGCCGGAGAACTGCAGGATGTCGTCGAAGCGCTCCTCGGTCTCCTCCTGCGTCTGGCCGAGGATCGCGGCGTTCAGGTAGACGTTCTCGCGGCCGGTCAGGTCGGGGTGGAAGCCGGCGCCGAGCTCGATGAGCGCCGCCAGACGACCACGGCGCTCGACGGTCCCGGTGGTCGGTTCGAGGATGCCGCCGATGGTCTTCAGCAGCGTGGACTTGCCCGAGCCGTTCGGTCCGAGCAGCCCGATCGTGGTGCCGGCCGGGATGTCGAGGTTGATGTCCTTGAGCGCCCAGAAGTCCTCGCTGTGCCGGCGTCCGGCGCGACCGAGGGTGACGACACGCTCCTTGAGGGAGTTGTCCTTGCGGATCGTGAAGCGCTTCGAGACGTTCTTCACCGTCACGACGGCGGGGGCGTCGGCGAACGGGGAGCGGGTCTCCTGCGTGAGGCTGTTGTTGATGCTCATCGGGTCAGATCTCCTGGGCGAAGTTGCCCTGCAACTTGGCGAACACGCGCTGGCACACGAGGAGCGCGACCAGGCCGACGACCCCGGCGACGACCAGACGGAGCAGCAGGTGGGCGGGGTACTCGGCGTCCGGACCGGCGGTCCAGAAGGCGCGGTGGATGCCGAGGACGGCCAGCGTGATGGGGTTGGCGGTGTACAGGTTGAGCAGCCACTCCGGGGCGCGGGACGCGACCATCTGCCAGCTGTAGACGATCGGCGAGCCCCACATGAGCAGGAGCACCAGGACCTCGACGAGGTACTGCATGTCGCGCAGGTACACGTTCGCTGCCGCCAGCAGCAACGCGAACGCGGTCGCCCAGATGAGGATGACGAGCGTCGCGGGGAAGAAGTAGAGCAGGTCGAGCCGGACCCAGGCGAAGCCGCTCTGGAGCACCGCCGCGGCGAGCAGCACGACGAGCTGCACACCGAAGTTGAACAGCGCCGCACCCACGCTGGCCAGGGGGTAGATCTCCCGCGGGAGGTAGATCTTCTTGATCAGGCCGCCGTTCGACACGATGGACGCCGTGCCCGACGCGACGATCTCGCTGAACAGCCCGTACAGCGTCAGCCCGGAGAACACGTAGATCGCGAACTCGGGGATGTTGCGGGACGCGCCCAGGATCTGGCCGAGGACGAAGTAGTAGATCGCCAGCTGCACGAGCGGACGGATGAGGGTCCAGGCGAACCCGAGCGCACTGTCCTTGTACCGCGACTTCAGGTCGCGGCGGATCAGCAGGTCGAGCAGCTGCCGGTGCGCGAAGACCTCGCGGATCGAACCGATGACCGCGGTGGCGGGACGGCCCGCGGGGACCATCCGTTCCTGCCGGAGGCGGTCGAACCGCTCGGTGACGATGTTGCTCAAAGGGGATCCTTCAGTTCTGACGCGGGAGACGGGTCACTGTACCTCGGTGACCGGGGGCCACCGTCGGACGTCAGCGCCCGTTCTTGCTCTCGCGCATGATGCGCACGCGGTTCTGCACCTTGTCCCGGAGCCCGCTCATGCCGTTCTCGCGGAGGTACCAGGTGGCCAGACGGACGTCGCGGGACAGCCCGTGCCGGCTGTTCGCGATCTGGTGGAACTGCATCTCCCGCTGCCGGGCCGGGCTGAGTGCCACGCGCGGACGGCCAGCGGCGGCGACGGAACCGGCGGGCACCGCGGCCTCGTGTGCGCGGTCGGCGGCGACGGACGGGTCCTTGCAGAACTCGACGAGCGGGGCCAGGGCGCGCTCCCACGTGAAGTCCTGACGGACCCGGCTGACGGCGTCGCGAGCGGCCTGGGCGGCCTCGGGGTCGTACAGCATCGACTCGAGGGCGGCGGCGAGGGCGTCGACGTCGCGCTCGTGCACCGCGACGCCCATGCCCTCGGCGGCGACGAGGTCACCGAAGCTGTCGCCGTCGGTCGTCACGATGGGCAGGTTCGCCCACATGTAGTCGAGGATGCGCGTGCGGAACGAGAACGTGGTCTCGATGTGCGCGAAGTGCGTGGACACCCCGGCGTCCGCTTCGAGCAGGTAGTTCTGGCGGTCGTCGAGCGCGACCCACTGCTCGTTGAAGAACACGTGCTTGCCGGTCAGGCCGAGCTCCGCGCTGAGGCGACGGGTCTCCGCGACGATCGCCATCTCCGGCACGTCGGGGTTCGGGTGCGCGACCCCGAGGAAGAACAGCCGGATGTCGTCGTGGGTCTCGGCCACCTTGGCGATGGCACGCACGAGCGACGGGGTGTCGAACCAGTTGTAGATGCCGCCGCCCCAGATGACGACCTTGTCGTCCTCGCCGATGCCGGGCGTGACGCCGCGGATCGCCTTGCGGGTGTGCTCGGGCGGCGTGGAGTCCATGCCGAACGGCGCGATGGCGATGAGCTTGTTCAGGTTGTCGTCGGCGAGGTAGTTGTCCGGGTTCACGCGACCGACGGCGGCGAGCTGCCCGAGCCAGAACAGGCGCTGGCGCTCGGAGGCGCAGAGGAAGAAGTCGCCGCGCTCGAGCTGGGCGTTGATCACCTCGGTGGTGGAGGTGACCTGGTTGCGCCAGCCGACGTCGCCGTTGTCGCGGGCCTGCTCGAGCTGCTCGAGGTGCATCGGGTCGTACAGGTCGACGACCATGATCTTGTTCGAGCGCTGCAGCGTCGTGAAGTGGTGGAGTGCGTATCCCTGGAAGAAGATGACGTCGGCCCACTCCTCGTGGTCCTTCATCGCGCGCTCGTGCTGCAGCGGGACGCGGATCACCTCGAAGCGGTCGGACTTGCGGTTCGCCACGTTCCAGGTCACCAGGCGGACGTCGTTGTGCTCGCTGAGCGCCTCGGCGATCTTCCACGCGCGCATGCCGGGCCCGGCCATCTTCTCGCCGAGGGCGTCCCCGGTGATGACGAGCACGCGGTTGCGGTGCATCGGCTGCTCGACGTCGAAGGCCTGCATGATCGCCTGGTAGCCCTCGAGGAAGTAGCCGTCCTCGAAGAGCGGCTTGAAGGCGTCGCCGAACAGGCGGAAGACCTCCTTGTCCGTCTTGACGCGCTGGCCCTGGATGCGACGGCGGTCCTCGGAGAGCCGGGGGAGGTCGGTGACGAACTGGTCGAGCGCGTACAGGCCCGCGACGGTCTCCTTCGACATCGGCGTCGTCGGGTCGAACTCGTCCGGGGCGCCGGTGAAGCGGCGGATGTCGAACTCGGACGAGTCGCGGCCGCTCTTCGCGACGGCACGTCGTGCGAGCAGGGCCAGCGCCGCGGGGAGGAACACCCCGAGGTTCTCGTCGGAGAGGTTCTTGTAGAGCAGGTGCAGGGCGTTCCGCTCGAGCAGGTACATCTCGCGGTGGTCGCCGAACGACTTCATCGACCCGTGGTGCTTGTGGAAGACGACCGAGCGCGGGGCGAACCGCACGCGGTAGCCGAGCAGGTTGAGGCGCCAGCCGAGGTCCACGTCGTCGTAGAACATGAACAGGCCCTCATCGAACCCGCCGACCTCGAGGAAGACGTCGCGCCGGACGAACAGCGCGCTCCCGGTGCCGAACAGCAGGTCGCGCGGCTCGTCGAAGCGGCCGTCGTCGAGCTCGGCGATGTGGTTCTTGTAGCCCATGCCGAACCAGCTGAGGCCCGACTCGACGAAGTCGATCGTCTTGCCCTCCCAGTCGAGGACCTTGCTCGCGACGGCCGCGACGCGGGGGCTCGGGGCGAAGCCCGCGATGCCCTCCCGGACCCAGGCCACGTCCGGCTTGGCGTCGTTGTTGAGGAACGCGACGACGTCCCCGCTGGCCTCACGCGCGCCGAGGTTGCTGCCGCCGGTGAAGCCGAGGTTCTCGGCGGAGACGATGATCTTCACGTTCGCCTGCTCGCCGAGCGCCGCTCGGAGCCGGGCCTCGCTGTCGTCGCCGGAACCGTTCTCGACGACGACGATCTCCAGGCGGTCCGCCGGCCAGTCGACCTCGCTGAGCCGCGCGATGCACTCGAGCGTGTCGTCGGTCCCGCGGAAGTTGATGACGACGACGGACACGCGAGGCGCGAAGGTAGACACGGACGAAACTCCATACGTCGGCTGGCGAGGATGCCCCGGAAGGCGGCACCACTATACCCAGGGGCCCTGCACGGCCCGGCGTCGCCGAGCCCGGGCAGCCGCGCCGCGTCCGGCGACGTCGTGGCGTCGTCACCCTGGGAGACTGGGCCGGTGGACGCCTCCGTGATCGTCATCGACTGGCACCAGCCCGAGCTCACCCGCCGGGCGGTCGACTCCGTGCTCTCGCAACGGGTCGACGCCGAGACCGAGGTCGTCCTCGTCGTGAACGAGGCCGACGACGCCACCGTCGCCGCCTACCGCGCCGACTACCCGGGCGTCGTCGTGGTGCCGGAGCCGACGAACTCGGGCTTCGCCGGCGGGGTGGCGCGCGGGGTCGCTGCCGCCTCCGGCGCGGTGCTCGTGCTCCTCAACAACGACGCGGTCGCCGACCACGGGTTCCTCGACCGGGGCCTCGCGTGCCTCGCCGCCGGTGGTCCGCGGACGGCAGCCGTCGCGGCCACAGCGGTCCTCGAGGGCGCGTTCGCCGTCGTGCCCGACGGCGCCGGCCGCAGTGACCACGACCTCGTCGCGGCGGACGGCCGGCGGTGGCGACGGGTCGAGACCGGCGGGCAGACCCTCGTGAACGGCACGGGCGTGGTGCTCGACCGCTCCGGCAACGGCCGTGACCGCGACTGGCTCCGTCCGGTCGACGACGCCCCGGAACACGCACCCCTGTTCGGGTTCTCCGGTGGCGCCGCGTTCCTGCGGCGATCGGCCCTCGAGGAGGTCGGCGGCTTCGACGAGTCCCTCTTCATGTACTACGAGGACCTCGACGTCGCGTGGCGGCTCCGCCTCGCCGGGTACACGGTCGGAGCGGCTCCGGACGCGGTCGTGGTGCACCGGCACGCCGCGAGCTCGGGCAGCGACTCGACGCTCGTCCGCACACAGAGCATGCGCAACCGCCTCGCCGTGACGGTCCGCAACGGCTCGGCGCGGATGACCGCGCGGGTCCTGCTCAGGACCCTCGTCCGGCTGGGACGCGACCTCCTCCGGCCGGCAGCGGCACAGCTCCCGCCCACCGCGTGGTGGCGGCTGACCCGGGAGGCCCCTGCCGTCCTCCGTCACGCACGTCGCCTCCGCCGTGCGGACCGTGTGTCACGCACTGCGCGTCGTCGCGTCGAAGCCGCGCTCGCCACCGCAGACTGAACGAGCGCACAGGAGCGCGTCGCGGACGCGAGGAGCAGCGGGCCGCGGCCGCCGCGGGGAGCCGACCCGCGCCTCCCGTTCGGGGGCACGGCCGGGGGCTGTGTAACCACTGTGACGCGCGTAGTCTGATGCGACACGTGTGTCCCGACCGCGATCAGGGGTCGGTCGGAGGCGCCCAGCCCGAACCGCGTGCCCACCACCCCGTCGCCGCCCCCGGAAAGGCCCCTCGACGTGAAGAAGGTCGTCGCAATCCTCGCCAGTGTGCTCGCCGTCGCGAGCGTGCTGGTCGGGTTCCAGCTCACCGCCCCAGCCGGACAGGAGCCGGCCAGTGCGCTGAGCGGCTCGTCCTTCCAGGCGGGCAACATCATCTCGGACACGAACTTCTACGCCGGGACGTCGATGTCCGTCGACGGCGTGCAGTCGTTCCTGAACACGCAGATCGGGTCGTGCGCGTCGTCGTCCTGCCTGAACGTCGGACGCTTCGGGATGAACTCCCGCTCGGCCGACCCGATGTGCAACGCCCTCACCGGCGGGTCCTCCCTCTCCGCCGCGGTCATCATCACCCGCGTCGCGGCGGCCTGCGGCATCAGCCCGAAGGTCATCCTCGTCACGCTCCAGAAGGAGCAGACGCTGATCAACGGCGCGACCGCGCGGAACCCCTCCGCCGCCCGGCTCGAGCGGGCGATGGGCTACGCCTGCCCCGACAACGTCGGCGGACACTGTGACCCGGCCTACGCCGGCGTCGGCAACCAGATCTACTGGTCCGCCTGGCAGTGGAAGCGCTACGGCAACCCGCCCGGCACCAGCAACTACTTCACCTGGTTCAACCCGGGCAACCGCGCGGTCCAGTACAACGTGCCGGTCAGCTGCGGCACCAAGACGGTCGCCGTGCAGAACCGCGCGACCGCCGCGCTGTACTACTACACGCCGTACACGCCGAACACGGCGGCGCTGAACAACCTGTACGGCACGGGTGACGGCTGCTCGGCCTACGGCAACCGGAACTTCTGGCGCCTCTACACCGACTGGTTCGGCTCGACCACCGGCGTGAGCACCTCCGCCAAGGGCACGCTCGACGGCATCGCGACGAGCTACAACGCGATCACCGTCAACGGCTGGGCCCTCGACACGACCACGAACAAGAGCACCCGCGTCGACGTCTACGTCGGTTCGAAGGGCACCGCGGTGCAGGCGGACCAGAACCGCCCGGACATCGCGGCCGCGTACCCGAAGCTCGGCGCGAAGCACGGCTTCAACCAGCGCATCCCAGCGGCCGCCGGTTCCCAGAAGGTCTGCGCCTACGCGATCTCGATCGACGGCAAGACGAACCAGGAGCTCGGCTGCCAGACGGTCTCGGTGCCGGACGGCTCGCCGTTCGGGTCCCTCGACAGCGCCAGGGCCGTGCCGGGTGGCGTCGCCGTCACCGGGTGGGCGATCGACCCCGAGTCCAGTGGACGCATCGGCGCGCACATCACCGTCGACGGGACGATCGTCAAGAAGATGTGGGCCGAGGCACCGCGTGCCGACGTCGGGCGGGCCTACCCCTCGGCGGGGCCGGACCACGGGTACACCGCGACCGTCACGGCACCGGGAGGCAGCCACAGGATCTGCGTGCTCGGCATCAACGTCAAGAACGGCGGGAACGCGAACGTCGGGTCCTGCAAGACCGTCGACGTCCCCGGGAGCACCCCGACGGGCGCACTGGACAGCGTCACCGCCACCACGTCGACGATCTCGGTCTCCGGCTGGGCCGTCGACGGGGACTCCGTCGACCCGATCACGGTGACCGTGTCGATCGACGGCAAGGGCCGTACCTTCACGACGAAGTCCGGCCGCGGCGACATCGCGAAGCGCTACCCCGCCTACGGGTCGCTCCGCGGCTTCGAGGGCACCTGGACCGTCGGGAACGGCAAGCACACGGTCTGCGTGACGGCGAACAACGTCGGGGCGGGCGGCAACGCGTCCCTCGGCTGCAAGGCCGTCACCGTGACGAACAAGGCCCCGATCGGCAGCCTCGACGTGGCGAAGGCCGTGTCGGGCGGCGTGCAGGTGTCGGGCTGGGCGATCGACCCGGACACCTCGGCGTCGATCGGCGTCGACGTCTACGTCGACGGTGTCGGCAAGCGGGTCATCGCGAACCGCACGCGCAGCGACGTCGCACGGTCGTATCCCGCGGCCGGGCCGGCGCACGGGTACGACGTCAGGCTCGGGGCACGCGCCGGGTCGCACGAGGTGTGCGTCTACGGCATCGACTCCGTCGGTGGCTCGAACACCGCCTTCGGGTGCCGGACCGTGACGGTGCGCTGAGGCACGGCATCGTTGCGCCACCACGGACGCCCGCCGGTCGTTGACCGGCGGGCGTCCGTCGTCCGACCTCCCTCGTCGTGGCTCTGGGCCGCCTGTGCGCGGCTCCGCCGTCGTCGCTCCCGGTTGTGAGAGGATCTCCCGGTGCTCGAGACCAGTCCCCCCGATCAGGGCGCGGCCACGGACCTGCGCGCTGCCGACCCCGGGTCCGGCCGCCGTCACCGTCTGATGTCCGTCGTCGTCCCCGTCCTGCTGGGGGCCGTCATCGCCGCCCTCGGGTGGCTCCGCCTGACGCCCGAGGTGCGCAACACCCTCTGGGCCGAGGACGGCAAGGTCTTCCTCGAGGAGCAGTACGACCGCGGTGTGCTCGGGGCGCTGTTCCACGACTACGCCGGGTACCTCCACGTCGTCCCGCGCGCCCTGGTGGCGGTGGCGTCGCACGTCGCGTCCGTCGACCGGTTCGCCGTGACCGTCTCGATCCTCTGCGTGCTCGTCACCGCCGCGGTCGGTGCTGCCGTCTACGTGCTGACCGCGGGCGTCCTGCGCTCCGTCGTCGCCCGGGTGCTGCTCGCCCTGGTCCCGACGCTCCTGCCGCTCGGCCCGATGGAGATCCAGGCGAACGCCGCGAACCTGCACTGGTTCCTGATGTTCCTGATGCCGTTCCTGCTGCTCACCCCGGTGAAGTCGTGGACGAAGGGCATCGTGCTCGGCGTCGTCGCGCTGCTCTGCGGGCTGACCGAGATCCAGGTCGTCGCGTTCTTCCCGCTGTTCTTCGTCGGCATCCGCAACCGGCATCGCTGGCCGGTCATCGCCGGTGCCGTCCTCGGCGGTGCCGCGCAGGTCGTCACCACGCTCATGCACCCCCGCGCACCCGCGACGGTGCCGCACGACTCCGTGGCCGACATGGTGCTCGGGTACATCGTGCAGCCGTTCGGGGGGTCGTGGACGTGGAGCATGCCGACGATCGGCCGGCTCATCGCCGAGCACGGCATCGTCGTCGTCGTGGCCCCGTTCGTGGTCGCCGTGCTGCTCGTCGCCGCCGGGTTCTGGCTCGGCATGGGCAAGCAGCGATGGACGCTCGCATCGATGCTCTGGGGCTCCGCTGGCGTCTGGTTCGGTGCCGTCTGGCTGAACCCGAACGAGATGCTGGCCTTCGCCCACTTCGACCACGCGCAGTGGTTGGGGATCTGGACGTTCCGCTACAGCGCGTCCGGGTCGATGTACGTGATCGCCGCGTTCGTCGTGCTCGTGGACGTGTTCCTCGCCCGGCCGGCCCTGGTCGTCCGCGTCCTCGGCGTGGTCCTCGCGCTCGTCGTCGTCTGGGCCTTCGTCGCGAACTTCGCGATGGACAAGGCCAACCGGCAGAACGGCCCGATCTGGGAGCAGCAGGTCGACTCCTCGCAGACCGACGCCGCGTGCGAGGCTGCGCCGTCCGGCAACGCCACGATCCAGATCGCGCCAGGCCCGCAGTGGGCCGTCACCGTGCCCTGTGCCCTGATCGACGGAGGTGCCGCGCGCTGAGCGCGGTGCCCCGGACACCGAGAGAACCGCCATGAACGACTCCCTGAAGCCCACCGCCCTGGTCATCGTCCCGACGTACAACGAGGCCGAGAACGTCCGCGACATCGCCGAGCGGATCCTCACCGAAGTGCCGTCGGCGCACCTGCTCGTCGTGGACGACGGCAGCCCGGACGGCACGGGCGACCTCGTCGACGAGCTCGCCGAGACCGACGACCGTGTGCACCTGATGCGCCGCTCCGGCAAGCTCGGGCTCGGCACGGCGTACGTCGCCGGGTTCCGGTGGGGGCTGGAGCGCGGGTACGACCTGCTCATCGAGATGGACGCCGACGGCTCACACCCCGCGGACCGGCTGCCCGCGCTGATCGCGGCGGTGGCCGACGCACCCCCGGAGGCGAACGTGATGCTCGCGATCGGGTCGCGGTGGGTCGAGG
>Ga0265798_10012955_pt1 | contig 10012 bp, 12 predicted proteins | sample P3T30metagenome_FD_192430 | JGI IMG/M metagenome (GOLD analysis project Ga0265798, IMG submission 192430) | Plant litter microbial communities from East Loma Ridge, Irvine, California - P3 T30 | ecosystem: Environmental > Terrestrial > Plant litter > Unclassified | place: USA: California...
AGTAACGTTAGTCCATGTCCATGTATCACGAAGCATAGAAGGAGTCGGTCGGTGGAGACTTACAATGGCAAATGCAATCCCTACAAAGGCTGCCACACTCCTCACCACATCGTTGATCTGCTCACTAATGGGTGAATCATGTGTTTCTGCCTCCTTGTCTTCCATCTGGCTCTCTTTCCGCTGCGCGTCCCACAAGAGATCAACGTATGGTAGCAAACTTCCTAGAGCAACTCCGAATAGCCCCCAGGAGACAAGGTATGCCTGACTCTTGCGATCGACACCTTCAACGTGTACAGCTGCCAGTTGCCTCGTCTCGTGAAGATGCGAGACAATGACTCCGTAGATGACACCGAAGACGTACAACGCTACAAGCTTTCCTGCAATCACAGAGTATTTCCATACACCGCGGCGCGGCTGTTTGATTGAGCGACTCCTTTGTCGTCCTTCAGCTTTGCCCATATTTGACCCTTTCCTGGCCTGGTTCTTCAAGGCCATTCCGCCATCAGGGCTTCCCATACCGGTTTCCCAGGATTGGAGGCCCATGGCTGTGTGTGCGGGTGTCTCGGCACCAGTTCCCCATGGCGTTTCCGCCGTGCTCAATTCGCCAGCTGTGTTGACACCCGTCTCATCGTATATTCCGGACAGAGTGCTACTCGTCATGTTCAAGTAACTCTTGTTCCGCTGCGGAGGGCCCCTGTCTCTCTCCTGGTCGTCCGAGTCGTCATCGCGAGAGTTGAATGTTCCCAGCAAGCGAGCGTTCAGCTGAGCGAGGAAGTCGGATGATCTCCGATTCTCGGTCGCGCTTGGAGGCGTGGATTGCGAGAAGGCGTGTGTGGGCGAATCGGCCGTGTCGTAGTTGGATTCGAAGTTGCGACGCGGGATGGGGCGGTAGATATGCAGCGGAGGTGGTGCCGCGTTCGCCTTCGAAGGGTCTTCTTCCATAGCCGTCGCGCTCCAGTTCCGACGCGGGCAGGGTTCCGCAAACTTTGTTGTGATGTGTGCAGACGCAATCGAGGCTTGCAATTACAATAAAGGATAAAGGCAATATGAACAGCGAGCGTCAAGAAGCAAAAAAAATATACGAGCTATGGTTCGCAGCACAAACAGAGCCGCGTATTCGTATAATTGTTGCGTTGTTTGGAATGGAACGTAAGTTGAACTCTAACCCGGAGTCAGTGCACGTGAACGTGTGCTCGGCCTTATACAGGCATAATTACTGGAGCCTCGCAAACATACCTCGTATAGGCAATCAAATTAAATACTGTGAGCGGAGAAGTCGTACGAACGTGCAGTGAGGGGACTATGAGGCACATGTAGGCTAGCACGCTGATCTGACGTTGTTAGGCCATGCTCCCGCATGTGTCACTGAGAATGGCTTTCATGTGAAAATCGGCCAACTTTCCGCCTGTGGATCCGCTGTCATCCGCATTCTCAACACTTCTAGTGGATCGATCATGTTTCATTATATGCGGCTACCCTGAGCTGGAGAACGTACTGATACACAAGACGCTCGCTCTCGAGTGACGCTAGACCTCTGCTGTTGTGGCTTCTAGATGCTGTCCAAAACACAGCTGCGAGAAAACCCACTTTTGATGCCTTTCTCCAAGCACAACCGACTCCGGCAGGAAATGCTGAGGAACCAAATGCACATGTTTTGCCATCGTACGCCCCACGTCTACGTCGTCCCGTCATAAAGTTTGTCGTTCCACTCCTTGTGAGCTACCCCACTACTCTCTACCCCCACTCAGTCGACAATGGGTTGGAGGATGTTACCGCTAAAAGACTTGTAAGCTTGTGGACGAAACTAGAAGTGCCGTGAAACTTACGCTACGATGTTGGCCCAACCGATAAGACGCCAGTGCTTCTCGATACGTCGAGACAGCGCGACCTTCTCACCGATCTCTGTGCATGCAGGCGAGGTGAGCGATAGACGAGCAGCGTCAGCCTTGACAGCCACAACCTTGGCACCGGTAGCAGTTGATCCGATGTTGACCATCTTTGCGATTGTTAGCCATATTCTGAACACAGACTAGATCGAGACCTACCAAAACTTCATTCTTTGCAAGCTTGGCTACCTTGGCCTGCTTGCCGTCTGCAGTCTTGACACCAAGCAATCTTCGGAGAAGGAAGTAGTTGACTTCGAGCTCAGTGTAGATGTTAGGAAGATGTCCACGGAGACCAAGAACGAAACCGACGAGACGATCCGCACGACACAAAGTAGGGTCAACGCGTGTACCGACACCTAGAACGTGTTAATCAAGGACTTGATGATGCTGCAACAAAAATCACTTACCAATCAGTCCTCCTGGAACAGCGAACTTCAAATCGTTGTGCTCAGCGAATAGAGACACTACTCTTGAGAAAATGGGCTTGCACTGAATCTTTCCGGCGCTGTCCTTTGAGACAATACCGGGCCTGATCTCAATCTCGTCTCCCAGCTTTAGTACACCAGTCAGGATACTGCCACCAGCAACACCACCCTTGAGCTCATCGATTTCAGCACCAGGCTTGTTGACGTCGAAGGATCGAATGACAATCATGTGTGGCTTCGCAGTAAAGTCTCGTACTGGAACGGGGATCTTGCTAATGAGGTGCTCGTTGATAGCATCAATGTTGAACTTGAGCTGGGCGGAGATGGGAATGATGGGTGAGCCATCGGCAACGGTTCCTCGGATGAACTTCAGGATAGACTCGTAATGCGACGCAGCGCTGTCTTCCCGCATCAGATCGACCTTGTTTTGGAGGATGATGATGTGGTTCAGCTTCATGATCTCGATGGCAGCAAGATGTTCACTGGTTTGCGGTTGCGGGCAAGATTCGTTTCCAGCGATCAGAAGCAGTGCAGCGTCCATGACGGCAGCACCTGACAACATAGTGCTCATGAGAATGTCGTGACCAGGGCAGTCGACGAAAGAGACGTGGCGCTTCAGTCTGTATTTGCCCTCACATCCTTCACGTTCGCAAGCTGGGTCGACCTCCTTGTCGCTCTTGTATGACCGGTAGCATGTTGGGCGTGGGCACTCTGGGTTGTCGCATTGGTAGATCTTCGCGTTGGCATAACCGAGCTTGATGGTAATATTCCTCTCTAGTTCGTTCTTGAAACGGACGGTCTGCACACCGGAGATGGCTTTCACCACAGTACTTTTTCCGTGAGCGACGTGGCCAATGGTTCCGATGTTGATGGTAGCTTGGCGGGAGATGATCTCAGGCGACAGCGGGTTGAGCGTAGTGAGGTCAAGTGTGCTTGGGTCTGGTTGTTCGCTTGTGCGCGTTAGCTATCTGGCGTAGAGCCTCATATGTTCAACACGTACGGAAGCTCTGGGCGTTGCACGGGCGCCACTGGCTCCCGGCCCTTCTTCAACGCGGACTTTGGCTTCGTGTCCTCGATGTCCTCCTGCTCAGACACGCTCTCGTCATCGCGGTGGTCGTGGTCGGACTCGGACTCCATGGTGGGCAATTTGTTCCGAGGGTTGGCTATTCGGGGGATGGTTGGATTGTAAGTGTGGGTGGTTGTCGAGAGATTGGATTCGTCTATCGTAGTGTTGCCTTTGTGGAGACTGGCGGCAGGCAACTTTCGACTTCAAATCCCACACAAAGTGACTCAAACCCAGATTCGGAACAGCCCACTTGTGGCGGGGCTGCGCACAACGTCAAAGCGCCCACGGCGAAAGGTTCCGCCGGTCTTCTGAACAAAATCTCTTCCGCCGCCGTCCCTTGCTTTCCTCTTCATTGAACAACGCAAAAAATTTGCACACTCACGAAAAGCATTTTCTTTGGAGAGACCCGTCGTCTACGGACGGTGTGAGGTTTCCATGAGAACGAAAACCGTCTGTGAAGTGGAGAGGAATACTTTGGCTGATCTTGGGTGCGGTTTCTCCCTGCTTTTGCAGTGGGAGAGAGCGCAATGATTGGTCGTACATTACATGTTTACGTGATGTTTTTTTCGTGTGCTGCGACGCTGGCTTGACGACATCCGTTGAGACCAAAAGTCGAGGGCGCTTCCGGTGTTCATGCCTAGGTTGCGTACCTAGAATGTCACAGTACACGGTATTGTGCTGACATTGCGCCCTCTCAGTAACCTAGCTGTTAATGACTGTCTACACGGCATGGTTAAATTACAAGCAGCTCAGTTATGTTGGAGCCGCAATATCCTGTTCAGGGATACATGCACGCTTATCGCATGTTAAAAGAAAGCAACTGAACACCTTACGCAAGCTCTTCTACCACAATGCTGTGCACAAGAGCACATAGCAGAACTCCTAGAAACACTCTTATTAACAAGGACGCCCAAATCATGAATGTTGCATAGAACACTTGTGTTACCCCTTTCTAGCAGGCTAAAGAAGAACGTTGTTAGTAATTGTTCGATTGTTTCCTTGAAGAGGGTACTCTGGCTAGTGGAACCAGAGACAGTTTTTCTTCCATCGATGGATACATGTTTATTACGCTGACACTCTACAAAGTAATATTCGTAAGATGCGAAACTTGAATTAGCAACTATCTGCAACAAGCCTGCCACCTAAAACAAGTGGATCACGTATCTTATCGGAGCATTTATGTTCTTTTTGATGTACTCATAGCTATCTTGTACTCTTGGCGCCGCGAGCATCTCGAACCCCACCACCACTTCTCGTTGAGCTGGCTACGCATACGTACGAATACGACGTCAATCGCATGAGTCTTTTAACCATCGCGTCTCTAAGTTGAGGCTTCTGTCTTATTGTTATAACGCACCCTTCGGGAGTCGGGTGTGGATGGATCCACGCTCTTCTGTTTGGGACTAGCTTCTTTTGTGCCACGTGGAAACCCCATCATCATGGTCATTATACCTGACTCTGAATACCATTGAAGGATGGCAATGGAACAAAGATGCACATGGAACGATCTTAGGTCAGCTGCATCTACAGATCTACCTACCCCTGGATACGTAAAACACGGCTATCCTTTGAAGGAAGTTTAGCACGACCCGCTAGTGCTGGTACAGGCTACGGGCTGGGGAAGCGGGATGCTATCATCCCATACCCTTCAAGAAGCACGGATGGATAAGCAGGCCGCGAGAGAGCATGCGGATCATCGAACCTTGGCCCAAAGTACCAAGGCGGCATACATTGCATACACTGAGCATACCGACATGTGTCTGCTGGCTGCAAAGGCCAGACCGTCGCCGCGTGCCGCCCCATCAAGAGCGGCGCCGGTATCCCGCTTCCTAGCTGCATGTTAACGACGGAGTTTAGATGGACCGTGTGGGCTCCAGTTGTTGATCTGACACAGACAGTTCAGAACCTCTCACAAGCGCGCCGTATCGGGAACCAGTCCGCTTGCTTTTCAGGCTGAAACATATCAACTCGTCGACTCGGGGCACCACTGGCCTCGACACCGTCATTGGCCCAGACGCCTTGTAATCGAGAGCAGCCGAGTGTGAGTTGGCAACCCTTGTTGGTCGAGATTGGACCACCTCTTCCTACGACGTTGGCGCTGCCTTGCTTTTGCGCCCTTGCGCTCGCCGACTATGGGATATGGATTCTGATCAAGCGCATGAATATGCATTCGACCCCGGCCTCTCTGTTTCACACTGGCTGCAGTCGACTGAGCTCGACCATGCCGACCAAGAGCTGGGAACCTCGCCCGAGCACTACTACTCCGCCTATACTACGACCGAGCACACAGCACCTCCCTCACCGCAACGCGGCATCGACATGCCCGCAGCGCGGCCGCGGCAGCCCATGACGAACGGTGCGCGCACAACACCCAAAGCGACCCCGAGGTCTGCTTCTGGTCCTGCATCGCCGCCCGCAGCAACTCGCTCCTCCCCCCAGGTCTCCAACAAGGTCCGGGCCCTGGCAGAGCGATTTGAGCAGTCGCCCGGAGGCAGCTCGACGGCCTCTTCGCCTGCAGTGCGCTCGAGATCTAGGACACCGAGCCGGGCTGGGGCACACGACTCGGCCACCAGACGTACGAATGCGTCCATTTCGTCGACTGCATCGGCTGCACGCCCGAGCAAAGAAGCCTCGTACGGACCGCACAAGTTCAACAACCTGAAGCCGCGAGACCGCCCACAGCCCGCCCCAGCAGCTACCCGAAGTGCGCGAAGAACAAACGACAGCAGGAGCAGCATCGACCAACACGTCTCGTCAACGTCAACGCCCAAGAAGGTGACCTCGCCGAATCGGGCGTCAGCACCAAGCGGGAGGCAGCTGTTCGGCGAAGTGCTAACTGGGCAGGATGCATTGTCGCCAGGCTTTGGAATCCCCGTTTTCGAGAACCCGCACGGAGACACTGCACAACCCTCGACCTCGTTCAGCAGCTCGCACCATGGACGGTCCGCGAGTACTGCGACATCAGCCATGGCCGACGACGCGCAACCCACCACACGTCCACAGGCACATGCGCAAGAACAAACTACAGCACGGTCGCCCCAACGGCACACGCCACGTTCGAGGATTCCAGTAGCGACACGGCGTTTGAGCGCCGGCTCAGACTCCAACTCGTCGACACGGTCCGTCAAATACACGCCAACCCGCGCAATGAACCACAGCAACCGCGCCTCGCCGACGAGAATGGACAGGGTTCTGGCTGCGGCCGCCGTCGCTCCAGTCTCCTCCCGAGGCACAGACCAGTCAACGCTCCCCGCATTAGCTTACCGTGGATATCGCGAGAGAGGGAAGTCGCCCTTGGGTGCGAGAAGCGGACCAAGTGTTTCTGCCGTCGTCAACGCCCCGCCTCCACCAACGTCGCCTCGCTTGCGCAACTCAAGAGAAAGACAGCCGCTCCAGCCTTCACCCGCATCCCGCTCGACAAGTACCGGCCCCCATGGTGAGCAGGAATATTTTCCACTTGCGAGCAGCTTCGATCCCCCACAAGAGCAACCTGCGGGGCTACCCGACGTTGCTGAGATCGAGCAACCCCATGATATCCGTGCGCAGACGCAGCGCATTCCACGGGATGAGCATTCGTCACCCTCGTCAGAGCAACAGCACCTGAGCCTTCAGACATCTAGCTTGTCCGTACCAGTTCTCGGGCAACCAGCGTCAGCCGTGACCGACTTTGACGAATCGCCTGTGTTGGGTCTACCAGGAAGCTTCATTCTTACGCCGCCTACCGCGCATCCCGAGCCGGAGCAACAGCTCTTGCAGCCACACGTTTTCCATCCTCCGCCGCAGAGGCCTGCTCCGCAATCGCCTGAGATGGAGAAGTCGGAGCTAGGTGTCAGAGAATCAATACCAATTATGCTTAGCGAGGAGCCGCCATCAGAACCATGGGAGGCCGACTCGGAGAGCTTCAGCGCCGGCCTCAAGGCTTTGTCATACGGGTACACGTCCGACCAAGCACACGACACTAGAGACATGCCGTCCATGTCTCGACACGATACAAAAGGATCGCCAGGAGATTCGCTTCCTAAGCGGGACACCCTTTATCCGGATGACTCCGCCAGCGTCGCTCCCTACCGAACACTTGGATCACTGACGCTGAACAATGAAACTTACAGTGTTGTGAACTCAGTTTTGAACATGTACCATCAATCGCCAGTTATTTCCCCTGAGTTAGCATCGATATCCAGAGAAAGGGTGCAGCAGGTCTCACCCGTCATTGCACAGCACAAAGATTGGGCATCGAAAGAGTCCACAGAATCATATCTCGCTCGGTTGCTGAGCGACGCTAATGGTTCAAAACACGATAAGGAGAGGCCTGAGCCCGAGAGAGTAGCATCCCCATCGCGTCCAGACTCATATACGCCGCAGCTGCAGCAAGGCACACCAGAATCACATGTCGGCGGCACGGCGATCATTTATACTTCGTCCTCGCGACGCTATTCACGGGAATCAGCAGGCTCTACCACCACAACCATACAGGAAGATGCGTCTCATTCTGGCAGCTCTTCTGGTGACCCTTCTCACAATGCACTATCACGAACGTCAACGGATGAGCATAAGTCAGTTGCAGCTAACCGCATTGAACTTCCACAACTTGCATGGACCAATGGTGGACTTGGACTTGACTTACAACACAGTATGCCGCATTCACTTCCAGCGCCTCCCCGTCCCAACTACTCACCACCGCCTCCCCCTGTGAATCCATCCATTGATCAGCAACTCTCCTCTCGATCCAATCCGTACAACTCTACGCCACAACATCAACAGCTCTCACGACCCATGCTCAACGACGACAAATTCGAAATGCACCCCGCTCGGTCACGCACTCCTGTTCTTCACGTTCACGAACAAAGTCTCGAGGATCGATATGGTACCCCACAACCTATCGAATCTACTGTAGATGTGCCATGTGAAGCCGAGCAAGGCGAAAACGGTCAGCCTGACCCTGCCAAGCAAGCTCTTATAAAGCGATATCGCACCTTACAAGAGCTGCTTCACACTGAGCATCAGTTCTGCATAGACATGATGATCGCGCACAACATTTTTGAAGCAACCGCGTCGAATCTGATGAGCGAGAAGGAAAAGAGATTGCTGTTCAGCAATTGCAAGGAATTAGAGAAGTTCTCTCTGTCGCTATTTCGTGCCTTCAAGAAGGCTGCGAAGCCTATTGTCAACTACGAGATATCACCCCCAAGTGGACCCTGGAACCGTGATTCCTCCGACGGTAAATCCTATGACTCCGGAGAATCACCAATGCATGCTCGGCGACCATCTGAGGATTCCCCGGATCAGTTCGAGAATTGCACTCTGGAAAATGATCGATTGACCACCATTGGCCAAGTTTTTCTCGATAACAAGGAAAAGATGGAGCGGCTCTACACGACATATTTCCTTAATCAAGATAATGCTAGTGCTTATATCAAGAAGAACCACGGCAACGAAACTCTATCTGGATGGGTCACTGCTTGCTTCGAGCAAGTAGAGAACATGACTCAGGCCTGGGACTTGGACTCTTTGTTGTTGAAGCCATGCCAGCGCCTGTTGAAGTATCCATTGATCCTCCAGTCCTTGCAAGAAATTACAGATCCAGACCATCCCGATCTACCGAAAATCAAAGAGGCTCATGAGGAATTGAGAGCAATGAGTCAGCGTATCAACCAGGCCAAGGCACGTTCCGATACCTTCCGCGCTGCCGCCTCTGAAGGCAAGAAGGAGAAGAAAAGCGGACTGGGCAAGACTTTTGTCAAGGCTTTCATTCCCAAGGTCGATAAGAGCAAGGCATATGACGAGGCCGACAAGACCTTCAAGGATCAGGACTACAAGTCTAAAGAGCAGAAGTTCGGAGGGCACTTTTTCCAACTTCAGATTGTTATTCGTGATTTCGAACAGTATCTTGATTCGATTACGGAGCATTACCTCCAGCTCAATATCGTGTTCTTGGGTTTCATCACCGTCTGCGAGGTGGCGCCATCTGTGTACCCAGAAATTGAGAGTACGTGGCGAAAGTGGGCAATGGCCCATTTCGAGCTGCAGAACAAGGCGTTGGAAGAGCACGTAAGTACCAGAAGATCGAGCCATTAACATTCAGCTAACCATCTCACAGAAAGCTGCTGTTCGAAGCCGGGTTTTGAAGCCTGTGGGCGACCTCTGGGAGATGTGGGTCTCTTATCAGAAAACTATCGAGCAACGCAAGAAATACCTGCTGTACTACGTTAAGCACAAGCAAGCACTCGACCGTGGGGAAAAGATCGACCCCGACATAGAGGAGTCGTCCAAAAAGTTCAGTACGATCAACGACACTCTCAAACATGAGTTACCTCTTCTCTACGAAAGAACAAAAGGCCTCATGCGCACGCTCATGACTTTGTTCATGTGTTTGCAGAAGGATTGGTACAAGACTTGCTCGAAAAAGATCCTTCCGCTCCTTGAAAGCGAACCCCAGCACACGACATCCCTTCGTTATGACCTAGAATCGTACGTCGAACGCTTCCACGGAGACTACAAACCGATGCAGGATCTTGCAAACAGACTAGGCATCATCAACCGGAACCTCCTGGTTGACATCTCCAATATGACGTCTCCCGTTCCAACGCTCTCTTCCGACGGTGGTGCGTCGTCACGCAACTCATCGTCGCGTCGTA
>Ga0265798_10012960_pt1 | contig 10009 bp, 7 predicted proteins | sample P3T30metagenome_FD_192430 | JGI IMG/M metagenome (GOLD analysis project Ga0265798, IMG submission 192430) | Plant litter microbial communities from East Loma Ridge, Irvine, California - P3 T30 | ecosystem: Environmental > Terrestrial > Plant litter > Unclassified | place: USA: California...
ATGATGGAGATACTTGGTTGACGCACTCGAGGTTGTAGAATTTCCAGCGGTTGGATTTTTTCGATGTGGAGGATGCCGCGCTCTTTGTTTGGGGGGGATTGGTCTGGGCCATAGGGAGTGCTGTTGGGGATGTTAGATTGGACTTGGTTCGTGTGGATCGTACTCGACGGATGAAAGCAGCACTTGCTTACCCCGGCAGAGCTTCTCCATCGAGAACGACCTTCTCTTCCTGGTAAGATCGAAGTGTGATCGGTGAAGCAGCCGTGCCACTCTTGGTGATCTGGATGTTGGCAGTCGGCTTGTATGTTCCAGCACGCAGCAGGATTACATCTCCGGCGGTGGCTGCGTTCACTGCTGATTGGATTGATCCGTAGGGTGCAGTCTGCGAGCCTGAGCCCGATCCTGAGGGGGAGACATAGATGTCTTTGCACTTGATAGTGCGGATCAAGCTTGTAGCCAAGACGATGGACTTGAAGTTGCAAAGAGACCGCATTGTGAAGAGTATGGTATGGAAAGCCCGTTTGCAATTCTCGACATACCTGTCCGATTAGTTATGGAAGACAACAATGTAGCGGTCTACTTAGCGTCTAGATCACCTTATCTGCTTGATCAATTTGCGGCGATGTGAAGAAATTTGTTCCACCAAACAATGAGGGCTCCATCTCGAGCCGTTAGGGCCTCACATTGTCATTGGAGGATGAAACACCTCCTTATACAGCCCCGCATACTTGGCATATCAGGGCAAATGATGAAACTCGACATGTATACAAGAGACTCATGACGTTCAAAAACCGACTTGGGCGATTGCTGCGTTGGTAAGAGGGCTACAAAGAGCAGTGGTGAGATCGTGAAACCACCGATGAGTGAATCACTCGCCTGCATCTCTCACACACTGCGAGCGCGCAACTTGATCATGAGCTTCTCTTGAAGGCAGAACCAGAAAGAACGGGGAACAGACGGACGCTCCTTGTCGACCAGCTCACAGTCAAAGTGGCGCACAAACCCTCCAACAAAGGCGTGCAACTCAACCAGAGCAAGATTGCGACCGACGCAAGTTCGAGAGCCATAGCCGAACTGAGTGAGAGTTAGTATTCGCTCTGAAGATGTTCATCTTTGCTGCGTGCTTACCGTTACAATATGTTTCTCAATGTTGCGCACGTACTCAACAGGCATGCCTCCGTCTCCGGCAATGAAGCGCTCAGGCCTCCACTCGTTGGCGTCCTCGCCGAAGACTTCCTTGCATCTGTTCTGGGCAATGGCGCTCATGCTGAGGATAGTTTTCGGTGGGATGAAATGTCCTGCGATTGTGATTCCTTCTCTCGGACATTCTCGCGGCAATTGCCAGAGGATACTGGGGACGAGTCTAGTCCCCTCTTTAATACATGCGCTGAGGAATGGCAGTCGGCTTGCAATCTCGTAGCTGAGATGCTCGCCAGTATCCGCACGATCGACATATGCCTTGTCTATCTCTTGTTGCAGGCGTTTGTAATCTTCGGGGTGGGTGAGCAGGTACTTGAGAACAACGGCCATGGCTCCCGCTGTGGTGTCTCCACCCGCGCCAAGTAGATTCCCTGCTTCGACAGCAACTTCGGGGAACCCGACCTTCTCGCCATTGAGGTCCTTCATCGAGAGGAAATGATCCAGCATGTCGCTCGGGCGCTTCTCATCCGCGTCAGACTCAATACGCCGGGTGATTTGCGACATGATCCAGCTGGTCAGACCGTGCGAGCCCGAGTTTTCCTTGTCACCAAAGACGCGGAGTAGACCTCGCATCACAGGATTGTCGATCCATTTCGTGCGGCCGGGGAGGTTTCCCAAATTAGCCGCCGCGTAAAAGTACGTGTGAATGGCACTCAGAACCCCATTCACATCGCCTCCTTTCTCGACAAATCCGAGCGGTGCTCCTAGTCCGAGCTGGCAAACAACGTCCGAGGCATAGTACGTTGTCCATTCCTGGAGATCAATTGAGCGGCCCGTGGCTGCCGCTTCGCGGAACCTTGACCACACGTTCTGGGTGATTTGGTCGATCTGAGGCTCGAGTGAACAGATTGTCGACATGCTGTAGGCTGCGGTCACACGTTTGCGCTTGAAGGCGTGTGATTTTGTATCGATCGTGTTGAAGAACTTGCGCTAGTTAGACGTGGAAGCTGAATGGTGCAAGGAGGGTTCTCGGTTTTGACACTTACAGAGTCCGGCATACCAGTCACACTCCACGTGTGATACCATGGGGTCTGGAACGAGACATCAGACTTGTCAGAGTGCGGGTCTCGGAGGTCAACGTACCTTCTTAGTTCCAGTGGAATGGCCATACACATGGACCAGAGCATCTTTGTCGACAAAGCTGATCTCATTTGGCGCAATTCGCACGACAGGGCCGTACTTGTCGTGCAAGTCCAAGATATCCTGGTGCCATCCACCAAGCGCGTATCGTCTCGTTCTCCAAAGCTCCGTGAGACGAGCTGCTGTTGGTCCGGGTACGTGACGGAGAGGATGTAGACAGAACCGATAGATGACCTGAGCAAGCAGGGTGAGAGCGAGGATGATAGCAGCGTGTTTGAACTCGATCTGACGCAAAAGCGAGGCCGACTCGGAATGTATCATGTTGCTGCTATGGGCCTTCTCCGCGTGCGACATGGGAGGAATTCGACAAGTCCTGTTTCATGCAAGAAAAGTGACACGCTCAGACGAGCGACACCCGTGACTTTATGCCTCTTCCCCATGAACAACACCGCCCATCCCTGTCCAAAGTGGGTATGTCATGACCTAGCTGACTGTCAGCCTCACCTGAGTCCTGAGAAGACACCTCAGCTTCCCGGGTACGAAGAGTTATCGGACCGGATAGCCGGCGACTTGGCTCCCGGATGATCCCCCACACATCTAACATCGGAAGCCGGTATACAAACATCCGAAGGAATACACCCAAGCCGATACAGTGCAAGGCTTTCCTACCATGCATTGTAGAGAACACCCAAAGTCTCCCTAACACCACAAACGAGAGCCCCAGCAAAAATGCCCTCTCCCCCCAACTTCCCTCAATTCCTCAAGCTACCCGAAGAAGTACGAGAGATAATCTACAAACAGCACCTCTGGGACACCTTAATAGGGAGCGGACGCCCCTTCGGGCCCCGACCCATCGAGCCCCCAATCTCCCGAGCCAGCCTGGTATTGCGCAAAGAAACAATACCACTCTTCTACGACCTATACGTCTTCCGACTCCAGACCGAGATGTGCGGCGGCGGCCGTCCCCATGGCCAGAGACCGCCAGGGAGACCCGAATGGCACCACAGACTTGGCGGCAAAGTCGCTCACATCAACGTACTTCTGCTACATTTCATGTTCGAGGGAGAGCACATGTATCGTGGCCAGGAAGACGACGAGCCTTTCTCTTTGGATTTCGGCGTCCGTCTGTACAAGCGCCAGCCCCATTATCATGTTGCGTGCGACGATGGGGAAATCGAACATGGCGATCAAGCTCTGGCGTTCTCTACAGACGATTCGACAAAGTCACATATGTCGAAGCTGATTTTGCGGGAGCTCAAGCGCGTTCTTGATCGTTTCGTGGCGGAAGACAAAATCGGCCGTCTTAACCCACAGGATTTTGACGAGCTCGTCAATGTGTGCTTTGCTGTCGAAGATGACATGTACTGGTAGTCATGGGCCAATCTGCTGAGAAGGTAGTTGAGGCGAAGGAGTGGAAACGGTGAGAATGAATAATATCAGTCAGCTTGGATACTACAGTATTAACGGCACCAGGCAAACATTAAGTCGCATCGGCCAGAATCTGGCAATGCGGAGTAGAGCGCTTTCTGCGCTGTCCGATCCAACAAGCTCACAAGCCTTTAAACCCTCAAGTTTCCAAACTCCCTCTCGATATCCCCAGCGTTTTCCACTCCAGCCGCCGGCACGTGGTTCTGGCCGCCGATAGGCGCATCACACTGAGGGCAGCGCGCAGCCTGCATCGGCATGCCACACTCGCCGATGGTGAACGGATGACCATTCACGCACCTGTACCAATGGCCCGTGCCGCTGAACTCCCTGGCCATCGCCGCCACAACCATTCTCATTTGGGATTGATATCCGCCCTCGTCGAGGAGGCGGCGGACCTCGCGGACTTCGTCCCCAACGCTGCTCGTCTGGCCTGGGTGAGCCTCGCATAGTTTGCGGGCACTGTCGAGGTGTGAGTTGGCAAGTGCCCTGAGAGCTGCGTAGGACTTGCCGGTCTCGCGGCTCTCCATGACTTCGCACTCCAGACCCGCCAGCTGAGCCCAGAAAATGTGGCCTTCGGCTTGCTGGAGGATGTTCCTGGTGGAATTAGCTTTCTCGATCAACCACTCGCACTTTTGACGATCGAAAGAAAAGTCGACGGTGAGCGATCGGCCCAGGTTTTGCGGCTGCGCGTGGCAGACGGCGATGAAGTCTACAATTCCTACCACTTCGCACCTGATGGCCAGAGACACGGCCAGAAGGGTGCCTCGGGTTTGCAAGAGGTCCTGGTCGTACTCTAAGGCGTCAACAGTGTTTCCATCTGCAAGACGGCGCCTGCGAAGCGCTTCAACGATGTCGTACACACGACTGAACGGCTGTTCCTCAACATTGGTCTGTCTGAGGAACTCTCGGAGCTTGCGGCGCAAGTACGCTAGGTCGCGATAACGCCCACCGAGGCCGGTCAGTTTGCTGAGCATTTCGACGTTGCGTCCTTGAGCCATGGAGATTTCTCCGGGATACAGCAAACGGACGTCCGATCTCGTGTCGATCAACTTGCCTTGCTCTTGCTGCATGGCTTCTGCAAACTGGAGGTACTTCCGATGAGACCATGCGATGAACTTCTTGGTCGACTCGTCCAGGAGTGCGCGCCTCACAATTCGGCCGTAGCGCGGCAGCAGACGAAGCGAAGCACGACAAGTCGGACATGTCTTCATCTCTTCTTGGGAGAAAGCTGCCACTGTACCCTTCAAAGCGCTTGGCGCACCTGTCAAGCTGTCCAGCTCATAATAATCGGACATGGCCATCACACCGTCCAGGCTCTCGACAGCAAAGATGTGGCCGCAAGGCAGGAAAAGACACGGGTTTTCCGAGAGATCGATCTCGCCGTAGGCGCTGAACATGATGAGGTCTGCTTGCATGGCCTTGACATCATCAGACGAGCAGATCTGACAGTACTCCACGGCAGGACACGCAGCGCCGCACACAGACGGACATTGGTGGCCGCAGTCCAGAGCTTTCGTGCAACGCTTGGAACAGGGCACCCAGTCGCATGGAGCAGCACAAGGCATGCTGCATTTCGAGTGCGGACAACAGGATGAACAATCCTCTTCCGCACAGGGAGCACACGGCTCGTGGCATTTCTTCATGCACGTCGTATGGGAGCACGCTACGTCACACGGCTCGTTGCAAAGCGGGCAAGGTTCGTCGCGGTGGCAGGGAGCACTGCAAGAGTGCTTGCAGTTGGTGTAGTCGCGCTTGCACGGCTGTTGGCATCTCCTGTGCTTCTCGTTTTCGATCTGCCCTTGGACGCGCGGACGACACCTGGAACACTGGTCTCCGCAAGCGTGGCCGCACGGCTGCAACGATCCGCACGTCGCAAGGCAGTTGTAGTAAGGATCTTCAACGTCGACACAACACGCCACGGTGACTTTGTGATTGCAGCCTGGAACGATGCGCTCAACTGGCACGCGACAGACCGCCAGGCTCGGATCTTGGTACTGCCAACACGGCAATTTGGAGACATGGTGTCCACACGGTAGCTCGACGTCGATGTCAGAGATCTTGATAGTACAGTGCTCGTCACAGTGGCGGCCGCATTCGTACTGGCAATTGTGAGTGCAGCCAGCTTTGACGCGGTTGCAAGGTTTGAGGCAATATGTCGCTTGGTGAATGCCATCCGAGTGACATTTATTGACACACGAATGGCCGCACGAGAGACGCTGTCCACATAGCAGATCACATCCAGCTTCTGGCGAAACAGTTGCGAAGTCGTCTGGGGTGGTGATCTCCAGAGGCGTCTCGGGGTGGCGTGGGCAGCAGAGCTCAAGGTGAGGCCCCACATTGCCATTCTTGCTGAGTATCTCAAGGACATCGCCCCACATTGGGACGTGTGCGGACGTTTCAGTGTTGCCAATGATGTACATTCCATGCTGAGCTCGAGACAACAGCACGTTGATGCGGTTTGAGGTACGTAGGAAGCCGCACTTGCGCTCCTTGTTTGAACGAACCAACGAGATGATGACGACCTTGGCTTCCTCGCCCTGGAAATTGTCGACCGTGGCTAGACGAAGAGCCTGGAGTAAGGTGCTCTTGTGAACACCCAAGCGTGATGGTTGGCGAGCCTTTGCAACTCCTCCGGACTCTTGCTGACCATCTTCATCGCCCTCGTTATCGCTGTCGAGGGCCAATTCCTCGATGTCTCTGTCGTTGATGATCACTTCGGCGAAGGCGCTCAGGCGGCGACGAAGCTTTCGCAATTGGCCAAGATAAGGCGTCAGGACTGCGATATCAGATGCCCGGTACACGCCTTGCCTGACCAAGTGCCGCACGAGAGCAAACACCATGTCGACTTCGTACCTGTTGGTGTGTGAGGTTGAGTCAGATCTGTCCTTCTCATTGTCCTCAGCCTCGTGATGATCGAGCCAGAAGAGTCTGCGCCTTATGCCAGAGACTTCTGGAAAGTTTGCGACTTGTGGGGAGTCTTGCAATTCCGGATACAGCGTGGTACGAATGAGAGCGGAGATGGAAGGGTGCATGCGGCGCTGAACTTTGAGGGTAACGAATGGCACCGCTCTGTTCTCATTCTCGTTCGGGTGTACAAGGCGCTCAAACAGCGAGATGTCCATCTTGACTTGCGAACGCGGATTTTCGCACGAGAGCTCGTAATTTTGGGCTTTGGGGCGCAGTTGTTGGTGGTCTCCGATCAGGATGGCGTGTTCGATGGACGGAAGCATTGCAGTAAGCAGATGGGCTTCCAACACTTCACCAGCTTCTTCCACAAGCAAGACTTTGCTGTTGAGTGTACGGAGAAGGTCGAGATTGCGCGCCAGGCCAGAAGTCGTGACGCCGATGACATTGGCGCCCATGAGTACACGATGGTCGACTTCGGCTCTGATCTTGTTGATACCAGCTTTGGAATCTTCGTAGCCCTTGAGATTTGCAAGGAATGATCGTTGAATTGGATCAATGATCTCTTCACTCCAAGCCGAGTAGAGGCGATGGCGCTCTGCAACTGAGAACGAAAAGATGTCACGCGCGCGAGTACCATGAGGCATTGGTGAGACCCTCGGAGCACCTTGAAGCCAAGCTTCAATGCCCAAGGGCGCTCGCCTGTTTTGAACAAGCTGAAATCCGTCCTCGTCAATTTCGGGTTCGACAAGCTGAGCGTAGTACTGCGGGTGTCTTTCCCCTAGAAATGCCATGACTGAGGCCTCTGAGAAGTTCTGCAGTTTTGTCAGGCCCTCCGTCACCAATTGTCTGAAGTTATCGGTGTTCTGCTTGTGAGTCCAACGCTCTCTGCCCTCCAGCTTCGTCAAAGATTCCTTCTGCGCGACAGTTCGAAGATTTACGGCGGAGAGTCGCTCGCTCTTCGAACGCGAACCAATACGAATGACTTGCTCGACACCAGCGTCGATAAGGTGTTCAAGGATTTGGTCCAGCGCATGATTCGTGAAAGTGACACAAAGGACTGGGCCCAGTTTGGCGGCCTTCTTGTTTGCCATAAGCACTTTCATCAGTGCGACGCCAGTGTAGCTTTTTCCCGTGCCGGGAGGTCCCTGGATGAGTGCCATGGATGTACACAGAGTCGAGATAAGGGCTTCAGCTTGGGCGCGGTCAAGTGTTGTCTGCGCGCTGAGGACATCGGCATCCATGGGCGATTTCACGTCGAGAGTGATCGTCTCGTTCTGGGTCGAGAGGGTGGAAAGGTCGAAGCTGAAGCCCTGTCGTTTTGTATACGCAGGTGCTTCCACTTCAGTTCCCTGCTCGCCATTTGCAGTGGGAGCCAGTAACTCAGCGAAGGGGAGATCCGCTGACAGACTCATGCGCTGCAGGGCTTGCAGGGTGTGCTGAAACGCTGGCAGTAGCACTCCCGGAAATTCCAGAAGGGAGAACGAAAGGTTCTTGTGGCTCTCCTTATACCCAAGGCCAAAGCGAAACAAGACAGTTTCAATGTCGGCGTCAGTGTGATTGACCAGCTGCACGATAACGTTCGCGGTTTTCTCGTCACCGGCACGTGGGTACTGCTTCTCGATTGACCTCTCTGGCTTCTTGCCAGCATCAGAAGGGAAAGCAGCACTCAATACGGTCAAGAATACGGCGATCTGATCGGACCCAAGTAGCATGATAAGAGCTTCCGGAGCGAGCCTGCTGCTCTCCGCCCACCATTCCTTGCGTTCAGCTTCGCTTTTGTTGACGAGTTCGCGAGGTTGATCGAATTCGAGGACGCAGAGTAGGCCTTTTTGCTGGTCCATGTGGACGCCGACAAGGCGAACATTGCGATAGCTGTACGTACGCGCGCCACCATGTTTCGCAGCGCCAGTCTGCTCGAAGGGCCTTTGTATGCGACTGAGCTCGACTTTTCCAGCATCCCTTAACTGACCGACTGTATCCTCGCGGACGAGGCGAAAGTGCCTGTCCAAGAGACCAGCAGCTCCCTCCAAATGCCAGCTCGAGGGATCGCTTCGAGGCAAGTATTCTGCTCGGTCGCCCAGGATCTCACCCATAGTAGGCAAGATCTGAATCTCGTCGATGTCCTCAAAGTCGTTGTCGTGGCGAGGGCCTTGATACGAGAGAGCACCCGGCTGGTCGACCAGAAGTTCAAACACTGGCTTCTGGCGAGTTGGACCATCCTTCTTTTTGTTCGCTGCAGTGCCGATGTTTTCGCCCAAGCCTAGACGCAGGCACATCTTCTTGTAGTACTTCAGGGTATTGCCACTCAGCGCGCAGTTTTTCGCAAGAGCGACCATGGTTTCTGCAGCTGCGCGCAAGTCGTCGTTCACTTGCGCAGAGCCGTTCACCTCCAAGACTGCGGAAAGTGAGACCAGACACGGCTCAAACTCAGCTTCGTTGATGTCTTCGTAAGTGAGACCGCGTATAGCTGCACTGAATACCGCAACAGAGCGTTTGCCGTCCATACCATAGAGGTAGTTCAAGATCGTCCCAAGTCGCGCCTCGACAACTGAAGACGACAGGACTTCATCGTGTGCGATGATGCGGAGGAAAGGTAGGAGTTCGTTCTTGAAGGTGATACGCAGCGCATCGTCCGCCAACAGAGTGAAATTAGCGTTCAGCATCTCGCCAATGCGGACGAGACCTCCCTCGCTTGATAGCGTCGTGATGACTTCCTGCATAGTAGTCGCATCGTCGACCAGCACAAGTGCCTGCTGAATAAAGCTTGCGAATCTCCTGCCGAGCGGCTGTGCTCTGTTAATGTCGCGCTTTTCTTTCTTGACATCGTATCGCCACTGAATAAATTTGTCATAGGCCGATGGACCACTGGGTTGCGTAGTTTGATCAGACTGCTTGCCATCTGGACCGGAGGCGCCCTCTTGTGAGACTGGCGCGTCGTGTGAGAATTTGCACTGGTTTCCGAACCTGCACGCGCCTCTCGCAAATGCGTGACATGGCAGTTTCTTGAGTGGTCTAGAATCATGCGGTGAAGTCGTGTGGCTGTACTTGCACACGTCGCCAAAACGGCAAGCGCCACGTTGAAAGTGCGGGCAGACTTGCTTCGGTTTAGCCATGGCTGTGAGTGTGCATGCGAGTGAGCGATGTTGTGGGTGTATTTGCGCGTTCGTGTTTCGTAGACGGGCGAGGGACCTCGTCAAGGTCTTGTGCTGCGAAGTAGCGGGCTTTCGGAGGTGCGGTGTTATGTCTAGTGGTATACTGAGAGCACGGCTCCAAACACTAAAGCCTCGCAATGTCGTGAAAGATAGTACCGTAGCCGCAAAGAGGAAGACAAGGGTGACCAGCGTGCTAGAGAGAAGGAAGAGGGTGACTAGTGTGGTGGAGAAGATGCGAGTGA
>Ga0265798_10012961_pt1 | contig 10008 bp, 9 predicted proteins | sample P3T30metagenome_FD_192430 | JGI IMG/M metagenome (GOLD analysis project Ga0265798, IMG submission 192430) | Plant litter microbial communities from East Loma Ridge, Irvine, California - P3 T30 | ecosystem: Environmental > Terrestrial > Plant litter > Unclassified | place: USA: California...
TCGACCGCATCTACGACACCTATATCGACGAGGAGCAGCTCCAGCACGTCGACCACACGATCTTCGAGATCGCCGAGACGCTGGAACCCCGCCCCTATTCCAGCCGCGAATTCATCCGCGAGATGGGCAAGTACCTCGTCGAACACGGCAAGAAGGAGAACAGCCTCGTCAAGCTTGCCTATGAGCATGACGTGCCGATCTTCTGCCCGGCCTTCGTCGACAGCTCGGCGGGCTTCGGCCTCGTCAAGCATCAGGTCGATGCGGCGAAGGCGGGCAAGCCGTACATGGTGCTGGATGCGATCGCCGACTTCCGCGAACTGACCGACATCAAGATCAAGGCGGGCACCACCGGCCTGCTGATGATCGGCGGCGGCGTGCCGAAGAACTTCATCCAGGACACCGTCGTCTGCGCCGAGATCCTGGGTCACGACGACGTGCAGGTCCACAAATATGCGGTGCAGATCACCGTCGCCGACGTGCGTGACGGTGCCTGCTCGTCCTCGACGCTGCAGGAAGCGGCATCGTGGGGCAAGGTGAACACCGGCATCGAGCAGATGGTCTTCGCCGAGGCCGGTTCGGTGATGCCGCTGCTGGCATCCGACGCCTATCATCGCGGCCTGTGGAAGGACCGGGTGAAGCGTCGCTGGGGCGCCAGCTTCGACTGACATGACGAAGCCCCTCCCCCGACCGGGAGGGGCTTTTTCTAGGCCACGATCTCCGTGGCCGGCGGATGGCCCAGAAAGGCGGACGGACTCGCCGTCGCGCCGTAGGCCCCGGCGAGGAACACCGCAATCAGGTCGCCGACCTCCGCTCTCGGCAGCGCGACCCGGTCGCCCAGCCGGTCGAGCGGGGTGCAGAGCGGGCCGACGACGTTGACCGTCTCGGTCGCCTCCTCCCCCATCCGATGCGCCACCGCGATCGGATAGTTGCGACGCACGACGGTGCCGAAATTGCCGGACGCGGCCAGTTGGTGATGCAGGCCGCCGTCGAGGATCAGGAACGTCTCGCCCCCGCTTTCCTTCCGGTCGATCACGCGGGCGAGATAGACGCCCGCCTCCGCCACCAGCCAGCGGCCCAGTTCGATCGCGAACCGGCTGTCCCGCAGCACCGCCGGCCGTACCGCCAGCGCGGCGTCCAGCCGCTCCCCGACCGCCTCGACGTCGAGCGCCCGGTCCCCGGTGAAATAGGGCACGCCGAAACCGCCGCCGAGATTGACCAGCGGCGGGGCCGCCCCCGCCTCCTCCGCCAGTCGCGCCGCCAGCGCCAGCGTCGCGGCCTGCGTATCGGCGATCGCCGCCGCGTCCAGCGCCTGACTGCCAGCGTAGAGGTGGAAGCCGCGCCAGTCCGCCCCCGCCGCGATCAGGTGCCGGACCAGGGCCGGCACGCGCACCGCATCGATTCCGAACGGCGATGGCCGCCCGCCCATCTTCATCCCCGAACCGCGCAGTTCGACATCGGGATTGACCCGTACCGCCAGTCGCGGCCGCTGCCCCAAACGGTCGGCGATGGCCAGCGCCCGGTCGGCCTCCCCTTCCGACTCGAGGTTCAGCGTCGCTCCCGCCGCGATCGCCGCCGCCAGTTCCCCGTCACGCTTGCCGGGGCCGGCGAAGCTGATCGCCCCGGCCGGCTTCACCGCCAGTGCCCGGCCCAGTTCGCCGGCGGACGCGACGTCGAGGCCGTCGACCAGGGGCGAGATGGCGGCGAGCAACCCCGGATGGGGATTGGCCTTGATCGCGTAATGCAGGTCGACCCCCGGCATCGCGGCGCGGAACCGGGCGATCCGTGCCGCGACGATTCCGGGATCGTACACGAACACCGGCGTTTGCCCAGCGCGGTCGATGGCGGCAGCGCCTGCGATCGTCAGCATCCCGGCCTGACCCGAAAAATCGGGCGGCAACGGTCCCATCGGCTTCATCGGCCGGCTCCTCGTCGTGGATCGATCATATCGACGCTGTCACAAAGCCTTTATCGATCTGTCACGGTTCTGATGCGAACCCATGGTTAATACCCGGTCAGGGCGGCACCCGATGCCGCGTTCGGGGAGCAGTATCCATGCCACGTCATATCCGTTTCGCCACCCTTCTTCTTGCCGGCGTCACCGGGCTGGGCGCCGCCGCCGAGGCTGCGACCCCGATCGTCTTCGCGCATCGCGGTGCCAGTGCCTATCGCCCCGAACACACCCTCGCCTCCTATACGCTGGCGATCGAACAGGGCGCGGATTTCATCGAGCCCGACCTCGTTTCCACCAAGGACGGCATCCTCGTCGCGCGGCACGAGAACGAGATCGGCGGCACCACCGACGTCGCCGACCGCCCGGAATTCGCCAGCCGCCGGACGACCAAGACGATCGACGGCGTCCGCATGACCGGCTGGTTCACCGAGGATTTCACGCTCGCCGAGCTGAAGACGCTGCGCGCCGAGGAACGCATCCCCGGCACCCGCCCCGGCAACACCGCCTATAACGGCCAGTTCCAGGTGCCGACCCTGCAGGAGGTGATCGATCTGGTGAAGCAGAAGGAGATCGAGACGGGTCGCAAGATCGGCATCATCCCCGAAACCAAGCATCCGACCTATTTCGACCGGCTCGGCCTGTCGATGGAGGAACCGCTGGTCGCGACGCTGAACACGAACGGCTATACCGGGAAGGACGCCAACGTCTTCATCCAGTCGTTCGAGGTCGCCAATCTGGTCGAGCTGAACAAGCTGACCGAAGTGCCGCTGGTCCAGCTGATGACGACGCGCGGCGGACGGCCGTGGGATTTCATCGCATCGGGCGACACCCGCACCTATGGCGATCTGCTGACCACCGCCGGGCTGGCCGGCGTCAAGGCCTATGCCGACGTGCTCAGCACCGACAAGAGCGTGCTGATCCCGCGCGATGCGGCCGGGCGGCTGGCCAATCCCAGTTCGGTGATCGCGGATGCCCATGCGGCGGGACTGCTGGTGGTGCCCTACACCTTCCGCCCGGAAAACACCTTCCTGCCGACCAACCTCAGGAACGGCAGCAGCGCCAATGCCTTTGGCAACGACCAGGCCGAATTCCTCGCCTTCCTGAACGCGGGCGTCGACGGGGTGTTCGCGGATGCACCGGACCGGGCGCGCGCCGCCGTCACCCTGTTCGCCTCGATGGTGCCGGAGCCGTCGAGCTGGGCGATGATGCTGGGCGGTTTCGCCCTGATCGGCGGCTCCCTGCGCCGCCGCGGCCGGGCGTTAGTCCGCGCCTGACAGCGCCGCCCGGATCGCGGCGCGGTCCAGCTTGCCATTGGCATTACGGGGCAGGACCGCATGCCAGGCATAGCGAACGGGTTGCATGAAACCCGGCAGGTCGATGCGGAGGCGGGCACGCAGCGCCGCCTCCGCCATCGGCTCGCCGGCCAGCGCCACCGCGATCACCTGCCCCTGCCGCTCATCGGCGACGCCGACCGCCACCGCCTCGCGCGCTTCCCCGCCTGCGAGGATCGCTTCCTCCACCTCCTGCGGGCTGATGCGGTGGCCGGCGCTCTTGATCATCTCATCATCGCGCGCGACGAAGCGGAACAGGCCATCCGCACCTTGGGTCACGGTATCGCCCGACCATACCGCGACACCCCCCGAGCGGGCGAAGCCGGGGGCGGGGCGGAATCGCTGCGCGGTCCGCGCCGCATCGCGCCAGTAACCCTGTGCCACCAGCGGCCCGGCATGGACCAGTTCACCGGCCTCCCCGGCCCCAGCGCGTGTCCCGTCGGGACGGACCGCCATCACCTCCGCGAACGGGATTGCCCGGCCGATCGAATCGGGATGGGCATCGACCAGCGCGGGATCGAGATAGGTCGACCGGAACGCCTCGGTCAGCCCGTACATCGGATAGACGTCGGCCGCCGGGAACCGCTGGCGCAGCGCCCGTATCATCCGCGGGGTCAGCGCGCCGCCGGAATTGGTCAGGCGGTGCAGCCGTGCGGCGGTATCCGCCGGCCACTCCGCCTCCAGCAACTGCGTCCATAGCGGCGGCACCCCCGCCAGCGTCGTCGCGCCCGTCCGCTCGACCGCCTTCACCACGTCCCGTGCGGTCAGATAGTCGATCGGCGCCACCGCCGCCCCCGCCGCCCATGTCGAGAACAGCTGGTTCTGCCCGTAATCGAACCCCAGCGGCAGGACGCCCAGCACCCGGTCCGCCGGGGTCAGCCGCAGATAATGCGCCACCGCGATCGCCCCCAGCCACAGATTGGCATGGCTGAGCATCACGCCCTTGGGCCGGCCGGTCGATCCGGACGTGTAGAGGATCGCCGCCAGGGTGGCCGGGTCCGCATCGGACGGCGCCATTCCCCCGCCCGCCAACGGCACGGTAGCCTCGGGGACCACGGCACAGTCCGCCGGCACGTCATCCGGAACGAGGGTCGTCGCCCGCGACGGCTGGGTGACGAGCAGACGCGCACCGCTGTCGGCCAGGATATGCGCCACCTGCGCGCGGCGAAGTGCGGGATTGATCGGCACATGGACCAGTCCCGCCCGCACCGCGGCGAGCGGCATCACACAGGCGGTCCGCGTCTTGGGCAGCCACGTCGCCACCCGGTCGCCCGGCATGGCGCCTTGCCGGGCCAGCCATGCCGCAGCGGCGGCGACCGCATCCTCCAGCGCCGCGTAGGTCAGCACCCCCGCCCGATCGACCAGCGCCGTCGCCTCGGGCGCACCGCGCAGCGTCAGCCGGTCGAGCGGGCGGGGAACAGGATCGGGGGCGTTCATCACCGGGGACATAGCAGGGCCCCATAGCAGGGCCGTTGCCGTTTTCATCCCCGCACGCTACCGCGCCGCGCAACGAAGCCGGGGGACAGGATGACGATGCGCAACCCAATCGACGATCAGGTTCGCGGCGTGCTGGCCGATACCCTCGGCCTGTCCGCCGACCGCGTCGCCGCTTTCACGGATGACACGCCGCTGTTCGGCGCGCTGCCCGAACTCGATTCGATGGCGGTCGCAGGCGTCCTGACCGAACTGGAGGACCGGATCGGCATCCTGATCGAGGATGACGAGGTCGATGGCGACATGCTGGAGACGTTCGGCTCGCTGGCCGATTTCGTGCGACGCAAGGCCGCCGTCGCCTGACGATCCGGCGGCGGCGTCACTCCGCCGCTTCGGCCAGCTCCTCGAACTCCGCTGCCGCCAGGAAGCGCTCGGCATCGAGCGCGGCCATGCAACCGGTACCGGCGGCGGTCACCGCCTGACGATAGATCTTGTCCGCCACGTCGCCGCACGCGAACACGCCGGCCACGCTGGTACGGGTCGATCCCGTCTCGACCGCGATATAGCCATCGTCGTCGAGCGCGAGGTGGCCACGGAACAGTTCGGTCGCGGGATGATGACCGATCGCGACGAAGCCGCCCTCGACATCGAGACGGCTATGCTCGCCGGTCACGGTATCTTCCAGATCGAGCGCGACGAGACCGGCATTGCCGCCGCCGTCGACGAATTCGCGGACCTCCTTGTTCCACAGCACCGTGATCGCGGGATGGGCGTGGAGGCGTTCCTGCAGGATGCGTTCCGCGCGCAGGGAGTCACGGCGGTGGATCAGCGTCACGTCGTCGCTGTGGTTGGTCAGGTACAGCGCTTCCTCGACTGCGGTGTTGCCGCCGCCGATCACCGCCACCTTCTTGCCGCGATAGAAGAATCCGTCGCAGGTGGCACAGGCGGATACGCCCTTGCCCTTCATCGCGTCCTCGCTCTCCAGCCCCAGCCATTTGGCCTGCGCGCCGGTGGCGATCACCAGCACCTCGCCCTCGTACACGTCGCCGCCGTCACCGATCAGGCGGAACGGGCGGCGCGACAGGTCGACCTCGACGATAGTGTCCCACATCAAGCGGGTGCCGACATGCTCAGCCTGCTTCTGCATCTGCTCCATCAGCCACGGGCCCTGGATCACGTCGGCGAAGCCGGGATAGTTCTCGACATCGGTCGTCGTGGTCAACTGGCCGCCGGGCTGGATGCCCTGCACCACGATCGGCGCCATTCCCGCCCGGGCGCCATAGATGGCGGCGGACAACCCGGCGGGGCCGGAACCGAGAATCAGCATGCGCGTGGTATGGGTGGTCATCGAACGATCCTGCAATGTTGCCCTCATCTAGGCGTATCGATGGGGAATTTGAACCTGCCCCGCATCGAAACCCTGCCCCGGCGCGTTCCGCTGCCAAGCGGAGGATGGCATGAGCGACGATAAAGACGTGGTAATCAAGGAATATACCGCTCCTGCCGGGGGCTGGGGTTCGATGAAGGGCATGTCCAGGATACTGCCCAAGGAGGGGATCAGCCCCGACCTGCTCGATGCGCTGCGCCGCCAGAACAAACCGGAAGGCGTGATGTGCGTCAGTTGCGCGTGGGGAAAGCCCGCCAAGCCGCACATCGCCGAATTCTGCGAGAACGGCGCGAAGGCGACCGCGTGGGAACTGACCGGGCTGCGCGTGACCCCCGATTTCTTCCAGCAGCATACCGTTTCCGAACTGGAAAGCTGGCCGGATTACGATCTGGAGCAGGCCGGTCGGTTGACCCATCCGATGAAATACGATGCCGCCACCGACAAATATGTCGCGGTCGGCTGGCAGGAGGCGTTCGACGCGATCGGCACCACGCTGAAGGCATGCGATCCGACCAAGGTCGTGCTCTACGCGTCCGGCCGCGCCAGCCTTGAAACGTCATTCATGTACGGGCTGTTCGCCCGGATGTGGGGGCAACAGAACCTGCCCGATTCGTCCAACATGTGCCACGAGACCACCTCGGTCGGGATGAAGAACGCGATCGGATCGCCCGTAGCGACTATCCAGATGGAGGATTACGACAAGTGCGACGCGATCTTCGCGTTCGGGCAGAATGTCGGCACCAATGCGCCGCGGATGCTGCACACGCTGAAGGACTGCGCGGATCGCGGCGTGGAGATCGTGACATTCAACCCGCTGCGCGAGCGTGGCTGGGAACGGTTCGCCGATCCGCAGAACCCGGTGCAGATGGCGGGGGGCAAGCCGACCCAGATCTCCAGCCAGTATCACCAGGTAAAGGCCGGCGGCGACATCGCCGCGCTTCTGGGCATGTGCAAATATGTGATCGAGGCGGACGACCGTGCGGTGGCGAAGGGCGGTCCCCGCGTGCTCGACCATCATTTCATCGAGCAGCATACGGTACGCTTCGACGAGTTCGCCACTTTCTGCCGCAACGCGCACTGGGACGAGATCGTCCATGAAAGCGGCCTCAGCCGCAACGCGATTGAGGGTGCCGCGCGGGTCTACGCCAAGGCGGAGCGGGTGATCGCGGTCTATGGCATGGGGATCACCCAGCACCGCTACGGCATGGACAGCCTGTACATGCTCATCAACTTCCTGCTGCTGCGCGGCAACATCGGCCGCGAGGGGGCGGGACCGGGGCCGGTGCGCGGGCACAGCAACGTGCAGGGCCAGCGTACCGTCGGCATCACCGAGAAGACCGAACTGGCGCCGGTCGAGCGGCTGAAGGAACTGTTCGAGTTCGAACCGCCGACCGAAAAGGGCTGGGACACGGTGGAGGCGTGCCGCGAGATCATCGCCGGCACCGCGCAGGGCTTCGTCCAGCTCGGTGGCAACTTCCTGCGTGCGACACCCGAACATGCCGCGATGAAGAAGGCATGGGCCAATCTGCCGATCACCGTCCACATCGCCACCAAGTTGAACAAGAGCCATCTGGTACCGGGCAAGCAATCCTATATCCTCCCCTGTCTGGGCCGGATGGAGCAGGACATGCAGGCGAGCGGCCGGCAGGCGGTGTCGATGGAGGATTCGTTCAGCCATATCTATGGTTCGGTCGGCAAGGCGACTCCGGCGGCAGAAACGCTGCTGTCCGAACCGGCGATCGTCGCCGGCATCGCCAAGGCGGTGCTGCCGCCCAATCCCAATGTCGACTGGGACGCATGGGTCGGCGACTATGGCCTCGTCCGCCATGCGATCGAGAATGTCTATCCTGACAAGTTCGCCAACTACAATGAACGCCTGTTCGAGCCGGGCGGTTTCTGGAAGGGCAATCCCGCTGCGCATCGCGAATGGCAGACGGAAAGCGGCAAGGCGGAGTTCAACGTACCGCGCGCCCTCAACTCCAGTGGCTTCGCGGAGAAGGACGGGCGGTTCCGGCTGGTGACGTTGCGCTCGAACGACCAGTTCAACACGACCATCTATGGCTATGACGACCGTTTCCGCGGCATCAAGGGCACGCGGATGGTGGTGATGATGAACCGTGCCGATATCCTGCGGCTGGGTCGCAACGACGGTGATACGATCGCGCTGGAAAGCGATGCCGATGACGGGGTCGACCGCGTCGTGGATGGCCTGCGCATCGTCGAATACAACATCCCCGAAGGAACGATCGCCGGCTATTATCCCGAACTCAATTACCTGATCCCGCTCGAACACCACGCTCTGGAAAGCCACGTGCCGGCGGCCAAGTCGGTGCCGGTGCGCATCCGGACATGAGCCGGCTGCTCGGCGCCGTCCTGGCGGGCGGACTGTCGTCGCGCTTCGGGTCGGACAAGGCGCAGGCGATGTTGGGCGGGCAATCGCTGATCAACCATGCCGTGGCAATGCTGCGCCGCCATGCCGATGACGTGATCGTCGTCGGCACGCGCGCGGGCGGACTGCCCGACCTGCCGCGAGAGGGACTGGGGCCGCTGGGCGGGATCGCCGCGGCACTCGATCATGCCGCCTCCCACGGGTTCCGGTGCGTGCTGACGATCGGCTGCGACATGCCGCGCCTTCCCGACGCGCTGATCCCCGCCCTTCTCGAACGCGGCCCCGCCTATTGCGAGGATGCGCCGGTCTTGGGGCACTGGTCCGCAGCACTGGGGGCGCATCTGCTGTCGCATATCGAGGTCGCGCCCAATCGATCGGTACGCGGCTGGGCACGCAGCGTCGGCGCGTTGCCGATCATGTCTCCCACCCCGTTGGTCAACGTCAATACGGTCGAGGACCTGATGGCGTTGTGACGGGTGGCCGGACGCGCGCCGTCACCCTGCTCAGGCCGGACGGGACGACGGCAGGTGAGCGAACGATCGCGGTGGAGGCGCCGGTTTCGATCGAGGTCGACGGTTTCGGCTATGCCGTGATGATGATGACGCCGGTCGATCTGGCCGCGTTCGCGACCGGTTTCATGCTGACCGAACGGCTGGCGGACGATGCCGCGGACGTGATCGATATCGACCCCTTCGAGACGGCCGATGGCTGGATCGTCCGCATCACGCTGGCCGATCGTTGCCGGGGTCGCATCCATGACCGCGTTCGCCACCGTACCAGCGACACCAGCTGCGGGCTGTGCGGGATCGCCGGGCTGGAACAACTCCGCCGCCCTGCTCCCGTCGCTCCGCCGCCGCGGACCACGACCGCCGCCCTGTTCACGGCGTTGGCGAACGTTCGCGATCATCAGCCGCTGAACGCCGCGACCGGCGCCACCCATGCCGCAGTGGCCTGCGACACCGAGGGACGGATCGTGGCGGCCTATGAGGATGTCGGACGCCACAACGCGCTCGACAAGCTGGTCGGCGGATTGGCAGGGGCTGCGATCGAGGGGTTTATCCTCGTCACCTCACGGATCAGTTTCGAGATGGTCGACAAGGCGCTGATCGCAGGCGCGCCGCTGCTGGTCGGGGTATCCGCCCCGACGACGCTGGCGATCGAGCATGCGGAGGCCCACGGCCTGACCCTGATCGCCCTCGCCCGTGGCGACGCGATGCTGGTGGTCAACGATCCTTGGAGCAGGTTCGCGAGTGGTCACGAGGAACAGCGACCACGGGGGTCGACCGGCTAGCATTACAGTTGCGTTCTTAATCGTGTTGTGAATCAATGGGTCACTATGACGAGGAGGTCGTGGTGACGGGGGCACCGATCGAGGAGACGCTGGAGCTATGGGTGTCATCGTTGCGCGAAGTGAAGGGGCGGATGCGGCCATTGTTCAGCCAGGAGCGGGTTGCGGCATCGGCGAACAGCTTTCTGGATGGCTTGCTGGGCGACGAGCGCCGCAAGACGGGCTGAA
>Ga0265798_10012963_pt1 | contig 10008 bp, 16 predicted proteins | sample P3T30metagenome_FD_192430 | JGI IMG/M metagenome (GOLD analysis project Ga0265798, IMG submission 192430) | Plant litter microbial communities from East Loma Ridge, Irvine, California - P3 T30 | ecosystem: Environmental > Terrestrial > Plant litter > Unclassified | place: USA: California...
TGATTGGCAGATGGTCACAAGAACGCAATGTCGTTACAATCTTCTCGGCACCCAACTACTGCTACCGATGCGGTAATCAAGCTGCTATTCTCGAAGTTGACGATGCCTTGAAATACACTTTCCTACAATTCGATCCAGCTCCACGAGCCGGTGAACCTCTTGTCTCTCGACGACCCCCTGATTACGTATGTTTCCCTTCCGTGCCGCATGGATTCGTGCTGACGACCAGTTCCTCTAGACGATTCATGACTAGGACGATCCCGTTTCAGTATAACCCTCATTCAAGAACGTTGTGTAGATTACAGTTTCCAAGGCAAAGGCAAAAGTGCACTGGGTAGTGAGAGAGTGTGAGTGTGGGGGGAGACAGCAGTTTTTATAGATACCCAATTGGCAAATGAAGCGAATGAATGTATCGTGCATCAGATCAGTGAATGGTAGTCTAGTAGCCAGGCACCATGGATCAAGTCGCGTAGATTCATTGATTTCTGGTGATTCGGAACCACTCGACATCAATCGACATATAGAGTAGTGGAGATGGCAGTGACACCTAGACGATCGACTAGAGGGGCGCTATTCACCCCTTCGCCTCATCCTTCTCAGGTAGCAGCACCAGCCAATACATCTTACGAATGGATATCTGCTCCGACACCCGCCTCCTCCTCTAAAACGACATATACCTCTTTTCGGCGAATCGTGCATCATCCTACCCAAGGCGCAGGACCAAGTCGAACACCATTGAAACAGAGGAAGAAAGTCGGTAAAAGCGATGAAGAGTCCCGATTTACAGTAGGCGATGGAGTAATGGTAGGAGTAGACGGAGGGGATGGTGTAGGGGTAGTCATAGGATTATGGCAGGATACGCGAAGTCGTGAGCGAATTCGCGAGGATGAGGGAAGAGGAGATGAAGATGAGGCTGAGGGGGATGAAGATGAGGAAGAGGAGGAAGGGCCTGCTAAGGGAATGATGGCTGAAGTTCATTGGTGTTTTCGAAAACAGGATTTACCGAGTGTAATGAAGAATCTTAATGTCGAAGATGTGAGTCTTTCTTATCTGCTCAACCCTTATTCTACCCTTTCATCTCTTGTAGAATTCTTGAGCTGCAAAGGGTGTAGCGATGGTTCTGCAGACTCGTCTAGGGTCGAGAAGCTGAGTTGAGGAGAGTATGATACCCTCATACTTCTCAATCCATAATATGGTAGTCACCTAAACCTATATCACCGATCTTTGGCCTTTCGCCTAGACCACGCTGACGCCCAGAACGAAGTCTTTCTAGCAGCCTCCCCAATTCGACCGGTGACGACAACTCTCCCAATCACACTTTTACAAAAGACAGTCCCAATCTACTCAAAAGAGGTGTTCAACGAACAATTCTCCTACAAATCATCAGTGAAAGGATGGACATATGTCCGTACAGGTGTATACTGGTGTAATAAAGCATTCGACAAGGGCGCAAAAGGTGGGAAAGTGTGGTCTCTTAATCTCGATGAATGGCGTGATGGAGGAAGAAGGGGTGAGGGGTGGGAAGTTGTATTAAAGGAATTGGAGAAAGAGGAGGAGGTCGAGTCAGAACCGGAGGCCGAGGTGGAGGATGAGGATATGGATATGGATATGGAAGTGGATGAGGAGGTGGAGACTACGACACCTCGGAAACGGAAGATTACCAAGGAGAAAGTCGTCAAGAAACGCCGGACAGTATCTGTGAAAGCGCCAGTGAAGAGGGGTAAAAAGGCTTCTCACCCGAAAGCATCTACATCGAATTTACCAGCTACTATCGCCCCAGAAGATCTACCTACCGATCCATATCAGCGAGCATTACGACTATTACATGTTGGCGCTACGCCCGATAGTCTGCCTTGTAGAGAGGAGGAATTTGTGGATGTTCTCAGTAGAGTGGAAGAGGGAGTTGAAGGTGGTGGTGGGGGTTGTCTCTGTATGTCCACCTCGAATGATAGATGGAAAGACTAATGAGAGATATCGCCGGTGTACCAGGAACTGGCAAAACAGCGACAGTCCACGCAGTAGTCAAAGAACTGAAACGAAAAGCAGAAGACGGGGTGAGTGGTCTTTCCTGTCTTATGTTGTATAAAAAAAGGGAGGAAGTACTAACGGACAGGAATTACCCCCTTTCTCCTATGTAGAGATTAACGGACTCAAAATCCCTTCACCCCAGCATGCCTATACTGTCCTGTGGGAAGCTGTTTCCGGCGTAAAAGGATGTTCTAGCAAAACAGCACTGAGGGGTCTCGAGGGCCATTTTGGACGCAAGACTGCTGGAGTGAGAGGACCTAGGGGACATACCTTGTACGTCGTCTCCTCCCCTTTGGCTTTCTCGCAAGACCCAAGACAAATAATGGAAAGGAGGCTGATGATAGTGTGGTACTGATGGATGAACTTGATCAACTCCTCACTGCAAAACAGGATGTAGTGTACAATTTCTTCAATTGGCCCACAATGAGAGATTCACAATTATTCGTAATAGCAGTAGCGAATCGAATGGACCTCCCTCAACATCTAGCAGCAAAGATCAAATCCCGTCTAGGTAAGTCCGTTGTTCATGTAAAGATCAAGTCTGATGGTTAGGACTACAGACAATACTGTTCCAGCCTTATGATCGAGCGAATCTGATTGAGATTGTTCAATCACGATTAATACCTCATCCAAATTCGACGCTTGAACATAAAGTTCTACTGGCTGATGCGATTGCGTTAGCAGCAACGCGGATGGCGGGAACGAATGGTGATGCCAGGCGTGTTCTTGATGCTTGTCGGTATGTCCCTTCTTTGTCCTTGCTTTCCTGCCCTCATTTCTTTCTATCTTTCCCCTTTGTACCTCCCTCCCTACTCCCTACTCCGAGGGATGTTAGCCAGAGCTGATTCATAGACGGGCAGTAGAAGTCACTCTCGAATCCACCTCACCACACTCTGTAACCCCAAAGGAAATGATGGCAGTCTTGAATCTGATGTCTTCATCCCCTGTAGCGATGTTTGTGAAAAACTGCAGTACTCAGCAGAAAGTCATGTTGGCTTCTGTAGTGAGGTGCGTTCGGAGGGAGGGAATCGCAGAGATACCATGGAGAAATGTAAGTTTTCTTCTCTTTCACTTAGATTCCTGACCTTTCTTCACCCTGTTGTTCTCTCATCTCACGTCCCTATATCGAGAGACCCCGCCGAGAATCCGAGGCTGATTTAGAAGGTACGATCAGATCATGACGCATTGACCCGCTCTTTACTCGATACGAACACCCTCCTCTCCAATTCCGAACTCTCAATAGTCCTATCCTCCCTGCTCGCCACACACGCAATGACCCAAGCATACGATCATCATAAAGCACTTGATGACCAGAAAGTAGCTCTAGGAATGGAAATTAGTGAGGTTGGAAGGATACTCATGAATGAGGGTGATGAGTGGAGGAAAGCTCTTGCTGGTACATAGTCTAGCCTCGACGCGGGTCTGCAGGGTTCACGATGGGTTGTACAGATCAGTCGTTGTATAGTAACAATTGCATATGCTACCATACGGACAATGCGTGGCGAGGTTCATAAAAAGCCTGTAGCCTCTCCGATGGTGAGATGTCAGTCGAATCAGGCAGGGACCCTGGGATGACTCCGCTGATGTACCGTGTCGCTGTGAGTGGTGAAGCGCACAACCTGGTCGTAAACAAACATTGCATAGCAAATACCACGAGAGCAGAATGTCCTATATACAGAAATGGATCATGGAGAATACACAAAACACACAACAAGAATCGATAGGACGGCCTAGAACATAGTCTGTAAAGCCTCACCCTGGGGTTTAACAGTAGCCTGCTTAATGATAGCCCCAGGCGCAACTGCATTCTTTCCAAAAGTGAATCCAACCTGTCGATCAGCATTCTCCCTTTACAAGAACAACGAAAGACGAAAAGATGAACGCACCCAGTTATTCCTATTACCCAACCCTTTCTCCTGAACAGCCTCTACATCCCTCTGTTTCTTGAACACTTCGGCGTATTTCGCCATATCTTCAGCAGACTCGAAACTGTCAAAGTACCCAACATCCGTCTCTCCATCGAGCATAGGAACGAAGGGGGCGGTAGTCTCTCGCAGAGCAGAGAATTTAGTTTTCTGGAAGAAAGGTAGAGTCTGGACATCTTGAAGGGTGGAGACTCGGTCTTTGGGGTGGGCGATCAGGCTGGAGATTAGCTTTTGAACACGATCTAAGGCTGTAAGCTTACTGGATGACGGCATCCCATGCTGGATCTGAGAGATTGAAGATTAGATCCTCGGGCCGGTCATAGACAGGTCGTCGTAGGACTTTGGGCCATGATTTGAGGTTGGCCCATGTCTCTTCGGGGCTGGACCCAGAGAATGGTGGGAAACCCTATCATCGTCAGCTTCACTCTGAAAACACGGTGATGAGACGTACACAGAGGAACTCGAAGAGGATACATCCGAGGGACCAGTAGTCGGCCGAGAATGTATAGGTCTTTCCTCGAAGGACCTCGGGAGGCATACTGTTTGTCAGCAACCGATATCGCAGATGGGCAGCTAGCTTACTAGTCAGGAGATCCAACAACTGAATCCGCCTAATCATCAGTTTATACCCTCAAGGAAGGTTGTGATACTCACATAACGAGGCTCTGCCATTCTCATACTCCTATACAAAGTCCTCCTCTCCAATGTACTCCTCATGATGAGATCAGCATCCTTGACTTGGTCGAGCTACCTGTCAGCTGGGCTCGCAGTCACAGCGACGCGACAGCTCACCTTGTGCCTCATCGAGTCGATTCGCTGGGGGTTAAGGGTACCGGTAGCCAGACCGAAATCAGTCAATTTGACATGACCAGTATTGTCTACCAGGAAGTTCTGTTAATCAGCGGTGCCCACTCCTCAAGTGGGAATTACGTACCTCTGGCTTGAGATCTCGATGGATGTATCCTAGCTTGTGCAGCTCGTTGACACCCATGAACATCTCTGCGGCGTAGAACTTGGCGTGTTCCTCCTTCAGTACTCCAGAGTTGTTCAACAATGTCCTGAAGTCTCCTCCTGGCACGTATTCCTGACTGTCAGCCTTCCACATCTCATTCGATGGATCACATACCATGGCAAGATAGACATGTTCGACGTCTTGGAAAGCATAAAGCAATTTGACCAACCAAGGAGTCTTGACAGCCGTCAGAATGTCTCGTTCGACAAGAACATGCTTCACTTCATCCATCTTTGCAAGTGTCCCCTTTCTCATCTTCTTGAGCGCACATACTTCCCTCGTATCGATCTTTCGAGCAAGGTATACGGAACCGTATCCTCCCTGACCAACCTGGGCGATGATCCTGAACTGCTCTACCCGAAGCTTTGTACGTCTTTTTCGGAGGAGGACACGTTCTCGACCGTTGTATGATTGGACCTCTTTTGCGTATTCTGGGCCGGAGACCTAATATCAGTTCACTGAGAGTCATGTGAGGAGGCCAGCTCACCTGTCGCTCGGCGGTATCGGCCTTGAATGTTTCGAGTCTCTTCTTGCGGTTGGAAATGTATCCAAGCAGATCGACTACTAATTAGCATGCGAAGGCAGAAAAGCATATGGTTTGTCTTGACGTACAATAGTATTCCAAGAAGTCTACACAGTCAGCCTTATCGTAGCATATACAAGGAAATACTCACAGAGCTGAGCCACGGTAGCCTTCCTCTTGCTGTCGGCAGACTCTACCAGCCTCTTCTCCCACTCTTCCAGCCCCTTGGGCTTCTCCATCACAGGCTCATGCTTGACGGTCCTCATGTGTACATCCTCGGCTACCGGAGCCATCCTTCCTGGCCTTATAGGTTCCTCTCTCTCCTTCCTGGGGGGAGCAGGCGGGATATTAGCGAGTTGCTTGAGCATCGCAGGGTTGACAGTGTTCTTCATGGTCTGCATATGTACATCGTCCGACTGTTGGGCCTGAGCCTGAGGTTGAGCCGGGTTGTATCGACCTTCAGATTCGTACGGATTGTGGTATCGATCGTGATGACCGTATACCTGCGGTACGGCGGATTGTTGTACCTTTGGATTAACTTTCACTGGCGTAGTAGCCTGCCCTTGTTGACTTTGTGAAAAAAGGAACGAAAGGTAATTGGATCGTTCAGAGTCGGGGTTGAGAGCAGATCGAGATGGATTCGAAGCTACGGGGATCTTGGAGGGAGAAGAGATGGCGTGTTGAGATGATTGTGATTTGGAATGACCATGAGTCGAAGTTGTCTTTGATTTTGGGGTAGTAGGGGGTGGATGTTGGGTGTTATCCTTGGAAGAGGCGGGTTTAGTAAGCCGCGAAAACATCGTGTTGATGTCCTCTTGCCTGGTTGAGCTATAGGCGATGAAGTAGGGTTGGAAAGAGGAAAGAGATGGATGAATGGATGGGAATAGTAGAAGGTTGAATGACGCTGTGCACGGTTGTTTACACGCGACTGATTTTACGCTAAAAGAGGGGGGAGCATTTAGATCAAGTACGACATGACTTGACGCGTAAACAACCATTACCATCGACCATATATTACCATTTCCACTACCAACACAGACACAATGACAGCATATCTACCAGGAGTCAGGATCAACCTCCTAGATTTGATCAACAACCAGAGACCAGACGAGCCGCCAATCGATCTAGAATGGGAGCCAACAAAAGCTAAAATCGACAACTTTTTATTTGCTGTACGACCGTCCTTCTCTGTCAAGGAGTCGAGCTGATGATAGATTGATCAATATGCTGTTGCAGCTCATCAGAAGATGAATGCCTGGTCTGCTGATCATGTGGCTGATGTACGGGATTTGAAGGATCGAAAGGTTGATATCGAGTCACAGATCTCCAAAGAGAGAGAAAGGGAGGGGGAAATGCTTGCTAGTAAGTCACGTCCATTTGTGGTATCACTAGCTGATAGCAAGCACTGGAGAAAGAGAGGCATACGATGCAGGAACTAAACCAATCCCTTACGCACCTACATTGCACCCTATCGAAAGTAAGGGAGGAGTCGCAACAACTCGAATCAGAACTCCAGGCGATCAGGTCAGAAGTAATGACGGAGCGAGCAGAGAAGGAACGTCAAGGAAAGACATTGGGAGCTATGAAGAGTAGGGATGAAGTGGACTTGAAGGAATTACAAGATGCTATCGGATGGAAGATTGAGGGTAGTGGGCGTACGTTTTTCCCTCTTTCGTGATATTGAGCTGATGTGAATAGAAGATCAATTGTTGATGAGGTTTACGCTTATTGATCCGACAAATCCAGAGAGGGAATTCCTGATTGTCATTGATATTTCGAAACAGGATTACGCAGGTGAGTGACTGGAGACAATATCGGGATCAGGCTTACGGGCAGTAACGAAAATATCACCATCATTACCGAACCTATCAGAACTTTTACGGGACCTGAACGAAGACAGGGACTTTACAAGTTTCATTAAACAAGGTCAGTCAGCTAACTATTGCACGGTATCACAAGCTGATAAACAGTCCGCAAGGGGTTCAAGAGCTTGTGTGTACCCAGTGAACAGGGTTCAAGGTTGGAGGCGATGTCTGGAGTCAACAGGCGGAAGGATCCTGTTGCGGGGGGTGATGTGGAGGATGCCCTGGGTGGTTTGACGCTTGACCCGAAGGCGTAGGTCCATATCAGGAACGTCCCATCGTGTGTAATCTTGTACTACCTCTGCTATGGACTTTTTTGGCGCTCGCACTAACTCGCGGTCATTGAGGAAGAGAGCACGTATTTGCGAGCTTATATGAGGAAGCAAAAATCCATACTCGAAGCGAGCTACGATATTACAATGGCAGACAAACACAGCTACTATTACAAACACATCGTGGAATATGGTATGTCTACAGATAATCAGGTACAATACAATGTTCATTGGGGGCGACTACAAGTCCACCTTTTTGTGGTCTTTCATTTGACACTTGAGATCACTCATTGTTGGGAGTGATGATTTGGATAGTAGGGATCTTAGATCCCAGAACGACATCGACGTCCATCCCCGAAGTCTCGGAATTGTCAACGATAACTTCACTTTCCAACATTGCTTTTCTAATCATTAGCTCATACCATACAGCCACAAGGAAGACGTACTTGACATCCATCTCTCCTTCGTCTTCCTCCGCCACACCTTCCAGATCAATCTTCATCAACGCTTCTCCTTCTTCCATGAACCCAAATCCTGAGCTGGCAGTTTCAAGTGAGGTATCACTTTCATCCCCAGAGTCCGTTGAGCTCAAAGAAGGACTAGGAGAAACCGGGGAGAGATCAACAACCATCTTGACCTCTTCATCTTCATGTCCATCACCATCACCATCCTTATCTTTAGGTGGTGAAGGTGGCCCTCCCCTGATCTCTGCACTCCCATCCCTTTCGAGGGTCCTACCTCTCTCATCATCCACCTCTTCATCTTCAAGTTCCCCACCCCCGTCCGAAGGGTCTGTACGTACATAACCCCTGCCCCAGCCTCCTTGCATGTATGCCTCGAAAGCTTCTTTGACTCGATCGCAATAAGCGTGCGACCTCTCTGCGCCAATTCGTTCGCATGCTACCCTACGTACTCGTGAGCCATGTCGATGGACTTTTTCGGCTGTTGGATTGGAGTAGACGGATAGAGGGTGGGATAAGCAGTGGATCTCGGAAACTACTAGGAGTTCGAGGAAATGTCGATCCTTCTTGTCAGTGACGTTTAGGCAAGACGAGGAAGGGAGACATACGAGGGTTGGGTACCATCCCCTACCTTGCCTCAATGGGGCTTCGGTAGCTTCCCATTTCTTCCACATGATCGCGTCGGGGAGGACTTCCTGTTGATCAGCATCGAGCGAAAGCGATGCTCAGGGAACCAAGCAAGGCCTATGAGACAAGTATCAATCGAAGATGACAGAGAGGAGAGGGGGAAGGGGGACCAGGCGAGAGACCGGCAAGAGAGGAGACTGACCTGCATGACAGCCTGTTTCCTAACTTCCTCTTCATATTCCGAATCAAACATGTTATCAATCTTATAACTGCCAAGTAGACAAATAGCAAGTCCAGCAGAAATGGTTTGTTGTTGTTGTTTTTCTCTACTCGTTAATTTAGGTCTTGTGGATGCTATTTTCTTGAGGTTGGATTGGGATCGGGATACAGAGGGGGTCCTCATGTACGCTCTACTAGTTGGTAATGGTGAGGGATAATCGAACGCCTGCGTCGAGGTTTTGGCTTTCAGTCTATGAGAAGGCAAGTGGGTTATATTGAGGTATAGTAGTTCGAAGGCCAGTCGAGTTTGAGTGTATAGAGCACAGGGAGGAGACAACTCACGATCTGACTTGGCTATATAGTAGTAAGTGAGTAGGTAGAGTAGAGTAGTAATCAAGTCAAGAGGAAAGGAAATGATCACCTTCGACATTGAAAAGAACCTCCCAGAACGTAAGGGGAAGGGATTGAGAGGGGTGGTATGAGAAAGGGTACATGCCCATTCCCCGTGTGAAATGGTTTGATGACCTGTTCTCAATGGATGTTATATCAAAGGTAGTATATCCAGGGTTTGGAGATCCGTTCATGAGTACTTAGATCCTTTGGTTAGGATTGGTGTGGATCGACGTTGATTACTATGATCGACGTACGTATATGCTGTACTGGGACCGATCGGCGCGAATGGGATTTACATTTCAGTCCTTTGGGAGGGTCATGTGATTGCTGACGATCGTCGTTGATTGTCCATTTTTGATGAGATTATGTTGAGTCTGGGTAAATGGTAAGTAGTAGATTGTGAAAAGACGTTTAGGATCGCCCGTTTACCATTGTATACACGGGCTGATCATGAGTAATCTCCCGCATACAGCTAAGAAGGTGAGAAGGGATGTCATAACATACTATACTATACTGCCTTTCAATTTGCTACATCGACCTACTTGGATTCCTCGACTTCTCCTTCATATTCAATCGTCCCATCCATCCCGACCTTTCCTTTCCGGATCTTCTCTCCTTTGGCTTTTAGGAGGTCTTCGACATTGCGAAGCTTTCCATCTTCCATACTTTCCTATTCGTCAGCTCTC
>Ga0265798_10012964_pt1 | contig 10008 bp, 3 predicted proteins | sample P3T30metagenome_FD_192430 | JGI IMG/M metagenome (GOLD analysis project Ga0265798, IMG submission 192430) | Plant litter microbial communities from East Loma Ridge, Irvine, California - P3 T30 | ecosystem: Environmental > Terrestrial > Plant litter > Unclassified | place: USA: California...
CGAGCGCGTCAAAGCCGGCGACATGCCTTTCGACATCGTCATCGCTTCGCCCGACACCATGCGTATCGTCGGTACCCTGGGTCAGATCCTGGGCCCACGCGGCCTGATGCCTAACCCGAAGGTCGGCACCGTCACCCCTGACGTCGCTACCGCGGTGAAAAACGCCAAAGCCGGTCAGGTCCAGTACCGTACCGACAAGGCCGGTATCATCCACGCCACCATTGGCCGCAAGTCGTTCAGCGACGCCGATCTGAAGACCAACCTGGTCGCCCTGATCGATGCCCTGAACAAAGCCAAGCCTGCTTCGTCGAAAGGCGTGTACCTGCGCAAGGTCGCCCTGTCGTCGACCATGGGCGCTGGCGTGCGCGTTGACCAGGCTTCCCTGGCTGCTTAAGTTTTAAAGAATCAAGTCCTGCTGCCTCACAAGGGCAGCAGGCACATCTTTGGGATGGCTGGCGGAGCAATCTGTCAGCCAGACAATCAAAGACCGTTGGGCCGACGCCGCAGTCAGGCAGAGGTTAAAAAGCTTTTACCCAACGCAGATGGTGTACCCGAGCAAGTTTTGTAGTCCGCTGCGTAATTCGTTTTTCATTACTCTTTGGCCTTCTTAACTTCGGACGCCGTTGTTCGAACCGATGCAAGGCATTTGCCGCGCATTATTTAAGGAGTTGACCGTGGGTCTCAATCTGAATGACAAAAAGGCCGTCGTCGCCGAAGTTTCCGCAAAAGTAGCATCTGCGCAAACGATCGTCGTGGCCGAATATCGTGGCATCCAGGTTGGTCACTTGACGCAACTTCGTGCCAAAGCGCGTACCCAGGGTGTGTACCTGCGTGTTCTGAAGAACACGCTGGCTCGCAAATCCGTTGAAGGTACGCAGTTTGCCACCCTCGCCGACTCGATGGTTGGTCCGCTGATCTACTCGATCTCGGACGACGCCGTTGCGGCGGCCAAGGTGATCGCTGAATTTGCCAAAGGCAATGACAAGCTGGTCATCAAGGCAGGTAACTACGCAGGTAAGCATCTGGATAAAGATGCTGTTACTGCGTTGGCAAGCATTCCTAGCCGTGAAGTCCTCATTTCGCAGTTGTTGGGCGTCATGCTGGCTCCGGTGTCGGGCTTTGCACGTGGTCTGGCTGCCCTGGCAGCAAAGAAGAGCGAAGGTTCGGAAGCTGCTCCTGCAGCCGAAGAAACCGCTGCTGCCTAATCGGCGCAGTCGCTTTTTTAGTCAATACCAATCTATACAAATCAATTAGGAGTTTCAAATGGCAATCAGCAAAGACGACATCCTGGCAGCAGTTAGCGAAATGTCCGTAATGGACCTGAACGAACTGGTCAAGGCATTCGAAGAGAAGTTCGGCGTTTCGGCCGCAGCAATGGCAGCTCCTGCAGCTGGCGGCGCCGCTGCTGGCGCAGCCGTCGAAGAGCAGACCGAGTTCAACCTGGTTCTGGCCGACTTCGGCGCCAACAAGGTCAGCGTCATTAAAGCTGTCCGCGAAATCACCGGTCTGGGCCTGAAAGAAGCCAAAGATCTGGTCGACGGCGCACCTAAGACTGTCAAAGAAGCAATTTCGAAAGCAGACGCAGAAGCCGGCAAGAAAAAGCTGGAAGAAGCTGGCGCCAAAGCCGAAATCAAGTAATCAGCGGTACCGCGAAAAGTTTGCACCGGAGACGGCACGCTCGATTTGGTGTAAACTGTCGTATTGGGCGTTTGCTAGCGCCAGAGTCAAAGCTAACGGTGTCCCCTTGAGAGAGGGGAAAACGGGCTTTGGCTCTTTTGTCGTCCCTGTTTGATATGTAATAAGTAAGTTGTCGGTCGTCCGCCGGCTTGCTGTAGTGGTTTATCTTCTTATCACCTGACGAAAGTTCGAGACTTGAGGCCTTTCCAACGCCACGCGTCGCTGGAAAATCCTGAATTCTCATCCTTTAGTCACTCACGGAGTGTCCATGCACTACTCATTTACTGAGAAGAAACGCATTCGCAAATCATTCGCGAAGCGCGCCAACGTTCACAACGTTCCCTTCCTTCTGGCTACCCAGCTTGAATCCTACGAGAGCTTCCTGCAAGCCGACACGATCCCGTCGACGCGCAAGAATGACGGCTTGCAGTCTGCCTTCACCTCGATTTTCCCTATCGTGTCGCACAATGGTTTTGCGCGCCTCGAGTTTCTGTCGTACGTGCTGGGCGATCCTGCCTTTGACGTCAAGGAATGCCAACAGCGTGGTCTGACGTTCGCGTCGCCTCTGCGTGCGAAAGTGCGCCTGGTCATTCTGGACAAGGAATCGCCGACCAAACCGGTCGTCAAGGAAATGAAGGAGCAGGAAGTTTACATGGGCGAATTGCCGCTCATGACGACCACCGGCTCGTTTGTCATCAACGGCACCGAGCGCGTCATCGTGTCTCAGCTGCACCGTTCGCCTGGCGTGTTCTTCGAGCACGACCGCGGCAAGACCCACTCCTCGGGCAAGCTGCTGTTCTCGGCACGTATCATCCCTTACCGCGGCTCATGGCTGGACTTCGAGTTCGACCCGAAAGACATCCTGTTCTTCCGCGTCGACCGCCGCCGCAAGATGCCTGTGACGATCCTGCTGAAAGCCATCGGCATGTCGCACGAGCAGATCCTGGCCAATTTCTTCGTCTTCGACAATTTCAATCTGCGCTCGGAAGGCGCCGAGATGGAATTCGTCGCCGAGCGCCTGCGCGGCGAAGTGGCCCGTTTTGACATCGTCGACAAGTCCGGCAAAACGCTGGTCCTGAAAGACAAGCGCATCAACAGCAAGCACGTGCGCGACATTGAAGCCGCTGGCATCAAGCACATCTCCGTGCCTGAAGACTACCTGCTCGGCCGCGTGCTGGCCAAGAACATCGTCGATCCCGAGACCGGCGAAATCGTCGCGTCCGCCAACGATGAGCTGACCGAAGAGTTGCTGGGCAAACTGCGTGACGCCGACATCGGCGAAATCCAGACCCTGTATACGAACGACCTCGACCAGGGTGGCTACATCTCGCAAACCCTGCGTATCGACGACACCGCCGACCAGATGGCTGCCAAAGTGGCCATCTACCGCATGATGCGTCCTGGCGAGCCGCCAACGGAAGACTCCGTCGAAGCCCTGTTCAACGGCCTGTTCTACAGCCCTGAGCGCTACGACCTGTCGGCTGTCGGCCGCATGAAGTTCAACCGCCGCATCGGCCGTGATGAACTGACCGGCGCCATGACCTTGTCGAACGACGACGTCCTGGCCGTGATCAAGATCTTGGTGGAACTGCGCAATGGCCGCGGCGAAGTCGACGATATCGATCACCTGGGTAACCGCCGTGTTCGCTGCGTGGGCGAACTGGCTGAGAACCAATTCCGTGCCGGCCTGGTACGCGTCGAGCGCGCCGTCAAGGAGCGTTTGGGCCAGGCTGAGGCGGATAACCTCATGCCGCATGACCTGATCAACAGCAAGCCGATCTCGGCCGCGATCCGTGAGTTCTTCGGTTCGTCCCAGCTGTCGCAGTTCATGGACCAGACCAACCCGCTGTCGGAAATCACCCACAAGCGCCGCGTTTCGGCTCTTGGCCCTGGCGGTCTGACCCGCGAGCGCGCCGGCTTCGAGGTGCGCGACGTGCACCCGACCCACTACGGCCGTGTCTGCCCAATTGAAACGCCTGAAGGCCCGAACATCGGTCTGATCAACTCGCTGGCGCTGTTTGCCCGCCTGAACGAATACGGCTTCCTCGAGACGCCGTACCGCAAGGTCGAAAACAGCATGGTCACCGACAAGATCGACTATCTGTCCGCCATCGAAGAAGGCCGCTACATCATCGCTCAGGCGAACGCGACCATCTCGTCGGAAGGCACCCTGTCGGATGAACTGGTCTCGGCCCGTGAAGCCGGCGAAACGATCCTGGTCTCGCCAGAGCGCATCCAGTACATGGACGTTGCCCCTGGCCAGATCGTCTCGGTTGCTGCCTCGCTGATTCCGTTCCTCGAGCACGACGATGCAAACCGCGCACTGATGGGCGCCAACATGCAGCGTCAGGCCGTGCCTTGCCTGCGTCCTGAAAAGGCCGTGGTCGGTACCGGTATCGAGCGTACGGTTGCAGTTGACTCCGGCACCACCGTGCAGGCGCTGCGCGGCGGTGTGGTCGACTACATCGATGCAGGCCGCGTGGTGATTCGCGTGAACGACGACGAAGCGCAAGCTGGCGAAGTCGGCGTGGATATCTACAACCTGATCAAGTACACCCGTTCGAACCAGAACACCAACATCAACCAGCGTCCGATCGTCAAGGTCGGCGACCGCGTCTCCAAGCGTGACGTGATTGCTGACGGCGCATCGACCGACCTGGGCGAACTGGCCCTGGGTCAGAACATGCTCGTGGCCTTCATGCCATGGAATGGTCTGAACTTCGAGGATTCGATCCTGATCTCGGAAAACGTCGTCAAGGATGACCGCTACACTTCGATTCACATCGAAGAACTGTCGGTGGTCGCACGCGACACCAAGCTGGGCGCTGAAGAAATCACCCGTGATATCTCCAACCTGGCCGAGAACCAACTGGCTCGTCTGGATGAGTCCGGTATCGTCTACATCGGCGCTGAAGTGCAGGCTGGCGACACCCTGGTCGGTAAAGTCACGCCAAAAGGCGAGACCCAGCTGACCCCTGAGGAAAAGCTGCTGCGCGCCATCTTTGGCGAGAAGGCATCGGACGTCAAGGACACCTCGCTGCGCGTGCCTTCGGGCATGATCGGCACCGTCATCGACGTGCAAGTGTTTACCCGTGAAGGCATCGTCCGCGACAAGCGCGCCCAGCAGATCATCGATGATGAACTGAAGCGTTTCCGCCTCGACCTGAACGACCAGATGCGTATCGTTGAAGGCGACGCCTTCCAGCGTCTGGAAAAAATGCTGATCGGTAAAGTCGTCAACGGCGGCCCTAAAAAGCTGGCAAAAGGCGCCAAGATCGAGAAGGAATACCTCGACGATCTGGACAAGTACCACTGGTTCGACATCCGTCCAGCTGACGACGATGCTGCCACCGCTCTGGAAGCGATCAAGGAATCGATCGCCGAGAAGCGTCACCAGTTCGACCTCGCCTTCGAAGAGAAGCGCAAGAAGTTGACCCAGGGCGACGAGCTGCAACCTGGCGTGCAGAAGATGGTCAAGGTCTACCTGGCCGTCAAGCGCCGCCTGCAGTCGGGCGACAAGATGGCCGGCCGTCACGGTAACAAGGGTGTGGTTTCCCGTATCGTGCCTGTCGAAGACATGCCATTCATGGCTGACGGCACCCCTGCCGACGTCGTGCTGAACCCGCTGGGCGTTCCTTCGCGAATGAACGTTGGTCAGATCCTGGAGACCCACCTCGGTTGGGCAGCCAAGGGCCTGGGCCTGCGTATCGGCGAAATGCTCAAGGCGCAGCAGAAGGTTGCTGAGGTACGTACCTTCCTCAACACCATCTACAACGAGACGGGCAAGACGGAAGACCTGGATGCCTTCAGCGATGACGAGATCATGACCCTGGCGGACAACCTGAAGAACGGCGTGCCTTTCGCGACGCCAGTGTTCGACGGCGCCCACGAGTCGGAAATCCGCCGCATGCTGGACCTGGCCTACCCTGAGCCGATCGCGACCAAGCTGGGCATGACGCCTTCGAAGAACCAGGTCACCATGTACGACGGCCGCACGGGCGAAGCGTTTGAACGCAAAGTAACCGTGGGCTACATGCACATGCTGAAGCTGCACCACCTGGTCGACGACAAGATGCATGCGCGCTCCACCGGTCCTTACTCGCTCGTGACGCAGCAGCCTCTGGGCGGTAAAGCCCAGTTCGGCGGCCAGCGCTTCGGTGAGATGGAGGTGTGGGCACTCGAGGCGTACGGCGCATCGTACGTCCTGCAGGAAATGCTGACTGTGAAGTCGGACGACGTGAACGGCCGTACCAAGGTCTACGAGAACCTGGTCAAGGGCGATCACGTGATCGAAGCCGGCATGCCGGAATCGTTCAACGTGCTGGTGAAGGAAATCCGTTCCCTGGGTATCGACATCGATCTGGAGCGTAACTAACAAACGGGGACTGGCCCTGCGGGGCACGAAGTCCAGTGGACTGAGTGCAATCCGAAGGACTGTCCCCCGCTGATTAGGATTAGTTTGCCGCAGCACAAGCATTAGAAGTTTAATCACCTCTGGAGTGATACATGAAAGCACTGCTCGATCTATTCAAGCAAGTTCAAACGAATGAAACCTTCGACGCCATCAAGATTGGTCTGGCGTCGCCTGAAAAAATCCGTTCGTGGTCCTACGGCGAAGTCAAAAAGCCGGAAACCATCAACTACCGTACCTTCAAGCCCGAGCGCGACGGTCTGTTCTGCGCAAAAATCTTTGGCCCGATCAAGGATTACGAGTGCCTGTGCGGCAAATACAAGCGCCTGAAACACCGCGGCGTGATCTGCGAAAAGTGCGGAGTTGAAGTCACCCTGGCCAAGGTGCGCCGTGAGCGCATGGGCCACATCGAACTGGCTTCGCCTACCGCGCACATCTGGTTCCTGAAATCGCTGCCGTCGCGTCTGGGCATGGTCCTCGACATGACCCTGCGGGACATCGAACGCGTGCTGTACTTCGAAGCATATGTGGTCACCGATCCTGGCATGACCCCGCTGAAGAAGTGCCAGATCATGTCGGAAGACGATTACGCCGCCAAGTACGAAGAGTACGGCGACGACTTCACCGCATTCATGGGCGCCGAAGGCATCCGTGAACTGCTGCGCTCGATCGACATCCACCGCGATGCCGAAGCCCTGCGCGTGGAACTGAAAGAGTCGAAGTCCGAAGCCAAAATCAAGAAATACGCCAAGCGCCTGAAGGTCTTGGAAGCGTTCCAGCGTTCGGGCATCAAGCCTGACTGGATGATCATGGAAGTGCTGCCAGTGCTGCCGCCGGAACTGCGTCCGCTGGTACCGCTGGACGGCGGCCGCTTTGCGACCTCCGACCTGAACGACCTGTATCGCCGCGTCATCAACCGTAACAACCGCCTGAAGCGTTTGATGGAGCTGCGTGCTCCAGAGATCATCACGCGTAACGAAAAGCGCATGCTGCAAGAGGCAGTCGACTCCCTGCTGGACAACGGCCGTCGCGGTAAAGCGATGACCGGCGCCAACAAGCGTCCTCTGAAATCCCTGGCAGAAATGATCAAGGGTAAGGGCGGCCGTTTCCGTCAGAACTTGCTGGGTAAGCGCGTCGACTACTCGGGCCGTTCCGTCATCGTCGTTGGTCCTCAGCTGAAACTGCACCAGTGCGGTCTGCCGAAACTGATGGCCCTGGAACTGTTCAAGCCATTCATCTTTAATAAGCTCGAACTCATGGGCTTGGCAACCACGATCAAGGCCGCGAAGAAGCTGGTTGAGATCCAGGAGCCGGTGGTGTGGGATATTTTGGAAGACGTGATCCGTGAACACCCGATCATGCTCAACCGCGCACCTACGCTGCACAGGCTCGGCATTCAAGCGTTCGAACCTGTTCTGATTGAAGGCAAGGCCATCCAGCTGCACCCACTCGTCTGCGCGGCATTCAACGCCGACTTCGACGGTGACCAGATGGCTGTGCACGTCCCGCTGTCGATCGAAGCGCAGATGGAAGCCCGTACGCTGATGCTGGCGTCGAACAACATCCTGTTCCCATCGAACGGCGAACCGTCGATCGTGCCGTCGCAGGATATCGTGCTGGGTCTGTACTACGCCACCCGTGAAGCCATCAATGCCAAGAACGAAGGCATGCTGTTCACGGACGTGTCGGAAGTCATCCGCGCCTACGACAACAAGGAAGTCGAACTGACGACCCGCATCACCGTGCGTATCGTCGAGAACCCGAAAGATGCCGAGACCGGCGAATTCGTGCGCACCGTCACGCGCTACGAAACCACCGTTGGCCGCGCCATCCTGTCGGAAATCCTGCCGAAGGGTCTGCCTTTCAGCGTGCTGAACCGCGCCCTGAAAAAGAAAGAAATTTCGAAGCTGATCAACACGTCCTTCCGCAAGTGCGGTCTGCGTGCCACCGTCGTGTTTGCCGACAAGCTGATGCAGTCGGGCTTCCGCCTGGCTACCCGCGCCGGTATCTCGATCGCCGTGGACGACATGCTGGTGCCGCCACAGAAGGTGACGTTGATCGCTGCCGCCGAATCCGAAGTCAAGCAGATCGAACAGCAGTATTCGTCCGGCCTGGTTACTTCCGGCGAGCGTTACAACAAGGTCGTCGACATCTGGGGCAAGACCTCGGACGAAGTCGGCAAGGCCATGATGGACCAGCTGAAAGTCGAAGACGTCATCAAGCGCGACGGCACCAAGTCGACGCAGGAATCGTTCAACGCGATTTACATGATGGCCGACTCGGGCGCCCGTGGTTCGGCAGCGCAGATTCGCCAGCTGGCCGGTATGCGTGGTCTGATGGCCAAGCCTGACGGCTCGATCATCGAAACGCCGATCACCGCGAACTTCCGCGAAGGTCTGAACGTGTTGCAGTACTTCATCTCGACGCACGGCGCCCGTAAGGGTCTGGCCGATACCGCGCTGAAGACCGCAAACTCGGGCTACCTGACCCGTCGCCTGGTTGACGTGACCCAGGATCTGGTTGTCATCGAGGACGATTGCACCACCACCAACGGCACCGTCATGAAGGCGCTGGTTGAAGGCGGTGAAGTCATCGAGCCATTGCGCGACCGTATCCTCGGCCGTGTCAACGTGCATGACATCGTCAATCCTGAAACCCAGGAAACCCTGTACGAAGCCGGGACCCTGCTGGACGAAGACATGGTCGAAGAAGTCGAGCGCCTGTCGATCGACGAAGTCAAGGTTCGTACGCCACTCACCTGCGACACGCGCTTTGGCCTGTGCGCCAAGTGCTACGGCCGTGACCTCGGCCGCGGCATGCTGGTCAACGCCGGCGAAGCTGTCGGTGTGGTTGCAGCCCAGTCGATCGGTGAGCCAGGTACCCAGCTGACCATGCGTACCTTCCACATCGGTGGTGCGGCATCGCGTGCAGCAGTGGCCTCGTCGGTGGAAGCGAAGTCGAACGGTACCATCCGTTTCACCGCAACCATGCGTTACGTCACCAACGGCAAGGGTTCGCAGATCGTCATTTCGCGTTCCGGCGAAGTGCTGATCACGGACGACCATGGCCGCGAGCGCGAGCGTCATAAAGTGCCGTACGGCGCGACCCTGATCGTCAAGGACGGCATGGTCATCAAGGCCGGCACGGCCCTGGCAACCTGGGATCCGCTGACCCGTCCGATCATCACCGAGTACGCCGGTACCGTGCGCTTCGAGAACGTGGAAGAGGGCGTCACCGTTGCTCGCCAGGTCGACGAAGTCACCGGTCTGTCGACCCTGGTCGCGATCGATGCGAAGCGCCGCGGTAGCCTGACCAAGACCCTGCGTCCACAGGTCAAGCTGCTCAACGAGAACAACGAAGAAGTCAAGATCGCCGGCACGGAACACAGTGTGGCCATCGGCTTCCAGGTTGGCGCGCTGATCATGGTCAAGGACGGTCAACAGGTATCGGTCGGCGAAGTGCTGGCACGTATCCCAACCGAATCGCAGAAGACGCGCGACATTACCGGTGGTCTGCCACGGGTTGCCGAGCTGTTCGAAGCGCGTTCGCCGAAAGACGCCGGCATGCTGGCGGAAGTCACGGGTACGGTCGCCTTCGGTAAAGAGACCAAGGGCAAGCAACGCCTGGAAATCACCGACATGGACGGCAACAAGCACGAGTTCCTGATCACCAAGGACAAGCAAGTGCTGGTCCACGACGGCCAGGTCGTCAACAAGGGCGAGATGATCGTGGACGGCCCAGCCGATCCACAGGACATCCTGCGCTTGCTGGGTATCGAAGCGCTCGCACGTTACATCGTCGACGAAGTGCAGGACGTGTACCGTCTGCAAGGCGTGAAGATCAACGACAAGCACATCGAAGTGATCGTCCGCCAGATGCTGCGCCGCGTCCAGATCGTGGAAGCAGGCGATGCCAACTAC